>Ga0123332_1002110_pt1 | contig 19089 bp, 20 predicted proteins | sample BioC12SIPDNA_4_FD_89958 | JGI IMG/M metagenome (GOLD analysis project Ga0123332, IMG submission 89958) | Anaerobic biogas reactor microbial communites from Washington, USA - Biogas_R2_A C12 SIP DNA | ecosystem: Engineered > Bioreactor > Anaerobic > Unclassified | place: Washington, USA...
CGACCTTCCTCTCCTCGGTCTTCGGTGGTGTGCTCGGCGTCGCCGGTGCCCTGGCCGGCGGCCTGATCGGCTTCTTCACCGCGCTGGTGCTGACGCTCTACTTCCTCGCGGCCCTGCCCACCGTCAAGGACGCCGCCTACAAGATCGTGCCGCTGAGCCGCCGGGCCCGGGTCATCGGGCTGGCCGAGGAGATCATGCGCCGGGTGGGTGGCTACGCCCTGGGCCAGGTGGCGGTGGCCACCATCAACGGCGCCGCCTCGTGGGTGATGATGCAGCTGCTCGGCGTGCCCTACGCGATCGTGCTCGCGGTCCTCGTCGGCATCCTCGGCCTCATCCCCATGGTCGGCGCCACCCTCGGCGCGGTGATCGTGGCCCTCGTGGCGCTGAGCCAGGGCTGGGTCGTCGCCCTGGTCGTCTGCATCTACTACGTCGTCTACCAGCAGTTCGAGAACTACGTCATCGTGCCGCGCATCATGGCCCGCACGGTCTCGGTGCCGGGCGCGATCACCGTCGTGGCCGTCTTCGCCGGCGGCACCCTGATGGGCGTCCTCGGCGCGCTGATCGCCATCCCGGTCGCCGCCGGCCTGCTGCTGCTCTACAACGAGGTCGTCGTCCCCCGCCAGCAGCGCCTCTAGCCTCGCCCGCTCGCCCCCCCCACGACCGAGCGCACCGTGTTGCGAAAAATCGGGCGACCGAGCGCACCGCGTTGCGAGAAATCACCCCGACCGAGCCCGGCCAAGTCCTCCCATCGACGTCTTCGAGCGCCCTTGCGTTCCTCGGGCCGGAAATAACCGGCCCGCAGAAGCGGAAGGCGCTCGAAGAAGGCGGTTGGCGCTGGGGCGGGGTGCGGATCGGGGTGCGTGGTGTGCCTGAGGCGCGTGGGACCGGGATGGCGGGCGTCAGAGCGCACGTGGGACCGGGATGGTGGGCGTGGGGCGCCTCGGCGGACGCCCGCTCAGGCCCAGGCGTGGCCGGGACGCCGGCGGTCGCGGGCGTTCCAGCAGGCGGTGTGCCAGTGACGGCGGTTCTCCACGCCCGACATGCTCGAGGCGGGCCAGGCGACCGTATGCGGGGTGGCCGCCTGGACGTCCTGCTGGCACCCGGGGCACAGGAAGCTGCGCCCGGAGTCGTTGCCGCGGACGTGCCTGAAGGTCCATTCCTGACCGGCGAACTCGACCTCCTCGAGCACCGGTCCCCGGTCCACGGGCGGGCCGCCACGACGCGGCGGGACCCGCCCACCGCGCCGCTTCCGGTTGGACCGGCCCACGCTCACTCCCCGCTGAGGAAGGGCTCTTCCAGGAGGACGTGCTCGACGAGCAGCGGCGAGGGCGCCAGGTGAGGCTGGAAGCCCGAGGTGCCGGAGTAGAGCTCCTCGGCCACCGCCAGCACCTCGTCGGCGCCCAGGTGGTCGATCATCGCGAACGGCCCCATCGGGTAGCCCAGCCCGAACTGCAGCGCCGTGTCGATGTCCTCGGCGGACGCGTAGCCCTCGTCGACCATCCGCACGCAGTCGTTGAGGTGGGTGACCAGCAGCGCATCGACGACCAGGCCGGTGCGGTCCTTGCACACCACGGGGGCGGCACCGACGGCCGAGATCACCGAGCGCAGGGTCGCGACGGTCTCCTCGGAGGTCTTGATGGTCCGGCCGACCTCGACCACCTGGCCGTTCGGGGTGGGCGCGTGCACCCGCAGCACCACGGTGTCCTCGGGGCGGCCGCTGATCGCGGCGAGCGCCACGGCGGAGTAGGTGTTGACGGTGGCCAGGATCGTCCCCGGCGCGGTGACCTCGCCCAGCTCGGCGAACAGGTCGTCGACGTCGCGCAGCTCCTCGGCCGCCGCCTCGTCGACGTCCTCGTCCTGGGCCTCGACCACCAGGCCGACCGAGGACAGCCCGGAGAGGTCCTCGGAGGCGTCGGCCAGGTGGGTGACGGCGAGGCCGCCCTCCTCGAAGCGCCCCACCAGCTCCTCCGCCAGCGCACCCGAGCCGAGCACGGCGACCGACTGGACCTCCCGGCCGGCCACCGGCGCGGGGGTCAGCTCGTCGTCGACGACCTGGCCGCTGCCCGGCTTGGCGAAGGTGTAGAAACCCTGCCCGGACTTGCGCCCGAGCCGACCGGCCAGCACCATCCGCTCCAGCGCGGTGCTGGGGGCGTGGTGCGCGCCGCGGCTGTGGCCGTAGATCACGTCGGAGATGTGGTGCATCACGTCCAGCCCGACCAGGTCGCCCAGGGTCAGCGGCCCCATCGGCAGGCCGATGCCGACGTGCACCGCGGTGTCCAGGTCCTCGCGGGAGACGTGGCCGCTCTCGTACATCCGCATCGCCGCGCAGAAATAACCGTAGAGCAGGTAGTTGGCCACGAAGCCGGCCCGGTCCCCGATGACGATCGGCTTCTTGCCCATCCGCACGGACAGGTCGCGCACCGTCTCGGTCGTCTCGGCCGCGGTCAGCGGCGTGGTGATGACCTCGACCAGCTTCAGGATCGGCGCGGGGTTGAAGAAGTGCATCCCGATGATCCGGCCCGGCACCTTGGCGGGCGCGGCGATCTCGGTGATGGAGAGGCTGGAGGTGTTGGTGGCCACGATCGCGTCCTCGCGCAGCACGTCCTCGAGCTTGCCGATCACCTCGTGCTTGAGCGACATGATCTCCGGCACGGCCTCGACCACGAGATCAACCGGCGCCAGCTCGGCATACTCCGTGGTGATGGTGATCCGGCCCAGGATCTCGGCCTGCCCCGCCTCGTCCAGCTTGCCCCGGGCGACCGCGCGGTCGGTGGAGGCCTGCAGGATCCCCCGGCCCCGCTCGGCATACTCCTGCGTGCTCTCCACCCCGATCACGGTGAGCCCGCCCCGGGCGAACACCTCCACGATGCCCGCACCCATGGTGCCCAGGCCGACGACTCCGACTGTTGAGATCTCACGAGACATGCGCAGATCCTCTCACCTCCCGTTTATGGTGAGGCACGTGCGTGTCGTGATTGCCCGGTGCAGCGTGGACTACGAAGGGGCCCTGCAGGCCCACCTCCCCCTGGCGACCCGTCTACTGATGGTCAAGGCCGACGGGTCGGTGCTGATCCACTCCGACGGCGGCTCCTACAAGCCCCTCAACTGGATGGCTCCGCCATGCCGTATGACGGAGCTCACCCCCGAGGACGAGGAGACCGAGCAGGGGGTCGAGTCGGTGTGGCTGGTGCGGCACGGCAAGCGGGAGGACACGCTGCGGATCCGGCTGCACGAGGTGATCTCGGACTCCTCGCACGACCTGGGGGTGGACCCGGGGCTGGTCAAGGACGGTGTGGAGGCCCAGCTGCAGGCGCTGCTGGCCGAGCACATCTCGACGCTGGGTGAGGGCTACACGCTGCTGCGGCGGGAGTACGCCACCGCCATCGGGCCCGTCGACATCCTCTGCAAGGACGGCTCCGGGGCGACGGTGGCCGTGGAGATCAAGCGCCGCGGGGACATCGACGGCGTGGAGCAGCTCACGCGTTATCTGGAGCTGCTCAACCGTGACCCGCACCTGGCGCCGGTCCAGGGGGTCTTCGCCGCCCAGCTGATCAAGCCGCAGGCCAGGGTGCTGGCCACCGACCGCGGGATCCGGTGCGTGACGCTGGACTACGAGGCGCTGCGCGGCCAGGACGACTCGGCCGCGCGACTCTTCTGAGGGGGCCGTGCCCCTGCCGGGACGTCGCGTTGGGTGCACAATCGTCCCCATGACCCGCCGTGCCGCCATCGCCGCCCCGAACCCGTCGGCCACGCAGGCCGGGCTGCACGCCCTGGGCGCGGGCGGCAACGCGGTGGACGCCGCGATCGCCGCGATGATCACGGCCACCTCGACCGAGCCCGGGATCGTCAGCCCGCTGGCCGGGGCCTTCATCAACGTCTGGCCCGCGGACGGCGACCCGGTGGTGATCGACGGCAACGTCGAGATGCCCGGTCGCGGAGCTGACCCCGCGCGGTTCGGGAGCGGCCTGATCGAGTGCGTCACGACATACGGCGGCGGACTGACGACCTATGCCGGGCCCGGTTCGGTGGCGACCCCCGGCATGTTCTCGGGGATGGGTCTGGCGCACGAGCGGTTCGGGGCCGCGCCGTGGAGCGAGATCCTCGAGGTGGCGGCCACGATCACGGCCGACGGCTTTCAGATGAGCCACACCGCGGCCTCCTACTTCGAGATCACGGCCGACACGATCTTCGCCTGGGACGAGCAGACGAGGGCGCTCTACACCGACGACGCGACGGCGTGGCCGGCGGGCCACACGATCCGGGACGACAACCTGGTGGCCGCCCTGCGGCAGATCGGCGAGGAGGGCGCGGCGAGCGTCTACACCGGCGGCCTCGCGGAGCGGATCGTGGCGGACCTGGCCGAGCGCGGGGGGCTGATCACCGCGCGGGACCTCGCGGAGTACCGCCCCGTCGTGCGCACCCCGCTGCGCACCTCGATGGCCGGGTGGGACCTGGCCGCCAACCCGCCGCCGGCGATCGGGGGTGCGGTGCTGACGGCGATGCTGCGCTCGCTGGGTGACGTGAGCGAGCGGGTCTCGCCGGCGCACGCGGCGCGGGTCATGAAGGACGTGCTGGACCTGCGGCTGCACCGGGTCGACGTCGCGGAGGACCTGGAGGCGGCGGGGCACGAGCTGCTCGAGACGATCGCCACGATGGGAGCCGTGGGCCTGCCCACCTCGCAGGACACCGCGCATGTCTCGGCCGTCGACGACGAGGGCAACGCGTGCGCGATCACCGCCTCCTCGGGCTACGGCTCGGGGATGTATGTCGGGGGCACCGGCATGCTCGGCAACAACGCGCTCGGGGAGCCGGAGCTGAACCGGCGCGGCCTGCACGCGCTGGCGCCGGGCACCCGGCTGGCCTCCAACATGGCGCCGACGACCGCGCGACACGCCGACGGGACGGTCCTGTCGATCGGCACGCCGGGCGCGGACCGGATCACGACCGCGCTGCTGCAGGTGCTGGTGCACTTCTGCCTGCACGACGAGACGCTGCAGTATGCCGTGGACGCACCCCGGCTGCACGTGCGCCACCTGGACGAGGGCGGGGTGCGCATCGACCACGAGGAGTCGCCCGAGCTGCTCGAGGCGCTGACCGGTCTGGTGGGGCGGTCGACGGGTGAGGTGGTGCCGCTGTTCGCGCACGGCCGGCACGCGATGTACTTCGGCGGGGTCGGGGCCGCGCTGCGGACCCCAGAGGGGGAGCTGACGGCGGTGGCGGATCCGCGGCGGGACGCCGCGACGGCGGTGGGTTGAGGTCTGCGCGCTGGGCTGAGGTCTGCGGCTGTGGTCAGCGCGGCGGGGGCGGCATGGGGGGCATCTGCGGCAGCCTGCCGCTCACCTGGGGCACGGGGCCCCCGATGCTCATCGTGTCGACCCGGGCGAGCACCAGGTGCAGCCGGGTGATGCGCATCAGGCGCTCGAGGCGCTCGGAGGCCTCGGCGATGACCAGCCGGCGGTTCTGCCGGCGCGCCCGGTGGTGCAGGCCGACGAGCACCCCCAGGCCGGTCGCGTCCGCCACCTCGGCGTCGCGCAGGTGGAGCACGAGGTCACCCTCGCCGGCAGCCAGCAGACGCTGGAGGTGTGCCCTGAGCTCGGGGACGGTGCGCACTCCCACCTGTCCGCGGATGGTCGCCTCGCGACCCGCTGAGTCGATCGACAGCTCGATGCCCGGCCCTGCCCAAACCACTGCGGTCATGCCATCCTCCACCCGAATGAACACCTGTCGTGGCACGTGCACCCTTGCACGTGCCACCCAGTCTGTATTCCTAGAACGTCGCAGGTCCACCGTTGGTTGCACCCGAACCGGTCACAACTTCGTAAATTGTTTCCCGGCTTCTCGTCTCCCGCGCTCACCCCGAGCGGGTGAATCCACTCAGGCTAGGTCCGGACCAGCCCGTTGCGCGACGGAATTTCCGCCGGTGCGAGGATGCAGGCATGGTCATCCTCAACCGCATCTACACCCGCACCGGCGACGACGGCACCACCTCGCTCGGCGACTTCAGCCGGACCAGCAAGACCGACCCACGGCTGGTGGCCTATGCCGACACCGACGAGGCCAACTCGGCCATCGGGATCGCCGTGGCGGCGGGCGCGCTGCGCGAGGACGTCACGGCCACCCTGGTGCGCGTCCAGAACGACCTGTTCGACGTGGGCGCCGACCTGTGCGCGCCGCTGCGTAGCGCCTACGAGTACCCGCCGCTGCGGGTGGAGGCGGCCTGGATCGATGAGCTCGAGGCGGACTGCGACCGCTACAACGAGGAGCTGGAGAAGCTGCGCTCGTTCATCCTGCCGGGCGGGACACCGGGGTCGGCGCACCTGCACCTGGCTAGGACCATCGCCCGGCGCGCCGAACGCTCTGCCTGGACCGCCTTGGAGGCCTACGGCAGCGACCCCCCACCGGAGGGTGCCGACCGGGGTGTCGGTGGTGTCAACCCGCTGACCGCGAAGTACCTCAACCGCCTCTCCGACCTGCTGTTCATCCTCGCTCGCGTGGCCAACCTCGAGGCCGGCGGTGACGTCCTCTGGCAGCCGGGCGGCGGCCGCGCCGAGAAGCCGTAGCCCCGGGTCCCCCACCGGGCGCGTGGGGCGGCGCTCCACAACCCCACCGGGCGCACGGTGTTGCGGCCCCAGGACTCACCGGGCGCACGAAGGGTTGCCCTGCCGGGCCTGTGTGCGGGGAATGGACGTGAGGAACGACGCGCGACGCGCTCGGTGCGGTTCAGGAGCGACGCGCCACGCGCTCGGTGCGGTTCAGGAGCGACGCGCCACGCGCTCGGTGCGGTTCAGGAACGACGCGCCACGCGCTCGGTGGGGTTCAGGAACGACGCGCGACGCGCTCGGTGGGGTTCAGGAACGACGCGCGACGCGCTCGGTCGAGAGGTGGGCTCAGGCGACGTTGACGTTCCAGCCCGGGGGGACCGACTCCACCCAGGCGCGCAGCGCCGTGTAGTGCTCCAGGCCGAGGGCCAGCTCGAAGCGGTCCCCGACGTACTCGCACGGGACGGCGAGGACTGGGGCGCTGAGCCACGGCAGGTCGTCTCCCTCGATCGTCCGGGCGATCCCGAAGTTCAGGGCGACCCGCTGCCAGTGGTGCTGGGGACCGCGAAACGGACCGCCGCGACCGAAGTGGTCGAGACGGCCCGCCTTGTAGGAGAGGAGTCCACGCTCCCAGTCCGCGGACTCATCGGCCCGGTAGGCACAGGGGAAGCCGTGGGCAGACCCGGAGAGCCGCGAGAACGCGAAGTAACCGATCGCCACCACCAGCACAGCCGCCACCACCGTGAGCACGATGAGGAGGATGGCGCCGGTGTCCACGGTCAGCTCAGACGGTGAGTCCGGACGCGTCGACCTGCGCGGCCACGATGGTGACCCGGTCGTGATCCACCGACAGGAACCCGGAGTCGATGGTCACGGACTGCCTGGTGCCACCGGTCTCGATGGTCACCGCGCCCTCCACGAGCACGCCCAGCAGCGGCGTGTGCCCCGGCAGGATGCCGAGCTCGCCGTCGATGCTGCGGGCCCGCACGAAATTCGCCTCGCCCTGCCAGACCATCCGGTCGGCGGCGACGAGCTCAACCTGCAGTGCACTCACGTGCTGTGTCCTCTCCGTGGCGTTCTGTCGAGTCTAGTCCAGAGGCGGGCGGTGGCAGAAAGCCGCCGCCCGCCCCTGGACCTGATGCGTGGGTGGAAGGTGCGCGTCAGCTGTTCTTCTCGAGCTCGGCGGCCTGACGCTCGACGTCGTCGAGGCCACCGCACATGAAGAACGCCTGCTCTGGCACGTGGTCGTACTCACCGTCGGCAACCTTGGTGAAGGCCTCGATGGTGTCGGCGAGCGGAACCGTCGAACCCTCGATGCCGGTGAACTGCTTGGCGACGTAGGTGTTCTGCGACAGGAAGCGCTGGATGCGACGGGCCCGGCCGACGAGGATCTTGTCCTCCTCGGAGAGCTCGTCGATGCCGAGGATGGCGATGATGTCCTGCAGCTCCTTGTAGCGCTGCAGGATCGACTTCACCCGGACCGCGGTGTTGTAGTGGTCGGCGGTCACGTAGCGCGGGTCGAGGATCCGGCTGGTCGAGGTCAGCGGGTCCACGGCCGGGTAGATACCCATCGACGCGATCGGACGGGACAGCTCGGTGGTCGCGTCCAGGTGGGCGAAGGTGGTCGCCGGAGCCGGGTCGGTGTAGTCGTCGGCCGGGACGTAGATCGCCTGCATCGAGGTGATCGAGTGACCACGCGTGGAGGTGATGCGCTCCTGGAGCACACCCATCTCGTCGGCCAGGGTCGGCTGGTAGCCCACGGCGGAGGGCATGCGGCCCAGCAGCGTGGAGACCTCCGAGCCGGCCTGGGTGAAGCGGAAGATGTTGTCGATGAAGAGCAGCACGTCCTGCTTCTGCACGTCCCGGAAGTACTCCGCCATCGTGAGGGCGGAGAGGGCCACGCGCAGGCGGGTGCCCGGCGGCTCGTCCATCTGACCGAACACGAGGGCCGTCTGGCCGAGCACGCCGGCCTCTTCCATCTCGACGATCAGGTCGTTGCCCTCACGGGTGCGCTCACCGACACCGGCGAAGACCGACACACCACCGTGGTCGCGGGCCACGCGGGCGATCATCTCCTGGATGAGCACGGTCTTGCCGACGCCGGCGCCGCCGAACAGGCCGATCTTGCCACCCTGGACGTACGGGGTGAGCAGGTCGATGACCTTGATGCCGGTCTCGAACATCTGGGTCTTGGACTCCAGCTGGTCGAAGGCCGGGGCCTTGCGGTGGATGCCCCAGCGCTCGGTGATCTCCAGGGTCTCGCCCTCGGGGAGGTCGAGCACGTCACCGGTGGCGTTGAAGACGTGGCCGAGGGTCACGTCGCCGACCGGCACGGTGATCGGGCCGCCCGTGTCCTGCACGGCGGCGCCACGGACCAGGCCGTCGGTCGGCTGCAGGGAGATGGCGCGGACCATGCTGTCGCCGATGTCCTGGGCGACCTCGAGGTTCAGCGTCTTGGTCTCGCCGTTCAGGTCGACCTCGGTCTGCAGCAGGTTGTACATCGCGGGGATCTGGCCCGGGGGGAACTCGATGTCGACCACGGGGCCGATGATCCGGGCCAGACGACCGACGCCGCCCTGACCCTGCTGGGTGTCCGTCTCGTTCACGGTTGCAGTCATGGTGGAGTGCTTCCTTCTCACTTGGCGTCGGCGAGGGCGCTGGCGCCGCCCACGATTTCGCTGATCTCTTGGGTGATTTCGGCCTGGCGGGCCTGGTTCGCCAGCCGGGTGTAGGTCTTCAGGAGCTCGTCGGCGTTGTCGGTCGCCGACTTCATCGCGCGCTGGCGTGCGGCCAGCTCGGAGGCGGCGGCCTGCAGCAGCGCGTTGTAGATCCGGGAGGTGACGTACTGCGGGAGCAGCGCGTCCAGCACCTCGGGCCCGTCGGGCTCGAACTCGTACAGCGGGAAGAGCTCCTCCTCGCTGGCGCGCTCCTCGGCGTCCACGACCTCCAGGGGCAGCAGGCGCACGACCTGCACCTCCTGGGTGACCATGTTGACGAACTGGGTGTAGACGATGTGGATCTCGTCGACCCCGCCGTCCTCCGCGCCCTTGATGAAGTCCGCGGTCAGCCGGTCACCGATCTCCTTGGCGACCTCGTAGGTCGGGGCGTCGGTGAACCCGCTCCACGACTCCTCGATGTGACGCTGCCGGAACTTGAAGTAGCCCTCGGCCTTGCGGCCGGTGAGGTAGGGGATGACCTCGCGGCCCTCGTCCTGCAGCAGCTCGCGCAGCGCCTCGTAGCGCTTGAGGACGTTCGCCGAGTAGGCGCCCGCCAGGCCCCGGTCGCTGGTGATGACCAGGACACCGGCCTTGCTGGGGTTCTCCCGCTCCAGGGTGAGCGGGTGGTCGACGTCGGAGAAGGTGGCCACGGCGGAGACGGCGCGGGTGATCGCCCGTGCGTAGGGCGTGGTCTGCTGGACCCGCTCCCGGGCCTTGGTCACCCGGGAGGTGGCGATCAGCTCCATCGCGCGCGTGATCTTCTTCATCGACTGGACGGACCGGCTCTTCTGGCGGTAGATCCGCTGCTGGGCTCCCATGCCTCGCCTTTCTTGTCAGCCGTTGTGGTTCGGTGGTGGTGCCGCCGCGCGACCGGGGTGAGCCGGTCGCGCGGCCGCGGTCAGCGCTTCTGGCGCTTGATCTGCTCCTGGTTGACGTCCTCGACGTCCATGGCGTCGCGGTTCTCGTCGTCCTCGTCGCTGCCCGGCTGGATGCCGCCGTCACCGGAGGCGCGGAACTGCTCCTTGAACGCCACCATCGCCGAGTTCAGGGTGGCCTCGGTGTCGTCGCCGAGCTTGCCGGTCTCGCGGATGCCGGCGAGCATGTCACCGTGCTCGCGACGCAGGTAGTCGATGAACTCCTGCTCGAAGCGGCGCACGTCCGCGACGGCGACGCTGTCCAGCTCACCGGTGGTGCCGGCCCAGATGATCGCGACCTGCTCCTCGACCGGGATCGGGCTGGACTGCGGCTGCTTGAGCAGCTCGACCATGCGGGCACCGCGCTCCAGCTGGGCGCGCGAGGCGGCGTCCAGGTCGGAGGCGAACATCGCGAACGCCTCCATCTCGCGGAACTGGGCCAGGTCCACCTTGAGCCGGCCGGAGACCGACTTCATGGCCTTGACCTGCGCCGCACCACCGACCCGGGACACCGACACACCCACGTCGATCGCGGGACGCACGTCGGAGTTGAACAGGTCCGCCTGCAGGTAGATCTGGCCGTCGGTGATGGAGATGACGTTGGTCGGGATGTAGGCCGAGACGTCACCCGCCTTGGTCTCGATGATCGGCAGCCCGGTCATCGAGCCCGCGCCCATGTCGTCGGACAGCTTGGCGCAACGCTCCAGCAGCCGCGAGTGCAGGTAGAAGACGTCGCCCGGGTAGGCCTCACGGCCCGGCGGGCGGCGCAGCAGCAGCGACACGGCGCGGTAGGCCTCGGCCTGCTTGGACAGGTCGTCGAAGACGATGAGGACGTGCTTGCCCTGGTACATCCAGTGCTGGCCGATGGCCGAGCCGGTGTAGGGGGCGAGGTACTTGAAGCCGGCCGGGTCGGAGGCCGGGGCCGCGACGATGGTGGTGTAGTCCATCGCGCCGCCCTCCTCGAGGGTGCTGCGGACCGAGGCGATGGTCGAGCCCTTCTGACCGATCGCGACGTAGATGCAGAGCACCTGCTTGTCCGGGTCGCCGGACTCCCAGTTGGCCTTCTGGTTCAGGATCGTGTCGATCGCGACCGTGGTCTTGCCGGTCTGGCGGTCGCCGATGATGAGCTGGCGCTGGCCGCGGCCGACGGGGATCATGGCGTCGATCGCCTTGATGCCGGTCTGCAGCGGCTCGTGGACCGACTTGCGCTGCATGACGCCGGGAGCCTGCAGCTCCAGGATGCGACGCTCCTCGGACTCGATCTCGCCCAGCCCGTCGATCGGGTTGCCCAGCGGGTCGACGACCCGGCCGAGGTAGCCGTCACCGACGGGGACGGAGAGCACCTCGCCGGTCCGCTTGACCTGCTGCCCCTCGTCGATCCCGGCGAACTCGCCCAGGATGACGACACCGATGTCGTGGACATCGAGGTTCAGCGCCAGGCCGAGGGTGCCGTCCTCGAACTCGAGCAGCTCGTTGGTCATGGCGGAGGGCAGGCCCTCCACGTGGGCGATGCCGTCACCGGCGTCGATCACGCGTCCGACCTCCTCGCGGGAGGCCGCCGTGGGCTGGTAGGACTGGACGAAAGTGTCCAGTGCGTCCCGGATCTCGTCCGGACGGATCGTCAGCTCCGTCATCATCTTCTCCTCGTATGCGGCCCGGTCCGGGCCCGTGCTGGGGGTCTGGGTGGTCTGTGGTTGGGTCAGCTGGTCATCCTGCGGCGCGCCTCGTCGAGGCGGCTCAGGATCGTGCCGTCGATGACCTCGTCACCGATATCGACACGGATGCCACCGACCACCTGGGGGTCGACGACGGCATTGACGCGGACGGCGCGGTCGTAGTGTGCACCGAGCGCCGCGGTGAGCCGCTCGAACTGCTGCGCGGTGAGGGGCACGGCCGTGGTCACCGTCGCCGTCAGCTGCTCCTGGCGTCGCGCCGCGATCGTCAGGTAGCCCTCGACCGCGTGGTCGAACCGGGTGCTGCGGTGCGTCGCGGCCAGCTCGGCCAGGCGCACCGTCTCCGGGGCACTGCGGTCGCCGAGCAGGCTCTTGACGACCCTCGCCTTGGCCGCTGCGGGGGCGCGCCGGTCGGTGAGCGCGGAGCGCAGCTCCCCGGTCCCGTCCACGATGCGCCCGAAACGGAACAGCTCGTCCTCGACCTGCGAGAGCCGCCCGGCCGCCTCGGCGTGGGCCAGGATGGACTCGACGCCGAAGGACTCCAGGGTGGCGGTCAGGTCGCCCTCGGCCGCCCAGCGCCGGGAGGCCACCGTCGACGCGACGTGCAGCGCCTCGTCGCTGACCCGGCCCGCGAACAGGCGGTTGATCAGGTCGACCTTCGGCTGCGCCTCGCGCGAGGGGTCCGCCAGGGACCGCCGCAGCACGGCGTTGCCCCCGATGACCCCGGCCACCCGGAGCAGCTCCTCGCCCAGCTGGCTGCGGTCGGTGCCCTGCTCGAGCGCCCGCGAGAGGACCTCACGGGACTCGGCCAGGGCCGAACGGGACGCGCCCTGCATCAGGAACCCTGCCCCTCGGAGCCGGCCTCCGGGCCGCCGGCCGTGCCGACGACCTCAGGACGGACGTTGCCCGCCTCGAGCTCGGCCAGGAACCGGTCGACGATGCCGCTCTGCCGGGTCTGGTCCTCCAGGGACTCCCCGACGATCCGGCCGGCCAGGTCGGTCGAGAGGCGGCCCACGTCGGCGCGGAGGGAGACCATCGCCTGCTGGCGCTCGGCCTCGATCTGCTTGGTCGCGGACTCGGTGATGCGGGTCGCCTCGGACTGCGCCTGCTGGCGCATCTCGGCGATGATCGACGCCCCCTGCTCCTTGGCCTCCTCGCGGATGCGGGCAGCCTCGTCGCGGGCCTCGGCGAGCTGGGCCTTGTACTCGCGCAGCGCGGCCTCGGCCTCCTCCTGCGCCTTCTCGGCCTGCTGCATGCCACCCTCGATCGCGGCGGTGCGCTCGGCATACGCCTTCTCCAGGTTGGGCACGACGAACTTGGCCACGACCCAGTACAGGATGCCGAAGGCCACCAGGCCGAAGATGAGCTCCGGCAGGTAGGGCAGGATCGGCACGGCCGTGGCCTCGGGGTCGGCCTCGGCGGCCGTGACCACCGGGACGGCGGTCAGGGTGCTAGCGATGAGCTGCACGATGGTCTCCTCAGGGACGCAGTCGCCTCAGCGAGGCGACGCCATAGGGCTGGTGGGTTCGGGAGAAACCAGCGTCAGAGCCGGATGAAGAAGAGCACCAGGGCGAAGATCGCGAGCGCCTCGGCGAGCGCGAAGCCCAGGATGGCGATCGGCTGGAGGATCTTCTGGGCCTCCGGCTGGCGCGCGACGCCGTTGATGTAGGCGGCGAAGATCAGACCCACGCCGATGGCCGGGCCGATGGCAGCGAGGCCGTAGCCGAGCAGTGTGATGTCACCAGTCACGTCAGTTCTCTTTCTGTGTGTTGTCCCGCACGGCCGTCGGCCGCCCGGTGGCAATGAGCTATTTAGTTGTTGGTCAGTGCTCGTCGACGAGGGCGCCACCGATGTAGGAGGCGGCCAGGAGGACGAAGACGTAGGCCTGCAGGAACTGGACCAGGGCCTCGAAGACCGTCATGGCGAAGGCCATGATCCAGGCCGGGATCGAGACGGCGGTCAGCAACCCACCCTGCTGGAAGAGCTCCCAGCCGCCGATGATGAAGACAACCAGCAGCAGGTGGCCGGCGAACATGTTGCCGAAGAGTCGCAGGGCCAGCGTGAGCGGGCGGGTCACGAAGAAGGTCAGCATCTCCAGGCCGAGGATGGCCGGCTTGATCCAGCCGGGCAGGCCCGCCGGGATCATGAACTTGAAGTAGCCCACGAAGCCGTGCTTCTTCACGCCGATCCAGTGGTAAACGATGTAGACCAGCAGGGTCAGCGCGATCGGGAAGCCGATGCGGCCCATGGTCGGCATCTGCACCGGCGGGATGATGCCCATCCAGTTGTTGAACAGGATCAGCACGAACATCGTGAACAGGAAGGGCACGAACGGCATGAAGTCCTTGCTGCCGATCATGTCGCGGGCCACGCCGTTGCGCACGAAGTTGTAGACGGCCTCGGTGCCGGCCTGACCCTTGCTCGGGACGATCGCGGCCTTCTTGGTGGTCGCGATGAGCCACCAGGAGAGCAGTCCGACGGTGAGGGCCAGGACGACCATGGGGCGGGTGATCGCCAGCGTCATCTCCGAACCGAACAGGTCGATGGTGCCGAACTTCACCAGCGGCTGCCAGAACAGCGAGGGGTCCGGCGGGAAGTGGCTCTCCCCCTCGGCCATGGGCAGCAGCACAGCTGCGGTCGGGCTCACAGGTTCTCCTCAGTCATGCTCGGGCGGGTGTTCTGGGCAGTCCCCTGACGCGGGGGCCACTCGGGGCGCGCGGGGGATGTCATGACGTACCGTACCGGAGCCAGATGACGTACATCGCCAAACCCATGCCCAGCAGCAGGCCGATGACGACGAAGAACGTGACATCCAGCACGTTGTCGAGCAGGAATCCGGCGCCGCCGAAGAGCAGCGGTCCGGCCAGCAGGTAGGCGATCACGTCGGTCGCCAGGTGCGTCTGCCCCGCGTAGTTCGGGGTGTGCTCGGGCTCGGTCGAGCGCTCGGGCTGCTCGGTCATGGCTGCGCTCCCAGCATCGGATCGCGACATCATCGCACCTTCCCCGGGGCAGCGTCATCCTCGCCGAAGACGAGCTGGCGCGAGCCCGTGTAGCCGACGACGGTGCCGATCTGGAAGGCGAGGCCCGCGGCCAGAAAGCCCAGGCCCAGCGGCAGCATGTCGACCCATCCCACACGGGAGAGCAGGTAGAGGACCGCGAAACCGACGACGATCTGCAGGCCGAGCAGGGCGAACGCCCCGGCCATGGTGGCGTAGGCAGGGCCGGCGACCACGCCGGTGATGCCGATCAGGCCGGCCAGGAAGATGCTCACGCCGATGCCGCCGCCGATGAGGGCGGAGATCCCGGCCCACTCGTCCCGCACGGCCCAGGCGACGACCCCCGCGACGAGGGTCACGACGAGCCCGGGGAGGAGGGCGAAGGTCACCATGCGCCGCCGCACGGAGCCGCTGGCGCGCCGGGGGCGCGGCCGGGGGCTGCGGCTGGCTGGCATCGGCTTCCTCACGTCGGACGAGCAGGGAGGTCGGGGCGGGCGCGGACGCGCCGGGAACGTCACGGTTCCGGGACCTTGTGAAAACTATCACAAGCACCCCGCGGACGCCTAGCCGAACAGCCGCCGGCGGGCGGTGACCCTCCTCACGGTGGGACTCCTCACGCCCGCGAGGGGGTCCGCCGACGAGGCCAGGTCAGGACGGCCGCCACGACGAGCAGCAGCACCAGGACGACCGCGGTCGCCAGCGGCGGGAAGAAGGCGAAGGAGACGGCGCCGACGGCGAGCAGCGCCGACCACAGGTACATCAGGGCCACGGCCCGGCGGTGGCCGTGCCCGATCCGCAGCAGCTGGTGGTGCAGGTGGTGGGCGTCCGGCTTCCACGGCAGGTCGCCGCGGCGGGTGCGCCGGACCACCGCGAGCAGCATGTCCAGGATCGGCAGCGCCATGATCGCGATGGGCAGGAAGAGCGGCAGCAGGATCGCCGTGGTCGCCGACGTCGCGGCGACGCTGGAGTTGGGGTCCAGCCGGCCGGTCATCGAGATGGTGGCGGCCGACAGGAGCAGTCCGAGGAGCAGCGCCCCGGCGTCGCCCATGAAGAGCCGGGCGGGGTGGAAGTTGTGCGGCAGGAAGCCCAGGCAGCAGCCCATCAGCGCGGCGGTGATGAAGGTCGCGGTGGTGAAGACGTTGGGCGGGTCGAAGTCGTGGCTGACCAGGTAGCTCCAGGCGAAGAACGCGCCCGCCGAGATGAACACCACGCCTGCGGCCAGCCCGTCCAGGCCGTCCACGAAGTTCACCGCGTTCGTGGAGATCACGACGATGAGGATGGTGAGGGTGACCAGCACCGGCTGGGGCAGCACGGTCACCCCGAAGACCGGGATCCACAGCAGCTGCACCCCGAAGAAGGCCATCACCCCGCCGGCCAGCACCTGCCCGGCGAGCTTGGTCAGCCAGTCCAGGTCACGGACGTCGTCGATGGCGCCAAGCAGGGTGATGATCCCCGCGCCGAGCAGCACCCCGAGCAGCTCCTGGCTGCCGAACAGCCCGGACAGGTAGGGCAGCTGGGTGCCCAGCGCGACGGCCGCGCAGAAGCCGCAGAACATCGCCACTCCCCCGAGCCGCGGGATCGGCACGGAGTGCACGTCCCGCGCCCGGACCGGGGTCACCGCACCGATCGCGAAGGCGAGGTAGCGGACCAGGGTCGTGGCGGCATACGTGAACACCGCGGCGACCAGCAGCACCAGGAGGTATTCGCGCACCGGTCACCCCACCGTCGTCTGTCGGCCGGGGACCGGCCGGGTCGCTCGCTGGCTCAGGGAGCCGGGTATGCCGGGTAGCTGGCGAGCAGGTCGCTCACCTCGGCGCGGATCGCCTTCGCCCCTTCGTGCGCGGGGTCGCCGTCGGTGGTGGTCACCGCACGGTGGATCAGGTCGGCGATCTGGCCCATCTGCTCGGTGCCCATGCCCTGGGTGGTGACCGAGGGCGAGCCGACGCGGATGCCGGAGGCGATGTTGGGCTTCTCCGGGTCGAACGGGATGGCGTTCTTGTTGAGCACGATGCCCGCGGCGTCGCAGCGGGCCTCCGCGTCGATGCCGGTCACGCCGACCCCCTGCAGGTCGTGCAGGGACAGGTGGGTGTCGGTGCCGCCGGCGATGGGCCGGATGCCGCGCTCGCCCAGGCCGTCGGCCAGCGCCTGGGCGTTGGCGATGACCTGGCGGGCGTAGGCCTGGTACTCCTCCGTGGCGCACTCGGCGAAATTGACCGCCTTGGCGGCCACGTTGTTCATGAGCGGTCCGCCCTGCATCATCGGGAAGACCGCGCGGTCGATCTTGGCGGCGTGCTCCTCCCTGCAGACGATCGCGCCGCCGCGCGGGCCGCGCAGCACCTTGTGGGTGGTGAAGCTGACGACGTCGGCGTGCGGCACCGGGGAGGGGATGGCCTGGCCTGCGACCAGGCCGATGAAGTGCGCGGCGTCCACCCAGAAGATGGCGCCGACCTCGTCGGCGATGGCGCGGAAGCGCTCGAAGTCGATGAGCCGCGGGATCGCCGAGCCGCCGGCCAGGATGATCTTGGGCCGGTGCTCCTTGGCCAGGGCCTCGACCTGGTCGTAGTCGATGTCCTCGGTCTCCCGGTCGACGCCGTAGTGCACGGCGTTGAACCACTTGCCGGAGAAGGAGACCGAGAAGCCGTGGGTCAGGTGGCCGCCGTGCGCGAGCGACATCGCCAGCACGGTGTCGCCGGGCTTGGTGAACGCGCCGTAGACCGCCAGGTTGGCGCTGGCGCCGGAGTGCGGCTGGACGTTGGCGTGGTCGGCGCCGAAGAGGGCCTTGGCCCGCTCGACGGCGAGCACCTCGGCCTTGTCGACCTCGGCGCACCCGCCGTAGTAGCGGCGGCCGGGGTAGCCCTCGGCGTACTTGTTGCTGAGCGTCGAGCCCATCGCCGCCATCACGGCCGGGGAGGTCTGGTTCTCGCTGGCTATCAGCTGGATGCCGGCCCGCTGCCGGTCCAGCTCGGTGACCAGGATCTCCGCGATCTCGGGGTCCTGCTCCAGGAGCTTGCTGTAGCTGGGTCCGTAATAGGTGTCGGCGTCGCTCATAACGGTCACTGTAGTGACTCGGGGGCGCCCACGGATCGCAGGCTCCCCGCGGGCACCGGCAGGCCGCTGGGCCGGGCCTCGATCGCGGCCAGCGGGTCGACGACCCGCTCCTGCCCGGCGGGGGTCCCGGAGTCCGCCTCGGTGGCGTCGGCGGCTGGACCGGCGTCGGCGGCTGGACCGGCCTCGCCGTCCGTCCCGGCCTCGCTGTCCGTCCCGGGCGGCGCGTCGTGCAGCACCGTGGTCCCGAGCACCTCCCGCAGCCGGTCGGCGGTCAGCGCTCCGTGCCGCAGCACCACCGGCTCCTCGCCCGTGCAGTCCACGATCGTCGAGGCGGCGCTGTCCGCGCGGGTGCCGCCGTCGAGGTAGACCGAGACCGCCCCGCCGAGCTGCGCCTGCGCCTCCTCGGCCGTGGTCGCCGGGGGCTGGCCGGTCACGTTGGCGCTGGTGACCGCCATCGGTCCGACCTCGGTCAGCACCTGCAGGGTCAGCATGTCGTCGGGCATCCGCAGCGCGACCGTCCCGTTGGTCTCCCCCAGGTCCCAGGCCAGGCTGGGCTGCGCCCGCAGCACGAGGGTCAGCGCGCCGGGCCAGAACTGGCGCATGAGGATCTTGGCGTACATCGGCACGTCGGTCGCCAGGCCGTCCACGGTGCGCACGGTCGGCACGAGCACCGGCGGCGGGACGTCCCGGCCGCGGTGCTTGGCGGCCAGCACCATGGCGACGGCCACCTGGTCGAACGCGTCGGCACCCACGCCGTAGACGGTGTCCGTGGGCAGCACGACGACCTTCCCCTCGCGCACGACGGCAGCGGCCCGTGCGACGGCCTCGTCCCGGGTCTCCGGGTCAGTGGCATCAACGATCACGGCACAAGTTTCGCACTCCCGAGCGCGGCGGACGGCGTCGCGGGCACCGCTCTCCCTGTGCCCGGCGGAAAACGTCGCGCGGAAGACGTCGCATGCGCCACATTCCTCGCGACCAAAACTGCCGTGCGCTGCGGGAGGCGGGTCCGGAACCTGCCACGATGGGCCGTATGCCGACGCTCACCGACCAGCGCCTCTCACCTGCCGACGTGGACGCCCTGGGCGAGGCCGGTGAGCCGGTCGAGCTCCTCCGCTGCGACCTCTCCGAGCTCCGGGTGCGCGACGCCGACCTCGACGACGTCACCTTCACCGACTGCACGCTCGACGGCGCCGACCTCACCG
>Ga0123332_1002118_pt1 | contig 19049 bp, 22 predicted proteins | sample BioC12SIPDNA_4_FD_89958 | JGI IMG/M metagenome (GOLD analysis project Ga0123332, IMG submission 89958) | Anaerobic biogas reactor microbial communites from Washington, USA - Biogas_R2_A C12 SIP DNA | ecosystem: Engineered > Bioreactor > Anaerobic > Unclassified | place: Washington, USA...
CACCACCCGCCTGAACGTCTCCAACACCGGGCCCTCGGCCGGGCGGCGCTCCGCCATGCGCTGGCGAAACCGCTCCGGGTCGCCGATCTGCGTGCGATGGTTGAGCAGGGCGGCCAGCCTCTGATCCCAGGCCGACGTGACGTCCACCTCCAGGTCTGCGTCCGCGCCGCGGCTGATCCAAATCTCGCTCACCTTGTGCGGCTCCCAGCCCTCGGCCAGCAGCTCGGGAAAGTAGCGGTGGTTGCGCGCCGCCGGAAAGACCGCGTCCAGCACGAGCAGCCCGGCCATGCGGTGGTCGCGGTGGGAGACGCCCCAGGGCGAATAGAGCCGCTCCGGGTCTTGGGTCAGGATGATATCCGGTTGGAAGCGCCGGATTTCGCGGACCGTGTCTCGCTGCGCCTCGTAGGTGGGCATCAAAAAGCCGTCGGGATAGCCCAGGAAGGCCACCTGGCCGACGCCCAGGGCCGCGGCAGCCGCTTTTTGCTCCACCACGCGCGTGGCGGCCAGCTCCTGGTCGGGCAGATCGCGCTCGTCGCTGCCCTTGTCGCCGGCGGTGAGGATCACGTACTCGACCTGGAGGCCCGCTTGGGTCAGGCGGGCCACTGTCCCGCCCGCAAAGAACTCGGGGTCGTCCGGGTGGGCCACGATGACCATGGCGCGCTGGTATGTGGCGACGATTGCTTCAAAGGTTGGCTTGCTTTCCATCTGGTTCTTGCCTCGACAAGTGATTTGGTGCGGACGTTTTGCTATTGTACTCGATTCATGCTAGAATTGAAACGGTGATCGAGTGGGCCAGGCGGTCGCGGGCGTAGCTCCTTTGGAGCCCTCGCTCGAGGAAAGTCCGAGCTCCACAGAGCGCGGTGCTGGATAACATCCAGGCGGGGCGACCCGACGGCATAGTGCCACAGAAAACAATGCGCTAAAGGCAACGGGCCAAGGCCCGTTGCCTCAGTAAGCATGAAAAGGTGGTGTAAGAGACCACCAGCGGGCCAGGTGACTGGTCCGGCTAGGCAAACCCCACCGGGAGCAAGACCAAATAGGAGGGTGCGGGGGCCTGGTTCGCCAGGTTCCCAGGGGGCGGCTCGTCCTCTGCCCTCGGGTTGGTTGCTGGAGACGGCGGGTAACCGTCGCCCTAGATAGATGATCGCCGCCCGGGCGCGAGCCCGGGAACAGAACTCGGCTTATCGGCCCACTCGAACACTGCCAACGATCACAGCGCCAGGGGAACATCCCCTGGCGCTGTGTGTTTCCTCAACCCATAGCCCGCGCGGCGAGCTTAGGCCCAGCCCCTCATGCGGACCGCCTCGGCGACCCGCTGCACCGAGATCAGGTAAGCGCCGACGCGGTTGTTGACGTGGTGGCGTTGCGCCATCTCGTGCACGGCGTCATAGGCGGTGGTCATCTTGGCCTCCAGCCGCTGCCCCACCTCCTCGGGCGTCCAGTAATAGGCCGAGGCGTTCTGCACCATCTCGAAATACGACACCACGACGCCGCCGGCGTTGCAGAGGAAATCCGGCAGGACGTACACGCCCTTATCGAAGAGGATCGCGTCGGCCTCGGGCGTGGTGGGGCCATTGGCGAGCTCGGCTACGATCTTGGCCTTCACTTGATCGGCGTTGGCCTTGGTGATCACGCCCTCCAGCGCCGCCGGGACCAGCACGTCCACGTCCAGCGTGAGCAGCTCCTCGTTGGTGATGTTGTCGGCCCCCGGGAAATCGCGCACGCTGCCCGTGGCGGCCTTGTGCGCCGAGACGGCGGCATAGTCCAGGCCCCGCGCCGAATAGATGCCACCCTTGGAGTCGCTGACCGCCAGGACTCGGGTCTCGCATTCGCCGCTGGCGATGCGGTGGGCGTGCTGTCCCGCGTTGCCATATCCCTGGATCGCCATGGTCTTGCCGCAGAGCGCGGTGCCCAGCTGCTTGGCCGCCTCACGCAAGACGATGATCCCGCCGCGGGCGGTGGATTCGAAGCGACCTTGGGAGCCGCCCATGATCAGGGGCTTGCCGGTGATCACGCCCGGCGCGTGATGCCGCACCATGTTCTCGTACTCGTCCAGCATCCAGGCCATGATCTGCGGCGTGGTATAGACGTCGGGCGCGGGGACGTCGATCTCCGGCCCCACAAAGCCGCCGATGGCCCGGATGTAGCCCCGGCTGAGCCGCTCCAGCTCGCTGGGAGAGAGTTCCTTCGGGTTGCAGACCACCCCGCCTTTGCCGCCGCCGAGCGGGATGTCCACCACGGCGGTCTTCCAGGTCATCCAGGCTGCCAAGGCGCGCACGGTGTCCACCGTCTCGGCGGAATGAAAGCGGATGCCGCCCTTCGCCGGCCCGCGGGCCGTGTTGTACTGCACGCGATAGCCCCGATAGATGCGCATCGAGCCATCGTCCATCCGCAAGGGGATGGTGACGTGCATCTCGCGCATCGGCTCGCGCAGAAAGGTGTGAAGCGAGGGATCAAGCTGCAAGATCGCGGCGGCTTGGTCCAACTGCTCCTGGGCCATGGCGAAGGGGTTAGGTCTTTGGCTTTCCAACATCTGGTTCCTCCAAGCTGTGCAGAATGGGTGGGCAACGAACAACCATCGTTAGGCTCGCAGCTCCTAACGGATAACCTCGATTCCGCCCATGTAGGGGCGCAGCACCTCGGGCACGACGATGCTGCCATCGGCCTGTTGATAGTTTTCCATCACCGCGATCATGGTGCGCGGCAGGGCCAGGCCCGAGCCGTTCAACGTGTGCACGAATTGCGGGCGCGCGCCCTCCTCCGGGCGATAGCGGATGTTGGCGCGGCGGGCCTGAAAGTCCCTGAAGTTGCTGCACGAGCTGACCTCGAGCCACTCGCCGCAGCCCGGCGCCCAGACCTCCACGTCGTATTTCACCGCGGCGGTAAAGCTCAAATCGCCGGTACACATCTGCACCACGCGATAGGGGAGCCCCAGCCCGCGGCAGACGTCCTCGGCGTTGTCCAGCAGCTTGGCCAGCTCGTCCATCGACGTCTCGGGCGCGACCAGCTTGACCATCTCGACCTTGTCGAACTGGTGGCCGCGCTTCATGCCGCGGGTGTCCTTGCCCGCCGACATCTTTTCCCGGCGGAAGCAGGCGCTGTAGGCGACATAATTCACTGGCAGCGTCCCCGGCTCCAGGATCTCGCCGCTATGCAGGTTGGTGACGGGCACCTCGGCCGTGGGGATGAACCAATAGTCCTCCTCGGCGTCACGGTAGAGGTTGTCGCCGAACTTGGGGAGCTGGCCCGTGCCCACCAGGCAATCGCGCCGCACCATAAAGGGCACGTACACCTCGCGGTAGCCGTGCCTGTTGATGTGCAGGTCGAGCATCCAGGTGATGAGGGCCCGTTGCAGCCGCGCCGCCGCGCCGCTGAGGATGTAGAACCGCGTGCCCGAGAGCTTGACGCCCCGCTCGAAATCGAGGATGCCCAGGCTGGGCCCCAGCTCCCAATGGGGCAGGGGCTCAAAGTCGAACTTGGGCAGATCGCCCACGGTGCGGGTGATTATGTTCTCCGTGTCGTCCTTGCCCACCGGCACGCTGGGATCGGGCAGGTTGGGGACCTCCAGCAGCGCCGCTTGCAGGCGCTCCTCGGCCTGGCCCAGCTCGACCTCCAGGGCGCCGATGCGGTCGCCCACCTGGCGCATCTCGTCGATGAGCGCCTGGCGCTGCTGGGGATCCTTCATCCGGCTGATCTGCTTGGAAACGGCATTGCGCTGCGCCCGCAGCGCCTCCACCTCTTGCAGGGCGGCCCGTCGCTGCTCGTCCAGCGCCAGGATCTCGTCGATCGGCGCCGCGGCGTTCAGCTTGACCAACTCGACCTTGATCTCGGCCGCATGTTCGCGAATATACGCCAGATCCAACATGGGATGCCTCCTTTGGGAAATAAAAAGCCCCCCGTCCAACCAAGGACGAGGGGAGCCTCGTGGTGCCACCTTTATTCGTCGCCAGCCGCGCTGGCAACCTCTGCGCTCGATAACGGGAGCGACCGGCTCAACTTGTGGTGATCGCTACCCTGCGATTCCTTTTTCGCTGGCGACTCGGGAGTGGATTTCGGCCGACTCGGTTATCGCCTCCCAGCGCTGGCGACTCTCTGGAAACCGGGTGATCCGCCTACTTGTCTCCGTCAACGTTTGATTTATTCTACCACGTTTGCGGGAGCGCGTCAAATTCGTCGGGAAAAATAAAAGGAGCCTCGATAGGAGGCTCCTTTTGCTGGCTCCTCGGGCTGGATTCGAACCAACAACCAACCGGTTAACAGCCGGTCGCTCTACCGTTGAGCTACCGAGGAACAACGTGGCCCAGATTATAGGCTTTTTCGTTGATTAGTCAAATCGCCGCGTGGGGAGCGTCTGGCAGCGTTCGGCCCAGCTCGTAGGCCTGTTGGAGGTATTCCGGGTGCGCCAGCACGTCATCCGGCCCATCCAGCCCGCGGAGGCAGAGCGTGGCTGCGGGCTCCACGTCCAGCGACTCGAACCAGTAGCGGGCGACCATGATAGTGCCCTCGAAGAGGCGCTGCCCGTGCGAGGCGGCCGCGGCGATGACCGCGCCTTTGCGGTGCGGCTTGTCCGGGTTGATGGGCTGCCGGAGCAGGTGCTTTTTCACCCAGAAGGCCTGGCAACGGTCGATCAGCAGCTTGGCTTGCGCGCTGACAGTATAGAACATCACTGGCGTGGCCAGCAAGAGGTAATCCGCCGCCGCCAGCTTGTCCGCGATCCAAACGAAATCGTCCTTGATCACGCAGCGACCGTCGCGCTTGCAGCCATAGATCTCCAGGCAGGGCGAGATGTCCAAGTCGCGCAGCACGAGCCGGTCCACGCGCGTGGTCCACGTCTCCACGCCGCGCAGGCACTCGTCCAGCAGCCGCGCCGTGTTCCCACGCCGCCGCGGGCTGCCATAGATGGCCACCACATACGGGGATTCTTCCGACATCCTCATGCTCCTTTGCAGCGAGCGAACTCAGTCCGGCAGCCGGTCGAAATCGGCCTGGGCGTATTCGGCGACGATCCGCGCCGCCTCCGCGCCATAGGCCGCGGCGAACTCGGCCAGCGCCCGCTCCATGGCCCGCTCTCCCGCCTCGCCCAGCTCCCGAACCGCCTGCCGGAGCAGCGCCTGGTAGAGGTGGCCGCAGTGGTACTCCCACGGCATGATGTTCCGGCTGGCGAGGGCGGCCTTTTTCCGTTGCAGCGCGGCCTTCGCTTCGGGGGTGAGCCCGGCGCCGTGGTAAACGAACTCGCAAGGCTCGCCGCCGTTGGGTCGGGTGCGCCGGACCTCCAGCCGGAGCGCGGGGTTGAACCCCCGGGCCAAGGCCTCGTCGATCTCCAGGCAATAGAGCCGCCCGTAGGCCATCAGGTCGCGGTCCGCCCAGGCGGTGTGCCAGGGGCAGCGCTGAACCACCGAGCGCGCCGCGGGCCCCTCGGCCACCATCTCGCTGGACATCTCGGCTGCGCCCACGGCCCATTCGCCATAGGCCATATAGTTGAACATGTCCAGCGGGTCGCCGTTGGCCTGGGCGCGGAGGGCCATGCGCTTGCCGCGCTGGGCGCCATAGCGCCGCACGGCCTGGCGGACGACCCCCTCGCCGCGGACGGGCGCGGCCTGGACGATCTCGCGGGCGGCGAGGGCAAAGAGCATGGCGTGGTGGGTGGCGGTGAGCTTGGGCGCGGGTGGGTCGGTCATGTTCGTTGGCCTCCTTGGACTGGATCAGTATAGCGAACTCGGCGCTCCTGGGCAAAAGGCCGGGGCGAGCTACCACCAAAGGACGATGCGCGTTCGGGGGAAATCGGGTATACTAGGGGTGAGACCCTGGATAAAGGAGGTATGTCATGTCCGCGCCCAAGATCGTCTATCCCCATCCGCGCTACCTGACCAAGCTCTACATCTCCACCCTTGTCATCGCGGGGCTGTTCGTCTTGCCCTGGATCCTGCTCGGGCTGATCCCTGAACTGGGTTGGGCCTATGTATTGATCTTTGTCCTCGCCAACGCCCTGTGGATGGTTCCCACGTTTCTGCTGTTCCCGCTCTATTTCAAGTCCATCCACTACGAGATCGGCGAGAGCGAGCTTATCGCCCACCAGGGCATCTTGACCCAGTCGGTCAAGACTGTCCCCTACCGCACCATCACCGACCTGGAGGTGAAGCGCGGCCCGCTGGACCGCTGGCTCTTCAACCTGGGATCGCTGGAGGTCCAGACGGCGGGGCAGAGCGCCCAGGCCGGGGCGGAGGTGCGCCTGGTCGGGCTGGCCGACTGGAGCGCGCTGCGCGCCGAGATCGTGGAGCGGCTGCGGGCCTATCGCGCCAGCAGCGGCACCGGCGCCGAGGTCGAGGCAAAAGCTGGTGGCGATACCGAGCTGCTGCGCCAGATCCTGGCTGAGATCAAGGGCCTGCGCGAGGATGTGCGTGAGGAGTAGCACTTGACACGGCGCCGATTTCCGTGTAGCCTACAGCGCAAGTAGACGAGCCTCCAGGCGCGCCTGGAGCGCAAGAGAGGAGCAACGCCATGGCGACCTATTCCTGGCTAGGGCATGCCACCTTCAAGCTGAAAGGGGCCAAGATGGTCATCTACATCGACCCCTACCAGCTCAAGGGCGAGCCGGAGCCCGCCGACCTGATCTGCGTCACGCACGTGCATCACGACCACCTCTCCCTCAAGGATATCGAAAAGCTGCTCAAGCCCGAGACGGTCATCGTGGCCACGCCCGATTGCCAGGGGCTGACGGGCCAGGTGATCGCGCTCAAGCCCGGCGAGAGCGCCCAAGTGGGCGAGGTGACGGTGGAGGCGGTGCCCGCCTATAACATCGGCAAGGCCTTCCACCCCCAGGCGAACGGCTGGGTCGGCTATATCGTCACGCTGGAGGGGACGCGCTATTACCACGCCGGCGATACCGACCTGATCCCCGAGATGAAGGGCTACGGGGCCGACGTGGCCTTTTTGCCGGTGGGCGGCAAGTACACCATGACCGCGACCGAGGCAGCTCAGGCTGCCAACACCATCCGCCCCAAGGTTGCCATCCCCATGCACTGGGGCGCGATCATCGGCTCCGATAACGATGCCGCGACCTTTCAGGCCCAATGCCAGGTCCCGGTGCAGATCCTGAAGCAGGAGAAAGGCTAATCCATGAGCGACGGCGTGCTCGATAACCCCTGGTTGGTGTTCGGTTTTCTGTCCATTTTCCACCTCATCGGCGGGGCGGCCATTGGCCTGGGCTGGCGGCAGTGGGCGGCTGCCTGGCGCGCCAAGGGGCGTCGCACGCCGCCGTTCCTGTTCCTCTGGGGCGTGCTGTTGGGCTTGCTGCCCCTGCTCTTTGCCCTGGTCACGCGGGATCTGCGGGTGCTCGGCGGGCAAGGGGCCGTGCTGGTCGTCGGCTGGGCGCTGGCCTTTTGGCTGGCCCGCCCGCTGAGCGAGGCGGTGAGCCGCCGCTTTGTCTGGTTCATCGTCTTGGGCCTGATCCTGATGATCGTCGGCTCCGTGCTGGCCGTGCTGGCCATGGACGCCACCCCGGAGGAGCTCTGGCAGCGGCTGGCCTTTGGCGGGCTCCTGTTCGCCATCGGCTCGCTGATCCTGGCGGCGGGGCTGGCCCAGTGGTTCCGGCCGAGGCCCAAACCAGCCCCGGCGCCCGAGCCCGCGCCGGCCGCACAAGTGCCCACGGCGGAGCCGATCCCCGCCGCGGCGCCAGCAGCCAGCCTGCCCGTGGAGACGCCGGCGGCCGAGCCGCCTCCGCCCGCGGCGCCGGCCCCCTAGCGCGAGGTCGCTTGCGATGGGTTCGCTGCTGATCCGGGACATCGCCTGTTTGGTCACGTTGGATAAGGAGCGGCGCCGTTTCGTCGACGGCGCCGTTCTGCTGCGGGATCACGTCATCGCCGCCGTCGGGACCACCGCGGAGGTCGCGGCGCTGCCCGAGGCGATGGCGGCGGACCAGGTCATCTCGGGGCGCAACCTGCTGGTGATGCCTGGCCTGGTGAACACCCACCATCACCTGTACCAGACCCTCACCCGCGCGCTGCCCGAGGCGCAGGACGCCAAGCTGTTCAAGTGGCTGCGCACGCTCTACCCGATCTGGGGCGAGCTGACGGACGAGGCGGTGTACGTCAGCACCCTGGTGGGGCTGGCCGAGCTGATCCTTTCCGGCTGCACGACGACCACCGACCACCTCTACCTCTTTCCCAACGACGCCACGCTGGACCCCTCCATCCGCGCCGCCGGCGAGATCGGCATGCGCTTCCAGCCGTGCCGGGGAAGCATGTCGCTGGGCCGGTCCCAGGGCGGGCTGCCGCCGGATCATGTGGTCCAGGACCGGGATACCATCCTCGCCGATACCGAGCGGCTGATCAAGCGCTATCACGACCCCGCGCCCTATGCCATGTGCCGCATCGTCGTCGCCCCGTGTTCGCCGTTTTCCGTCACGGAGGACTTGATGCGCGAGTCGGCGGCGCTGGCGCGGCGGCATGGCGCGCTGCTGCACACGCACCTGGCCGAGACGCTGGACGAGGAGGCCTTCTGCCTGGAGCGCTTTGGGCGGCGCCCCCTGGCCTATGCCGAGGCGCTGGATTGGGTGGGGCCGGACGTGTGGTACGCCCACGGCGTGCATTTCAATGACGCCGAGATCGCCCGGCTGGCCGAGACCGGGACCGGCGTGGCCCACTGTCCCGGCTCTAACATGCGGCTGGGCTCCGGCATCGCCCGCGTGGTCGAGATGCGCCGGGCGGGGGTGCGCGTGGGGCTGGCGGTGGACGGCAGCGCCTCCAACGACGCCTCGCACCTGCTGGGCGAGGCCCGGCTGGCGCTGCTCTTGCAGCGCGTCGCCAAGGGGGCCGAGGCCATGAGCGTGGTCGAGGCGCTCGAGATGGCGACCTCGGGCGGCGCGGCGGTGCTGGGGCGCGACGATATCGGCGCGCTGGCCCCCGGCAAGGCGGCCGACCTCATCGGCATCCGGCTGGATCGTCTGGAATACGCGGGGGCCTGGCTGGACCCGCTGCCCGCCACCCTGCTCTGCGCGCCGGTGAACGTCGAGCTGTCGGTGATCCATGGCCGGGTCGTGGTGGAAGGGGGGGAGCTGGCCGGTCTGGACCTGCCGCCGCTGCTGGAGCGGCATCGCCGGATCAGCCGAGAGATGATCGAGCGAGCCCGCGCCCGAGCATAAAAAAGCGCCCCCACTCGGGGGCGCTTTCGATTTACAGGATCAGGCTTGGCCGGGCACCAGGGGCAGGCCCAATAGGTGGCGCCGCAGGGTGTCCAGGGCGCGGACGGCGACCCAGGTCTGGGCCACCTCGTTCTGCCCGCCCATCTGATAGTCCCGCGTCGCCGAATCCGCCGCGGTGGACAGGCCGATGCAGGTGTAACCCGAGGACTGGCCATAGGGGCCCTCTTGCGCGCCGCTGCTGCCCAAGATGGCCATGCCGATATCAGCGCCATAGGTCTCGCGGGCGGCCTGGGCCACCGCCATGGCCTTGGCCGGGTCATGGATCGCCTCTTTGGCCATAGCCTCCGGCGGCAAGGCAAAGCTCCGCTGCAGCGCCTCGTTGCTGGGCGCGATCACCGAGCCTTTGATCAGGGTCGGATCCTTGGCGGCCATGGCCAGTTGCTGGGCCACGCGCCCCAGCGTGTTGGTCTCCACCAGGGCCAGCGTGGCGCCCTGCTGGCGCAGCAACTCCATGACCACGCCCTGCAGCGTCTCCTCGTCCACGCCATAGATCACGTCGCCCAGCAGGGCGCGCACCCGCTGTTCCATCCCCTCGATCAGGCGGCGCGCTTCCTCCTCGCTGGCCGCCTTGGCCGTGATGCGCACGTCGGTCTGGCCAGGGTGGGCGGCTAGCCCCACCGTGGGGTTGGACTCGGTCTCCAGGTCGCCGATGAGCTTGTCCACGTTGCTCTCGCCGATGGCGCAGGTGTGGATGTTGCGGATCAGGATCACATCGTGCAGGTGATACCTCTCGCGGAGGTAGGGCAGCACCCAGTTATCCAGCAGGTACTTCATCTCGCGGGGCACGCCGGGGAGGACGATGATCACCTTCTGGCCCTCTTCCACGGCAAAGATTGGCGCGGTGCCCACGGGGTTCTCCACGCCGAGGGCGCCCTCGGGCATGTAGGCCTGGCGCATGTTGTTGTCGCTCATGGCGCGGCCCCAGCGCTCATAGTGGCGCTTGATGGAGGCCAGCAGCTCCTCGCTGAGCACCAACTTGCGACCGGTGGCGCGGGCCACGGCGGGCCGCGTCACGTCGTCCACCGTCGGCCCCAGCCCGCCGCTGGTGATGACCACGTCGGAGCGGGCCAGCGCCTGTTGCAGCACCAGCGTCATGCGGTCCTCATTGTCGCCGACGGTGGTCTTGTAAAAGAGGTTCATCCCGATGGTGCGCAGCCGCTGGGCGATGTAGGCGGCGTTGGTGTCCACGATCTCGCCCAACAGCAACTCGGTCCCGGTCATGACGATCTCGGCGTTCATACACCTTCCTTGCGGCGGGCTAGCAGAGGTCCTCGCGCCCCGTCGATTTGAGCTTGTCCACCAATAGCTTGACGTCCTGGGCGCGCTCCTTGGGACAGATCAGGATCGCGTCTCCGGTGTCCACCACGATCATGCCCTCCAGGCCGATGGTCGCCACGAGCCGGTGGGGGGCATAGACCAGGGTATCCTGGGTGTCCACGCCCAGGTGGCCGCCGCGGCCCCGGACCACGTTGCCCTGGGCGTCCGCCTCCAGGATATCGGCCAGGGCGTCCCAACTGCCCACGTCGCTCCAGCCGATGTCGGCGGGGATGACCACCACGTCCTTGGCCTGCTCCATGATGCCCACGTCGATGGACTGGCTCTTGACCCCGGCCCAGACCCGCCGGATGGTGGCCGCTTCCTCCGGCGTGCCCAGCGCCGCCCGCATCTCGCGCAACTGGGCGGCGAGCTGCGGCTGGTGGAGCTCCATTTCGTCCATGATCCGCGAGAGCTTCCAGATAAAGATGCCGCTGTTCCAATAATACTCGCCGGTCTCCAGGAAGCGCTGGGCCGCGGCCGCATCCGGCTTTTCCGTGAAGCGGCGCACGCGATAGACCTCTTGCCCATGCAGGCTCTGCAGGCGTTCGCCGCGCTGGATATAGCCGAAACAAGTCTCGGGGGTGGGGGGCGTGATGCCGACGGTGACCAGGTGGTCGTGCTGCGCGGCCTCCACGGCGGCCAGCAGGATCTCGCGGAAACGCTCCTCGTCCCGGATATAGGCGTCGGCGTGCAGGCTGACCATCACCTCGTCCGTGGCCGCCAGATGTTGCAGGTGGATGGCGGCCAGGCCGATGCAAGGGGCCGTCCCGCGGGCGGCTTGCTCCACGATGATATTCTCCGGGGGCAGGTCGGGCACCTGGGCGCGGATCGGCGCGGCGTATTCGGGGCCGGTGGAGATAAAGATGCGCTCCAGGGGCAGCAGCGGCAGCACGCGCGAGATGGTCTTTTGCAGCATGGACTGGTCACCGACCAGGTCGAGGAGCTGCTTGGGGGTGGCGCGGCGGCTGCGCGGCCAGAGGCGCGTCCCCGTCCCTCCGGCTAGGATCACGACATACATGATGGTTTCCTCCCGATCATCATTGATATCTCACGGGGCCACGGCGACGTGGCGAGCGGCTTGGCGTCAGCGGGCCAGCACATAGTTCATCCCGCCCACCTGCCGGACCATGCCCTTCAGCTCCATCAGGGCCAGGGCGCTGCTGATCTCGGCGATGGGGAGGTTGGCGCGGCGGCGCAGCTCGTCGATGTGGAGGGGCTCGGCGGAGAGGAGCCGCAAGACGCGCTCCTCCGTGTCGTTCTCCGGGATGATCTCCCGCATGACGGTCTGCTGCTCCACCATGCTCAGGTTCAGCTCGACCAGGATATCCTCCACCGAGAGGATCAGCTTGGCCTCGCCGTTTTGGATCAGCTTGTTGGTGCCCCGGCTGTGGCGGTAGGTGATATTGCCGGGCACGGCAAAGACATCGCGCCCCTGTTCCAGCGCAAAGCGGGCGGTGATCATGGCCCCGCTCTGCTCGTCGCCCTCCACGATGACGCTCCCGAGGGTCAGCCCGCTGATGATGCGGTTGCGCGGCGGAAAGTTGTGGGCGTCGGGCTGGGTGCCCAGCGGGTAATCGGAGACGAGCGCCCCCGAGCGGGTGATGGCCTCGGCCAGGGCGCGGTGCTCGGGCGGGTAGATGACGTCCAGGCCGCACCCCAGCACGGCGATGGTCCGGCCTCCCGCGTCCAGCGCCGCCTTGTGGGCGATGCCGTCGATGCCGCGGGCGAGGCCGCTCACCACGGTGATATTGTTGTGAGCCAGGCCGGTGGCCAATTGCAGCGCCACCTCGCGGCCGTAGGTGGTGGCCCGCCGGGTGCCCACCACAGCGACCGCCCAATCGTCGGCGGCGGAGAGTTCGCCTTTGACATAAAGCACCGGCGGGGCGTCATCGGCCTCTTTCAGCAAACGGGGATAGGCGGCATCTTGCCAGGTGAGGAGGTGAACCTGGTGGGCGGCGAGCTTGGCCCATTCGTCGTCCAGCGAGAGGTCGGCCCGGGCGGCGACGACGTTCTCGATGGCGCGGCGGTCGAGCCCGGCGCTTTCCAGGTGGGCGGCGGGCGCATGCCAGGCGGCTTCCAGGCTACCGAACTGCTCCAGGAGCGCCCGAAAGCGGACCGGCCCAATGCGCGGGACGATATTGAAGCCCAGCCAGTATTTCTTCTCGTCGCTCATAGGCGTCCCAGACGAAAAAAAGGGGCCGGACGTGGGGTGTCCGGCCCCTGGCTCGTTATTCCAGCCCTTCCATCAGTCGGACGAGCATCCGGCCTTCATGCAGGTCGATCTTGAGCACCACTTGTTTCAAGGCCGGGATGAGCAGTTCCTTGCCCTGATTGGAGAGGACATAGACATCGGCGCTGCCGGTGGCCAGGATATCGGTCACCTCGCCGAGGAAACGTCCTTCCTCGGTCCAGGCCTGCAACCCGATGATCTGATGCTCATAGTACTCGCCCTCTTCCAAGGGCACCGCCTCGGCCAGAGGGATATCCACCGCGAGGCCCCGCAGCGCCTCCGCCGATTCCTGGTCGTTCACTTCCTTGAACTTGAGCAACGCCCACTGCTTGAACCAGCGCACGGCCTTGATCGTGTAGGGGGCGTGCTCTGGCCCCAGATAGACCACGAGGCGCGGCCTGAAGCGCTCGGGGAAATCGGTGGTGACGCTGACCTTGACCTCGCCCTGCACGCCACGCGGCGCCAGGATTTGGCCGATGTTAAGATACTCGGGCGGCTGCGCAGGCATGGCGGCTTACACGATTTCCAGGATGGCGCGCTTGCCTTCCCGCGTGGCGGCGATGCGGAGCAAGGTGCGCAGGGCATTGGCCACGCGGCCCTTTTTCCCGATGACGCGCCCCATATCATCCGGGGCGACCCGCAGTTCATAGATGGTGGAATGCACGCTGGATAGCTTGTTGACGCGCACCTCATCGGGCTCATCGACCAGGGATTTAGCCACGAATTCAACGAGCTCCTGAATGCGGTCTCGCTCTTCCATCAGCATTAGCCTCCGGCGTTACGTGCCGCAGCGGCCGCCGCCTTTTGGCTCTCGAACGCAGCCATGACGCCCATCTTGTCCAGGATATGCCGAACGGCATCCGAAGGCTGCGCGCCCTGGCTGAGCCAGTACAGCGCGCGCTCCTGATCGATGGTCATGCTGGGGGGTTCGGTCGTGGGCGTATAGTTGCCAATGTTCTCGATAAAGCGCCCGTTCTGCGGGGACTCGAGATCGGCCACCACGATGCGGAAATGCGCTTGGCGCTTGGCGCCCACTCGACGCAAACGAATCTTGACCACTACTGTCACCTCTTTCTCAAATCTGGTCTGGCAAATATGGTTATGGAGGTCTGGATATCGACAAAGGGGCCGCGCCCTGGCTGGCCCGCTCGGCCCTACCGCAACAGGTTGTTCAGCAACCCACGGCCCTTGCCGCTGGCGACCTGTTTCATCATGCGCTGCATCTCTTGGAACTGCCGCAGCAACTGGTTGATCTCTTGCACCGACGTGCCGCTCCCCTTGGCGATGCGCCGCTTCCGGCTGGCGTTGATGACGCCGGGATGTCGGCGCTCCTCCCGCGTCATGGAGCCGATCATGGCCTCGATCCGCTTCATCTGGCGATCGGTCGTCTCGGGCGAGATTTGCTTGCTCACCGCGCCCAGGCCCGGGATCATCTCCAGGAGCTGGCTGATGGGCCCCATGCGTTTCACCTGCTGGAGCTGGTCCTGGAAATCCTCCAGGGTAAAGCTCGCCGTGCGCAGCTTGCGCTCCATCTTGCGGGCCTGTTCCTGGTCAAAGGTCGCCTCCGCCTTTTCGATCAGCGTCAGCATATCGCCCATGCCCAGGATGCGCGAGGCCAGACGGTCCGGGTGGAACGGCTCCAGCGCGTTGGTCTTTTCGCCGACGCCCAGGAACTTGATGGGCACGCCGGTCACGGCGCGGATGGAGAGCGCGGCGCCGCCGCGGGCGTCGCCGTCCACCTTGGTCAGGATTAGCCCGGTCAGGCCGACGCGCTGGTGGAACTGCTCGGCCACCTGCACCGCGTCCTGGCCGGTCATGGCGTCAGCCACCAGCAGCACCTCCGCCGGCTTGACCTTGGCCTTGATCTGCTCGAGTTCTCGCATCAACTCGTCATCGATGTGCAGCCGCCCCGAGGTGTCCAGGATGACAATGTTGTAGGCCCCCTCTTTGGCGCGTTGCACCGCGCGCGCGCAAATGTCCGGCGGGGTGGGGGCGGTGCCTTCGGCATGCACCGGCACGTCGATCTGGCGGCCGAGCACCTCCAGTTGGGTGATGGCCGCGGGGCGGCGGGTGTCCGCAGCCACGAGCAGGGGCCGCTGGCCGCTCTTGCGCAAGCTCAGGGCCAGCTTGGCGGCCATGGTGGTCTTGCCGGAGCCTTGGAGGCCCACCAGCATCAGGACATGAGGAGCCACCCCGCCCAGGTTGAGCTTGCTTGGCTCGCCCAGGGTGGCCACCAGCTCCTCGTTGACGATCTTGATCACCTGCTGGGCGGGGGTGAGGCTTTGCAGCACATCAGACCCCACCGCGCGCTGGCGGACGCGGTCAACGAGCTCTTTGACCACCTTGAAATTGACGTCCGCCTCCAGGAGCGCCAGACGCACCTCGCGCAAGGCGACATTGACGTCGGCCTCGGTGAGGGCGCCCTTTCTGGAGAGGTTCTCAAAGACGCTTTGCAGTTTATCGGAAAGGCTCTCGAACATGTCCGCCCTTTTGCCCTGCTGCTAGAGTTTTCATTCTATGCAAAATCGCCTTTTCGTCAAACAGGGCAAGCGGCCGAGCCAGAGCGCGGGGATTTGCATCAAATGCGAGAAAGTGCTATAATCCTGCTCGTTCGGGGCGTGGCCCAGTCCGGTAGGGCACTTGAATGGGGTTCAAGTGGTCCGCGGTTCAAATCCGCGCGCCCCGACCATAGAGCACCAAAAACCTTCGTTTGCCTAGGCTAGTGCGCCGCGGTTCCTCAAAAAAGGAGGAATCCGGATCACATGATGCTGCATAAGGCCATCGAGGGTTTTTTCATTTCCCGCCGCGCCGATAACATCGCCGATACCACTTTGGCGATCTACCGCCACTACCTGCGCCTGTTCGCCGAACGCATTGGCGATGTGGAGATGGATCGCATTGACGCCGATCAAGTCGTCGCGTTCGCGGCGTGGCTGCAAACCGAGTACGTCCCCCAACGCCTCAACGGCGACACCGCCCCGCTCGCCGCGTCCTCCCTCGCCAACGCGTGGAGCGCCGTGCGCAGCCTGTTCGGCTGGGCGGAGCGCCGGTTGAACACGGGGCGGCCTGATCGCGCTTGGCAGCGGCCGCGGGTGCAATACGTCACCGTGCAGCCGTTCTCCGAGGAGGAGATGCGCCGGATGCTCGACGCCGCCCAGTTTACCCGACCTGCGGCCACCACGCGCCGCACCATCTTTCGCATGAAACGGCCCATGGGGAAGCGCGACAAGGCCATCGTGCTCCTGTTGCTGGATACGGGCATCCGCGCCTCGGAGCTCTGTCGCCTGCGCGTCGAGGATGTGGACCTCAATAGCGGCATCGCCACCGTCAGGCCCCACGGCACCCGACAGAAGACCCATGGGCGGGCGGTGTTTCTCTCCAAACGCACCATCGAAGCGGTGTGGGACTATCTGGCCAGTCGCACCGCCCACCCCGCCGATCCCGTGTTCATCAAGACGGATGGCCTTGTCATGGACCGCATGCGCCTGGCTCATCTAGTGAAGCGCATCGGCCTGCGCGCTGGCGTCGAGGGCGCGTACCCGCATCGTTTTCGCCACACCTTCGCCATTCAGTACCTGCGCAACGGCGGCGATCCTTTCACGCTGCAGCGCCTCCTGGGCCATCGCGACATGGACATGGTGCGCCGGTACCTGGCCTTGGCCGACGATGACGCGCAGCGAGCTCACAAGACCGCCTCGCCGGTGGACCGCTGGCGGCTCTAGGCCGCCCCTTGCTTGGCCTGTTGCTCCCGCCAGGCCTCCCAGAGCACGCGGATCCCCGCGCTGAGGTTCCGCCCGCCCAGCTTGATCAGGTCGGCGATGGCCTCCTCCGGCAGCGTGACGCTGACGGCGACCATCTTGTCGGAGTACATGATCGGCCGCCCGGACGAACGACCGCCGCCGCGGGCGCGCCGTCTCGGCTTGGGCGCCGCCTCCTGGTGGGTCATCTCGCCTCTCCTTTCCGTGCGATCTCTACGATATGATACGATCATGGGACGGGGAGGGCAAGCGGGGGGAGGCTCGCCGCCTCCGGCGCCCCCTCCCCGTCCAGTTGGTCCAGGAGCGCCCTGGCGCAGCGGGCGATCCGCGTCCCGCTGGCGGTCAGCACGTCGGCCAGCACCTGGGGATCCTCCGACCAGTGGGCCAGGTAGCCGAAGCTGTAGCCCGACGAATCCAGGCCCAGTTGTTCGGACAGGATGTAGGCCACGCTCTCGGCCTCCAGCTCCTGCACGGCCCGATCGCCGTCCTCCTCCTGAGGGTGGCCGAGGGCTTGGTGGGCCAGCTCGTGCGCCAGCGTCTTGACCTTCTGGTTGGGGCTCAGGCCCGCCTTGATCAGGATCGCCCCGTCCCGGTTGGTCGCCCCGTTGGCCTCCATCCGCTCCACCTCGCGGAGGCGGTAGCCCTGCCCCTGCGCCACCGCGAGCAGCCGGGCGTAGTGGGCCAGGTGATCGTCGCCCTGCAGCAGTTGGATCACCTCCGGCAAGGGGGCGCCGTCGGTCTGCGCGACGTCGAAGACGCAGACGGTCTTGAACCAGATCCCGCCGATCTCCTCGCCATCGTCCCGCACCTTGCGGAACGGGACGGGCGCCAGGATGCGGATGCCCTGCTCCCCCCGCCGCACCTGCCGCCCCAGCGATTGCCAGGTGCGGTAGCCGGCGACGCGGGTCGCCTCCGGCCGCTGCATCAGGATCAGCATGGTGTTGTAAAAGCTGTAGCGGCGGAAGCGGGCCTGCACCTTGAGCCACTCCTGCCAGCGGTCGGAGCGCATCAGCTCCAGCGCCCCTTCTTTCACCCGTTGCACCTGTCCGTTCATGCTCCTCCCTCCTTTGTCCTCGGGCTGATCTGCCCGATGAAAGGGGCTAACGTTTTCGGGTAGCCCCCTCGGATCGGATGGGTCAACCGCGATGCTTGGGGAACTTGAGGTCGCCGCCGCGAATCTGCACGGTGCGGGCGTAGCTGTATGCGCCGTACAGCCAGGGGTGCTTGTTCGCCAGCACGGTGCGCTCGGCGTCATCCAGTTCCAGCCCGAGCAGGCGATCCACCGCGTCTTGCAGGAGGTAGATGCCGCGCATCCAGCGGGTCAGGATCACCTCGAAGGTGAGCCCCGCCTGATGCCCTGGTTCGCTCCGCTGCCCTTCGGTGCCCCGTTCGTCCATCCCTATCGCTCCTTAGCTGGTGAAGCCCAGCACATCCAACAAGAAGCTCGTCCCCATCCGTTGGCAGACGATCCGGAAGGCGTCGTCGGCGCAACGGCCCGCTTTGCGGCGATGCTTGACCGTGAAGAACGCCTCGCCGATGTGGGGGATGGCGCCGTCGTAGTCGCCGATCTCCACGGTCCCATCGGCCTCGGCCAGGATGAACACCCCGCGCGCCCCGCCCTTGTAGGCCAGGATCTCGCCGTCGTTTTCATACCGCAGGTCGTCCATTCGCCAGTTGCGGATGCTGCGGCGCGTCTCGGCCATCCAAGCGTCGAACTCGGTCTTGTCCATGCGATCTCTCCTTTTGCACTTGGGGAGCGGCCGCGGCATGGAAAGCCGTCCCGCCGCCCCCGTCCTGTCATTCCTCCCAGGTGGGCGTGTTCTCGTCCTCGTCGTCTGGCTCGTCCACGTCCACCCAGTCCATCACCGTCCAGAGCAGGTGATCGTAGTCGCCGCTCATGGCCTCGTGCAGGAAGGCGTCCACCTCCTCCCGGCTGACCCCGCCTTTGCGAAGCGCCTTGGTCACCCGTCCGAGGATGGCGAAGGCGTTGCCGTCCTCGCCGACCAGCTTGACCTTGACCTGCGGATACTTGGGCATCTCTACCTCCTCCCCTCGTGGGAGCCGATCAGCCGGCCAGGTTGTCCAGTTTGACCTGGACGCGGAAGGCCTCGTCGTCCAGGGCCTTGGCCAGGTTGGTCAGCCGCTGATTGACGCGCAAGGCTTCCGCGCCGGTCAGGCCGGGGGTCACGGATAGCTCGATGTAGCGGATATTGGTCGCGGTGTCGCGCATCCAGTCCAGCAGCGCCCGTTGCTCACTTTTCTTCAAATTCGCCATCTTGCTCCTCCTCCCCTGCGATCAGCAGGTCGTACAGCTTGGCTTTCAGTTCGATGACCACCTGTTGGGCGGCGCGGAGTTGTCCTCGCGCCATGTCGCGCTCGTCGCGCATCGCCCAGTACTGCTCGGTCACCTTCTCCTCGGCGCGGTGTTCGGCGTCGAGACGGCCGCGCCATTCCTCGATCGCGCCAGCGTGTTCGGCCCGTTCCGCGTCCAGGTTGGCGATCAGTTCCTTGCAGCGGGCATCCAGTTCCGCTGCGTGGGCCTCGG
>Ga0123332_1002126_pt1 | contig 19006 bp, 11 predicted proteins | sample BioC12SIPDNA_4_FD_89958 | JGI IMG/M metagenome (GOLD analysis project Ga0123332, IMG submission 89958) | Anaerobic biogas reactor microbial communites from Washington, USA - Biogas_R2_A C12 SIP DNA | ecosystem: Engineered > Bioreactor > Anaerobic > Unclassified | place: Washington, USA...
TCGATTTGCTCTGCGGACGGAGGATTTGATAGATTCATAGAGATGAGTGGTCCTGGGGCTATTATTATGTGGGACGTGGAGCGGGGATGGGAGAGATGGCGAGGACAGGGGGTATTCTGTGGCATGGAATATAGCCCAGACGGTGAGAATGTTGCCACAATTGGAATGGCGTTCCCGCTTGGTGAAGTCACGACATGGGACGCTATGACTGGCGCTCAGTTTACCCTCTACACAAGAACATCTTATCCGCAGAGTATTTCGTTCAGCGGTGATTCAGGATTGCTCGGTGTGGGAATTATCGATATACAGGAGTTCCTCAAGCGGAAATCGGCGGATGTTTCACAATCTGCCGTTCTAGCGATTTGGGATGCGAGAACTCCTTCCGCTGTGCAGGAAAAGTCCGGAGCTGACAGGCAATAGGAGCAGAATTGCACTACCGAATTTGATTGTGCCTGGCGGCTGCTTCGGCATCACTCTCTTTGGTCATGTAGTAACCCTGGGTGGTCCGTATGTCGCTGTGGCCGGCCCAGGCTTGAACCTGCTCCATCTTGGCGCCGTGTTCGAGAGCGTTGGTGAGTGCGGTTTTTCGAAGCGAGTGGGTGCAGATACCCCGGCGGCCGAGACGGTCGGCGTCGAGGCCGACGTGGATCGCGTACTTCTTCACGATGTTCAGGATCGCCCGTTGCGAGAGCGGTCGCCGGGTCGGGCTACGTTTGTCGGCGGCCAGGGCGCAGAAGAGGGGAGCATCGAGGTCGTCGAAGCGGATGCCGGCGCGATCGAGCCAGCGGAGGATCGGAGGTGCGGCTTCCAGCATCGGCTTTCGCTGCCGCTTGCTGCCCTTCTCACTGACGACGATGTACCAGTCGAAATCCGTCCGTTCGAGATCCCCGATCCTGGCCCGTGCGATCGCCCGCGACCGGCAGGCCGTCTTGAAGTACGTGAACAGCAGCGCATGGTCCCGTATCCCGAGGAGCGTGTTTGTATCTGGGGCGTGGAGCAACCGACACGCTTCCCGCTCGGACAGTCCCGGCGTCGTGTTCTTGTCGACGCGGGGCGACGTCACCGCCTGGATGTCGCCGACCAGGTTCCAGGCGACGAGCCCCTTCTTGCCGAACTGCTCGTAGGTTCCGCGGATCACGGACAATGCCCTGGCGACCGTCGCCGGCCGGCGGCCGGCCTGGACCATCCCTTCCTTATATATACGAACGTGGTCGCCCGTGACCTCGAACGGTTGAACCCCGATCTCGGCCATGTGCGACAGGAAGGCCCGCAGATCATCGTGGTACGCTTTGCGGCTGTTCGGCGACGGCAGTGCGTCGCAGATCCACGGGACCAGAGCGGCTGCTGCTTCGTTCGCCTGCGCCGCAGCGAAGAGCCCGGCAACTGCCGCCCTCACCTTTCCTGAGGTGTTCAGGTCTTCCGCCTTCAAGGCGGGCAGCATCGAGTGTGCGGTGGCGGCCGTCGGCACCCGGATGGCAAGTGACCGTCGCACATCGTCACCGCGGACCAGGCCGAGCTTGACATCCTGTGATTTTGCGCCGTTGTTACGTCGGCCTCTGAGCACCGGCGACATATAAGGAAGGGAGAGAGAGTACTACCGATAAAGCACATTAGGGGAAGTGCTCTACGTTAGAAAGGGGGAATGCTGGACGAGCCCTTTCAAATGTGGCTTGTTCGCGAATCGGAGACGTGATCTGCGCCGCGTCACAGGTCGGACGATCTGTCAAACGGCTTTGATCTGGTTCGCATCGAAAACGTCGCCCTTCTTCACGGTTGTTGCGCCGGTGGTCTGGCGGCGCTACGCTGCTCGCGCTGCTCCTGTTCTTTGAAAACCACACGGGAGGTTCATCATGACACTGATTACGCATTGCGGCGCGCGTCAGGTGACTTGGGGCGACCTGGACCAGATCCCCACCCCGCCAGCCACGGAAACGTGGTTCCCGCTGTCGCACAGCCAAGTCCTTGGCTCGGTTGTGCAGACGCTGGATGCGGCGGGGTTTGGCGTGAAGTCCATGGCGCTTGCGGTTACCCCGGACGATGCGCGGTTTTTCGGCACCATTCAGCTGCAAGCTGAGATCTTGCCAGGCGTGGGGATGGCCGTCGGGATTCGCAACAGCACGGACAAGTCGATGCCCATCGGCTTTTGCTGCGGACAGTCGGTATTCGTCTGCGACAACCTGGCGTTCAGCGCGGAAATGGTCATCAACAGGAAACACACTCGCTTCGGCGAGTCGCGTTTCAACGAAGCGATTGCGGCGACCGTCTCGGGGCTGGGCCAGTACCAGCAGGCCGAGGCGAAGAGGATTGATTGGCTCAGGAACACGGAGGTGTCGCCGGACCGGGCGAACTCGTTGATCTTGCAGGCCTACGAAGGCGGGATCATCGGGGCCCGCCTGCTGCCGGACGTGATTCAGCAGTGGCGGCAACCCAACCATCCTGAGTTCAAGGAGAGGACGGCATGGAGCCTCCTCAATGCGTTCACGGAGGTGCTCAAGGATCGTCAACAGCGGCAGCCCTCGCGGGCCGCCCACGAGACGATCACCCTGCAGAAGCTGATCGGCGGCGGGTACGGCGTCCCCACGCAAGCTGTCTGATCAGCGAGGCAGGTTTCCATCGGAGCAGCACGCCCCTTCCACAGTATGGAGGGGGCTTTTCGTGCAATTGGGAGCGACCGCCGCGGACGTGACGCACTATTCCGCATTATTTCTGTCAGGCAAAATGCAATCGTAACGGGCATTTCACAAACGGCTTGCGATCAGCCCCGATAGAAATCGATGGTTTCTGTCACTTTGCTTCATGCATGCGGCTGCGGGTGCATGTGGACATGTCGGGGGTCTGGAGAAAGGCTTCGCCCACCTCCAGTTGCTCGACGGCGGCGGGCAGATCCACGCCCTTGGGGCCACGGAGAAAACCAGCGACTCGTTTCGACATTGGGTAATTTGTGCGAAAGACGATCTTGGTTCCGGCATTGCCGACGACGTCGGGATGGAAATCGTCGAGTCCCTGGCTGGCAACGACGACGACAATTCCGTATTTGCGCCCCTCCTTCATGATCTTCGGCAGCGTGACATCCCTCGCAAGGCGGTGCGCCTCATCTAGCACGATGGCCAGCCGTAGGCGTTTCGTGTCGCCCCAGAGGAACATGTCTTTGTAGACCTTGCGCAACAAGAAAGCGCCGGCAGCCAACTGCAGGGCTTCGACGCCAAGGTGGCTAACGTCGACTACCAGGCCGCGTTCGAGCAACGCCTTGAGTGCGTCCGCCGAAGCAGATTCGGGGAAAAGGCCAAATTCTAGCAGTGGGCGGCAGCGAGCGATGACGTTTGAGACTTTGCGCTCCTGTTCCAGTTCCTCCAGACGCTTCGCGAATTCAGCGATGGTTGGAAGCCGCTCTGGCGTACCCGCCTCGAAACCAAGGTCAACGTAACAGTCGCAGAGTGCTTGATAGACTGCATCACGCTGCATATCCCCTAGGCCGCAGACGTACTGAAAAATCTCTGATACAGCGAAGCAGTTGCTCTTCCACCAATTGGTCCCCGCCGATTGGTTCACCTCGGCTTCAAATGGCGAGAACGGCAACCCATGAACAGCGTCCAGTACAGCTGGGTGAGCAACCTGGTTGTAGAGCGACTCAGGCTTTGTGAATTGCCCGTGAAAGTCAATAACGAGCGCAGGAAGTCCCTGGCGTCCCAATTCGCAGAGAATCCGTGTGGTGGTAACTGACTTACCCTGGCCGGGTATGCCGACTATGAAGAGGTGCGGGCTACCCTTGACTCCTGATCGCCAGAGGACTGGTTCGCCGTCGAGGGTCTGCCCCAAGTCGACCAAGGTCGTTGTCTCCGGCGGGGCTTCCATTGGAGCGATGGTAGTAGGGTCGTTGGCTGGCGTCGGCAACAGCGAGTCCGGCGATGGGCTTGCCGTCGGCAAGGCAGCCTCGCCAGTTGCAGGCGATTCAGCCGCAGCATCTGGTACCGACCCCTCCGCCGCCAACATGGGTTGCGTTGCGTTCACATCAGGTCGATACTTTGCGGCGACAGTAGCAGGCGGTGTATCAGGGGCGGATGTCGAGAATCCAGCGTCAAGCACGTCATTTGCAGTCAGGAATCGGATTTCCGCGTCACGCAGGTGAAGCACACGCTGCGGCTTGCCTTGGAGATTGACAATAAAGCCCCAACGTACGACACGTAACTGGGAGATGCCAGATTCCAGTCGGTCGATTGCTTCCGACAGTTTGGCACGTGTGTCGTCATCATGTATCAAACCGTAGCGCACAGCTCGCCGCAGGTAGAAGTGCAGGATCGTCGCCAGCCTCGCCCTTTGGAGTAGCTGATCAACGCGAGCAGGCTTTTCCTGGAAAAACATCTCTCGGAACACTCGTTCGGTGGCCTCGATCTGATCAACCATTCTCTCGGCGAGTTCTGCTGATGCAGCCGGCGCAACGCGTGACTTGACTTCGATAAACGTTGCCACGAGGCGATTCTGTCGAAGTTGAACCCGCAGCAAGTCGCATCGGGATGCAGATGCCTGGGACGTGCGTTTTCGGGCTACCGGACCAAACAGTTCAGGGTGGGCATCAATCGGCACGAGAATAGAATCGCTGAGTTCGCCAGACTTTTCGAGGTAAGCCGCCACCACGCCAAGGCTGACTGCCTCACGTGCCCGTCCGTCGTCGCCCAAGACTCGTAAAGCTAATCGGCCAGAAATCGTCTTGAGATACCGCAGCACCCTCCCAACGCTGTCTTCGATATGCTGAAAGCCGAGTTCCGTCATAGCGCGCGCCAGGATCTCCTCCACCTCCTCACGGTGCGTCGTCGTCACCAGCATACGGTGCCCTAGCCCGTCGAGGAATTCCGGGGCGTAGTCCAAGAGGTACTTCTGTGCAACCTCGGCCAAACCTGGATCCGAAGGTGCGTCGTAGAACTCGACACCAAAAAAGCGATCAAGAGTTATCACCCAATCGGACAAGTCATGCACTGCATCAAGATACTTCCTCTCGTCGCTCGCGACTGTGACGGCAAGCGCTGGAATGCGCTCGGAACTGCCGCCATCCAGCAGTCGGCCCAAGCCGCTGAGCACGCTCTGATGCGTGTTGACCAGAGCGGGCGTGAATGCCTTGTTCGTAGGATGCCGGGCGGTGTGAGCGTCGATAGCCAGCCGAAAACGATGCTGCCAGCGAACGCCATCGGAGCCAGCCTCGAAGCCGGGGAGCATTCGAACGAGAAGGCCGCCTAAAGAACAACTGTTGCCAGTCGCATCATCCGACATCGACACCACCTCTGGGCGAAGGCGATCCATGATCAGCGAGACGTTAACGTCTCCACCCGGCATGTTTACGACCTGATCCTCTGGACGAATCGAGATCGAAAAGAATGGCGCGAGGTGATGATGGCGACCTCGAGGGCGGGTTTCGTACAATTGCTGCTGCAGTCGAGTCAGCGGTGGCAGACTGGTTGGCAGAGGGGGGGTGACGTGCGCAAACAACTCCAGACGCGGGGGCGCATCCTGCCGCTCATCCGAGACGTCATCGTCTGCGTCGCCTGTGCCGGCGGCGTAGAAACCGCGCAGTGCTTCCGCCGCAAAGGTGCCGACACCTGGATTAACCAAGCTCACGCGGAGGGTCTCCAGATACCGATGAACTTCGTGATACGCGCGGAGTTCCTGAGAGACACGTTCCGGCGGCAGATCGGCGAGCGAGGCCTCGTCTTCGGAAAGGGCCAGACTCCGGGCGATGTGGGCGATGCGGCGTGCTGGGTTTCGGACCTCCAACGGTAGGGCGATGCCCCAGAAAAACTTCAAACTTTGAACGAATAGGAATACCCCGCCGGTAGAATCCGGGATCATCGCCGGGCAGTTCAACGGTGTGAGTTGGGTCAATAGCGCCATGTCCACCAACTTGGGGCGCCGCCTTTTCTCCTCCTTGAGCAGATCGCTTTCCCAAGATCGCAAGAGATCGTGGTAGGCCGCGTACCAGAGGACGCGAAGCGGATGCGTTGGAAGTACCAGAACACTACGTTCGACGGTGCTTCCGATGGCGATGTCCAGAGAAAGCGTTTCGACCTGGAGCGCATCGCGAAGAAGCTCAGGAGATTTGGCTTCATCCAGCAATTTGCCGTAGGCGTTGGCGTACGCGACAGCGCGTTGCGTGAGTTCGGGCGTCCAGTCCGCGGTTTCGATCAGTCCCCGGTGTTTTTGTTCGGCAAGCTTGCGGACAAACTCCTTTCGGCGTCTTAGAAACTGTTGACCGTCCTCCGAGCCCATCAAGGCCGTCAGGGTCTGTGGCACGATCCCCGAATCTGCATCGAGGATCTCGCTGCCCTCGCTTGTTGCGCGGTAGCAGGCCGGACAGTCTTGTTCGTCGATGGATCGTTGTTCAATGCGACGTAGCACCGGGCTAAGGCCCAACCTGGCAGTGTACCGACTATTGAATCGGATGCTGAAGTAGTGCAGATCTCGCTCGCTCCATTCGCCCGGCATCTCGTCAATTGTGGCGATCGGAAGTTCGCACACTGCCTTTAGTCTCGCGTAAGGTATATTTGGGACCGTGGCCCGGCGCTCACTCGGCGGTGGTGGCGCAAGTTCACCCGAAATCGCCTTGATCCAGAACTCCTCGCTGATACCCTCAATCGGTCGGCCATCGGGATCGGCCAACTCGTTTCCCTGCTCGTCGAGCCCGACAACTCGGACTTGGGCGGCCACCGAGGCGTCCTCGGGCAATTCCACGTCCAGCGGAATCGATATTTTCTTCGTTTTCGCCGCGGATCGGGCCTGCGGTAACTCCAGCGGAGGTGCCTCTCCTTCGGGGTAGTAGTCGCGGGAGGGGATAATCTCGGCTTTCCAGCGTTTCAGATTCGCGGGCGTTGTGGGATTGGATTGCCATGCAATCTTGATCTTGCTTTTCGGGCCGATCGGAGCTACAGGCTGAGCACCAGGTGCATCCTGATGGAACCCCGACTTCTCCTGAACCCTGCCGTCCTCATCAAGGAATGGCAGCACCTCGATGCTCTCCAGGTCGGAGGCTTGCCCCTGGATGAATATCCACGCATCGAAACTGATGCGCGCCCGATGTGGCTCCTCGGCAAGTCCAGGTAGCCAGCCTCTGATGTCGCGTAACCGTTTGTCCCCAAGGTAGGCCAGGAGCTCGGTTTTCACGCGACCGTCGCGTAGTCCGCAGGCCTCGAGGCGTTCCCTGGCAGACGTATTCGCGCGAGCAGGATGAATGAGTTCTCTGGCGCATTGAAGGTTTCTTTCAAGACGGTCAATGCAGGAATCCCCTCCCACATCGGGAATCAATCCCAGCCTCCACATCTCCGCACCAGCGCGCGTTACAGACGGCTCTGAAGCAATCGCTGCGAGGTAGTCAGCTCTTTGCTCGGGACGGCTGGACATGGAGCCTCGTGGCGTCGACATGATGCGGCGCACAAGCGACTGAATCTCGTCGGGCAATCCCGCAGCGAGGGCCCTGACCGCCTCTTCCCAGAAGCGATCTAAACTGAACGTGGCAAAGGAATTAGTCAGTGAACTCGTCGTCGTATCCATTACGGCTGTCGGGACAAGCAGTGCGAGACAAACCTGTTTGCGATTTCGCACTTCGATTGCCCGTTCAGCCGTTATTGTCAGTCCGTCCTGCGCACCTGCAGTAGAAAGGACCCATGCCTCCCTCTTTTGGTCGCTCAGTTCTTCACGAATTCGGCGACATACCGTGAGAGCGTCCTGGGCGTCGAGGTGGTCTACCCGGAGGCAGTAACCAGGTTGTGCCTGACGCAGGTCCTCGGCAATGTTCAGGGCCAGCCGTTCCACAAGCATAGTAGCGAGCGCCATCAGACCACCTCCTGCATTTCAGGCATTTGGAGATACTGGGCAGTAAAGTCGTCGGAAAGCGCCTGAAAGAACCCCATCTGGCGCAGCCGCCGTTTCAGTGCCTCTAAGTTCTTCGCGGCGGCGGCGCGGCCCGTTGCTCCATCGAGAAAGCTCGGTGGACGGTTCACGATGAGACCGTAGCGTGTTTCGAGAAACCTCAAGAAGTCGCTCAGCTTCAGTACGGGTCGCACACCGACGCTCTTAAGATCACAAGTCGGGTCTTCAACCATTGCCACCTGGACCAACGTGGTGAGCAGATCATCACTCATGCAGTAACGCCAGTTTCTCCGGCCCGTGACATTGCCCGTGAGTATGCCGTATGGCTTTCGGAGACCGCCGACTGACCAGAACCACATTACGGCTCCCGAAGTTGCCTTCTGTCGTTGGCTTTCGCTTAGTAGGGCGACTACCGCATCAATGGCCCTTTGCCCGTGCGAGAACGCCGCAAACACCTGCTCTGCTTCCGCTTTCTCTGCATCATTCTGCGCGGCTTGATACGTTTCGTGTTGAATAGACTCAATCTCCGCCTGTGCCCTGGCCTCGATTCGGGGGTCTTGCCGAAGAGAAACTAGACGCGATAAATACTCAGGCGTGGCGAGACCCTGTAGGCCAAGCTTGAGATCGTTCTGGAATTGAACAAATCGGTCGACAGTTCGGAGGAGAAACAGGGAGTCGACGTACTGGCGAATCTCTTCTAGGTCGCGGTCGACGCACGCGCGTGCCAAATCGTCGCTGGGACTGGATCGTTCTCGTGTGAAGTCAGCGTACAGTTCTGGGGGCGTCGCGACGTCTGCCGTGGTCATGGCGGGTGTCAATTCGCCGGTTGCGACGAGCCTGTTTGTGGCCAGCGTCAGCTTGCACGTATAAACGAAAAACGTGAAGTTGATCAAAGTCATCAAGCCACGGGTGAGCGAGAGAACGGGTAGACGCCGTTTGTAGGCAAGAAGATAAGCGAGGACATCTCTTGCCAGACTCTCGGCAATCGGTGGAAGAGCGGGGCCGATGTCACCGAAACTTTCGGCCACACCGTGGCTACTTGCCTGGAATCCGTCCAAATAGCAAAGCGACAGAAGCGTGTGGACATCCACCACAGAGCTGCCGTCGTAGCGCCCATCATACGTTGGGGCAGCGTCAATCTTGATTCCTCGCGCAAACGACTCCCTGAAGAGCGCATCGAGTCTGGCGGCGGCAGCTACGTCTGTCTTCTCCCCGGTTGCCAGCCGGAGCAGCTGATAAAGGAATACGTGGGCATTACGCTGTCGCCGAATCTCTGTTGGAAAGCCAGTCTTGTAGGCAAGTAAGGTAAACGGCAGTATCGATTCGATCTGCTCACCCTTCTTCCCACCCAAACCGACTCGTCCGATCTGTAGAATTGCAGACCTAACCCACCTGTCTAGCATGCGTCGTCCGATTTGATCGTCAAAACCGTCCAATCGTTTGTGTTCAAGAAGGCGCTCGAGATAGACCGAGATCTGCTTTGCATCGTTGACCCGAGGCCCGCGTTTTTTCCCGCGAGTTACGACGAGGTAATACAGGGAAGGCAAGAGACGCTCGACGTCAAAGTCATTCAGTTCCACAGTAAGAAGGCGAGGAAAGTGCCACCCTCTGCTAGGTTTGGGAACGACGATCTTCATATTGCTACCTCCTCCCGCACAAGCTTGCCGTCAACGATGCCGACACGGTGCGTGCGATGACCGGCCTCCAAAATCAGGACCTCCTGTGCCGGCTGCGTAAGCAGTTGATTCTTGAAGATGGCCAAGTCCTCCACCAGCGCCCGCTGCTCTTCTGGCCCCGCCATGCAGCCTTCGGCTGCCCGCATGAGAAACTCAAAAAGATCGAGACCGATGATCAGTCTTGGCGTACCATTTACGTTTTGCAGAACCATGTAATCCCGGACGGATTCAACGGCTTCCTCCGGCGCCGGGGGCCGAATGAGACGAAACGTGTCTGCGGAGTACAGCTTCATCACGACGAGGTCATCGTTCGATGCGTCGGTGAGCCTGAGTGCTAGTCCTGCTTCTGCGGGAATGTCTGGAACTCCATCGGCACGGGACATGCCCCTGAGGAGCGCATCTCGCAATTGATTCAGGTCAGACACCTCGGAAAGCGCGTCGCAGAACAACTGGAAGTGCCGGTATGGCAGCAGGTTGCTGGGATTCGGGAACCGCCGACGGGCGCACGCCTCGCTTTCGTTTGCTTCGAATACGTAGCGACGCTTCAGCGAAGCAATGCGAGCGCCCGCGGAATCGACGGCATACGCAGGCATAGGGCGCTCTTTAGCAGCGTGGAACAGAGTCTCGATCCAAGACACCTGCTCCACGCCGCGGTGGAAGTGGAGATAACGATCAAGGCGAGGACTGGGAACAAGCGCCGGATCCAGTTGCTGCCACTCGTCCAAGAGCAGGTCAGGTGACCCTGATCCGTCGAAGACCGACTGATAATAGGGCGAATTCGAGTCGGATGAAAGCCATCGCCCCTCCCTGGATTCGCGATGCACATCGTCGCATCCCAAGTCGTGGGTTATCACATAGGCCAGCGCGGATCGAAGATCTCGAATCGTGGCTCGACGTTCCCGCCGCAGGTGGACCGCCATCAGCAATTGTGTGAGCCGCAGCCTCGTCGGCTGTGTCAGGGAGGGATCTCGGAACGACTGCACGTTCGCAAAAATGGGACAGTGTTGCCGCGTCTTGCAGGTTTCGCAGATCTGCCAGCGGGGCGGCTCAAGGAAGCGGTCTAGGATACCGGAGAACAAACTGGGGGCGTCGGGGCGCGTGCCGACCACGCAGCGACGCTTCATGTCAATCAACAGCACTCCGTCGGCTTGGCCGCAGCGATCCGCCAGCTGCGGGCGCAGACGTTCCCAAAGCCAAGGATAGTGCGAATTGCCGTAGGTCTCAAAAAAGTCTCGTAGACGCCCATCGTTTACGGCTATTCCGACGCAATAGCCCGGTTTTGGCTCCCGCCGACCGGCCAAAGGGTCCAAAACCTCGTGGAACAAATCATCAGCGGAACGGCCTTCGTGGGACTCGGATGCGTCGTAGAGGGCGGCAAAGACTGACTCGCCGCATCGCAGTCGCCATCCTGCCGCGCTTTCAGCCTCAACCTTCGCTTCGCGGTCCCTGAGCCGATCGTAGAGCCGTTGGAGAAAGGCCGTCTTGCCGTCACCGGGATTTCCCGACAGGATGACCAGCCGGAAGTTCCCATCCACGATCCTGGGGAGAAGGTCTTTATCGAGGCGAGTTTCGACATAGGTGTCGCGGCTGAAGTCGCTTTCCAGGCCTCGGTTATTGGTATTCCCAATTCGACTGTTCCGGTAGGCTCGCCGCAATTCATCCACAAACGGATTCAGTACCTCCAACAGACCCGGAACGGGTGCCGGAGATGGCTCCCGCACGGCACGCTGAAGGGATTCGCTGAATTCTTCGGCCGTGGGAAAGCGATCACTGGGATTCGGTGCTGCGGACCGGAGCAGCACTCTAAGCAGTTCTCCGCCGAATCGTTGCTCCTCGTCCTGGGTGAACGGGATAAGTTGATCCTTGAGGCGGCGATCATCTTCAATTCGATAGGGAAATCGTCCGGTCAGCAACTCGAAAAGAACCACTCCGAGAGAGTACATGTCGCAAGTTGGCGACCAGCGTTCTCCACGTTCCACCTCTGGTGCACGATACGGGGGCGTACCAACATGCGAACTGGCCTCCGCTTCCGCAGTAGCCAGCCCAAAGTCGATAAGACGAACGGGCTCTTGCTCCTCCTCAGGAATCAGGATATTCGACGGCGACACGTCCCGGTGAATCAGGCCACGCCCGCCGAGGTACGCCAGCGCCGCCAGCACGTCTTTCCCGATCCGGAGGCACCCCTCGGGATTGGCAAACTGCTCTTTGATTTCTCGAAGCGCTGCCCCAGCGACGTACTCCAGCGACAGGTGGAACTTGCAGGTTGAGGGCCGTACGTCACGGACTTTCGGGAGGTTCGGATGATGTAGTTCCTTGAGGCTTTGAAACTCGGCCTTGGCAAGTTTCATGGTCAACTCGGGATTTCGGATCCGCTTCAGTACCACCATATCGCCACTCACCTCATCCCGAGCCAGATATGCGTCCGCCGTGCCGCCCTGGCCAAGGACCCGCAGCACTTCGTATTGGTTTTCGACGATTTCGCCCGGCTTGAGGACGTCTGCCTGAACCCTGCGACGAGCCTCTTCCTCTCGCCGTCCTTGCTCTTCAATGATTTTCCGTACCACATCGGCCGCCGTCGGACGCTCCTTCTGTTCCATGCCCAGGCAGGTCGCCAGTATCTCCTCGAGAAAAGCCGCTGGACCACACATCAGATCGGCGCGGTGCCTTCCTAGCCGCGGAAACGACTCTGCCCCCAGTTCGGGCTCGTACCCTGATATCCAGTAAAACAGCGACGCAGCGAGGCTGTACACGTCGCTCGAAGTATCCGCAAACTCTAGACTAACTCGGCACTCAAACGCCGTGTATTGGTTCTCGGGGTCAATCTCACGAGCCTCACCCGCCACGGTTTGAAGCCCCCGAATCCTGGCGATGGCAAATCCAGTGAAGACTACGTTGCCCCGTTCGTCCAGGAAGATTCGATCTGGGGTCAACCCACGGTGGACCACGCCAGCATCGTGGACGCGAGACAAGCCCCTGAACGCGGCCTCAACAACTGGGACGATCTCCTCAGCGGCCGGCGCACCTTCCGTGCGATGAGCACGCAAGGACTGCCCTTTGACCAGATGCTGAGGGATGACGCGAGACGAACCATCCTCCCACGAAAAATAGGGATCGACCCCTGGCGCGACGCTCTCGCCGCTCAGCCGTTTTAGTGCCTCATACTCCCGCAGGCAGAGGTTGTCGTAGGCGGCGATATCCTCCGGAACTGCGGTCGACGGCCTGGGGATAAGCTTCAGGATTCGTTCGGAGCCGTCGCGGTGTTTCGCACGCAACGTCCGTCCAACGCCCGCACAATCGAGCGTTTCCAGGATTTCGAAATCACCAACGTTCCTGGGTATCTTGGGACGGTCTTGTAGGCCGGCGAGTTCAGCAACGATCTGCTCAGCAAACGGCTCGATCGACGCTAAGTGGGCCTGTTGTCGATCGATGCGCGGAAAATGTTCACCGACTTCCGAGAGTCTGACGACCTGATCTCGAATACGGGGGTCATGCACGAACAGCCTGACGTCGTCCGCAGACAAAACGATTCTCGGCAGGACGAAGTGTTCGGTAACCTTGTCCTTCAATCGGGGGATGTTTCGTCGGAGCAGGCCAGCCAGACGCTTGGCAACGTGATTCACCTTCCCCAGCGGGTTTATGTAGCTTTCCCCAGTGCGCAGCACCCAACCGGTTTCGTTGCCGTGGATCGCGCCACTCCAGCTCTTTTCGTCGATGATAAAAATAGTATGCGGGGCGACGACGATGAAGTCGACCTCTCGCGTCGAGCCATCGGGATCGACGAGTTCTTTATTGCAGATGATCCGCCACCCACCGGGCAGTTCCCTGTCAAGGCACTCGGCAGCCTTCCTCTCGCCCACTCCTACGAACGGGCCGACCTGGATAAGCCTTGGTTTCTTCGGCGCTGCCATGATTCTGATTCCTCAAGAGTAATCGAAATCACCCGGATACTGACGGATGTCGCACCATCGGGACAACGAGGATGCGCGACGTGACACCACACATTCGTCCTTGTACGTCACGTACAGCAAATCGGTGGCGCGGGTCATTCCAACGTAAAGTGCGCGGGCAAGGTTTGCCTGCCGCTGGTCGGCATCCCGCATTGTCGGCGGAAGCTTGACTCCATCGACACCGAACATGAAGACAACGGGGAACTCGAGGCCTTTGGCCGAGTGGGCGGTTAGCACTTTGACAGTCTGTTCCGTCAGATCGAAGTTGTTCTTCGCGACAGGATTTTTGTCGAGGACAAAATGGCGGATGTTCGCTTTGCTGAGGCATTCTTTCAGCCGATTCCAGGCGCCCCACCACGTCGTCACGAGGACGGCTATGTCTCGATTTCCCGCGAAGCCCTCCCGCACCAGTCGGCGAATCTCCTTGGCAATGAACTCGGCCTGTTCGTCGCGGGTAGGGGCGGAAACCACCTGAACCGGCTGGCCCTGGAGGGAGAACTCTCCGGCAAACGGTGTGCGGCTATCAGCGACGTCGGACGGGTCGTCGGATTCTTCTGTGAAAATGGTACCGACCGCGAAACGCCCAATTTGCTCGGTGTTCCGAAAGTTCTTGGTCAGGAACAACGTGGAGGCATTTGTTCCGAGCAGGTCGCCGAGCGAGGCTTCCTGATAGATCGACTGCGCGCCGTCCGTGACAACCATAACCCCACCGCGCTGTGGGCGGGCCATGTGGCCGACCATCGCGAACCACGATTGTCGGAAGTCTTGCCCTTCATCGACGAGGATCGCGTCATACGAGTGCTTGTAGGAACCAGCGTCCACAAATCTCCGTATGGTTTCTTCCTCTCGCTGTTCGTCGGCTGGAGTCTTGATCCAGGGTACCTGAACACCTAAGTCAAGTGCCCACCTGTGAAACGTCGACACGTTGACGCAGCCACCGGGTGTTCCGACGAGGTCTTTCAGGTACTTGACGAGGGTACGATTGAAACAGAGTACCTGAATTCTCCAATCGGGATGCATCGCGGCTAGATACCTTGCTCGGGCGGCAAGAATCAGAGACTTGCCGCTCCCGGCAACCCCCTTGACGATGGTCACACCAGAACTGAGCGTTCGGGCGATGCCTTCCTGCTCGGCGGTGAGCCGAACCCGGATGCTTTTCCGTTGCGCCCTCGCTTCATCGCGAACGAGCTTAGGGCGCTGAAAACTCGTTTCTGGGTAAAGTCGATCTCGGAGCTGCTGAAGTAAATCAGCATTGAGGGGCGTGGGACACGGCTCGAGGTCTTGGGTGAGGCGCATATCGCCGAGCTGATCCCTCGTAACGAGGCAGTGGCGTGGGATGGCGGTTGTAAGGCGATGGGCACGAACGTCGGCGTCCGTGATGTTCGGCAGGGCGATCAGACCCTGAAGCAGGGCGTTATTCGTTTCGGGCAATCGGGCACGCAACTGCTCCAGACGCGGATTCAATTCCCCCGCGGGGTTTACAAAATCTCCGTGCTTTAGCCGAACGCCATCTCGTCGAACCTCTTGGACCGCGTCGCAAGTCCAGTCATAGACGTCAATTGCGACGATCCCGAATTGGGAGGTGATTGCGACAAACCGTGGTCGCTGCGAAGAATTCTTCGGGTGATACCAGACCCACACATCGGAGGGCATTGCGGCCTGAAGTGCCTGAGCTACTTGCGCATCTGCAACTCCAGCGGAGCCGGAAGTTGTCATATCCGGTGGAATCAGGATGGCCACGGTGGTGTACTCCCGTCGCGCCGGGCCGCGGCCTACCTGCCCGCAACCGGACGAAATGCGTGGTTTTCCCCAGGCAAGAGGTCCAGGGACGGCCTCCTTACACCGACACTTGCCCAAGAATCCGCCCCATTGTCAGCCAAACCGTAGGTCGGCACAAGTCAACATCTTAGTGGCAAAGTCACGACATTGACAGCCCCCGAAGGATTGGACCACGGACGGTAGTCGTGGCCGTGACAAAATCTCTCGTGACCGATGCCGCATCGTGTCGACGAGGCCGTGGGGAATTGGACCAGCAAAACGACGAAGTTCGGGGCGGCTGCTGCTGGGGAGCCAGCGTGCGAACGCCACGTATTGCCTTTTCGCCGGCTGGAGGGACAAGGGAAAAAACCCACCCTCGAGCAGCTCGCGTCTGCCTGTTGCGATCGGGTTTACGGAGGGCTTTGCCCCGTTCGCCGCTCGTTGCGGATGGTTGGCCGTTTGCGAATCCGTCGCCGAGAAGTATGCGACGAAGCCGCCAGCCGCCGCGCCAAACGCGGACCGGTCGGATTCGTCGGCCTCCAAGGCAGACGGCCTGCGGCTGATTTGCTTTGAGTTTCTGGCCTGACAGCTCTTGGCAAGGGGAGCTGCGACAGGGCGGCGCGACAGGCCGAATGCTGGCTCGACGCACGGCGGACGGTAAACGTGGTGCGGTATCGCGGTATCGTTCATCAGTCTCCCCTTTTGACGGGGAAGGGGAATACGGCTAAACTCAGGCGAGAGCAAATTAGTTCCGCAGCACCACTCGGCCTGCATTGGAAGGAAGTCATGAAACGCGAAGAAATACTGAAGAAGTTGGCTTCTGGGGAGCTGACGGTTGAGGCGGCGAACGAACTCTTGGAAGAGGCCGAAGGACGCAAGCGAGGCTCCTTGTACTGCAAGGTGAGTCAGAAAGGCGCGATCAGCGTCTACGGCCTTCAGCGCATGCCCGTCACGCTTTACGTGGAGCAGTGGGAGCGACTGCTTGGGTTCGCCGACGAGATCCGACGTTTCGCGGAGGAAAACGACGTGCAACTGAGCCGGAAGGGAGCAGCACGGGAAGCAGATGAATGATGGGCCGCCAGCGCGTGGCATGGGCGCCGGTGGGCCCGCGTCGAATTTGTCGCTCGACGATACCGTTCGTCGAAACCGCGAAGCGGAGGATCAAAATGCTGTTCCTCGATCTGCTTACCAGGGAAGAAGCCGACGCGATCCGCCGCACCCTGACCCCATCACAGAATCCGCAAAGGACTGCGAATCAAGGACTTGCGGCGTTCTGCCGAATCGACGAATTGGACAAAATGGGACAATAATTGAACAAAACACGAGATTGGCATCAATGCTCTTCTGCCATCCAGCGTGCCCCTGCGCCGCGACCTTCGTAGCGAACGAATACGTCGTCTCGCAACGCCTGGAGCAGGTACTTGATCTGACGCTGCGAGAGGGCTGGCAGGACCTGCTCCAATTCCGCCAACGGGCAACCCAGTCATCGTGAGTTCAAGGACAAGACGGCATGGAGCCTCTTGACTGCGTTCACGGAAGGGCTCAGGGATCGTCAACAATGGTGAGCCCTCGCGGGCCGCCCACGAGACGATCACCCTGCAGAAGTTGATCGGCGGCGGGTACGGGCTCCCCGTGCAAGCCGCCTGACCGATGGCGCAGGTTTACATGGGAGCAGCACGCCGCTTCCACCGCGTGAATGGGGCTTTTTCGTGGGCTCGTCGCCACTGATGCCGGCTTGCGATCCGACGGGAGGCGGAACGGCATCTCAAGCACCAGCCGAAGCCCTTGCTGTTCTCGCACTGCTAGAATGCAACGTGTGCTAACCGTTCAGTCCGCGGTGCTGGCTCCGTCCAAGGCCATCATTGCAGCGAAAAAGCTGTCCGCGTAGTCGCTCGCGCGAGCCACTACGTAGTGTGGCAGCACACAGTACGCCAGAAGCGAGGCTCCCACGGCGACCAGCGTCGACACCAGGGCGGCGACAAATCCTGTCCCCCAAAATCCGTACACCCCCCAACATGTCACTGTCCCTATGAGAGCCAAAGGAACCCAAACGACGCGCAAGCCGGTCAGGTTGCGTGCAAGTCCATAGTCTGCGTTGTGAAGCTGTAAGCGAGAGGCATGTTCTGACCTCCAGAGGAGATTACGCACCTGAGTCAGAGCGTCGTTGATGATAGACTGTATCTCAATCGGTTCCTGGCTTTTTGCTGCCTTCGCGATGTCGAGGCCGGTCAACCGTCTTATGGCTGCATACCATTGTTCCCTCTGTTGTTTCGAGCAAGTAGAGTCGTTCGGGCTCAGCCGCACGTGCGTCGGCGCATCATGCGGCCACCGGGGCCACAGCTGACGCTGGAGGCGATTGCCCAAGGCAGATGCCAGATGGGAGAGTCCCAACGCGAACACTGCGTATAGTCCGACGCCAGCAACAATCGCAGTCAACCAGTTGTCAAGGGGAACGTTCAAGGAGAACGCCGCGGGCAAAAGGACAGTAATGGAAAGTACTGCGGGCACGAAACGCGCTTTCCGTTCGTAACCATCGCTGAGGCTGAAGAACGACAAGACGGAATTGGGCTTGGAATCTTGTGCTGTCATGAGCGTGTGCAGGGAATGAGGTTTTCGATACGTTCCATCTTGCCCAGGAAACAACTAGTCCGGCGGCGGGCTCCCACGATCATCATGAGAGCCGGAAGTCCCTCGGCGTCCATGATCTCGGTGAGCCATGAAAACACCTTCAGATCATCATTGCTCGGCGCCGTCGAACAGCCATTGGGGTGTGAGTGCCACTCACCGAGATAATGCAGAGCACCATCCGTCACCTTTCCAACGCGTTCCACCTGGCTCTTCAGCCCACGGGAACCGCGGATGTACAGGGTGGGCCATTCATCGCTGTCGGGAGGTGAGGGGAGTGTGTCAACCACGTAGACGGTCTTCCTGTCCAGATCGATGGATCCGAGGAGTACTCCTCCAGTTTCGTTCGGCAGTTTGGAACGGCGAAGTGCGTGAAGCGTGTCGAGCAGCTTCGAGTCCGTGCGCACGCGCCATTCGCCAACGGAAAAGCCTGTCACGCGGGCCGGCTCGATCGTGACTTGCCGTACGGCCAAGGCGCGGTCCGCACGCCAGATGGAGATCATCGGCCCATCTTCCGCAACAGCTCGACGGAATGCTCGGCTACCGATGGCTGCGTGCAGCGCCATTGTGTCTTGAGGAATACGTGACGTGACATCACGGCACGATTGCCCATAACGCGGGCGTACATCAATTGGAGTGAAGTGGCCGATCAGCGATTCATCGTTGACCAAGGCGCGGTAGTACTGCATTTCTAGGCAGTCTAAGGGAAATTTCCGGAGCCGATCCTCGGAAAGGAGAACCAAATCATCTCCGGAGGGATTCAGAAATAATGAGACGCGCCTCGCGTCGGACTCTACTTTGGTCGAAAGGTGCCGGGCCACAGACACTGACGCCGATAAGTCGAGAATGACGCTGCAGGTCTTAATCGCCTGCCCGATTTCGTCGCAGTGTTTCTCCGGCTTCAGCACGTCAGCCGCGATTGCTGTGAAAGTTGGCTCACCATCGCTGAGACAATTGGCAAGCTCCGCAACACCGATGGATTTAGGAACGCCAATAGCATAGCCGGGCAGGGCATGACGGGCCAGATTATTGAGCGCAAGGGAGGTAATTGATGGACAAACAATCGGGGTAAACGGTGGATTGTTGCTTCGGTGGCATGGGGGCGAAGTACCGGTGGCCTCTTCTGATCTCCGTTCCGGTAGCAGTTCA
>Ga0123332_1002137_pt1 | contig 18974 bp, 13 predicted proteins | sample BioC12SIPDNA_4_FD_89958 | JGI IMG/M metagenome (GOLD analysis project Ga0123332, IMG submission 89958) | Anaerobic biogas reactor microbial communites from Washington, USA - Biogas_R2_A C12 SIP DNA | ecosystem: Engineered > Bioreactor > Anaerobic > Unclassified | place: Washington, USA...
CAACCGCCCCCGGCGCAGACCGTGCCCCCCGCGAGACGATGCTAGCGGCAGGGCAGGCTCACTTCGGCTGGCCGCAGACCCTCGGCCGACACCACGACCCGCACGGTGCCACCCGTCTTGCCGGATTGCACCACGCCGAGGCACAGCCCCGCAAATGCCCTTCGATTACTGGCCTTGTGGGGATCATGGTCACTGGGATCGCCGTTATCCACGCCGATCAGGCGAGCCTCCCCTTCAACCTGAAAGTGCACCCGCGTGTCGGCGGTGGGCACCACGTGCCCAGCCGCGTCGACAACCTCCACCCTCAGGTGTGCGACGTCACGGCCATCGGCAAGCAAGCCGTCACGATCGCAGGTGAGGCGCAGTGCCTCCGGGACGTCGGCCGTCGCCACCGTACGCCGGCAGATGATCTCCTCTCCCCTGCGGCCAATCGCCTCGAGCACACCGGCCTCATATGGCACATCCCAGGCCAGGTGCAGATCCGCTGTGGTCGGGTGGAGCGATCGCCAGAGCGGTGACCACCCAACACCGGACATGCCCGGCCGCGGGAACTGGTAAATCTTGGTGCCGAGAGAGCGTCCGTTGAGCACGAGTTCCACGGACTCGCAGTTGGTATAGCAGATCACGGGGATCACCTGGCCCTCGTGCCCCTCCCAGTTCCAGTGTGGTGCCAGGTACAGCATGGGCTCATCAGTCCACTGGCTCTGGTAAAAGTAGAACCCATCCTTCGGAAAGCCACACGTATCGATGACGCCGCTGACCGAGTTCTTTAGGGGCCATCGTGTTTCGCCCAGATAGTCGATGCCGGTCCACATATAGTCGCCCGCCACGTAATCATGTAGCGCGGTGAACTTCCATAGTTGCTCAACGTTGATCATCCTGGCGTGATAGGGCCCATACCATCCGGACGCTTCCAGACGATAGTCACCGCGAATGCCGCCAAGGGAGGTGTTCTCGCTCCCGATCATTCGCCGAAGGGGAAAGCGAAGCTTGTCGGGCCCATAGTAGAGTTCGCGGTGCTCGTTCCACCGATCCACATAGTTGTACCCGACGACGTCCAACTGCTCGAGGAACTCGAGCGTGGTCGCCGTGGGCGCCGAAATGTTGTCGCACGCGGACGTGACCGGGCGCGTGGGATCCTCTTCGCGCACAATCTCCACGAGCCTTCGGAGAACGCCCACGTCCTCGGGGTAAGTTTGCTCGAGGATCTCGTTGCCCACGCTCCACAGCACGATACTGGGATGGTTTCTATCGCGCCGTACCATGCTTCGCGTATCGATCTCCGACCACTCGTCATAGAAGTCGTGATACCCGTAGGCAAACTTGCCTTTGCGCCACTCGTCAAAGTTCTCGTCCATGACGAGGAAACCCAGTCGATCGCAGAGATCGAGGAACTCCGGCGCGGGCGGGTAATGGCTGCTGCGGATGCCGTTGCAGCCCATCTCCTTGAGCAAGCGCAGACGGCGGTCCCAGACTCCCTCAGGGACAGCGGCTCCAACACAGCCACCATCATGGTGAATGCAGACGCCGTTGATCTTGACGGGCTCACCGTTCAACAGAAAGCCACGGTCCGCATCGAAGCAGATCTCGCGTATGCCAAAGGGCGTCTCATATCGATCGCGCACGTGTCCCTCGATCGCCGCCTCCAGATCCGTGGGGAACATCGTATCCCTCGGCGCATCACTGGCCGTGACGATGGACTGGACCGTGTACATCTGAGGGTCCTCCACGGACCAGAGCCGGGGGCCCTCCACATGCAGCCGCTGGGAAAAGAGATGCGTCTGTCCCGGCAACACCGGCTGGTAACTGCCGCGCTCCTGCACGACCTGGCCGTCTGGATCCAGTATCCGGGTGACCAGAAGACAGCCCTGCTCCTGAGAGCCGTCGTTCTGCACGCGGGTATCCACGTCGACCCGCGTGATCTGTTCGTTCATCCGGGTTGTGCGCACAAAGGTGCCACAAACAGCGACGTGCAAGGGGTCGGTGATGGTCAGCCAGGTGTGCCGATAGATGCCCGCTCCGCTGTACCAGCGGGCATCGGGCTGCATCGAGTCATCCACGCGCACCGCCAGCACGTTGCGATCCTGACCGTAGCGCAGGAACGGAGTCAGATCGAAATGGAAACTTGTGTAGCCATAGGGGTGGAAACCGAGATGCTGCCCGTTCAGGTACACGTCGCAATTCTTGTAGACGCCGTCGAACTCTATCGTCACCGTGCGCCCGACATCGACTGCGGACATAGAAAAACTCTTGCGATACCACCCCACGCCACCGGGAAGGTAGCCGCCGCCACCGCCGCAGCGGTGGTCCTCACGAAACTCGCCCTCTATGCTCCAATCATGAGGCAAATCCAGCAGACGCCACTCGGCGTCGTCCAGTTCTGTTCTCTCTCCCCCCTCGAAATCGCCAAGATGAAAGCGCCAGTCGGCATCCCACAGGCGCCTGCGCTCGCTACTCTGCGACATGGCTATCCCCCTTGTACCTGAACACGACGGAGAGGGGCAAAGCGACAGCCTTTGTACCTCTCTGCGGGCAGACCGGCGAGTGACCTCAAGCGGCAACAAAGCCCCCGCAGCCACCGGATTGCGCCCATGATATCCGCGCGCCTGTGCCTGTCAACGGGTTTTGACGCCCTGGCTGCGGGCCCACCTGGCCAGCATTCGTACGCGTTCGATCGCCTCAGCGCCCGCCCCTTCAGGCACTTCATCCGAGATCCCCAGCACCAGGTTAGGATGAAATAGAGATACCACCCTCTCGGCACAGGCCATCAACTCTTCACGCGAGTACGTGTCCGTGAAGAGTACGGCCGGAATACCGTCCAACAGGATCTTGTCCCCAATGTACTCACGGATTTCGTCCAGCGTCACATCGCCCTGCGGTTCCGGCGTGAGCGCCTCCAGCCCATCGAACGGCAGATCCCCCAGCAGGGGAAGGAGAGAGTGAAAGTACCCATCCAAGTGGACGTGGGTGATTATGCCAGCGGAGCGCAGCTGGCCCGCTCTGCGGTGATACCAGGGCAGCAAATAGCGGACGAACCAGGCCGGCGAGAAGAGGCTATCATGCAGGTTCTCGCCAAAGCTGACGATGCGCGCCAGCCCTCCCGCGATCAGTTCATCGTATAACGCATCATAGGACGAATCGATCGCATCCATCGCCTCATGCACTTGTGTTGGGCAATCCGCAAGGGCGTACACGAGATCGGAAAGACGCATCCACTGCTGAGCAAGCGCCTGGTACGGGCTCTTGGGCACCCAAAACCCAGGCTGACCGCGGTCTCCGATCCAGAGGCTTCCTTCCTGATAGAGGTTGGTGTCAAAGTGATACCGCATGTGGCGAAACAGCCACGCGAGGGCTCGCAGGTCGTCCTCGTTCTGCACCGCAAAGCCCGTGACACGCCAGGTGTTATCCAGCGTCAGATGCTGCGTCTCAACCAGGTCGCCGCAGGGCGTTCGGTAGACGCGCGTCAGGCGATCCCCATCTCGCTGCTCGATGAGGGCTACCTCGCTCTCGTACTCGACGACAATCGGGGACTGCAATCCACTGTAGTACTGGAATGTGCGCATGCTGCAATCGCAAGCATCATAAAGGCCGCGCAGATCCAAGCCGGCAAAGGCTTCAGGCATCTGGCCGAATTGGGTGTGCCAGTCGAACCAGGGCTCCATGCGCGGCTGAAACAGCACGTGCGGCACAGGCTGCCGCTGGAAGACACGCAGGTTCATCTCGCGGAAAGACATGCGCATTGCCAACACCTACCGCCTGCACCCGGCTAACGTCAACGCGTCGAGCATAGCACCGGGCGAGCGTCACAGTCAACGGCCCCATCCAGCACGCTGCAACACAAAGGCCGAAGCATCGCACTGAATGCTTCGGCCTGCTGGCAAAGGGACAGGACCCCAAGTGACCTTTGCCCGTTCCTGGTTCGGTGGCTCATCTGTTGCGACTCGACATCGCTTTGTGCTGCTATCGACCTCGACGGCTTTACGTGTCAGAGACCGAGCGCAGTCACCGGCAATCTCGAGAACCGCTCACACATGGTCGCTCAACTGGCGCCAATCCCGAGCCTACCCGCACGGTTATCGCTGGCCATGCTTTGCGCCCACCTCACCTGGCCGCCTTGCGACGCCCCAGCGAGCTGCGCTGCCCCTCCTTCAGCCGCACGCCTTCCTTCCGGTCCGCGCCTGTGGCTGCGATGTGGCAAGCATGCCCCTCCAGTCGCTCTGACGCGCTGGCTGATGCCAGCAGCGCCTGGAGCTCCTGTCTGGCCGAGCTTGGCGTCTTGGCCGCACCCGAGATCACCGCCCCTGGTGCGATCCCACGCTGAGACCCCCCTCGGCCGCGCTGGCCGCTTGCGCCGCCAACCGACCTTCTGAGATAGCGCCCTCCGCTGCCGGATTGCTCCGCCAGCCGCTGGCGCCGTCCCCGGGCTACCCTCTCAAGCGTCTTTCGGGTTCACCCGTAATCACGGGCCGTCCCTGCCGACACTTGAGCGCACGCCCTGAGGCTTCTCTATCGGGGCAAGTGACTTTCGCGCTTTCGCCCCGCCAGCCCGTCCGTTGTTAACCGGCCTGGTCTCCAACAGCTCCGGATTCGCACGACCCTCCGTCTGTACTCACGTACTCCGGCCGGGCCGTTGCCAATCTCCCGACTGCCAGTCCCCCCGTGAGGAACGTTCTCCAACCTCTCGGGATCCTGTGCGGAAATCATAGCAGACGCAGAGGGCCGTGTCAAGGAATCTGCGGGCAGGATTCCCCTGATTCCGCGAGCACTGCAAGATCACGCCGGACTGACAGGCCCCACGGGGAAGCCTATAATGCCAACGGTTGCGGACCTTGGGCCAAGGCCGGCGGCGGCGAGCCGGCACACAGCGCCGACTAATACCGGAGGATCTGCTGCATGAGATCGCGAGCCAAGCGGCTGGTGCGCCTGTCTCTTCAATGGCTGGCCACACCCTATCCGGTGGACGGTACGAGCGAGGAGCAGCGTGCGGGCATGCAGATGCTCTGGTGGGACAACCTGCTGGCCGCCATGAGCGTTGCTTTCTTCATGGATTTCGAGACGCTCTATCTGCTGGCCATGGGGGCGCCCTCGTCCACAATCGGGGCCAGGGCTTCGATCGTGGCAGCGGCAGCCCTGCTGGCGCCGCTGGTGGGCGCCTGGCTGGTCTCCGTCAGCGGCCGGCGCAAGATCTGGGTTCTGCTCAATGGCGGCGGAATCGGCCGTGTGACGCTGCTTCTCAGTGCCCTGGCTCCCCTGCTGTTCCCTCGTCCGCAGTCTGCGATTCTGTTCGTCGTGATCCTCGCCGCGTTGCGCTCTTTCGCGGGCTCCGTGACGATGCCTCCGTTCAACTCCCTGTTTGCCGATCTTGTTCCGCCTCCGCTACGCGGACGCGTGATGGGCATTCGCATGATGGCCTCCAGCGCCATCACCGTGATTATCGTGCCGATCGCGGGCTACCTGATCAAGGCCATCGGTGGCCTACGCGGCTACCAGGTGACCCTCGTCCTCGCCACCGTGATCGGCGCGGCTGCCACCTACTTTTTCTCACGGATCCCAGAGATTCAGGGCGAAGAGAGTGCCCGCCAACCAGCGAGCGCGTTCATTCAGGGGCTGCGAATGCTCAGGAGCGATCGCGGCTTTCTGGTCTTTTGCGCCATCAACTTTGTGTGGACGCTGGGGACTCAGACCTCAGCGCCCTACTTTTCGGTTCACATGGTAGAGAACCTGGGCTTTGGCGTGGACACCATCGCGCTCCTCACCACAATCGTCACGGTGTTCAACGTGATAGCCGTCCGGCTGGCCGGCACGCTCGTCGATCGCAAGGGCGCTGAACGTCTGACCATGATCGGCATGCTGCTTGTCCCGCTCATGCCAGTGGCCTGGATATTCGCCCATTCGCCTGCCCAGGTCGCCCTCGCGCGCATCTATGGCGTGTTTGCCTGGGCGGGGGTGCAGGTGGCTGCGACGCCGCTGATCCTCCAGATCGCGCCCAGGCGCTATACGGCTCAGTACGTGGCGATCTTTAACACCATCATTGGCGTCGCGGCCGTGCTGGGCCCCTTGCCAGCGGCATGGCTGTACGCGCATTACGGATTCACTACCAACCTGGTGATCTCGGCCCTGATCCGTGGCCTTGGGGCAGGGCTCTTTCTGATCGCTTGCCTGCGAGGCTTCTTCCGGAGGCCTGCTCCGGCTGAATCGAGCCAGACTCTGGCAGTCTAGGCCTCGACGGAGAGACACGAAAAGGCGGATAACATGGCGCGTCGCGTAACGCAGAGTACGCGGATCGCGGTGGTCGGGGCGGGCCCCGCTGGGATCATGGCGGCACTGGAAGCTTCGGATCTCGGGGCACAGGCCGTCCTGTACGACACGAACAGCCAGCCGGGACGAAAGCTGCTGGTCACCGGGAACGGCCGCTGCAACATCAGCCACGCTGGCGCCTGTGCTGGCGACTATGTATCCGACGCTCCCGATGCGCTGGCGCACATCCTGGAGCGCTTTGGCCATCGGGAGCTCGTGGCACGCCTAAAGCGCCTGGGTGTACTGACGTACACCACCTCGGACGGCTGGTGCTATCCCCTGTCCGACTCGGCCGCAACGGTGGTGGATGCCCTCTGGGCAGCCTTGCGCATCAGCGGGGTTTCGTTGCGTCTGGATACCCAGGTGCGGGATCTGGTCCCCCGAGGCAGCGCCTGGGCCATTATCACAGGTCCCTCTTCCACGCCGGAGTACTATGACCGCGTGATCGTGGCCACCGGGGGAAAGGCCCATCCCGCCCTCGGTTCGACCGGCCGCTTCTTCAGTTGCCTGGAGAGCCTGGGTCACAGAATCCTGCCGGTCCACCCCGCCCTGGTATCGATCGAAGCGGACATGCGCAAGCTGCAGAGGCTCCAGGGAGTGCGTATGGACGCCAGGCTGACCCTGCTGGCCGATGGGCGCGTGCTCGGGCAGAGCACGGGGAACCTCCTCTTTACCCGCTCCGGCCTGAGCGGGCCTGCGGCAATGAACGTGAGCTATCTGGTGCACCAGGAGAGTGGCGCCGCTCTTACGGCCGAGATCGATCTGCTTGCCTTGCATGACGGGGCACTGGCGCGCCTGCTCCGCGACAAGCGGCAGAGCCCGTGGCCGCTGGCCACACTCCTCGGGGCCGTTTTGCCGGCCAAAATGCCGCCGGAGTTGCTCCGGTGGTCCGGGTTGCCGCCCAGTTGCCTGTTGAACGAGTTGAACCAGGCCCAGCTGGACAGGGTGCTCGCCAGCGCCCGGGCGCTGACGCTGCGGGTGACGGGCACCCGTGACCTGACGTTCGCTCAGCTATCCACCGGGGGCGTACCCCTTGCGGAAGTGGACTCTCCGCGGATGGAATCGCGCGTCGCACCTGGCCTGCACCTGGCTGGGGAGGTGCTGAACGTGACCGGCCCATGTGGCGGCTATAACTTGCTCTTTGCCCAAGCGTCCGGTGTGCTGGCCGGGCGCGGAGCATGCGCCGCTACTTGACCACCACGAGCAGCATCTTGAAGCGCTCCTCGGCATAGAGCGCGTGGGGAATGTCAGCGGGCATGACAGTGGCCTCGCCGGCCATTGTCGGGACGCGTCGGTCGCCGATCTCCAGGATGACCCGGCCATCTAAGACGTACACAAATGCATCCCCCGGAGTCGTGTGTGTGGAGATGGACTCTCCCGCCTCCAGTGCGAACAGCGTCATGCTCATCGCGTCGTTCTGGGCCAACGTACGGCTCACCACCTGGCCGGGCGCGTACGTCACCAGGCTCGCCAGTTGCACAGCTTGGCCATGCGTGATGTTCTTGATACGTACAGGCTCTGTCATCTTCTACCTCCCATCGGGGCGGGCTCACGCGCTCATCCGATCCCCTTGAACGATTACATAGTAGAGCTGGACGGCACCCGCGGGGCACGCGAGCTCGCATTCACCGCAGTACAGACAATTCTCCGGCGCGGAGAAGGTAGCCCGCCCCTCCTCCAGCGCAAGCACGCCCCCCGGGCAAACGGCAAGGCACACGCCGCAGCCGGTACATCGCTCGGGATCGTATTGGGGCAAGGCTGTCTCTGGCATACTGTCTCCTCGATCCCATTCTGGCACGCTGCGTTGTCCTCTGCAGTGACTCTGGTTACAGTACACGTGTGCCTTAGCTATCGGCGATACGCTCAAGAGCGGCTGCGTCCAGTATCTCGATCCGGTGGCGGTCCAGACGAATCAGGCCTTCTGCCGCCATGGCGGAAAGCGTGCGGCTCACCACCACACGGACGGAGCCTATTCGCGAACCGATGTCCGCGTGCGTCCAGCGCATCGGGGTTGTGCCGGGTGAGGCGAGCTCCGTCAGCAGGAACTTGGCCATGCGCGCCCGAACGCTGAGGAGCCCCAGATCATATGCCAGCGTGGAGAGATAGTGAACGCGGGCCGCCAGCAGGCTCAGCAGTTCCGCCGCAATCACGGGCCTGCTCCGCACCGCGCCGTGCAGCACTCGCGCCGGCACGACGACTGTCCGAACGGACCCGACCGCCTGAGCCGTGGCGGGCACTCTCCAGTCGGGAGCAAAGGCTCCCGGAAGATTCAGAGCATCGCCGGGGTGCAGGTAGATGAGCGTCTGCTCGCGGCCCTCCGGACTCGCGCGGAAGACGCGCACCGCGCCCTGAAGCACGAGATGCACATCCGTGACGGTATCACCCTCCAGCATGAGGATGCTGCCGGGGCGGTGGTCCCGCACATAGCCGCTCTGGGATAGGGCCTCGACAACGCCGGGCGATAGCCGAGTGCGCTGTGGGTCGCGAAACTGGGTTGCTTCCGGCCCGTGCTTTGGTGGCATGCTGCGCGTGGAACCCTCTCAGCGTGGTGGTCGGATGCGGCCTAGCAAGGCCGTGCGGCGATTCTAGGCCATGATCTGCGGTCCGGCAACCGGAGCCAGGGAATCCAGCGTGCCCGTACGGCTTTGGATATGCTATAATGGGCGTATGCAGGTTTGGACCGTCAGCCAGGTGACAGAGAAGGTATTGGGGCTCATTTCAAGCGACACGAGTCTGGCCGACCTTTGGGTCGCTGGCCAGATCTCGAGTCTGCACCGAGCGGCCTCAGGCCACTGGTATTTCACCCTGGTGGACGGGGAATCCGAACTGCGCTCAGTGATGTGGCGGGGTTTGGCAGGCCGGGTATCGCGGATGCCGTCTCGAGGGGACCTCGTCGATGCGCACGGGTACGTCGGCGTGTATGAGCGAGGGGGCTACTACCAGTTCTACGTCGATACCCTCGAACCTGCGGGAATCGGCACACTCTGGGAGGAGTTCGCCCGCTTGCGGGCGCGGCTCGAGGCTGAGGGGTTGTTCGATGCGGCCCGCAAGCGTCCTCTACCTGAGCACCCGCGACGGATCGGGGTGGTGACCTCGCCGACAGGCGCGGCCCTGCAGGACATCCTGAAGGTACTTGCCAGCCGGTACCGGCTGGCCGAAGTTGTGCTATCGCCGACACTCGTGCAGGGGCAGGAGGCACCGGATGGCATCGCCCGTGCGATCGCCAGGCTGAATCGACTGGCCGATGTGGATGTGGTCATCGTCGCCAGAGGCGGCGGCTCACTCGAGGATCTCATGCCGTTCAATGATGAGCGCGTGGCTCGTGCCATCGCGGGCGCTCGCGCTCCTGTGGTAACTGGGGTCGGACACGAAACGGATATCACCATCGCTGATCTGGTATCTGATGTTCGTGCCCCCACGCCCACCGCTGCGGCGGCACTGGTGGTCCCCGATGGAACGCAGTTGAGCGCGGATATCGCCCAGGCCCGGCTGCGGCTCGTGGAGGCGATGCGCCGGCGCACAGGCGAGTTGAGGCGGGATCTGGCCCAGCAGATGCGGCTGCTCCAAACCGCTCATCCGCGCAGAGCGCTGGTCGAAAAGAGGCAGCGCCTCGATGATCGCGCAGAACGCATGGCCTATGCGATGCGCAGCCGCCTGGGGACGCAACGCGCTGCCCTTGCAGCCACCGCGCAGCGGCTCCGAGCTCTGGATGCGCGTCAGATTATGGGAAGAGGTTTTGCGCTGGTGCTGGTTGAGAAAACTGGAGAGCGCCTCTCGAGTGTGCTCCAGGTCCATCCGGACGATCAGCTATCGATACAAGTGACCGACGGCAGTGTTGCGGCACGTGTGTGCCAGGTGAGCACTCCGAGATCGACATCGGGCAGTCCGGCCTGCTGAATACGGAGGGTGAATGGGCACAAAAGACATACAGTCGCTGAGCTTTGAGGACGGATACGACCGACTGGAAGAACTGATCGAGCAACTCGAGACAGGCACACTCAGCCTCGAGGAGTCGGTCGCCCTGTACGAAGAGGGCGTTCGCCTGGCCAAGCACTGTGGCCACAAACTCGACGATGCTGAGCTCCGTGTCACCGAGCTACTGAACGACGCCGTCGAAGAAGAGGAACGCGGGTTCTTCTAGTCTCTCTCTGGCTTCCTGCCAGGCACCGCGCGTGCCGGCAGGCGCTGCCTCACTCCCCGCCTCGCATTTGCGAGATGTCGGGGTATCTCTCGACCTCCCCGCACGACAGAGCGTCTCCCCCCATCACCCCCCAATCAGCCGCTTTACTCTGCCGGAGGGCCCGTTGGCGCCGGCGGCAGTGGCGTGTGCGCCAAAGTCGGCAGGTTTGTCGGCGCAGGCGTCGGCGTTGCTGTGTTGGTCGCCGTCGGAAGTAGCGTCTCTGTAGCCGTCGGCGTAGCAGAGAGAGTCCCCGTTACCGTGGGTGTGAGCGTTGGCGTGCGTGAAAGCGTCGGGCTGCGAGTCCAGGTGGGCACGCGGGTCCAGGTGGGGCGCCGAGTGGCCGTCGCCGCGAGAGTGGACACTGGAGCGCGCGTGTAGGCTAGATAGGGCGTCAGCGTCGGTCGCGGTGTCAGCGTCGCGCCAGCCCCGGGTGAGAGATCTGTCCCGATCGGAGTGATCAGTGGCGTCAACAGGCGCGCCGGCGCGCTCTCCGTGGCATCGATTCGCTCCACTTCAGGGGCCGTACCCGCATCGCCGAGGAGCAGACTGAGATCGTAGGTGCGATCGGGGCCGTAGCGATCCTGATTTCTCACTGTGACCTGCGCCGTACCGTCGGCCTGCGCGGTGAAGGTCACCTGCGAAGCCATGGTCCCGGGCTCCAGATCATCGTTGGCAAGCACCACCCCGTCGACATGGACCTCCAGCAGCGTATCCACGCCAACGGCCAGGTTCGAAGTGGTAACGACATACGTCTGCCCGGCCCGGACGAGGAATACGGCGCGATCCACATCGCCCGCCGCATCAAAGGCCCGGCGCTGTACCTCCCAGAGCGAGAGCGCAGCAGGAACGTCTTCGTCCGGCTCGTACGGGTCATTCTGAACCGCGGGCGCCCGAAGCGACGCGGCCCCCATCTCACTCGTGGGCACGAGTAGGGCTAACCCTCGTCCGTCTGCATATGAGATCAGCGCATCGCGCTCTCCGTAAGCCATTGTCACCGTCGGCAGCGACGCTGCGCTGGCTGCCAAACCCATCTCCAGCCTTCTGCCCAGAGCATTTACGCTAAAGGCCAGCAGAAAGAGGGCCACCACGGCGACGCCCGCCAAAGCGGTTTGAGCGGACAGCTGACCCAACACCAGGGCCGCCTGGCCCAGCACACGTTGATCCTGCACGGCCGATAGGGCCGCAATCACGCCCTCAGCCCCGGAGAATCGCTTCTCTGGACTGGGCTGCAGCAGCCGGTCCACAATGGCCACTAATGCGGAAGGGAGGCCAGGGGAAACGAGACCGAGTGGGGCACCGGTATCCCGGTGCCGCACGCCGGACAGCATCTCGTAGAGCACCGCTCCGAGGGCGTAGAGATCCGAGCGGGCGTCGAGCGCCGCCTGGGAGGTGGCTTGCTCCGGCGACATGTAGGCCGGCGTACCCGGATGGACCGGTGATGCCGAGCGCCGCAGCGTCTCATCGGGAAGCTGCGCCATCCCCAAGCCCGTGAGCCTCGCGCCATGCTCAGCGAGAAGGATGTTCTCCGGCTTGATATCGCGATGTACGATCCGCTCGGCCGCCATCACCTCGATGGCTTGCGCCACGTCGAGTGCGACCTGCACCGCACGGAGAGGAGGGAGGGGCCCTGCCTGCAGCACGTCTCTCAGCGTGGGCTCTGCGCGGTGGGCCAGCACCAGGAACGTAGCGCCGAGATCGTCGCCCTCCAGGCTCAGGGCAGCGACCAGGTTCTGATGCATGAACTGGCCGGCGGCTCGCGCCTCGGTCAGGAGCCGAAGACGCGCCTCCTCATACGCTCGCCGATCATCGTCAGAGGCTGGCGGCTCAAGTACCCTGACGGCGACCTCTCGCTCCATGCCGACGTCCGTGCACAGATAGACCGGGGCATCTGGCCCCGTCCTGAGGAGAGACTGGACTCGGTAGCGCCCTGCGAGCAGCTCGCCTTCGGCGCGCATAAGGGGCCTCCGCTGTGAAACAATCGAGCCAACAGCACCAGTATAGCATCCGCCGAGTCAGAGCACAATGGCGAGGAACAGAGGGCCGTGTCCTGATGGGCACGGCCCTCTGCCAGAAATCAGCGGGCGACGATGTTCACAAGCCTGCCGGGCACATACACGACCTGCCGGATCTGCAGGCCCTGGAGATGCAACTGGACGTTCTCCTGCCCCAGAGCCAGTTCCTTGGCGTCAGCTTCCTCTATCTCGGCCGGGGCCTCGATGCGAGCGCGGACCTTGCCATTCACCTGCACGACCAGGGTGACCACGCGGTCGGCAGCAAGCTCGGGATCCCACTCCGGCCAACGCTCGTCGTGCACAGAATAGGCGCCCCCCAAGCGCTCCCAGAGTTCCTCTGCGAGGTGCGGGGTGATGGGCGCGAGCATCAGGACCAGGCTGCGCGTGGCCTCACGCCAGGCATCGGTCCCATAGACCGGCGAAGCCTGCGCCTTGAGCAGAACGTTGTTGTACTTCATCAAGCTGGCGAGCGCCGTGTTGAACTTGAAGGCCTCATAGTCCCGCGTGACATCACGGATAGCCTGGTGCGTGTACCGCCGCAGGTCAGCGATCTCCTCCGCTGTGGCCTCCGCCGGGATAGCAGTCGTCGAGCTATCCGTCACAACAGACCAGACGCGGTTCAGGAACCGGTAGATCCCCTCGATCCCTGTGGATGACCAGGAGCCACCAAGCTCCCACGGGCCAATGAACATGAGAAACGCCCGGACCGAGTCCGCGCCCAGCGTAGAGACATAGTCATCGGGATTGACCACGTTGCCGCGGGACTTGGACATCTTCTCGTTGTCTTCGCCCAGGATCATTCCCTGGCAAAAGAGCCGCTCCATCGGCTCATCGAAGGCGACCAGGCCCATGTCACGCATCACTTTGGTAAAGAACCGCGTGTAGAGCAGGTGCATGGTGGCATGCTCAATGCCGCCCGTGTACTGATCCACTGGGAGCCAATAGCGCCCCGCCTCTGGGTCGAAGGGGACGTCGCCTTCATAGTACGGGCTTACGTAAGCATAGTTGTACCAGGAGGAGCACATGAACGTATCCATGGTGTCCGTCTCCCGGGTGGCGGCCCCGCCACAGCGCGGGCAGGTCGTGTTCAGGAAACCGTGATGGTACTTGAGCGGCGATTCGCCGGTGGGCAAGAACGCGGCGTCATCGGGCAACAGCACCGGCAGATCCTCTTCGGGGACAGGGACGACGCCGCAGGAGGGACAGTACACCATCGGAATGGGTGCTCCCCACATGCGCTGCCGGCTGATCAGCCAGTCGTGAAGCCGGTAGTTCACCTCCGCATGGCCCAACTCCCGCTCCTCGATCCAGCGAATGACGTCGGCCTTGGCCGTCTCCCCGGGCCGGCCCGTAAAGTCGCCCGAGTTGATCATCGTCCCGTACTCGGCATGCAACAACACATCTCGATAGAACGGCAGGCTGTTGAGCATCTCCATGACGGTCCGATTTTCTCCGACCGGCGGGTAGATCGCTTTGCAGCGCGCCAGTATTGCCCGATCGGATTCTACCGAGTCCAGGGCACGCACTCCGTCATCGAAAACGAACAGAAAACGCGCGCCCACGATCTCATTCCAGTTCCCGGGCTGAAGATAGCGCTGCATCACGGCCACATAGCCGTCTATCTGCTCCTCGCCCTGCAACGTAACATAGAGCCCCAGGCCAACCGTGCCCACGGGCCCTTCCTCGTACGCGATACCAAGAGCATCCAACTCGGCCGCAAAGCCGTCGCGCACAGAGCCAGGGAAGACCAGGCTCTTGGCCAGACGATCAGGGCGATCGATGACCGGAACGATGGGCAATCCGAACTTGAGCGCAAAGGCGAAATCCCGATCATCATGAGAGGGCACACCCATGATGGCCCCGGTCCCGTAGCCCGTCAGAACGTAATCCGCGATCCAGATAGGGACGCGTTCGTCGTTGACCGGGTTTACGGCGTAGGCGCCAACAAAGACGCCTGTCTTTTCTTTGTCCGTTGCGAGCCGGTCGATCTCGGTCTGCCGTCCAGCCGATTCCACATAGGCCTCTATCTCAGCCTTGCGCTCCGAGGTCGTCAGCTTGGCCACCAACGGATGCTCGGGAGCCAGCACCATAAAGGTTGCCCCCCACAACGTATCCGGACGCGTGGTGAACACCGGGATCGGATCGCCGGCCTCAGAGTGAAAGACCACGTGGGCCCCCTCGCTCCGCCCGATCCAGTGACGCTGCATCGTCTTGACTCGCTCTGGCCAATCGATCTGGTCCATATCGACAAGGAGCTGGTCGGCATAGTCGGTGATGCGGAAAAACCACTGGGCCAGTTCCTTCCGGATGACAGGCGTTCCGCATCGCTCGCAGTGCCGGTCTTCGCCCCACACCTGCTCGCGGGCCAGTGTGGTATTGCAGCGCGGGCAAAAGTCCACGGGTGCCACTTCACGATAGGCGAGGCCGCGCTCGTAGAACTTGAGGAAGAACCACTGGGTCCACTTGTAGTATCCGGGCAAGCAGGATACGGCCTCATGCTCCCAATCCCACATGGCACCCATAGCACGCAGTTGCGTACGCATGTGCCGCACGTTGTCCATCGTCCACTGGTGCGGATGGATGTTCCGCTGGATTGCGGCGTTCTCTGCCGGCAACCCAAAGGCATCAAAGCCGATGGGGAACCAGACATTGTACCCGTGCATACGCATGTATCGCGCGCGAGCGTCGGACGGTGCCATGGCGTACCAGTGGCCGATGTGTAGATCGCCGGAGGTGTAGGGCAACATCGTCAGAGCATAGTGCTTGGGCCGTGAAGGATCCTCCACCCTCCGGTAGAGCCCGGACTCCTCCCAGCGCCTCTGCCATTTGGCCTCAATCGACTGTGGCTCGTACGCCGTGCTGGATTCTGCCATTACGCACCTCCGCTCATACTGCTCCCGTTCAATACGCGAGCTGTAGGGACCGCTTCCTCAGCACAGGTCCCTTGATCACCAAGAACACACGCCGCGAGCGGCAAAGGGCAGGCCGCCGCACCACTTGGCTGGCCGGCCTTACTCGAACCCTGGAACGCAGCTGATCTGCCACTGGGCACCCCATGGCCCTACTTCGGGCGCCGCCGATTGCCACGCGCTCTCGAGCCGCTGGCCCGATCAGCGGCCTTAGAACTCGGCATTCGCCGCGAAAAAGGCATCTATGTTATCCCAGCTCGACAGCGGCGGGATGTCGCATCCGGAGGACAGTACAAAGTTGCGATGGGGCGAGCACTGTGCCAGCAGCCCCAAGGTGACGTCGCGGATTGCCTCGGGCGTCCCATTCCGAAACTGGCTGGACGGGTCCACATTGCCCATCACGAGCACATCCTCCGGCATACGCTCCAGGACCTGCTTCAGATCGATGGCGTTGCCAAAGTGATAGCCATCGGCACCAATGGACAGAATGGAATCCAGCAGGACGGGAACGTTGTTGCCGCAGTTGTGATAGATGAAGCAAAAGTCGTCGGTCCTGACCGCATCGACGATACGCCTAACGTGCGTCGATGAGAACGCATCGATCAGCTTCGGGGACAGAATCCCCGCGAGCGGCTCCGCCATCATGACGCCGTCGGCACCGGCATCGCGATACGCCAGCGCATAGGCCATGATAAAGTCCGTTACCCGATCGAGCACCGTACGGACCATATCCGGAGCGTCATAGCAGGCCATCATCGCTTCCGAAACGTCCAGCAGGCGCCCTGCCAGCGAAAATGGCCCGATGATGCCAGCGAAGACAGGCCGATCGGTGATCTGTTGCTTGGCCAGCTGGATCGCTTGTATATAGCGACCGGTACGCCCCGCTCGTGGATCGGGAGAACCGAGCGCACGGGCATCCTCCAGAGAGGCGACCACGCGCCCTGTTACCGTCGGGACCTCGTCTCTGGACACCCGTATCTCGGAGCCAAATGCTTCGGCCTCCACGGACAGGTCCATCATGCTCACCGTAGCGGCAGACGGCGTACGCTCGGCCACCAAACGCATCCCCTCGGCCTGCCTCTGGCTACTGGAGATCAGTTCCTCCACAGAGATGCCCATCAACTGCACCGCAGGAAAGGATAGGATCGGCAGAGCCTTCTTCGAGTTGGCCTGTAGAATATCTCGCTTCCACCGCTTCATATCCACCAGCAGTCCCTCCCTATCAATACGCAGATACTATAACGTGCCGGCCAGAGGAGCGTCTTGTTGCCAGCTGCTCTTCCATAGATCTCCCAAGGCCCATGGCCCTCGGTGAATCAGGCCCGGCGCCCCGGAACACAGCCACAAGAACACCCGGAAAAGCAACAAATCCGACCTCCTCTCTGATGTAGAAAGGGCTCGGATTTGATTGCCGTGGTGGAGCTGAGGGGAATCGAACCCCTGGCCTCTTGAATGCCATTCAAGCGCTCTCCCAGCTGAGCTACAGCCCCACGTTGCAGACAAGTGCCCCTTGTAGGGGCCTATAGTGCGAAAGACATCCTCTGCTTGTACATGCTCCCCGTACTCCCCTTGAGGTCTATGGAGCTGAGGGGATTCGAACCCCTGGCCTCATCAGTGCGATTGATGCGCTCTCCCAGCTGAGCTACAGCCCCCGGACAACGGGCAGAGTATACGGTCAATACCCCGCGGTGTCAAGTCATCGGAGCCCCTGCATCGATAGCCCCACGGTCTCTCTTCGGGCGAGGGTCGGTGGCGGGCGAGCCGCTACTCACCGGTTTGTCGGTCGTGTGCACGGCACACGGAATGTACTATGATATGTCTGAAAGTATCCAAGTGACGTCAGGCCATCCGAGAGGCAGTAACTATGCGGTTCAGGGACCTTATCCTTGCGTTGTGCCTCCTCGCATCGTTTGCATTGGGAGGCGTGATTGCCTGGTTCACCTTTGACAGTCCCTCCGCAGAGGTGGGGATGATGACCCCATCCCTTCAGGCTACGGCCACGCCCACCGCGCCCCAGCCCACTCTTGCCGCGACGGCTCTCCCCACTCTCACCGCTACGGAGACCGCCACTCGGACGCACAGCCCCAGCGCTACGGCGACGGCCACCAGGACTATGACCGCGACTGCATCGCGAACACTGGGCAACACACCTACCGGCACGCTGACACGCACGGCGACGCGCACCTCGACGCTCGCACGCACGGCGACACGGAGAAGCACGCCAACGGCCACACGGTCGTTTGTGCCAACGGCCACCGCAACGCTCACGCCGCCGATCCCGCCAACCTCTGCGCCGCCGCCGAGCACCAGGACCCCGATCCCGCCGACGCGCACGCAACCGCCGCCACCGACCGCTGTGCCGCCTACGAGCATTCCTATCCGGACGCCGACGCGTCCTGGTATTCCAACGGCGACAGAGCCCCCGCCGCCCACCGCGACGGAGGTTCCCCCCCCCAACCGCGACGCCTGCTCCGCCCACTCCGCGGCCGACTTTGGGCTAGGCGCACAAGGATAGGCTGGCCGCGGGTTGCTTCACCCGGCGCCCTCGCCCGACGCGACAGCCATCCTTCGGCGGCACAAGCAGGGGACTCCGTCATGGTATCGTTGGCCGGGCACGTGAGACGAGGACTGGGGACCAGCCAACAACAAAGGAGGCCGCAGAGCGGCCTCCTCATGAGGAGCGGGTGATGGGATTCGAACCCACGACATTCTGCTTGGGAAGCAGACACTCTGCCAACTGAGTTACACCCGCCTGTACGAGCCCTAGTATAACCGGTGTCCCCTGCGCGTCAAATGTCAAAGCCCAATCCTCGCCGGCGGACCCCCAAGACGAGCCCGCCAGGCGATTTGACACAGGAGGCGATTGCGTATATGATGACTTGCTGTGAATTCACCACCTTGCGCAGAGCTTGTGCGTATTGCTTTCCCTCGCCTTTTCTACAGCACCAAACCGTGGCACCAAGACTCTCGGTACCTTTATGCACCAATCGGAGCATGGCCGGGGGTTTTCGTGCTAGGAAAGCCCGTCGCCTTGTGCACGCGTTATGTCATTAGGAGGGCATCTTGGAGATCAACGATATCAAGAACCTGAGGATCAGCCTCGCTTCGCCCGAGCAGATTCATGCGTGGTCCTACGGTGAGGTCACCAAGCCCGAAACGATCAACTATCGTCGTCTGCGGCCAGAGAAGGACGGCCTCTTTTGCGAGGCGATCTTTGGCCCAACGAAGGACTGGCAGTGCTACTGCGGCAAGTACAAGAAAGTCCGCTTCCGTGGCATCGTCTGCGACAAGTGCGGCGTTGAGGTAACGCATTCCCGGGTCCGCCGTGAGCGAATGGGGCATATCGATCTGGCGACTCCCATCGCCCATATCTGGTATACCCGTCGTTCGCCCAGCTATCTGGGGCTGTTGCTGAACATCTCTCAGCGCAACCTGGATCGCGTGCTCTACTATGCCCAGTACATCATCACTGAGGTCGATGACGCCGCGCGCGAGCGCGCTCTCCACCGGCTTGAGGAAGAGATGAACCGCGAGATCGCGCGCTACGCCGAGCAGGCCGAGCAGGGCATCGGCGCC
>Ga0123332_1002140_pt1 | contig 18962 bp, 18 predicted proteins | sample BioC12SIPDNA_4_FD_89958 | JGI IMG/M metagenome (GOLD analysis project Ga0123332, IMG submission 89958) | Anaerobic biogas reactor microbial communites from Washington, USA - Biogas_R2_A C12 SIP DNA | ecosystem: Engineered > Bioreactor > Anaerobic > Unclassified | place: Washington, USA...
CGCGGACATGGTGATGGTCAAGCCGGGCCTGCCCTACCTGGACATCGTGCGCCGGGTGAAGGAGACCTTCGGCGTGCCGACCTTCGCCTACCAGGTCAGCGGCGAGTACGCGATGCTCAAGGCGGCCGCGGCCAACGGCTGGCTCGACGAGCGCGCCTGCGCGCTGGAGGCGCTGCTCTCGATCCGCCGCGCCGGCGCCGACGGCGTACTGACCTACTTCGCCCTGGACGCGGCCCGCTGGCTGCGAGAAGGATGATCCGCCGCGCCGACCCCGCCGACATCCCTGCACTCGCCGCGCTGGTCGTGGCAAGCGGCGACGACGGCGGCGATCCCGCCGGACTGCCGGCACGCCTGGCGCGGCTGCTCGACCAGGCCACCCATGCGCTGTTCCTGGCCGAGGGCGACAACGGCCCCTGCGGCTTCGCCGCCGCCGAGCACCGCCTGGCGCCGGGCGGCGAATGCGTGGTCCTGACCTGCCTGGCCGTCGACGCCGCCGCCCGGCGGCGCGGCCTCGGCAGCCAGCTGCTGGCCGCCGCCGAGGCCTGGGCGCGGCGGCGCGGGGTGGAACGGGTGCAGGTGTCGGTGCCGCTGGCGCACGGGGACGCCCACGGGTTCTATCCGGCACTGGGCTACGAAGCCTTCGACACGCGCCGGGTCTACCGGCGCGACCTGCGCTGATCCGCGCCGCGGAGTAGACTCGTAGGCCGGTCCACCAGCGAGCGGTCGACATGAGCAGCCTGTACGCGGTTTTCGGCCATCCCGTCGGGCACTCCCTTTCGCCGCGCATCCACGCCACCTTCGGCCGCCAGACCGGCATCGCCCTGCGCTACGAGGCGATCGATGCCACGCCGGAAGAATTCCCGCGCGCGCTCGACGCATTCGCCACCGCCGGCGGCGCGGGCGCCAACGTCACCCTGCCGCACAAGCAGGCCGCGTACGCGCTGTGCGCCACCGTCACCGAGCGCGCGCGTCGCGCCGGCGCGGTCAATACCCTGGCCCGCAGCGCCGAGGGCTGGCACGGCGACAACACCGACGGCGCCGGACTGGTGCGCGACCTCACCGAGCGCCACCGCTTCGACCTGCGCCAGCGCCGCACCCTGCTGATCGGCGCCGGCGGCGCCGCGCGCGGGGTGGCGCCATCGCTGCTCGACGCGGGCGTGGGCGAGCTCTACATCGTCAACCGCACCCCCGAGCGCGCCGACGCGCTGGCCGACATCCTCGGCCAGCCGGCGCGGGTGCACGCACGTTACCTCTCCGACCTGCCCGCCCTGGGCAGCTTCGACCTGCTGCTCAACGCCACCTCGGCCGCGCGCGGCGGCAGCCTGCCGCCGCTGCCGATGTCGCTGCTGGCGCCGCGCTGCACCGCGGTCGACCTGAGCTACGGCGAGGCCGCGATCCCGTTCCTGGCCTGGGCGCGCGCGAACGGCGCGCAGCAGGTGGTGGACGGCCTGGGAATGCTGGTGGAGCAGGCGGCCGAGAGCTTCGCCCTGTGGCATGGCGTGCGCCCGCTGACCGACGAGGTCTACGAGGAACTGCACGCCCGGCACGCGGCGCTGGTGACCGCGGACTGAGCCGCGCTTCGGCACCCCGATGCCGGCATCGCCTGCGGCGGAGCCGCGCGCGGGGCGTACTCAGCGGCCGCCCGCGGCCAGGTATTCGTCCTTGAGCCGCACGTAGTGCTGGGCGCTGTAGTACAGGGCCTCGATCTGGGCATCGTCCAGCCGCCGCACCATGCGCGCGGGGTTGCCCAGCCACAGTTCGCCCTCGCCCACCACCTTGCCGGGCGGCACCAGCGCGCCGGCGCCGACGAAGCCGTGGCGCTTGACCACCGCCCCGTCCATCACCACCGCGCCCATGCCGATCAGGCAGGCGTCCTCGATCCGGCAGGCATGGATGATCGCGCGGTGGCCGATGGTGACGTCCTCGCCGATGATGGTGGCGAAGCCGCCTTCCTTCACGTGCGGGCCGTCGTGGCTGACGTGGATCACCACCGCGTCCTGGATGTTGGTGCGCGCGCCGACGCGGATGTAGTTCACGTCGCCGCGGATCACCGTGGTCGGCCAGACCGAGACGTCGTCGCCCAGGACCACGTCGCCGATCACCTCGGCCGAGGGGTCGATGTAGACCCGCGCGCCCAGCCGGGGCAGCTGGTCGCGGTAGGCACGCAGGCGGGGGGAGGGCATGGGCGTCATGCCGCGCATTGTAGGCCCTGCCCCCGGCGGGCCCGTCTACACTGGCCCGATGCAGCCGCCCGTCGACACCCCGCCGGCCGACCTGGCGCCCACCCTGGCGCGGCTGCGCGCCGCCTGGCGGGCGGCGCGGCCGGACCTCGGGCAGCGCCTGGACGACCTCGCCCGGCTGCGCGCCGCGCTCAAGGCGCGGCTGCCGGAGATGGCCGACGCGCTCGCCGCCGACTTCGGCCACCGCTCCCGCCACGAATCGCTCATCGCCGACGGCATGGCCGTGCTGGCCGCGATCGACCACCTGCGCCGGCACCTGCGCGGCTGGATGCGGCCGAGCCGGGTCGCCGCGGGCTGGCGGTTCTGGCCGGCCCGGGCGGAAGTGCGCAGCGAGCCGCTGGGCGTGGTCGGCGTGATCTCGCCCTGGAACTACCCGGTCAACCTCGCCCTGGTGCCGCTGGCGACCGCGATCGCGGCCGGCAACCACGCCTTCCTCAAGCCCTCCGAGCACACCCCGCGCAGCAGCGGGTTCCTGCGCTCGCTGCTCGATACGGTGTTCCCGGCCGACCGGGTGGCGGTGGCGACCGGCGGCGCCGAGGTGGCGGAGGCGTTCGCGGCCCTGCCCTTCGACCATCTGGTGTTCACCGGCTCGACCGCGATCGGGCGCAAGGTGATGGCCGCGGCCGCGGCCAACCTGGTGCCGCTCACGCTCGAGCTCGGCGGCAAGTCGCCGGCGATCGTGTGCGCGGACGCGCCACTGCCGCGGGTGGCCGCGCGCCTGGCCAGCGGCAAGTGGTTCAACGCCGGCCAGACCTGCATCGCGCCCGACTACGTGCTGCTGGTCGGCGGGCGCGCGCGCCGCGACGCGCTGGTGGAGGCGCTGCGCGCCGAGATCGGCGCCCGCTACGGCGGGGCCGGCGCGCCGGACGACTACAGCCGGATCATCCACGACGCCGCCTTCGCCCGCCTGCAGGCGCACCTGGACGATGCCCGCGCGCGCGGCCTGGAGGTGGTGCCGCTGGCGTCCTGGCACGACCCTGGGCAGCGGCTGTTCGCGCCGCACCTGGTGCTCGAGCCCGGCGACGAGGCCAGGGTGATGGGCGAGGAGATCTTCGGCCCGATCCTGCCGCTGCGCAGCGTCGCCTCGCTCGACGCGGCGATCGACGAAGTCAACCGCCGCGAGCGGCCACTGGCGCTGTACCCCTTCAGCGACGACCGCGCCAGCGTCGAGCGGATCCTGCGCAATACCCTGGCCGGCGGGGTCACGGTCAACGACACTCTGGTCCACTTCGGCATCGACGGCCTGCCCTTCGGCGGCGTCGGCGCCAGCGGCATGGGCGCCTACCACGGCCGCGCCGGCTTCGACGCGATGAGCAAGCAGCTGCCGGTGGCATGGCAGGCGCGTCGTGCCGGCAGCGACCTGCTGCGCCCGCCCTACGCCCGGATCGCCCGGCTCATCGACCTGCTCGTGCGCTGAAGGCCATGACCGTGTCGCCGCGCGCCCCCGACCCGGACGACGACGCGCTGGGCGACGCCCTGCCGCGACCGCCGCCGCTGGAGGACATCGCCACCACCGGGGTCTGGATCGTGCAGTGGCGCGACGGGCGCGGCCCGCAGCCCGGGACCGCGCTGCACCGCTGGCTCGAGGACCGGCACCCGGGCTGGGCGCGGCTGGTCGATTGCCGGGGCCGCACCGACGTGGTCTCGGCGATCAAGGCCGCCAGCTGGTTCGCCCGCGACGCCCGCGCCAGCCCGATCCTGCACCTGGACGCGGACTGCGACCCGGACGGGCTCGCCGGCCCGGAACGCGACGGCGGCCGCGGCCGGGCCGGCTGGGACGCACTGGCCCCGCACCTGGCGCGGCTGAACCTGGCCACCCGCGGCAACCTGCTGCTGGTGTGCGCGGCAGGCGATGGCGTGGCCGCGCGGCTGGCCGCCGCCACCGGCGACCGCAGCCCGTGCGTGGCGGTGATCGCGCCGGCCAGCGCCCGCCCGCCGCCGCCCGCGCCGTGGCTGATCGCGACCCGGCGCCTGTACCGCAGCTGGCGCCAGGGCCAGCCGGGCCTGGCGGAGGCCTCGGCGCCGCTGGCGCCGGTGGCGATGCAGGCGCAGTCGATGCCCGAACAGCTCCACGCGCGCCTGCGGTCGGCGCTGCTCGCCGCCACCGGCCCCGGACGGCACGCGGCCCCGGGCGGCCCGGCCGCGCTGATGGCCGCGCTCGGCGCCGATGCCGACCCCGACCTCCCGTGGGCCGCGGTGCCGCGGCGGCTGCAGCGGTACTGGCGGGCGCTGTTCATGGCCGACCTCCACCCCGGCAACCTGCGCCGGTTCGACATCGACCTGAAGAGCGCGGCGTGGCGGATCCTGCAGGCGCGCGGCCTGGCCTGAGCGGCCGCGACTCAAGCCCCGGCCGCCGCCGCCGTTACCGATTGCGACCCACCCGCACCGGCCTGCACATGTCCTGTCCCTTGCCTCGCCCACGGATGGGGGTCCCGTCGCGCCAGCACCGGCCGCGTCCGCGCGCCCGGCACCCCGGGGGGCGCCGGTGAACGGGCCGGGCGGCCCGCCCCCGGGCGACGGCATGGACCGGATCTGGATCCGCAACCTGCTCGACAGCGCGGAGGAGGTCATCTATTTCAAGGACCTGCAGAGCCGCTTCCTGCGGGTCAGCCTGGGCATGGCGCAGCGCCACGGCCTGACCCAGGACCAGATGTACCTGCTGACCGACTTCGACCTGTTCGCCGAGGCCCACGCGGCCGCGGCGCTGGCCGACGAGCAGGAGATCATCCGCACCGGCAAGCCGATCATCGACCTGGAGGAGTGCGAGAGCTTCGTCGACCGGCCCACGCGCTGGGTCTCGACCAGCAAGTTCCCGCTGCGCGACCTCGACGGCCGGATCATCGGCACCTTCGGCATCTCGCGCGATATCACCCGCCGGGTGGTGGCCGAGCAGGCGATGGAACGGCTGGCCGAGCGCTCGGCCGCGGCCAGCGCCGAACTGGCACGGGTCGAGGCGCAGCTGCGTGCGGTGCTCAACGGCTCCTCCGACGCCATCGCCCAGTACTCGCCGGACCTGCGCTACCGCTACGTGAACCCGGCCGGCGAGCGCCTGCGCGGGCTGCGGCTCGACGCACTGATCGGGCGCACCGACCGCGAGCTCGTCCCCGACCTTCCCGGCCTGGACACCTGGGAAGCCGCGCTGCGCGAAGTGCTCGAGACCGGCACCCCGCGCGAGCACGAATTCTCCATGGCCCTGCCCGACGGCAAGGAGGGCTGGTTCCACACCACCTTGTCGCCGGAAACCGACGTCTCCGGTGCCGTGGTCGGGGTGCTGACCTCCACCCGCGACGTCACCCAGGCCAAGCTCGCCGAGCGCGCGCTCGCCCACCAGGCCATGCACGATCCGGTCACCGGGCTGGCCAACCGGTACCTGCTGATGGACCGCCTCGGTCAGGCGATGCTGCGCCTGGAGCGCAGCCCCGGCAAGGTCGCGCTGGTATTCATCGACGTCGACCACTTCAAGGCGATCAACGACTCCTACGGGCACGAGGTCGGCGACGAGGTGCTGATGGAACTCGCGCGCCGGCTGTCTGCGGTCGGCCGCCGCGAGGACACCGTCGCGCGCCTGGGCGGCGACGAGTTCGTGATGCTGTGCGAGAACGTGCAGGGCGATGCCGACGTGCGCGCCCTGGCCGGGCGCGTGGTCGCCGCGCTCGCCGACCCGTTCGCGGTCGGCAACGGACTGCAGCTGCCGCTGTCGGCCAGCGTGGGCGTTTCGGTGACCGGCGATCCGAACGCGCGCCCGGCGGACCTGCTGCGCGACGCCGATACCGCGATGTACCGGGTCAAGCAGCACGGGCGCAACGGCTTCCACGTCTTCGACGCGGCCGCCGACGGCGAGAACGACGACCACCTGCAGCTGGCGGCCGAACTCCAGCACGCGGTCGACCGCGGCCAGTTCATGCTCGCCTACCAGCCGCTGCTGTCGCTGTCGGACCAGCGCCTGCTCGGCTTCGAGGCGCTGCTGCGCTGGCGCCACCCGGTCCGCGGCGTGCTGCTGCCGGGCGAATTCCTGCCGACCGCCGAGCGCGCCGGGCTGATGGGGCAGATCGGGGCGTGGGTGCTCGACGCCGCGTGCGCACGCCTGGCCGCCTGGTCGGCCCATGCCGGCGACGGCGACCACGACCGCGAACCGCTGAGCATGGCGGTGAACGTCTCCGGCAGCCAGCTGCGCTCGGCCGCCCTGGTCGACCAGGTGCGCAGCGCGCTCCAGGCGCACGGCGTGGCGCCCTCCTCGCTGCGGCTGGAGATCAGCGAACGCGAACTGATCCACGACGACCCGCGGGTCGAATCCACCCTCGCCGCGCTGGGCGCGATGGGGGTGCAGCTGGCGGTGGACGACTTCGGCGCCTCGGTCACGTCGCTGGCGCGGCTGCCGCGGATCCCGGTGAGCGTGGTCAAGCTGGCGCGCTTCGCCGACCTCGGCCAGCGCGAGGTGGTGGCCGCGGTGATCGCCACCGCCCACGGCCTGGGCATGAGCGTGGTCGGCGGCGGCATCGAGGACGCCGAGCAGCTGGCCCAGCTCAGCGCGCTGGCCTGCGACGACGGCCAGGGCTTCCTGCTCGGCCGCCCGCTGGACGAGGCCGCGGCCGAGCGGCTGCTGCGCGGCAAGGCCGCGCCCGCCGCCGCGACGGCGCGTTCCCGCCCCGGGCCGCCACCGCGCGACGCACGGGGCTAACATGGTCCGGCCCAGGAACAGGACGCCGCGCGCCGGATGAAGATCGCCAGCTGGAACGTCAACTCGCTCAACGTGCGCCTGCCGCACCTGGAACGCTGGCTGCGCGACGCGCAGCCGGACGTGGTGGGCCTGCAGGAAACCAAGCTCGAGGACGAGCGCTTCCCGGACGCGGCGCTGGCCGCGCTCGGCTACCGCAGCGTGTTCCACGGGCAGAAGACCTACAACGGCGTGGCGATCCTGGCCCGCGACCGCGCGCTCGACGACGTGCAGATGGGCATCCCCGGCTTCGAGGACGACCAGAAACGGGTGATCGCCGCCACCGTGGACGGGGTGCGCATCGTCAACCTGTACGTGGTCAACGGCCAGGACGTGGGCACCGAGAAGTACGCCTACAAGCTGCGCTGGCTCGACGCGGTGCACGGCTGGCTGGCGCAGGAGCTGCAGCGCCACCCGCGCATGGTGGTGCTGGGCGACTTCAACATCGCGCCCGACGACCGCGACGTCCACGACCCGACCCTCTGGAACGACGACCACATCCTGACCTCGACCGCCGAACGCGCCGCGCTGCGGCGGCTGCTGGCGCTGGGCCTGCACGACGGCTTCCGCCTGCACCACGAGGAGGCGGGCATCTTCAGCTGGTGGGACTACCGCCAGGCCGCGTTCCGCCGCAACCTGGGCCTGCGCATCGACCTGACCCTGGTGTCGGAGGCGCTGCGCGCCGAGGCCGCGGCGTCCGGGGTCGATCGCGAACCGCGCACCTGGGAACGTCCCAGCGACCACGCGCCGGCGTGGGTGACGCTGGCGCGCTGAGCCCGCGGCAACTTCAGTCGACCGCGGGCGCGCGCGCCGCCTCCGCCGGCAGCACGCGCTCGAAGCAGTGGCGACCGGCCGGGTGGCGCCAGCCTTCGTCCGCGCGCCCGCCGGGCCAGGCCTCGCCGCGGGTATCGGTGGCGAACTCCGCGCACAGCCGGTAGCGCCCGCCCTCGCCCGGCGCGTACACGTAGGGGGTCCGGCCCAGCGGGTCGACCAGGTTCAGGTGGCGGCCGGTCGCGTCGGCCAGCGGCTCGAGCGAGGCCGGCAGCCGGCCCTCGCGGCGCGCATGGTCGGCGATCGCGGCCTGCAGCTGGCGCAGGTCGTCGACCCGGCGCTCGTCGAGCCGCGCCTGGCGCTGCGCCGGCGGCGTGCCGATCACGGCGATGGCGCAGGCCACTGCCGCCACTGCCGCCACCGCCGCGGCCACCACCAGCCCCCGGCCCAGGCCGCGGCCGTCGCCGCCGGTCTCGTCGCGGCGCAGGTCGGACAGGTAGTAGCCGAACACCGCCCCGGCGATCACGCCGACCACCGCCACCTTGAGCACGAAGCGCAGGCTGGCCTCGCCGCCCAGGACGTTGTAGACCAGCGCCACCAGGTCGCCGACCAGCACCGAGGCGGCGATGAACAGGGTGAGGTAGGTCAGCCAGCGCCGCACCGGCGACAGCCGCCGCACCGGCTCGCGCGCCACGTCGCCGCCGATGCGGCGGGCCAGCCAGGCGAACAGCGGGAACGCGACCACCAGGGCCGAGATCGACCAGCGCATCGACGGGCCCAGGCGGCGTAGCCGGTAGGCCGGATCGGCCGGGTCGGGCAGGACGTGGTCGACCAGGTCGAACAGCAGGCTGCCCAGGTGCCAGGCCGACAGGTACAGGGTGGCGAACAGCAGCAGGTACTCGAACGCCTCGCGCGCCGACAGCTGCCGACGCGGGCGCGGCACCGGCACCGGGCCGGCGATGTCGGCGTATCCGGCCAGCGCGGCGCGCACCTGGGCCTGGCCCCAGCCGGCGCCGAGCAGGGTCGCTTCCACCTGCGGCCGCGGCATGCCGGCGGCGAGTGCGTCGCGCACGTAGCGCTCGAGTTCCTGCGGGACCGCCATGTCGCCTCCGGGCATGGAAAAGCCGATGGCCACCTTGCGGGTGGCCATCGGCCCGGGTCAAGCGCGCGGCGGTCAGTCGCGGTGTTCGCCGATAATGCGGCCTTCCTCCGGGTCCAGGCGCAGCTCGACCTTGCGGCCCGAGGAATCGCGGGCCTCTGCCTTCCACACGCCGTCGTCGAACTCGACGTCGTGCACGTCGCTGTAGCCGGCGGTGGCCAGGCGCGCCTCGATATCGGCCTTGCCCAGCTTCGACACCTGGTGGTCGGGGAAAACCTGGCCGGTGCGCGGATCGATCGACAGGTCCACGCGCTTGCCGTCGGCACTGCGCGCGTCGGCGGTCCAGACGCCGTCGTCGAACTCGACGTCGTGGACGTTGGTGTAGCCCTCGGCCTCGATCTTGGCGCGGACCTCGGCCTCGGTCAGGACCTTGCCGGGGTCCTGGGCGCCGGCGGCGCCCGCGGCGGCGACCAGGGCCACGGCCAGCCACGCCTTGCGGAATCGGATCGGACGTTGCATCAGCTGCACTCCTCGTAGGGGGAACGCGCATGCTGGCGGGCGGGCGCGCAAGCCGACGTGAATCCCCCGCGCAGGCGCGGAACCGTTCACGTGGCAGCCCGGAACGCGAAGGCGACGCGGCCGCCGCCGGCCGCGCGCCCACGCGAAAAAAAGCCCGGCCAAGGCCGGGCACCGTCTGGAGCAAGAGAGAGGAAACCGCGCGTCAGCGGACGCTGCCGCGGCGGAACAGGTTGACGATCGCGAGCAGGATGATCGCGCCCAGCAGCGACACGATGAAGCTCATCACCGAAATGCCGTCGTTGATCGACCCGGCGCCCAGCAGCGGCCCGATCAGCCAACCGCCGATCAGTGCACCGACGATGCCGACCACGATGTTGAGGATGATGCCCTGCTGCGCGTCGCGCTTCATGATGATGCTGGCGAGCCAGCCCACGATGCCGCCGACGATGAGCCAGATGATGATGCCCATTGTGCTGCCTCCTGTCAGGTGAAGTCGGGCTCGACGCACGCATGCGCGGAGTGGACTTCATGCTGGCAGCGGTGTCGTGACGGTGGTGTCAGCACCCCGCGCGGTCTTCGCCGCAGTGCAACAGGCGCAGCAGTGCCGCGCGCGGCAGCTTGCCGGTGTCGTTGCGCGGCAGCGCCGCCACCCGCCGCAGCGGACGCGGCAGGAAGGCCGGGTCGATGCTGCGACGCAACGCCTCGCGCACCGCCTGTTCGTCGAGCGTGGCGCTGGCGTAGACCGCCGCCACCCGGCGCACCCCCGCACGCTCGTCGTCGAGCTGGAACACCGCGCCGTCGTCCACGCCCGGCACCTCCAGCAGGCGCCGGGTCAGGTCGGCCAGCGACGCGCGCTTGCCGGCGATCTCGAGCAGGTCGGCCTGGCGACCGCGCAGTTCGAAGCGGCCTTCGCCGCGCAGCTCGACCACGTCGGCGAGCAGCACCGGCGCGGGCAGCCCCGGCACCGTGACCAGGCTGCCGTCGGGCCGCGGCTCCAGCCGCACGCCGGGGAACAGCCGCCAGGCCTCGCCGAGGGCGGTCCGGCGGCTGGCGATGATGCAGGTTTCGGTGGAGCCGAAGGTCTCGCGCACCTCGCAGCCGCAGCGCGCCTCGGCCTCGGCCGCCAGCGCCTGCGGCAGCGGCGCGGTCGCGCTCACGATCCCCGCCATCGGCGGCAGCGCCACGCCCGAGCCGACCAGCGCGCGCAGGTGCACCGGGGTGGTCACCAGCAGCCGCGGCGCGGCGGCCTCGTGCAGGGCGCGGGCGATGTCCTCGGGAAAGAACGGGCGCCCGCGGTGCACCGCCACCGGCCCGAGCAGCGGCAGCACCACCGACATCTCGATCCCGTACATGTGCTGCGGCGGCACCGTCGCCACCACCTGCGGTTGCATGCCCGCCGGCCACAGGCTCTCGAGCGCGGCCAGGTTGCGCGCGGTGCTGGCGCGCAGCGCGCCCAGCGTCTTGGCGTGCGGCATCGGCGTACCGGTGCTGCCGGAGGTGAAGCCGATCGCGACCACCGCTTCGTCGGGCACCCGCAGTGGCGGACCGTCGAGCCAGGGCAGCCGCTGCGGCAGGTGCACGAAGTGGCTCCCGCTCGGCAGCAGTCCCGCGTCGCAGCCGCAGGCCTCGCCGTCGCCGATGCAGTAGCTGTCGGGATGGCGCGCGCGCACCTCGTCGATCGCGGCCCGGGTCCGGGTCGGCGGCAGCAGGTTCACCTGCCCGCGCACGGCCACCGCGCAGAACGCGACCAGGAACCGGTAACGGTCCTCGCACAGGTTCACCGCGAAGCCGGCGCGCGGCAGCCGCGCCGCCAGCGCGCGCACGTGCCCGGCGAACGCGGCGGCGCTGACCACATGCGCGCCGTCGAATGCAAAGGCCCGCGCGCCATCGCCCGTCGGCAGCGGCGATGGCGCGTGCATGGGTGCGGTGTGGTGCCCGATCGCCGCCGACATTCTTCTCCGCGCAGTTCACGCCGTCCGGCCGCTAGCTTACGCTGGCCGGCCCATGGAGACCGAGTCCGGCCCGCCGATGCCCCACCCGCCCGACAGCCTCGACCTGGGCGCGGTGCGCTGCGCCTGGGGCCCGTACCGGCGCGGCGAGCGGGCCGAACCGCAGGCCCGGCGCTGGCTGGCGGCGCAGCTGGCGGTGGACGAGGAGGCGCTCGGGCTCTGGCGCGATGCCCGCGGCCGCCCACACCTGGGGCCCGCCCACGCCGGCCTGGACGCGAACTGGAGCCACAGCGGCGAACGCCTGCTGGTGGCGCTGGCGCGCGGCGCCCGGGTGGGCGCGGACATCGAGTGGCTGCGCCCGCGGCCGCGGGCGATGACCCTGGCGCGGCGCTTCTTCACCCCGCGCGAGGCGGCGCTGCTGGCGGCGCTGCCGGCGGCCGAGGCCGAAGACTGGTTCGTGCGCCTGTGGTGCGCCAAGGAGGCGGTGCTCAAGGCCCACGGCCACGGCATCGCGTTCGGCCTGGGGAAGCTCGAGTTCACCCGCGAACCGGACGGCTGGCGGCTGCACGCCTGCGACCCGGCCCTGGGCGCGCCCGGTGACTGGCGCCTGCATGCGTTCACGCCGGCGCCCGGCTACCTGGCCACCCTGGCCTGGCGGCCCTCGCCGGCGGCGGACGTCGCGCCCGGTCCTACAATGGCGCGATGACCGCATCCTCCCCCGACGCGCTGCGCGGGACCGTCGAATCCGGCCTGGCCGCGCTCGGGCTCGACGCCGCGCTGGCCGGCCCGCTGCTCGACTACCTGGCGCTGCTGCAGCGCTGGAATGCCGCCTACAACCTGACCGCGGTGCGCGATCCGCGGCAGATGGTGGTCCTGCACCTGCTCGATTCGCTGGCGATCGCGGCGCACACCGAGGGCCTGCAGCGTCTGGCCGACCTGGGCACGGGCGCCGGCCTGCCCGGCATCCCGCTGGCGATCGCGCGCCCCGACCTGCAGGTCACCCTGGTCGAGTCCAACGGCAAGAAGGCGCGCTTCCTGCGCGAAGCGGTGCGCCAGCTGGGCCTGGCCAACGCGCGGGTGGCCGAAACGCGCGCCGAGGCGCTGGATGAACCGGGTGCCCATGATGCGATCACCGCGCGCGCGCTGGCGCCGCTGGCCGAGATCCTGGCCGTGGGCGGGCACCTGGTCCGCCCGGGCGGCCGGCTGCTGGCGATGAAGGGCCAGCGCCCGGACACCGAACTGGCCGCGCTGCCGGCCGGCTGGCGCCTGGAGGGCGTGCACCGGCTGGACGTGCCCGGGCTGGCCGCCGAGCGCCACCTGGTGGTGGTCGAACGCCTGTCCTGAAGCCGCGCGGCGGCGCGCCGGCCGCGGCCGCGGCGTGGTCCACGGGCCGCGGACGACGCGGGGGCGCCGGGCGCGGCATAATCCCCCGTCCGGGCCGCCCTTCGCGGCCGATCCCCGCCGCAACCGAGGCACCCGGACCCCATGGCCCGCATCATCGCCATTGCCAACCAGAAGGGCGGAGTCGGCAAGACCACCACCGCGGTCAACCTCGCCGCGGCGCTGGCCGCCACCCCGAAGCGGGTGCTGCTGATCGACCTCGACGCCCAGGGCAACGCGACCATGGGCAGCGGCATCGACAAGCGCGACCTGCACGCCTCGACCTGCGACGTGCTGCTCGAGGAGCTGCACGCCGAGGACGTGATCGTGGAGACCGCCGAGGGCTACGACCTGCTGCCGGCGAACACCGACCTGACCGCGGCCGAGATCGAGCTGATGGACGAGGAGGGCCGCGAGCAGCGGCTCAAGCGCGCGCTCGAACCGCTGCGCCCGCGCTACGACTTCATCATCATCGACTGCCCGCCGGCGCTGTCGTTGCTGACCCTCAACGCACTGACCGCGGCCGATTCGGTGATCGTGCCGATGCAGTGCGAGTACTACGCGCTTGAGGGCCTGAGCGCGCTGCTCGAGACGATCGAGGCGCTCCGGGCACGGCTCAACCCGGCGCTGGAGATCGAGGGCGTGCTGCGGACCATGTTCGACGTGCGCAACAACCTGGCCAACGCGGTTTCGGCCGAGCTGGTGCAACACTTCGGCGACAAGGTGTTCCGTACCATCGTGCCGCGCAACGTGCGCCTGGCCGAAGCGCCCAGCCACGGCCAGAGCATCATCGGCTACGACCGCGGCTCGCGCGGCGGCATCGCCTACCTCGGCCTGGCCGGCGAGGTGCTGCGCCACCAGCGCGAGCGCGAACAGGCCGCGCGCCAGGCGCGGCCCGACACCCCACACGAAACGGAGACCCCGGCATGAGCACCGCCAAGCCAGCGTCCACCAAGCCCGCGCCCGCCCGCAAGCGCGGCCTCGGCCGTGGCCTGGAGGCCCTGCTCGGCCCCAAGGGCGCGGCCCAGGCGCCGAAGCTCGAACCCGAGCCCGGCGAGGCGCTGCGCAACCTGCCGGTCGACGCGCTGCGCCCGGGCAAGTACCAGCCGCGCAAGCACTGGGACGGCGAACGCCTGGACGAGCTGGCCGAATCGATCCGTGCCCAGGGCGTGATCCAGCCGATCGTGGTCCGCGCGCTGGCCGACCGCACCTACGAGATCATCGCCGGCGAGCGCCGCTGGCGCGCCTCCAAGCTGGCCGGCCTGGCCGAGATCCCGGCGGTGGTGCGCGAGGTCGACGACCGCACCGTGGTGGCAATGGCGCTGATCGAGAACATCCAGCGCGAGGACCTCAACCCGCTGGAGGAGGCGCAGGCGCTGCAGCGCCTGATCGACGAGTTCGACCTCACCCACGCCGCCGCCGCCGAGGCCGTCGGCCGCTCGCGCGCGGCGGTCTCCAACCTGCTGCGGCTGCTGGAGCTGCCGCCGGCGATCCGCGCCCTGGTCGAGGAACGCAAGCTGGAGATGGGCCATGCCCGCGCCCTGCTGACCCTCTCGCCCGATCTCGCCGCGAAGCTGGCGAAGGAAGCCGCGGAGCAGGGCTGGTCGGTGCGCGAGGTCGAGCACCGCGCGGCGCAGTTCGCGGCGGGCAAGGTGCCGGCCGGCGGTCGCCGCAAGCCGGCGCCCAGGGGCGCGGCCGCGCCCGACATCACCCGGCTCGAGAACGAACTGTCCGAGATCCTGGGCGCCAGGGTCAGCATCCAGAACGGCCGCGGCAACAAGGGCAAGCTGGTGATCCACTACGCCGGCCTCGACGCGCTCGACGGGGTGCTGGAACGCCTGCGCGGCAAGTGAGCGCACGCGCGTCCGGACGGGCGCGACGCGCCGCACCGGCCGTTCCGGCTGCAGGCGCGGCTGCGGCCGCGAACCGGCCTCCGGACCCGGGATCCCGGGCAGTGGGGTCGCGGCTGAAGCCGCTCCTGCGGGGCGGGTTCCCCGCCGGCGCGCCGGCAGCCTGGCCCGCCCCCGCCGCCATCATCGGCCGGCCATGCGGCGTGGCCGATACTGTGCCCGCATGAGCACCTGGCGCCTGCAATCGGTCTTCGAGCCGTCGTCGATCGCGATCGTCGGCGGCAGCCCGCGCGAACGCTCGGCCGGGCGCGCGGTGATGCGCAACCTGCGCCAGGGCGGCTACGGCGGGAAGATCGGCTGGGTCAGCCCGCGCCACCGCCGGATCGACGGCATCGCCACCGTGCGCCGGCTCGCCGACCTGGGCTGGGTGCCGGACCTGGCCGTGATCACCGCGCCGGCCCACCTGGTGCCGGGCCTGGTGGCGGAAGCCGCGCAGCTGGGGGTGGGCGCGGCGCTGCTGCTCAGCGCCCACCTGGGACCGGGCCGCGACGCCTTCCACGACGCGATCCGCGACGCCGCGCGCCCGCACGGCATGCGCATCGTCGGCCCGCACTGCCTGGGCATCGTCTCGGCCCACGCCGGGATCAACGCCAGCATCGCCGCACGCGCGCCGCAGCCGGGCGACCTGGCGCTGGTGTCGGAGTCGAGCGCGATCGCGGCCGCGCTGGTGGAGTGGGGCGTGTCGCGCGCGATCGGCTTCTCCAAGGTGGTCTCGCTCGGCGACGCGCTCGACGTGGACTTCGCCGACCTGCTCGACTACCTGGCCACCGACCGCCATACCCGCGCGATCCTGATGTACGTCGAGCGGGTGGCCGACGCGCGCAAGTTCATGTCCGCCGCGCGCGCGGCCGCGCGCGCCAAGCCAGTGGTGCTGGTGCGCGCCGCGCGGCCGCAGCCGGCGGCGAGCATCACCGAGATCGGCCTGCGCGCGCTGGCGCCCGCCGACGCGGTGCACGCGGCCGCGTTCCAGCGCGCCGGCCTGCTCCAGGTCGAGGCCCTGGACGAACTGTTCGCTGCCGCGCAGACGCTTTCCACGGTGCGCACCTTCCCCGGCCGCCGGCTGGCGATCCTGGGCAACGGCGGCGGCGTGGGGCTGCTGGCCGCGCAGCAGCTGGCCAGGCTCGGCGGCACGCTCGCCACGCTGGCGCCGCAGACGGTGGCCGCGCTCGACGCGGTGCTGCCGGGCGGCTGGTCGCACGACAACCCGGTGGACCTGGTGGTCGACGCCGACGGCGAGCGTTACGGCGCCGCGGTCGAGGCGCTGCTGCAGGACCCGGACAGCGACGCGCTGCTGGTGGTGAACGTGCCGACCGCGTTCACCTCGCCACTGGACGCGGCCAGGGCGCTGTCGGGCGCGCTCCAACGCCGCCCGCCGCGCGCCGCGCGCAAGCCGGTATTCGCGGTCTGGCTGGCCGACGACGACCAGGCCCTGGCCGAGCTGCACCGCGCCGGCGTGCCCGCGTACGCCACCGAGACCGAAGCCGTGAACGGCTTCATGCACCTGGTGCGCTACCGCGAGGCGCAGCAGGCGCTGATGGAAACCCCGCCCAGCCTGCCGGCCGACTTCGCGGTGGACGCCGACGGTGCGCGCGCGCTGGTGCGCGAGGCGCTGGCGCGCGGCGACGTGCAGCTCGACCCGCAGGCCACCGCGCGGATCCTGGCCTGCTACGGGATCGGGCTGGAGGCGCCGCGGGCCGCGGCCGACCCGGAGGCCGCGGTCGAGGCCGCGCGGCCGCTGCTCGCCGCCGGGCGCACGGTCGCGGTCAAGATCGACTCGCCTGACATCGCCCACAAGACCGTGGTCGACGGCGTGCGCCTGAACCGCGGCAGCGAGCAGGCGGTGCGCGACGCCGCCGCCGACGTGCTGCGGCTGGCGCGCGAGCGCCGCCCCGACGCGCGCATCCGCGGAGTGACCGTGCAGGCGATGGTCGAGCGGCCGCACGCGCGCGAGCTGATCGCGGCGATCGCCGATGACCCGGTGTTCGGCCCGGTGATCGTGTTCGGCCGCGGCGGCGTCGCGGTGCGGGTGGTCGACGACCTGGCCGTGGCCCTGCCACCGCTGGACCTGCGCCTGGCCCACGAGCTGATCGGCCGCACCCGGGTCTCGCGCCGGCTCAAGGCCCACCGCGGCGAGCGCGCGGCCGACGAGCGCGCGATCGCGCTGACCCTGGTGAAGCTGGCCCAGCTGGCGGCCGACGTGCCCGAGATCCGGCAGCTGAGCCTGAACCCGATGCTGTCCGACGCCGACGGGGTGGTGGTGGTCGACGCCCGGATCCTGGTCGGCCCGGTCCAGGCCCTGCACCGCGGCCGCGGCCACCCGCGCTTCGCGATCTTCCCCTACCCGAGCGAGCTCGAGCGCCACATCACCCTGGCCGACGGCACCCGCGCCTTCGTGCGCCCGGTGCGGCCCGAGGACGAGGCCCTGTTCCGCGAGTTCTTCAGCCACGTCACCGACGAGGACCTGCGCCTGCGTTTCTTCCAGTCGGTGCGCCACTTCAGCCACGAGTTCATCGCCCGGCTGACCCAGATGGACTACGCGCGCTCGATCGCGCTGGCGGCGATCGACGCCGACGGCGCCATGCTCGGCGCGGTGCGCCTGCACGCCGACGCCAACTACGAAGCCGGCGAGTACGGGATCCTGGTCCGCTCCGACCTCAAGGGCCGCGGCCTGGGCTGGCAGCTGATGACGATCATGATCGAGGTCGCCGGCTGGATGGGTCTGCGCGAGGTCGAGGGCCAGGTGCTGCGCCAGAACCGGGGGATGCTGGCGATGTGCGAGCAGCTGGGCTTCCGGATCACCCCGGACCCGGACGAGCCGGGGCTGATGGTGGTGCGGCTGCCGGTCGCCGCCCCGGGCACGCCGCCAGGCGGCGGCGCGGCCTGAGCGCGGGCCGGGCGCGGCCGGACTTGTCCACAGGCCGGCCGGCGGGCATAATTGCCGGCTCGCTGTGCCCCGACCGCTGGGTCGCGGGCGCCGGAGCGGCCGGGAACGCGATCCCCCCGCCCCCATGCAGCGACCCTGTCCCGCATTGCGTGGCGGGCGTGGCCCCGCCGGGTCCGCGCCCGCCGGGGCCGCCGCCTCCCTGGCCAAGGGAGGCCCCACGACACACATCCGAGGTGTGCAATGTCACGAGTCTGCCAGGTCACCGGCAAGCGTACGACGACGGGCAACAACGTCTCGCACGCGATGAACAAAACCCGCCGCCGCTTCATGCCGAACCTGCACGAACGCCGGTTCTGGGTCGCCAGCGAGAACCGCTGGGTGAAGCTGCGCGTTTCCACCGCCGCACTGCGCACCATCGACAAGAACGGCATCGACGCCGTCCTCGCCGAGCTGCGCAAGCGTGGCGAGAAGGTCTGAGGAGTAGGACGCCATGGCATCCAAGCGCGACAAGATCCGCCTGATTTCGTCGGCCGGCACCGGCCACTTCTACACCACGGACAAGAACAAGAAGAACACCCCCGGGAAGATGGAGATCAAGAAGTACGATCCCGTCGTCCGCAAGCACGTGATCTACAAGGAAGGCAAGATCAAGTGACCTGACGGCCACGCGACAGCGTGGCCACCGGGGATCTCCGGCGCGAGCCGGGGCCGCAAAAACCCGCCGCGAGGCGGGTTTTTGCGTTGTGGGGGCCGCGCCGGGCGCGGCGGACGGGTCCTGCGGCGACGGCGGGCCCCCACCCCAACCCTCCCCCGCACGCGGGGAGGGAGCGCGTCCTGATCGACCGGACGCCATGCCAGGCCGACCCTCCCACGCGCGGCGGACGCGGGGCACCATTGCGCTGCGCAACGCGTTCACCGACCAATTCTCCCCGCGTGCGGGGGACGGGGCGGTACCCCGTGGCTGTGCGGTGGGGCTGGAGCACGGTCCGGCCACGGGAAGGGCGCGCGCAGGCGGCAGGCGGCATGCCGTACAGGCCCCGGACACGCGCCTTCCCGCCGCGCTCCGTCCCTGCCCCCTCCCCCGCGTGCGGGGGAGGGCTGGGGTGGGGGTGGCCCGCGCCGCCGCCGCGACCGGCCGCGCTACACTCCGGGGCGCACCGATCGGGGGAGGGTTGGATGCTGCCGGGCTGGGTCCTGCTGCTGGTGTCGGTCGGCTACGCCGCGCTGCTGTTCGCGGTGGCATGGATCGGCGACCGCTACCCGCTGTACCCGCAGCGGCCGTGGCTGCGGCCGCTGGTCTACAGCCTGGCGCTGGCGGTGTACTGCTCGTCCTGGACCTTCTACGGCGCGGTCGGCACCGCGGTGCGCTCGGGCATCGGCTACCTGCCGATCTACCTCGGTCCGCTGCTGCTGCTGCTGTTCGGCTGGCGCATCCTCGAGCGCATGGCGCGGGTGGCGCAGACCCAGAACACGGTCTCGATCGCCGACTTCATCGC
>Ga0123332_1002142_pt1 | contig 18938 bp, 12 predicted proteins | sample BioC12SIPDNA_4_FD_89958 | JGI IMG/M metagenome (GOLD analysis project Ga0123332, IMG submission 89958) | Anaerobic biogas reactor microbial communites from Washington, USA - Biogas_R2_A C12 SIP DNA | ecosystem: Engineered > Bioreactor > Anaerobic > Unclassified | place: Washington, USA...
GTACGGCGTCCAGGTGATCGGCGTGCAGGTGGACGCCATCGAGCGCGGCGAGGACCGCATCGTTTTCAAAGAGACCATGCGCTCGCTGGGGATCGAGATGCCCAAGAGCGCCCCCGCCTATACTGTGGACGAGGCCGAGCGGGTCGCCGCCGAGCTGGGCTACCCGGTGGTGATTCGCCCGGCCTACACCCTGGGCGGCACCGGCGGCGGCCTGGTCTATAACGTGGAGGAGCTGCGCGTGGTGGCCAACCGCGGCCTCGCCGCCAGCCTGATCGGCCAAATCCTGGTGGAGGAATCGGTCCTCGGCTGGGAAGAGCTGGAGCTGGAGGTGGTCCGCGACGCCAACGGCCGCATGATCACCGTCTGTTTCATCGAGAACATCGACCCCATGGGCGTGCACACCGGCGACTCGTTCTGCGCCGCGCCCATGCTCACCATCTCGCCCGAGCTGCAGGCGCGGCTGCAAAAGCAGGCCTACGCCGTGGTGGAGGCGATCCAGGTCATCGGCGGGACCAACGTCCAGTTCGCCCATGACCCCGTCTCGGACCGCGTGGTGATCATCGAGATCAACCCGCGCACCTCCCGCTCGTCGGCGCTGGCCTCCAAGGCCACCGGCTTTCCCATCGCCCAAATCTCCGCCAAGCTGGCCGGCGGCCTGGCCCTGGACGAGATCCCCTACTGGCGCGAGGGGACGCTGGACCGCTACGCCCCCTCCGGCGACTATGTGGTGATCAAGTTCGCCCGCTGGGCCTTTGAGAAATTCAAGGGCGTGCAGGACAAGCTGGGCACCCAGATGCGCGCCGTAGGCGAGGTGATGAGCATCGGCAAGACCTACAAGGAGGCCTACCAGAAGGCCATCCGCTCCCTGGAGATGGGGCGCTACGGGCTGGGCTTTGCCAAGGATTTCCACCACAAATCGCTGCCCGAGCTGCTGGCGCTGCTCAACGAGCCCACCAGCGAGCGCCAGTTCGTGATGTACGAGGCGCTGCGCAAGGGCGCCACCATCGAGGAGTTGCACGCCAAGACCCACATCAAGCCCTGGTTCATCCAGCAGATGGCCGAGCTGGTGGAGCTGGAGGAGGAGGTCCTGCGCTACAAGGGGCGCAGCCTCCCCGACGCGCTGCTGGTCCGCGCCAAGAAGGACGGCTTTGCCGATCGCTACCTCGGCCAGCTCCTCGGCCTGCCGGAGCGCCGTATTCGCGAGCAGCGCCAGGCCCTGGGCGTGGTGGAGGGCTGGCAGCCCGTGCCGGTGAGCGGCGTGGAAAGCGCCGCCTACTACTACTCCACCTACAACGCGCCGGACGCCACCACCGCCAGCCGCAACCGCAAGGTGATGATCCTGGGCGCGGGGCCCAACCGCATCGGCCAGGGCATCGAGTTCGACTATTGCTGCGTCCACGCCGCCTTTGCCCTGCGCGACGAGGGCCTCGAGACCATCATGGTCAACTGCAACCCCGAGACCGTCTCCACCGACTATGACACCTCGGACAAGCTCTACTTTGAGCCGCTGACGGTGGAGGATGTGCTGAGCATCTATGAGAAGGAGCAGCCCGAGGGGGTCATCGTGCAGTTCGGCGGCCAGACGCCGCTCAATATCGCCGCCGAGTTGGAGGCGGCGGGGGTTCGCATCCTGGGCACCAGTGTGCAGACCATCGCCGTGGCCGAGGATCGCGACCTCTTTCGCCGGATGATGGCCCGCATGGGCATCCCCATGCCGGAATCGGGCATGGCCAGCAACCTCGCCGAGGCCACCGAGATCGCCAACCGGATCGGCTACCCGCTGATGGTGCGCCCCTCCTTCGTGTTGGGCGGCCGCGGCATGGAGGTGGTCCACGACGAAGAGATGCTGCGCCAGTACGTGGCCGCCGCCGTGGGCGTGACGCCGGAGCGGCCCATCCTCATCGACCGCTTCCTGCAGAATGCCCTGGAATGCGAGGCCGACGCCCTCTCCGACGGGATGGAGGCCTTTGTGCCGGCGGTGATGGAGCACGTCGAGCTGGCGGGCATCCACTCGGGCGACTCGGCCTGCATCATCCCGCCGGTGAGCATCCCGCCCCAGCACCTGGAGACGATCTATGCCTACACCGAGCGCATCGCCCGCGAGCTGGGCGTGGTGGGGCTGATCAACGTCCAGTACGCCATCGAAAACGACGTGGTCTATGTGCTGGAGGCCAACCCCCGCGCCTCGCGCACCGTGCCCGTGGTCTCCAAGGTCTGCGGCCTCTCCATGGCGCGGCTGGCCACCCGGCTGATGCTGGGCGCCAAGCTGGCCGACCTGGGGCTGCGGCGCATGCGCTTCCCGCACTATGGCGTCAAGGAGGCCGTCTTCCCCTTCAACATGTATCCGGAGGTGGACCCGGTGCTGGGGCCCGAGATGCGCTCCACCGGCGAGGTGCTGGGGATCGCCGATTCGCCGGGGCTGGCCTTCTTCAAGGCGGAGGAGGCGGCCCAGCCCGCGCTCCCCACCGAGGGCACCGTGCTGCTGAGCGTGGCGGACAAGGACAAGAGCGAGGTCGTGGCCGAGATCGGCCGTGAGTTCGCCCGGCTGGGCTTTCGCATCCTGGCCACCGGCGGGACGCAGCGCTTCCTGACGGAGCACGGCATCGCCTCCGAGCGGGCGCTCAAGATGCACGAGGGGAGGCCGCACATCGCCGACGAGATCATGAACGGCGAGATCCACCTGGTGATCAACACGCCCATCGGCCGCAAGAGCCACCACGACGACTCGTACATCCGCAAGACGGCGATCAAGCACAAGGTGCCCTACATCACCACCATCGCGGCGGCGCTGGCCTCGGTGCGCGGGATCGCCGCCAGCCGCAACGGCCGCGGCGAGGCCAAGTCGCTGCAGAGCTATCACGCCGATATCACGCCAGAGGCATGACTCCCAGACCCGAAGGGTTTTCCTGAACCCTTCGGGTCTCAACTCGCACCAGAAGGAGAAACCGATGACCAACGAGATCACCGCGCAGGCGCTGGACCCGGAGCGCTTCATCCAGGAGCAGGTGGCGGAGATCCGCCGCGCCGTGGGCCAGGGGCTGGCGATCAACGCCCTCTCCGGCGGGGTGGATTCCTCCACCGTGACCATGCTGGGCCATCGCGCCCTGGGCGTGCAGCTCCGCACCGTCTTTGTGGAGAACGGCCTGATGCGCCAGGGCGAGGCGGAGCGGGTGGTGGGGCTCTTTCGGGAGCTGGGCGTCCCCGTGGAGGTGATCGACGCCCGTGCCGAGTTCTTTGCCGCGCTCAAGGGCGTCACCGACCCGGAGAAGAAGCGCGAGGCCATCACCCAGACCTTTTACCGGCAGGTCTTTGGGCGCATCGTCCGCGAGAGCGGGGCCAAATACTTGCTGCAGGGGACCATCCTCACCGATATCGACGAGACCGTGGCGGGGATCAAGCGGCAGCACAACGTCTTTGCCCAGCTCGGCATCGACCCGCAGGCGGCCTTTGGCTACCAGATCATCGAGCCGCTGGTGCGGCTGCGCAAGGACGGCGTGCGCAAGCTGGGCCAGGCGCTGGGGCTCCCTGAGGAGCTCTTCCGGCGCATCCCCTTTCCCGGCCCGGCGCTGGCGGCGCGGGTGATCGGCGAGGCGACGCCGGAGCGGGTCGAGACGGTGCGGCAGGCCACCGCCGTGGTGGAGCGGCTGCTCCAGGGGTGCGGGGCGTTCCAGTACCTGGCCATCCTGCACGAGGACCGCGTCACGGGGATGCGCGATGGCAAGCGGGATTTCGGCTTGCAGATCGAGGTGCGCTGCTGGGATAGCGCCGACGCGCGCACGGCGCGGCCCACGCGGCTCCCCTTCGAGCTGCTGGAGCGGCTCGCCGCCGAGATCGTCCGCGACGTGGCCGGCGTCGTCAGCGTGACCTACAATATCACCACCAAGCCGCCGTCGACCATCGAGGCAATCTAGCACCGAAGCGATAAACCACCGCTGAGGCGCAGAGGACGCAGAGGTTTTCAGGATTATTCCTACCCTCTGCGTTCTCTGTGTCACTGCGGTAGAGTTTTCAGTTCCGCAAGCTGTGCAGCGGCGCGGGGATGCGCCCGCCATAGGCGATCAGCCGCGCCGACTGGCCCACGTTGCGCACCGGCAGGATGGCGCTCTCGCCAAAGAGCCCCCCGAACGCCACGAAATCCCCCGCCTCCTTGCCCGGCACCGGGATCAGCCGCGCGGCGGTGGTCTTGTCGTTGATCATGCCGATGGCCATCTCGTCGGCGATGATGGCGGCCAGGGTGCCCGCGTCCACCGAGCCGGGCAGCGCGATCATGTCCAGCCCCACCGAGCAGACGCAGGTCATCGCCTCCAGCTTTTCCAGCACCAGGCTCCCCTGGCGCACCGCCTCGGCCAGCTCGCGATCCTCGCAGACGGGGATAAAGGCGCCGCTCAGCCCGCCGACGCTCTGGCTGGCAAAGAGGCCGCCCTTTTTCACCGCGTCGTTCAGGAGCGCCAGGATGGCGGTGGAGCCGGGCGCGCCGATGGCGTCCACGCCCAGGATTTTCAATATCTCGCCGATGCTGTCGCCCACGTCCGGGGTGGGGGCCAGCGAGAGGTCCACCACGCCGAAGGGGATGCCCAGCTCGGCGGCCACCTGGCGGCCCACCAGCTCGCCGCAGCGGGTGACGCGGAAGGCGGCCCGCTTGATCACGTCGGCCAGGTCGTGCAGCCCCAGCTCGTCTCGCTGGGCCTGCGCCAGGTGGCGCTTCAGGGCGTTGGCGATCACGCCGGGCCCGCTGACCCCCACGTTGATCACCACCTCGGGCTGGTTGGAGCCGTGGATGGCCCCGGCCATGAAGGGGATATCCGTGGGCTGGTTGGTAAAGACGACGAACTTGGCCGCCGCAAAGCCGTCTTGCTCCTTGCTCCCCTCGGCCAGCGCCTTGATGGTGTGCCCCAGCTTGCCGATGGCGTCCAGGTTGATGCCATAGCGCGTGGAGCCGACGTTCACCGAGCCGCAGAGGCGCCGCGTGGCGCAGAGCGCCTCCGGGATCGCCTCGATCAGCGCCTGGTCCGCCAGGGTGATGCCGCGCTCCACGTTGGCGGAAAAGCCGCCCAGCAGGTCCACCCCCACCTCGGCGGCCACCTCGTCCAGCGCACGGGCGATCCGCACCAGCCCGGCGCTGTCGAACCCGGCCCCCACGTCCGAGATCGGGGTGACGGCCAGCCGCTTGTTCACCACGGGGATGCCGTAGCGGCTGCCCACCGCGTCGCAGGTGGCCACCAGCCGGGAGGCGTACCGGCGGATCTTGGCCTGGATGCCCCGGCTCGTCTGGGACGCATCGGCGCCACGGCAGTCCAAGAGGTCGATGCCCATGGTGACGGCGCGCACGTCCAGGTGCTCATCCTGGATCATGGAAACGGTGCTCAAGATCTGCTCGGGTTGGATCATCGGATGCCCACCTCGTTCGTGGCGCGAAAGACGTCATAGTGTTGGAGGACCAGGGTCAGCTCGTGCTCGGCGCCAAAGCGCTCCAGCTTGTGATGGAGCTGCCCGATGTCGCCGGCGAGGGGGCCCGGGTCCACGATGAGGATCATGATGTAGCGCCCTTGCGCCACCGCCGTGGAGAGGTCGAGGATGTTGATGCCGTTCTCCGCGCAGAGGGCCGACACCTTGGCCACCAGGCCGGCCTGCTGCGCGCCGCTGGCGGTGAGCACGTAGGCGTTGGCCAGCGGGTTAGCCTCCTCCTTCGCCGCATCCTCAGCCGCCGCAATCACCGAGACCTCCAGCGGCGGGATGCCCGGCACGCGGACCCGCGCCAGCCTCTCCCGGATCGCTGGCGCCGTCGTGGAACTGTCGAAGGCGGCCAGCAGGATCATGGTGAAATAGCCGCGCAACACGCTCTGCCGCAGATCGGCGATCTCGCCGCCCAGCGCGTTGATGGCATGGGAAACGGCCTGGACGATGCCAATGCCGTCGTGGGACATGATCGAGATGACGTACTGCTCTTTCAAGGCTGTGGCTCTCCTTTGGCGGGGCGGGTCTCCGGCCAGTCGCCGTGCTGCATCTGGGCGCGCCAGGAGGCGGCATAGCGCCCGCCCAGCTCCATCAGCTCGCGGTGGCTGCCCGATTCGACGATGCGCCCCTCGCTCATGACGTGGATGATATCGGCGCGCATGGCCGTGGTGAAGCGGTGGGTGATCAACAGCACCGTGCGGCCCCGGGCCAGCTCGGCAAAGCGCTCCAGCCAGGCCTGCTCCGCCCAGGAATCCATGGCGCTGGTCGGCTCGTCCAGGATGATGAGGGGCGCCTGGCGGAGAAACGCCCGGGCCAGCGCCAGCCGCTGCCACTCCCCGCCGCTCAGGTCGGTGCCGCCGCTGAACCAGGTGCTCAGCAGCGTGCCATAGCCCTCCGGCAGCCGCCCCACGATCTCGTCGGCGCCGGCGGCCTGAGCGGCCTGGGGCACGGCCCCCGGTCGCTGGCTGGCGGCCAGGTCGCCCACGGAAATGTTCTCGGCGACGGTGCCATGATAGCGCACCGGTTCCTGCATGAGCACCGTGACCATCCGGCGCAGCTCATCCAGGGGCAGGGCCCGCAGGTCCACCCCATCCATCTCGATGGCGCCGGCGGTGGGGTCATACAGGCGGCAGAGGAGCTTGATCAGCGTGGATTTCCCCGCGCCGTTGGCGCCGACGATGGCCACCGTCCGCCCGGCGGGCAAGGTCAGGTCCAGCTCGCGCAGCGCCAGGCTACGGCCGTGGGGATACTGAAAGCTGACCTGGCGGAAGCGCACGCCCTCGCGGAGGCCAACCCCGCCTGCCTCCTCAGAGGACTCCCGGGGGGTAGGGGGGCGTGTTGGCGATGTGATGGCCGGCTGCAGGGCCAGGAAATCGAACAGGTCGCCCAGAAAGAGGCTGTTGCTGTAGACCTGCCCCAGGCTGTCCAAAAAGGCGCGAATGAGTCCTTGGCCCTGGTTGAAGGCCTGGTAGAGCATCGCCAGATCGCCCAGGGAGTAGCGCCCCTGCGTGGCCCGCCAGACCATCCAGCCTAGCGCCAGCCCGGGGAGCAACAGCGCTGCCGCCCCTGCCCCCAGCGCCAGCAGCACTTGGTCGCGGGCCAGGGCGATGCGCTCCTCGCGCAGCCGGGCGCGCAGGGCTTGGTAGGACCCCTGAAAGTGCGCGCCCAGCCCAAAGAGGCGCACCTCCGCGGCGGGGGCGGCGGAGGTGAGCAGCCAGTCGTAATAGATGGCGCGGCGCTGGTCGGGGGTGGTGCGGACTGTCCACTGGTGTTCGCGTTGGCTGTGGTGGAGCGCAGCGTACAGGGCGGGGATGGCGCTAATCAGCATGGCCGCCGGCAAGAGCAGCCCAAAGCGGAGCAGCACGGCGGCCATGGCCACCAGCGTGATGCCGTTTTGCACCAGGCTGCCGGCGTTATCCAGCAGCGCCAGCGGGCGATAACGCGCGTCGTTGCGGGCGCGGTGCAGCCGGTCGTAATAGTCGGGGGATTCGTAAAAGGCCAGGTCCAGCGCCAGGGATTGGCCCTGGATCAGCTCGCTGATGCGGTCGCGAACCAGCTCGGATTGCGCGGCGCGGACCCAGACGGAGAGGCTGCCGAGGATGCGCGCCAGCAGGGTCAACGCGGCCAGCAGGGCCAGCGTGGGGAGCAACGCTCCCCAGCCCTGGCCCGGGGCGCCGAGGGCGACGGCCAGGCCATCCACCACCTGGCGGGTCAGGTAAACGGTGGCCACGGGCAACAGCCCCTGGACCACCAGCAAGGCGGCCCAGGCCAGCGTCCAATAGCGGGCCGCGCCCCACACCAGCCTCCAGGCGCGGGGCAGGTAGTGGAGTTGGGCCAGGGCGCGGCGCAATTTCGAGCGGAGGGTGGCGGGCGCTTCGGCCATGGCGTTTCTATCCTCATCTAGCGTGCCCAGCATTGTAGCACCGCGCAGCGCCGGGACCAAATACAAAGGGGCGGCTGCGCGCAACGTCCCTGCTCGCAATCGCCCCGAGTTTGCGCTGCCTGCCTGCGCGGCCTCCGCGCCGCGATCAGGCCGGGGGCAGCGGGTTCTCTCCCAAATAGATCTCTTTCACCCGGGGGTTCTCCAAGAGCTCGGAGGCGGGCCCTTCCAGGGCGATGTTGCCGGTCTCGATGACATAGCCGCGGTGCGCCACGGCCAGCGCCATGCGCGCGTTCTGCTCCACCAAGAGCACGGTGGTGCCGCGCTGGTTGATCTCGCGGACGATGTCAAAGATCGTCTCCACCAGCATGGGGGCGAGGCCCATGGAGGGCTCGTCCAGCAGGATGATGCGCGGCGAGGCCATCAGCGCGCGGCCCATGGCCAGCATCTGCTGCTCGCCGCCGCTCAGCGTGCCCGAGACCTGCTTGCGCCGCTCGCGCAGCACCGGAAAGAGGTCATAGACGTGCTCGATATCCCGCTCGATGCTCTCGCGATCGGCGCGGATATAGGCGCCCATCTCCAGGTTCTCTCGCACGGACATGCGGCTAAAGACCCGCCGCCCCTCAGGGCACTGGGCGATGCCCATGCGCACGATACCGTGCGGCGGCACCGAGTCGCAGCGCTCGCCTTCCAGCCAGATGCTGCCTTCCCGCGGCTTGAGGATGCCCGAGATGGTGTTCAGCAGCGTGGTCTTGCCCGCGCCGTTGCCGCCGATGAGCGCCACCACCTCGCCCTTGGCCACATAGAGCGACACGCCCTTGAGGGCATGGATGTTGCCGTAGTAGGTGTGGACCTCGCGAACCTCCAGCATGGCCATCAGGCAGCCCCCTCTTGGTTGGAGCCGAGGTAGGCCTCGATTACCTTGGGGTTGGACTGGATCTCCAGCGGCGTTCCCTCGGCGATTTTGATGCCGTAATCCAGCACCGTCACGCGGTCCGAGATGCCCATCACGACCTTCATGTCATGCTCGATCAGCAGGACGGTCAGGCCCTGCTCGGCCCGCAGCCGCTGGATAAAGAGCATGAGATCCTCGGTCTCGCGGGGGTTCATCCCCGCCGTCGGCTCGTCCAGCAGGAGGAGCTTGGGGTTGCTGGCCAGGGCGCGCCCGATCTCCAGGCGGCGCTGGTCGCCATAGGGCAGGTTGCGGGCCAGCACGTCGCCCTTGCCGCCCAGCCCGACGAAATCCAGCAGATCGTTGGCCCGGTCCCAGGCGCGTTTCTCCTCGGCCTTGGCCTTGGGCAGGCTCAAGATCGCCCCCGCGACGCCGGCGCGCAGCCGCGCGTGTTCCCCCACCAGGATATTCTCCAGCGCCGTCATGCCGGCAAAGAGGCGAATGTTCTGAAAGGTGCGGGCCACGCCGAGGGTGGTGATCTGGTCCGGGCGGCACTCCACCAGCGAGATGCCGTCAAAGATCAGCGCCCCAGCCTCGGGCTTGTAAAAACCCGTGATGCAGTTGAAAAACGTCGTCTTGCCCGCGCCGTTGGGGCCGATGATGCTGCAAATGCCCCCCTTGGGGAGCTCGAAATCCACGTCCTTGACCGCGGTCAGCCCGCCGAACTGCTTGGTGACCCGCGTCGCTTTGAGGATATGCCCGCCTTCGCTCATGTTACGCCTCCACCACTTCCGTGCCCGGCCCGGCGGTTAGCTCCTCCTCCGCCACGCGCAGCTCGTTCTTTTGCCGCGCCGAAGGCCACAACCCCTCCGGCCGGACGATCATCATCACCACCAACAGCGCGCCAAAGGCCAGCATCCGATAGTCGTCCAGTTGCCGCAGGATCTCGGGCAGCCCCTTGAGCACCAGCGCGCCCATGAGCACGCCGGGGATGCTGCCCATGCCGCCGATGATCACCAGGCAGAGCACGTTGATAGAGACCTGCAGGGTAAAGTCCTCCGGCCCGGTGAAGCGGTTGCGCGAGGCAAAGATCGCGCCGCCGAACCCGGCAAAGCCCACGCCGATGGCCAGCGCCAGCAGCTTGTAGGTCAGGATGTTGACGCCCATCGCCTCGGCCACGTCCTCATCCTCGCGGATGGCCATCCAGGCGCGCCCCACCCGCGAGTTCTGCAGGCGATAGATGATAAAGGCGGCCAGGACGATGCCCACCAGGATGAAATAGGTGAAAAAGGTCTCGTTGTTCAGGTCGATCCCCAAGAGCTCGGGGCCGCCGACGGAGCGGATGCCGCGCGGCCCGCCGGTAAAGCCGGTCATCACGTCGCTGCGCAAGAGGATGCGGATGATCTCGGCAAAGCCCAGCGTGACGATGGCCAAATAGTCGCCGCGCATGCGCAGCACGGGGATGCCCAGCAGGATCCCGGCGATGGCGGCCACCACCACGGCGATGGGCAGCGCCAGCCAGTAGCTCATGCCGATGTTGTGCGGCTCGGGCGCGGTGAGGATCGCCACCGTATAGGCGCCGATGGCGAAAAAGGCCCCGTAGCCCAGGTTCAGCAGCCCGGCCATGCCCACGATGATGTTGAGCCCCAGGCCCAGGATGACATAGATGCCGATGGTGCCGATGATATAGTTCCAGTACTGCCCCACGCCCAAGGGCAACAGCAAGAGCAGGGCCAGCCCCGCGATGAGCACGATCTGGCGGGCGTTGGGCCGGGCCAGGAATTTCTCGATAGCCGGCACGCTCGTCACCTTGGCGCCGAGGCCCTGCCGACGCGCGGCCCAAGCGGCGCCCCACTGCCCGCGCTCCGAGGCGAAGGAGAGGGCCGCGCCCGCCGCGCCCGCCGCCGTGAGGGCGGCCAGGATCACCAGGGCCGACGCCAGCGGCGGCAGGCCCAGGGTCAGCAATTCCACGTTGGCGGGGGAAAGCTGCGCCAGCCACTGGCGCAGGTCCGTCCCGTTCGCCAGCAGCGAGCCGATGCCCCACATAAGGGCTCCCAACAACAGCCCCGCGGCCGCGCCGGGGACGGCGCCCGCGGCCAGCGCGGCGCCCCAGGACGTCGCCTTGGCTTGCTTATAGGCCCGGCTGCCCGCCCAGCCAGCCATCAGGAGCAGGATCAGCCAGGCCCCCGGGGTGGCCGAGGGAAGCCCGAACCAGCCTCGCACCAATTGGCCGGAGAGTTGCGTGATGCCGATCAGCACCATCAGAATCGCGATCAGGCCGACGGAGAGGCCAGCGCGCAGACTAGATCGCACGGTCATAACTCACCTCTTGTGGACGCAAGATGTCGCTTCCTTCCATGGTCGTTACGCCTTTTTCCGCGCCAGCACCTCACCGAGCAAGCCGGTGGGCCGGAAAATGAGCACCAGGACCAGGATGGAAAAGGCGAGCACGTCCTTGAGCTGGAAGGGGAGGCCCAATACCGCCGGTCCCAGGGCCTCCATCACGCCGAGGGCGATGCCGCCCAGCATGGCCCCCGGGATGTTGCCGATGCCGCCCAGTACCGCGGCGGTGAAGGCCTTAATGCCAGGGAGGAAGCCGACATAGTGGTAAATGATACCCATATGCAGGCCCCACATCACCCCCGCCGCGCCGGCCAGCGCGCCGCTGATGACAAAAGTGCTAGAGATCACCCGGTTCACGTCGATGCCCATCAACGCGGCGGCTTGCTTGTCCTCGGCGACGGCGCGCATGGCCTTGCCGATCTTGGTGCGTTGCACCAGCACGTAGAGGCCGACCATCAACAGGATGGACATGACAAAGGTCAACACGCCGGTATAGCTGACCAGGACCGGCTTGCCCGAGATCATCACTTGCCAGCCCGCGTTGCGATCCAGGATGGCGGGGTTGGCATAGGTGTGGCGGGCCGCGCCGAACATCAGCTGGGCCGCGTTCTGCAAAACGAGCGAGGCGCCGATGGCGCTGATCAGCGGCACCAGCCGGGGCGCCGTGCGCAGCGGCCGATAGGCGATCCTCTCCAGGTTGACGGCGATCAAGCTCGCGGAGCCCATGCCCACCGCAAAGGCGGCGACCACGGCCAGGATCCCGCTAAACAAGCTGGCGTCCAAAACGCCCGTGCTCTTGAAGGCCTCCAAAGTGAAATAGCCAGCAAAGGCGCCCAACATCATCACGTCGCCATGGGCGAAATTGATCATGAACAGGATGCCATAGACCAGGGTATAGCCCAGGGCGATGACGGCATAGACGCCGCCCAGGATCAGGCCCGAGATGGCGAAACGGACCCACGTATCCCCGCCATAGGCCTTTTGCACCATGACCACGTCCCACAAACGCCAGAGTACGAAGGCGGCCACCAGCACCGCCAAGGCGGGACGGACCAGGCGTTCCAGGTTGATGAAACGCTTTGCCGGAACTTGAGCATCACTCGCCATAAGGACAACCTCTTTAAGAGAATCGGTAGCGGCCCGCGCAGTGGCGAGCCGCTACCTATGCAATGCTAGTACGATGTCAGGTCAGGTTTCGGCCGCTTACTGGCCAGGACCCTCAACCCACTTGCCGTCCTGGACCACCATGAACACGACCGAGGGCGCGGCGCACTCGCCAGTGCTGCTGCAGGTTAGGGTGCCGGTCAGGCCCTGGAACCCCTTGGTGGCGCGCACTTCGGCAGCCAGCGCCTTGCGCGGGATGACGAGGGTGCCGCCCTGGACCTTGGCGACCTTGTCGATGGCCGCGAGCAACACGGCCGTCGAGTCGTGCGAGTGGGGGCTGAAGGGGCTCAGCTTGCCCTGCTCGTCGCCGAACTGGGACTGGTAGGTCGTGCGGAAGGTGGTGAAGGCATCAGACGCGGGGATGGGCACGTTGGTGGAGTAGGAGCCTTCCGAGTTCTTGCCGGTCAGGCTCAGGTAATCCTCGCCGTAGGTGCCATCGCAGCCAAAGAGGGGGATGCCCGCCATGCCGGCGCCGGCCAACTGGTTCACCAACACCGCGGCCTCGGCGGAATAGCCGCCGTAGTAGATCAGCTCGGGCTTTTTGGCGGCGATAGCGGCCAACGGCGCGCTATAGTCGGTCTCGCCGGGGGTGATGGCCTCGGAGGCGACCACGGAGCCGCCCAGCTTGGTGATGTCCTCGGCGAACATGTCGGCCAGGCCCTTGCCATAGGCGCCGCCGTCGTGCATCACGGCCACGCTCTTTTTGCCCAGCGCGTTAAAGACGTACTTGCTGGCGAAATCGGCCTGCATGTCGTCCGTGAAGCAGACGCGGTTAAAGACCTGGGAGCCTAGCTTGGTCAGGGGCGGGTTGGTGGCCGAGGCGGAGACCATCACGATGCCGGCCTTTTCATAGATCGGGATCGCCGCTTCGGTGGAGCCGGAGAAGGTGTGCCCCGAGATGGCCACCACTTGCGGGTCGGCCGCCAGCTTGTTGGCGACGGCAGCGCCCTGCTCCGGGGAGCCCTGGGTATCCTCTTTGAGCAACTCGACCTTGAAGCCCTTGATCTCGGGTTTGTTCTGGACCGCGATCTCGGAGCCGCGGGACATGTCGATGCCAAAGGCGGAATAGTCGCCGGTCATGGGGCCGACGTAGGCGATCTTGACGGTCTGGCCCTTGGCGATCTGGGCGCAACCCCACTCATCGGTGCACTCGACCTCGCCCCCGCCGCAGCCGGAGACGAGCATGCCAACCAGCAGCAGCGCGGCCAAAACGAACTGGAACTTTTTCATACGGATCCTCTCCTCGCTTGGTTTGATGGACTCTCACGTTGGGATTTGGCGGGGTTCCTAGTACCCCGCACACCACACGAGCTCGCACTTACTCTCCGAGGGTTCCTCACCTCCTTGCCTCTGGCAAATCTGGTGTGGTCGAAATCGAGCGAAAAGGGCGCGTCCGGCCCCGCGAGGGGCGCCGGTTGGCCGCAAAAAAGCAAAAGCGGAGGTGCAATGTGCTTTGCGCCTCCGCCATGGAAGTGCTGTATCAGCGAAGCGATTTCCCTGGTTTCAAGCTATTATAGACGAAATCCGGCCACTGTCAAGTTGCGGGAATACCTCACGTTTAGGCATAAAGCGCTCCTGGAGGCCTCTCGGAAAAACGCACCCAGCGGCGGCAGAAATGCGGTTTTTCGTGATCGACCCCGCGAATCTAGCGCGCCGGACGCTCGCCCACCGCGATCAGCCCCGCGCGCTGGCTGGTCCCCGGACCATCGGGGAGGATCTCCAGGTCGTAGCGCTCGCACAGGTCGAGGAACTCGGCCAGGAGCGCCGGGTCGGCCAGGGCCTTCTCGACGGCCGCCTTGCCGCAGAAGTTGGCCAGCGACCCCAGCCCGCCCACCCGAGCCACCTGCAGCCCGGCGGCTTGGAGCAGGCCAGCCAACTCGGCGGGCAGGAAGGCCTGCAGTGGTCCTGCATAGTCCTGCGTCGAGCCGCGGCTCAGCAGCGGGTTCTCGGGGAACTCGTCCTGGCGCCAGGAGCCGCGCTCCAGCATGGAGCGCACGGCAGGCATCACCCGCCCAGAGACCTCCAGGCTGGCCTGCAGCCAGAGCGGCACCATCCACGCCCGGTGCGACATGCTCAGGATCACCCTTTTGCCGGCCACGCGGCAGGCCTCCTGGATGGCGCGCTCGGCCAGCGGCCCGCAGAACGAGATGGCGCCATCCATGTTGAGCACCAGGTCGAAGAAACGATCGGGGAAGCGCGACAGGTCGGTGGCGTTGCCCTCCACGAAGCGGATGTTGGGCAGTCCCTCCGCCTTTTGGCGAGCCAGGTCCAGCATGGCCGGCGAGAGGTCCAGATCGGTCACCTCGCAGCCGCGCCGGGCCAGCGGGATGGCAAAGGCCCCGGTGCCGCCGCCCACCTCCAGGATGGTCTCCACGCCCTCCAGCCGCCGCTCGATCTCGCGCCAGCGCAGCGCGCGGTTGATGGCCTCATCCGCCGTATCGCGCTCTTCCTTGGGGGGCCTTGGCGTCCCACCAGGCCCGCTCCCGCTCGAAATCCACCTGCATAGCCGCCCTCCACTCTGCTCGCCGGGGCCGATGCGCGCCTGGTCTTCCAGGCGCCGCTATCCCCCAGTATAATGGCCCCGCCGCGGATGTCAATGGCCCGCAGGACGGTTTGACAGAAGCCGCCCCTTGGCGTAGCATGGGCGTGGTGGGAGGGGAGAGCATGGAACGCGCGGAGGGTCCGGAGCACATCGAGGTCATCGCCGGGGCGGCGCTGGAGGAGGGCGTCTTCCTGCGCCTGACGCTGAGCCAGCCGCGGGGCGCCGAGGCCGCCCCCTGGGCGCGCATCACCGTGCGGCCGGTGGCCATCCAAGGACGCTATCATCTCCAGTTCTCCTATTTCGACGGCAAGAAGGACACGGTCCAGAACCACGCCGGCGACGCGCTGCGGGCCGAGCTCTACCGCGTGCTGGCGCTCCCCTTCGGGCGGGTCCACGCGCAGACCACCGCCGAGGACATTCACGTGCAGGTCACGCGCCAGGGCAAGGTGCTGCTCAAGCGCGCCAAGCCCTCCCGCCGGGAGCCGCCCGATTTGGCCCATGACCACGCCAAGGCCCGCCCTCTCCCCAGCGGCGCGCGCGACGAGTTCCTCCAGGCCATCGGCCTCGCCGACGCGCAGGGGCGCATCCGCCCCTCCATGGGCGCCAAGTACCGACAGGTCAACCAGTTTCTGGGGGTCATCGAGCAGGTGGTGGGGGAAGGCCCGCTGGCCCAGGGCCCGTTGCGCCTGCTGGATTGCGGCTGCGGCAGCGCCTATCTCACCTTCGCCGCCTATCACCACCTGAACCACACCCTGGGGCGGGAGGCCCGCCTCGTCGGCGTGGACGTGAACCCCGCCACCACCGCCCCCCTGCGCGAGCTGGCCGACCGGCTCGGCTGGGCCGATATCGCGTTCCAGGTTTCCACCATCGCCGCGCTCGAGCTGGACGAGCCGCCGGACCTGGTGCTCAGCCTCCACGCCTGCGACACGGCCACCGACGAGGCCATTGCCCGCGGCATCCTATGGGGCAGCCCGGCCATCCTGGCGGCGCCCTGTTGCCAGCACGAGCTGCACCACCAGCTCCGCGAGCCGCTCTATCGCCCCGTGTTGCGCCACGGCATCCTCCGCGAGCGGCTGGCCGACCTTCTCACCGACGCCTTCCGCGCCCAGCTCCTGCGCATCATGGGCTACCGCGCCGACGTCTTCGAGTTCGTCTCGCCGGAGCACACCGCCAAAAACCTGTTGATTCGCGCCCAGCGCGGCCTGCCCCCCGGCGACCCCCAGGCCGTGGCCGAGTACCGGGCGCTCAAGGGCTATTGGGGCCTCGCCGACGTGGCGCTGGAGCGGCTGTTGGGCCCGGCGCTGCAACCCTATCTGGAGCAAACACCTTGAGGATCGCGCCTTTTGACCTGGAACGCTACTTTGCCCGCCACGAGTTCAGTACCCCCCACCTCCTCAGCGTCTCCGACTGCGAGGGGCTGGCGCTGGCCGAGCTGCTGGAGATGGCCGACGACGAGACGGCGGCCCTCTGGCAGGGGCTCAAGCTGGGTTACACCGACTCGCAGGGCCACCCCCTGCTCCGCGCTGAGATCGCCGGGCTCTACCAGCGCATCGCCCCCGATCAGGTGCTGGCGCTGACGCCAGAGGAGGGGATTTTCATCGCCATGAACGTCCTCTTGCGGCCGGGCGACCACGTGGTGGCCACCTTCCCCGGCTACCAATCGCTCTACGAGGTCGCCCAGGCCATCGGCTGCCAGGTGACCCGCTGGGAGCCGCAGCGGCTGGAGGGCGGCTGGCGCTTCGACCTGGGCCAGTTGCGGGAGCTCGTGCGCGAGGAGACCCGGCTCCTGGTGGTCAATTTCCCGCATAACCCCACCGGCGCCACCTTGCCGCGGGAGGAGTGGCTGGCGCTGGTGGAGCTGGCGCGGGAGCGGGGGCTCTGGCTTTTCAGCGACGAGATGTACCGCCTGTTGGAATACGACGTCGCCGACCGGCTCCCCTCGGCCAGCGACCTTTACGAGCGGGCCATCGCGCTGTCGGGGCTCTCCAAGGCCTTCGCCCTGGCCGGGCTGCGCCTCGGCTGGCTGACGGCGCGGGACGCGGCGCTCATGCGGGAGCTGGCCGCCTACAAGGACTATACCACCATCTGCCACAGCGCCCCCAGCGAGGTGCTGGGGATCATCGCCCTGCGCGCCCGCGAGCGGATCACAGCCCGCAACCTGGGGATCATCCGCGGCAACCTGCGGCTGGCGGAGGAGCTCTTTCGCGCCCATGCCGACCTCTTTTGGTGGGCGGCGCCGCGCGCGGGGAGCGTGGCCTTTCCCGCGCTGCGCCAGGGCTCGGCGCAGGCGCTGTGCGATGGGCTGCGCCAGGAGCGCGGGGTGCTGCTCCTGCCCGCGGGCGTCTTTGGCTACGGCGATAGCCATTTCCGCGTGGGCCTGGGCCGGCGGGGGATGGAGCAGGGGTTCGCGCTGCTTCAGGGCTATATCACTGACCATATCCGGGGGTGCGCGTGAGCGACGAGCAGGAACGGTCCGGCTCTCGGGTGATGGTGGCGGTCGGCGAGCGGGGGCACCTGGAGCCGCTGCTGGCCGTGGGCTGCGCGCTGGCCGGGGCGCGGGATGGCCGCGTGGTGGTGCTCTCGGTGACGCCCGACGGGCAGCGGCCCTCCTGGCTGACCCTCCCCGAGCGTTGCGGCGAGGTGGAGGTCGAGGTGCAGGTCCGCGCGGGGGCCAAGCCTGGCGTCGCCATCGCGCGCTCTCTCCTGCTTGACCCGCCGGACGCGTTGCTCTTGGGCTGGGAAGGTGACGCGGGGCGGGGCCGCTACTTGCTGGGCAGCACCCTGGACCCGGTCTTGCAGCGAGCGCCCTGCGATGTGATGGTGGTGCGCATCACGCCGGAGGATGAGGCCCAAGGCGAGCCGCCCACCACCGAGCGGCTGGCCAAACGATTGGCCGCCACCAAGCGGATCCTGGTCCCCGCCGCGGGTGGGCCCAACGCCGCCCTGGCCATTCGGCAGGGGCTGGACCTGGCCCCCGAGGCCCAGGTGACGGCGCTCTATGTGGCGCGCCGGTCGCTGGGGCCGGGCGCCGTGGCGCTGGGGCGCGAGCGGCTGCGCCAGACGCTGGAGCCCTGGGCCGACAACGAGCGAGTGCGCCCGTTGGTCGTTCAGTCGGACGATATCGTCGCCGGCATCCTGCAGGAGGCCAAGCGCCACGACCTGCTCTACGTGGGGGCCAGCGAGGAGAGCCTGGTGGGCCGGGCCCTCTTTGGCAATATCCCGCAGCGCGTCGCCGCCGAGAGCCCCACGCCGGTGATCGTCGTTCGCCATGGCGCGGGCCGGGTCGGCTCGCTGTTGCGGCAGGTCCGCTGGGGGCTTTTCGAGGCCTTGCCCAAGGTGGACGTCAGCGAGCGCGCCGAGATCTATCTGGATATCTGGCGCGGCGCGCGGCCCCGGGTGGACTTTTACGTCATGATCGGGCTGGCGGCGGCCATCGCCGCGCTGGGGTTGCTGCTCAATAGCCCCGCGGTGATCATTGGCGCCATGCTGGTGGCCCCTTTGATGGCGGCGGTGATCGCGCTGGGGCTGGGGGTGGTGCAGGGGGACGCGCGCCTCTTGCGCGTGGCGATCCGCTCCGTCGTGCGCGGCGCGGTGCTGGCCATCGCCGTCGGCTTGCTGATGAGCCTGGCGGGCTCCGGGCGCGCCCCCACCGCCGAGATGCTCTCCCGGGCGCAGCCCTCCTTGCTGGACCTGGCGGTGGCGCTGGCATCCGGCGCGGCGGGGGCCTATGCCCTCTCGCGCAAGGACGTTTCCGCTTCCCTTCCGGGCGTGGCCATCGCTGCGGCGCTGGTCCCGCCCCTGGCCACGGTGGGCCTGGGGCTGGGCATGGGCCAACTCGCCATGGCTGGCGGCGCGCTCTTGCTCTTTGCCACCAACCTCGTCGCCATCAGCGCGGCGGGCGGGCTGATCTTTTTGTGGCTGGGCTTTGCCCCGGAGCCGGAAGAGAACAAACGGCAGGTCTTTCGCAGCGGCGTCTGGGGCGCGGCGATCCTCCTCGGGGTCATCTCGATCATCCTGGGCTGGCTCAGCGTCGACTCGCTGCGCGCCGCCAAGCTGGACCGAGGGGTCCAGGCGGCGATCGTGGCCGAGCTGGGCGCGCTGGGCGAGGTCGAGCTGGTCTCTTGGGAGGTGGAGGCGGCCGAGTCCGCGGCTCTCCATCTGGA
>Ga0123332_1002143_pt1 | contig 18936 bp, 20 predicted proteins | sample BioC12SIPDNA_4_FD_89958 | JGI IMG/M metagenome (GOLD analysis project Ga0123332, IMG submission 89958) | Anaerobic biogas reactor microbial communites from Washington, USA - Biogas_R2_A C12 SIP DNA | ecosystem: Engineered > Bioreactor > Anaerobic > Unclassified | place: Washington, USA...
CCAGGAAGTGGAGCAGGCCATGGACAAGCGCACCTCCATGGGCGTGCTGGGCGACCTGAACCGCTACACCCAGATGCAGGCGGCCGATGCCATGCGCGATGCGGCCAACAACCCCTCCGGCGGCGCCGGCATGGCCAGCGGCATTGGCGCCGGCATGGCCATGGGCCAGATGATGCAAAACGCCATGCAGGGCACGCAGCCCCAGCAGCCGGCCCAGGCCACTGTGCCCTGTGTCAACTGCACCAAGCCCATCCAGCAGGGTGCCCGGTTCTGCCCCGAGTGCGGCGCGCAGCAGCAGGTGCAGACCCAGGCCTGCAAGCACTGCGCCAAGCCCATCCCGCAGAATGCCAAGTTCTGCCCCGAGTGCGGCGGCGCCCAGTAACAAATCAATGCGCCCGGAGGACATGACGGATGGTCAAGAAGCACCGCGGCTTTGAAAAGGTGGACGCCTACCTGATCCCCAAGAAGGAGGCCGGCCCCTACAAGCGGGACCGCAAGGCCGCGCGCAAGCTGGCGGTCAGCGCCATGCGCACCTTCTGCGACCGCGTGGAATGCGGCCTGCACGGGGGCGAGGATGGCGAGGCCGTCATGGGCTTTGACAAGAAGGGCGAGTGCGTTGCCTTCATCCACCTGGACCCGGACGGCGTGCCCGCGATCCTGGAGGCCGCCGAGCAGGGGCGCCTGGTGGAGATGCTCCAAGAAGTATAGTTTCGATTGATTATTTAACCAAGAACCGCCACAGCATGCGTTGCTGTGGCGGTTCTTGGGTGATGCCGTATTCGCTCGTTATACTGAACGAAAGAGTAAACGCAATGATGAACGCAGGATTTTTTCGTTCCCGCGAAGCCGAAAGAAGGAAGCGTAGCGGCGTCTACGCTGACTGAGAAAGGCGAGGCAATCTCCCGTTCCCATACCGTTGAAAGCCCGCTTTCAACGGAGAGGAGCAATCCCGAAGCATAGGCCTCCGGCAGGCTTGCCTGCCGGAAACGGCGCGAAGGGCATTGCGACGAAGACAAGTTCACCGAAGCGTTTATGATTGAGTTCAGTATTAGCGCCAGAATGTCTTTTCTGCCGTGCGCAGCTGCTTCACGTACCAGATCATCAGCGCCAGCGGGAGCAGCATCAGCAGCACGCTGACCCAGGCCTGCTCCTGACCTGAAAGGGATGCACCAGCCAACAGCGCCCCGCACAGCAGCAGGCCCGCGCCCAACACGATCGCCCTTGGGAAGATAAAGGCGATGTACGCCCGGGGGTCCTTGCAGGCTTTGGCGGCACAGTCGGCAGGCAGGAGGATTTTGTTGTCCTTCAGCCGGGCTGTCCTGCGCATCATCACAGCGGAATAGATGAGGTACAGCCCGCTGCCGATAAACAGCGCGAACAGCATGTAGTCCATCATGCCGGAGATGTTGCCGGTGGAGAGGCATTGCTCTGCTTGCATGTATTTCAGCCTTTATATGGTGATGGTTTTATGATGTATTGCGCTTACGCAATATCATTCACAGAACGCCCTTTTGCAAAATGATGCAGCCGTAGGGATTGGTTTCGCTGGTGCAGACCGTTACATAGGCATTGCGGGCCTTTTCATAAAAGGCGGTGCGCTCGATCTCGCCCACGCAGGAGACATCGTAGCCGTTGTCGGCAACCGCCTTCTTGACGCCGTCCCATACGGGGGAGCTGTCCATCACAACGCCGGAATCGGCGTCCGGCACCATGTAGGCGATGGGGTGCTTCTCATACTCCGTATCCAGCGGAAACAGCTTCAGGATGGCGTCCAGCATCTGGGCGGCGCCGCAGCCCTTGGCCTGGATGCTGATGGCGTTGGGCGACTTGGTGATGGGGGGATAGAAGTGATCGGCGATGACAACCAGGTCGCCGTGCCCGGTGTCCGCCAGGGCCTTTAACAGGTCGGAGCCGATGATGTCGGGAATGCCTCTGAGCATGGGGTAGTCCTCCTTTGTATTTGGTTCAGGCAATGCATCAATATCTTGCCTGGTTGGCATGGCGATGTCCGCGCCGGCCTTGTGCGCGGCCACCCCCTGGTTGAAGCCCTTTCCGCCGGGCATGGGGAGATGCGGCGTTCTGGCTATCAGGTCGACCACAAAGCTGCCGAAGACGGTGACTTTATCGCTCATGTAACGGCAACTTCATTCACAGGGCACGGGTCATCCTCGGCAAAAGAGCCGGTCAATACGATTGCGTGCTCTGCTCGTTTTTCAGCAGCTTGACGATGCGGCTGGTGCCCAGCCGGGAGGCGCCCAGGGCGACGAAGCGCCGGGCATCATCCAGGGTGGCGATGCCGCCGGAGGCCTTGATGCGCACGGCGGGGTCAACGTGCTTGGCAAATAGCGCAACATCCTCAAAGGTGGCGCCGCCGGTGGAAAAGCCGGTGGATGTTTTGATGAAGTCGGCGCCCGCCTGGCTGACAATGCGGCACATGCGGATCTTTTCGTCGTCTGTCAGCAGGCAGGTCTCGATGATCACCTTGAGCACCAGCGGACCGGCGGCTGCCTTCAGCTGGCGGATCTCCTCCATCACCTCGTCATCGCGGCCGGCCTTGAGCAGGCCGATGTTGATCACCATGTCGATCTCCGTGGCGCCGTTTGCGATGGCCTCGCGGGCCTCAAACACCTTGCAGCCGGTGGTTGTATTGCCGTTGGGGAAGCCGATCACCGTGCAGATGGGCATCTTGCCCTGCACATATTCGGCCGCTTGCGCCACATAGCACGGGGGGATGCACACGGAGGCCGTGCCGAAGGCCACCGCGTCATCGCAGAGGGCCTTAATGTCCTGCCATGTGGCGGTTTGGCCCAGCAGGGTGTGGTCTACCATGGAAGCTAATTCTTTCGCTGTCATAATTTTCCTTTCCTTTGCCGTTTGTGGCTGCCCTCCTCGGGGTGAAGGCGGTTGTGCGATCATACCGATTTGACACAAACTTGGTGATGTGGGGCTCAGAGGCTTTTCCGGTCAACCGGCAACACAGGGCGTAAAGCGGTCAGCCCTATGGCGCGGGCGAGGGCGGCACGGGTTCGTCCTCTTTTTTGTCTGCCACCCCCGGCAGCAGCTCGCGCACGGTCTGCTTCATTGCCTCCAGCGCGCTGCCCACGGTGCCCGACAGCAGCGCCCGAAACACCTGGCCCATCATGCTGCGGGTGTGGGGGTCAAGCCCCTTCATGGCGTGCAGCATGCGCCGGGCGGACTGCAGGCCGGGGTTGACCAGATCGGTCAACGTTTCCAGCTCGCCCGCGGTGAGCACGCCGTACACGCTGTCGCAAAACAGCCGGCGCTCGTCCAGCGTCATGCCGTGCAGCCATTCATCCAGCGTCTCATCCATGATGCGGCTGGTGCGGGACAATTCCTCCATCAGCGTGAAGCGGTGGGCGCCCGGCTCCACCTCCCAGCTGAACAGATCGTGCTGAAACAGGCTGACCGCGCGGCTTTTGACCACGCGGTAGGGCTTGTGCTGGTTCATCAAAATGCCCACCAGCGAGCCCTGGGGCAGGTAGGAATGGATGCGTTCCCCCAGCGCCAGGTAGCCCTGGGTCCGGGTATCGCGCTCCATCAGACCGGGGCCGTCAAAGCTGTGCACCGACAGGATGCGCGCGCGCACGCTGTCCTCGCAGAAGGCGGCGGCCCACACGGCCAGGTTGCCGCCCTTGGAGTGGCCCAGCAGCACGAGGGGGGCATCGTCCACCGCGGCGGCGGTGTGCAGGTACGCCACCGCCGCCTGCTGGGCGGATACCGGGCTTTCAAAGGACATGTTGAAGTCCTCCTTCCAGCCCACCAGCGAGGCATCGGTGCCCTTGAAGGCCACCGCGCGGCTGCCGTCGGGCAGCCACAGCGTCATGGCGCAAAACTGCTTTTCATCTTCCAGCGACCGCTCGTTGACATAGGCGCTCAGCAGCAGGCCGGCCCACCGCGGTGCCGCGGCCATGGCCTGCAGCAGCTCCAGCCGCTTGCGCAGGAAGATTTCGTATACCTTGGTGGTGTCCTTATAGCCGGCCAGCCCCTGGGCGGCCGCTTCCAGCGTGATATGTTCCTGCGGCAGCACCACCTCGTCCAGCGGTACATACACCAGCTGGGAGAAGGCAGCCAGGTCCACCTCGCCCAGCGGCAGCTGGTCAAGGGAGATTTGGCCCACCCGGTCTAGGTAGCTGAGCAAGTTGTCCATACGATACCAGCCTTATCTCAGGCGGCTCATCGCGGCGCGCAGCCGCGGCGCCAGGGAGGCGGCCATCGCGATCTTGAGCGCGTCGCCCGGCAGGAAGGGGTATACGGCCAGCGGCAGCACCTGGGGCAGGGGCTTGCCTGTCATCAGCATCAGCCACAGGGTGCCCGGCACATAGCAAGCCAGCAGGCCCAGCGCGCAGATTAGCGCGCGCCGCCACAGGGTATCGGCCCAGGGCACCAGCGGCACGATGACCGCCGCCGCGAACAGGTAGCCCAGCAGGTAGCCGCCGGTTGCGCCAAACAGGGCGGCGGGCCCGCCGCGGAAGCCGGCGAACACCGGCAGCCCCACCGTGCCCATCAGCAGGTACAGCCCCACGCTGATCAGCGCCCAGCGCCCCTCCAGCACCAGGGCGCACAGGTAGACCGCCAACAGCGCCAGGTTGATGGGCACCAGCGGCAGCGGCACCGCGATCTGCGAGCAGACGGCCAGCAGCGCCGTCATCAGCGCCGCCCCGGCCATCTGGCCTGCGTTGGTCCTGGCCCCGTAGGTGATGCGGCCCGCGCCCTCGGCGTTGTTGGTCAATGCGTTGTCCTCCGTGTGATTTAATGAGGCTATCATAGCACCCGCCCCGGTGGCGGTCAATGAATCGGCACAATAGGGCCGCATTTTCCCGCCCGCCTGGCGGGGGAAAACCGCCCGCAGAATCCGATTGCCCGGGAAGCGTTGACAGCGCCGCCTTCGGCCCCTATACTGACGCCATAAAGGGAACAAATGTTCTCATTAATGGAGGGTTGGACTTGGGCAAGGGGATGGACGAAAACAGGATTGCGGCAGCGCTGGCGCTGCGCGGCATCAGCCGCGCCCAGGCTGCCCGGGCGCTGCACCTCAGCTGCAGCGCGCTGAACAAGAAGCTGCGCGGGCAGGTGCCCCTGCAGCCCGAGGAGCGGCTGGCCCTGCGCAGGCTGGTCACCGCAGGGGAGGAGCAGCGCCCTTGAACGCGGAAAGATATCTCCACAGCCTCAACCGGGCCCGCGATCAGGCGGCCAAGCTGGCCCGACTGCAAAACATCCTGCTGGAGGAGGCCGGGCGCCTGCAAGAAAAATCCCCGGCCCTGGCCGAGGAGCGCCGGGCACAGGCAGGCAGCCTGACCGGCCAAATCGCCCGCCAACGGGCGGAGGGGGTACGCCAGGCCCAGCGGGCGCTGCGGCTGATCAACCGCCTGCCCGATGAGCAGGAGCGCCAGGTGCTGCGGCTGGTGCACCTGTCCCGCCTGCGCATTGAGGATGCGGCCCAGGTGATGGGCTACAGCCCGCGGCAGTGCTACCGCATCAAGCGCCGCGCGCTGATGCACCTCGATTGCTTGTTGTTTCAGGGAGAATAGTTCAGACAATATTCAGGGCAGCTACTGCCCGGACCAGAAGGCGTCGGCCAGCGCGGCCACGCCTTTTTCGTCTGCCGCGGGCTGCACCTGCCAGTGCGCGGGCAGCAGCGCCCGGTAGCCCGGCTGCCGGTAGCGGTCGTCGCACAGCAGCAGCACGCCGCGGTCCTTCTCCGAGCGGATGAGGCGGCCCGCCGCCTGCAGCACCTTGTGCATGCCCGGGTGGCGGTAGGCCACGTCAAAGCCGTCCAGCCCCTGCTGATCGGCGCGCAGGCGAATGGCATCGCGCTGCGGCCCCACCTGGGGCAAGCCCACGCCGGCGATGCACACGCCAATCAGCGCAAGGCCGGGCAGGTCGACGCCCTCGGCAAACACGCCGCCCAGCACGCACAGGCCCAACAGCGGCTCGCCATCCGCGGTGAAGCGCGCCAGGTATTGGTCGCGCGCGGCCTCATCCATGCCGCTTTGCTGCACATGCAAGGGCAGGTCGGACAAATGCTCCGCGGCATCCCGCAGGTAGGCGTAGGAGGGGAAAAAGGCGATGTACTTGCCCGGGCGGGCGGCATACATGGCGTGGATGGCGCCGCACAATAGGGGGATGCTGCCCTGCCGCGCGCCCCAGCGGGTGTTGACCGGCAGGCTGAGGGCCAGCAGGTGCTCGGGCGGGAAGGGGGAGGGCAGCTCAAAGCAGGCGTCCTCGGCCTCACCGCCCAACAGATCGCGCATGCCTGTCAGCGGGCTAAGCGTGGCCGAGTAGCACACAAAGCCGCAAAAGGGCGCCGACACCTCCCGCAGGTAGGGGGTAAAGTGCAGGCACAGCAGCTGCGCCCGCTGCTCGCGCCCCTGGGGCTGCACAAACAGCCGGTAATCCTCCGGCTGTGCCTGCTGGCGGCGCAGGGCATCCTGAAAGCCCAGCAGCTGCTGCATCAGCGCGCTGTCCACCCGCAGGTGGGGGGCGGCCCGCAGGGCGCTCATCAGCGCCTCCGTGTGCTCCGCCAGCGCGGGCGGCACCTCGCCGCCATCCTCCAATGAGCGCAGGGTTTTGAGCAGCGCGCCCGCTCGGCGGTAGATGGCGGCAACCCGGCCCATCGCGCGCCCCACATCCCGCCGGAAGGCGGCCAGCAAAGCACCCGACAGCTCGCCCGACAACATGTCGCGCACCCGGTCGGGCAGGTTGTGCGCCTCGTCGCACAGCACGGTCACCCGGCCCGGGCGGTCGAATATGCGCTGGATGTGCACCCGCGGGTCCAGCGCGTAGTTGTAGTCGCCGATCACCACGTCGGCCAGCACGCTGAGCGCCAGGCTATATTCAAAGGGGCACAGCATGTGCCTGTCCGCCATGCGCTGCACAAAGGCGGTGTCCCACGGGCCGCGGGCCCGCATGGCGGCCAGCAGCCCTGCCTCCTGCCGCAGGTAGTGCCCGGCGGCGCGGGGGCAGTGCATGGGGTCGCAGCGCACCTCGTCCATGGGGCAGATTTTTTCCTTGGCGTTGAGGGTAAGCGATTTGACGCGCAGCCCCTGCGCGTTCATGCGCTCGATCTCCCCCTCCATGGCGCGGCGGGCGGTACCCCGCGCCGTCAGGCAGAAGATCTGCTCGCTCAGCCCCATCCCCAGCGCCTTGAGCGCGGGGTACAGCACGGCGGCGGATTTGCCGGTGCCTGTCGGCATCACGGCAAACAGGCGCTTTTTGCGCAGGATGGCCAGGTACACCTGTTCGGCCATGGTGCGCTGCCCCTCGCGGTACTGGGGGTAGGGGAAGGGCAGCCGGGCCAGGCTTTCATCCCGCCGCGCGCGGTGGCGCAGCAGGCGCCTGTGCCAGGCGGCGTATTGGTCGAGCAGGCTGCAAAATACGGCCTCCAGCTCGTCTACCGTGCAAACTTCGTCAAAGGCGGCGCGCAGCTCGCCCGCCGTGGACGCATAGCTGACCCGCACCGCGATGGCGGGCAGCCCCTCCTGCAGGCACAGCATGTAGGCGTAGCACAGCGCCTGATAGCGGTGCGCCCGGCGGGCCTCCGCCGGCGCGTCGCCCCGGCACAGCTTGATCTCCTCCACCAGCGGGGGCGACAGCGTGGGGTCATACAGGTCCATCCGCCCGGTGATCTGAAAGTCCAGCCCCTGCCGCCGGCCCGACCACTGCAGCGGCACCTCGCTGCGGGCAGCGCTGGCCTTTTGCCTGCCTACATGGGCCAGCCGCCCCTCCTCCATCAGCGCGGCGGAAAAGGGCATGATGTCCGGCTCAAACACCGAAAACTCCACCAGTGCGCGCACCGACAGGCGGATGGGGGAGGGCGTCGTGTCAGCTTTTTTATTCTGCGTCATCGCTGTGCCGGCCGTCCATCATATCCAACAAGGCAAGGGTGCTGTGAATCGTATCCTGAAACGATACATGACCAACATAAGTGTTCTTCTTCTGATAGGTCTGCCAGCGCTGCAAGAAGGCAGTGTCCTGTGCCAGCGTGCTCAGCATATCCCTGATATCGGAAAGGCTGAATATCGATTGGCGGTTTTGAAAGGTGCGCCGACAAGCGGCCAGCAGCGTTTGCGGGCTGATGTCCTGGCGCTTCAGTTGATAGAGGATGTGCAGGTCATAATAGTCCTTGCTTTTGCTGTTGAGAAACCCTCTGGCAAAAATGGTGTGCAGCTTCTCTGCCAGCATGGTTTCCAGCGGATAGGCCCGGATGGTGATGGTGTCGGGGCCAAATACACTGGCATACTGATAGGCAATGGCGTGGGGCGTCAGCACATCCCCGGCGGCGATGTCCAAGGGGATGACCAGACGGATGTTTTGCATGTGGCAAACCACGCTGACGCGCAGCCCGCTGTAGCGGTCTTCCTCTTTGATTGCTTGTACGCTTTGAATGGCGTACCAGGTGCCGTCTTCATCAGTGCCTTCCAACGCCCGGGACAATGCGGGAAGCACCTGCTCCCGGGCCAGGGTCATTTGATGAAGGTGCAGAACAATATCTACCGTGCTGCGCGCCTTGAGGCCGACCACATTGGACAATAAAAATCCGCCCTTGAACACCAGGTGGCGGCCGATCTCGCTGTGGGCCAAACGCCGCAAAATGCTCTCCATAAAGTAGTAGGTCATCACGGCGTTGAAAGACAGGCCTGTTCTTTCACTGATTGTGTGGCAAAGGCTGGTCAGTTTGCTTTTATTCATAGACCAGCTCCATCACCTGGCGCACCTCATCCAACAGGTTCATTTGGGCGGCGATCTCATAGAGCAGCCTGGGTTGACGCTTGTCATAGCGCCTGTAGGAGCGCATCAGGTCGATGTACACCTCCGCATCCATATCGGCCTTTTGACGGATAAAGTCACAGATGGTGCGCTCATAGGAGTATGTGCGCACAGGGTTTCCATAGGCGGTGGTCGCCTCGGTTACACCGAGGTGCAGCCAGGATTTTCGCACCCGGTGCACCCTGATGTCCGGCATGGGTGCATTGAATTTATAGTTTGCGCTCACCGTTACATCCATGGACTGGATGATCCGGTCGGTCGCCCCCAGCAGATAGAGCGCTGTTTCATGGGAAAAAATGGATTGCCTGTAACGATACTGAAAGAAAAAGAAACCATCATGATCCCCATGGCTCGCCAGGTACAGGCCGGACGCTACCCTGCTGAGCGCGCCTTGGCGCACCATGCGGCTGAGGTAGATGGTGGGAATCTGATGCTCCTTGCAAAAGGCAGCGGTGATGTAACCGCCGGATGCGTGAAGATGCTCTTCAATTTTCTGCTGGTAGTTCATGGTTGCCGCCTCTGTTGCTTTTACACGGACATTTTACCTCTTTTTCGGTGTAAAAGCAACAATAGAAGGAAAGGAACGCTTGGCCGCGCTGCAAAGGTTACAGCGCCTCCCCCTCATAATACACCCGATTCAAACACAGCCCCTGCGGCGGGGCGGTGGGGCCCAGCAGCAGGCGGTCGCCGGTTTCAATCGCGCGGGCAAAGGCGTCCTCGGGCAGCTTGTGCAGGCCAACATAGATCAGCGTGCCCGCGATGATGCGCACCATGTTGTACAGAAAGGCGTTGCCCTGAATGGTGAGCAACAGCTCGTCGCCTTCCCGCGTCAGCGCGGCAGAGGTGATGGTGCGCACCGTCGTCTTGGCCGTGCCGCCCGCCGCCTGAAAAGCGGCAAAGTCATGCGTGCCGACAAGGTCTTGCGCGGCGCGGGCCATGGCCGCGTCATCCAGCGGCAGGGCCACATGGGCGGCAAAATGCCGCCGCAGCGCGCTGGGGTGGCGGCGGTTGAAGATGCGGTAGGCGTACTCCTTGCCCCGCGCCTGAAAGCGGGCGTGAAAGGCTGGCCCCACGCGCTCGCCCTGCAATACCCGGATATCCCGGGGCAGCAGGGTGTTGAGGGCAAAGGGCAGCTTGTCGGGCGGGATGGATACATCCAGATCCACATGGGCGCACTGGCCCAGGGCGTGCACGCCCGCATCCGTGCGGCTGGCGCCGGTGACGGCGGCGCGCTGCCCGGTAAGCCGGTGCAGCGCGTGTTCTACCTCCTGCTGGATGCTGGGGCCGTTTAATTGCCGCTGCCAGCCGGAATAATGGGTGCCGTCGTATTCAATGGTGAGCAGAAACCGTTCAGACATAGCGCGCCATCAGCAGCACCACGGCGTACAGCACGGCGATGGAGGCAACGGCCAGCCAGTCCTTGCGGCCGGTTTTGAGCACATGCAGGCGGGTACGGCCCTCGCCGCCGCGGTAGCAGCGGCTTTCCATGGCCATGGCCAGGTCGCCCGCCCGGCGAAACGCGCTGACAAACAGCGGCACCAGCAGGGGAATCAGCGCCTGGGCGCGCTGCTTGAGGGAGCCGGAGGTAAAGTCCGCCCCGCGGGCGCTTTGCGCCTTCATGATTTTGTCGGCCTCCTCGGCCAAGGTGGGGATGAAGCGCAGCGCGATGGTCATCATCATGGCCATCTCGTGGGCGGGGAACTTGATGACTTTCAGTGGGCTCACCAGGCTCTCCAGCCCGTCGGTCAAGGTGACGGGCGGCGTGGTGAGCGTGAGCAGGCTGGAGCCAATCACCAGAAAGATCAGCCGCAGCGAGAAGTGGATGGCGTTGTACAGCCCCTCCTGCGTGACGCGGATGAAGCCCAGCCGCAGCAGCTCGGTATCCCCCGTGCCGAAGAACAGGTTGAGCACAAAGGTGAAGATCAGCAATATGCGCAGCGGCCGCATAGAGCGCAGCATCATCTTGGCCGGCAGCCTGGCCATCCAGGTGGCCCAGGCCAGGTAGGCCGCGATGGGCAGGTAGCCCAGCGGCGATCCCACCAGAAACACGCACACGATGAAGGCCATGGTGAGCAAAATCTTGATTCGCGGGTCCAGGCGGTGCACCGGGCTGTCAATGGGGTAGTACTGCCCCAGCGTGATGTCACGTAGCATCGGCGGCACCCCCCTTCAGGCGATGGGCCAGGTGGTCGGCCAGATCGTCCAGCAGATAGCAGGGAGGCAGCACGATGCCCTCGGCCTCCAGCTCGTGGCGCAGCTTGCTGGCCTGGGGCACATCCAGCCCCATGGCCGTCAGGCGGTCCACCTGGGTGAAGATATCCCCCGGCGGCCCCTCCATCACCAGGCGGCCCTTCTCCAGTACGGCCACGCGGGTGGCCAGGCGGGCCACATCGTCCATGCTGTGGGAGATCATCACCACCGTGGTGCCCTCCCGGTGCAGGCGGGCGATGTCGCTGAGCAGAAAGTCCCTCGCCCGCGGGTCAAGCCCCGCGGTGGGCTCGTCCAATACCAGAATGTCAGGCTTCATGGCCAGCACGCCGGCCAGCGCCACGCGGCGCATCTGCCCGCCCGACAGCTCAAAGGGCGACTTCTCGCCCACCTCGTCGTACACCAGGCCGGTCTTGTCCATGGCCTCGTGCACGCGCTGCTCTACCTCCTGCTCGCTCAGCCCCATGTTGCGCGGGCCAAAGCCGATGTCCTTGCGTACGGTCTCCTCAAACAGCTGATGCTCCGGGTACTGAAACACCAGCCCCACGCGGAATCGCAGCGCCCGGCGGTCGGCATCCTTTTGGTTGATATCCTGCCCGTCCAGCAGCACGCGGCCTGCGGTAGGCTTTAACAGCCCGTTGAGGTGCTGGGCCAGCGTGCTCTTGCCCGAGCCGGTGTGGCCGATCAGCGCCAGCAGCTCACCATCCTGGATGGTCAGGTTGATATCGTGCAGGGCGGTGGCCTGAAAGGGGCTGCCCTCCTGGTAGGTGTGGCTGAGTTTTTCAAGCGTGATGGGCAAGGCGCTTCACCTCCTGACGCATTTCGGGGATGGTGAGGGCGTCGGGCCGCACATCCAGCCCCCGCTCGCGCAGCATGTGGGCCAGGCGGGTCATGGGCGGCACGTCCAGGCGGTATTCGCGCACCAGGTCCACCTGGCTGAACACCTCCCGCGGGGTGCCGTCCATCACTAACTTGCCCTTGTACATCACGGCCACGCGGCTGCTGCGGGCAGCCTCCTCCATGAAGTGGGTGATCCACACCACCGTGATGCCCTGCTCGCGGTTGAGGCGCAGCGCGGTTTCCAGCACCTCCTCGCGGCCGGAGGGGTCCAGCATGGCGGTGGCCTCGTCCAACACGATGATTTCGGGCTGCATGGCCAATATGCCCGCGATGGCGATGCGCTGCTTCTGCCCGCCGGACAGCATGTGGGGGGCGCGGTCGGCAAAGTCCGCCATGTTGACGGCGCTCAGCGCCCGGTCGATGATGGCGGGCATATCCTCGCTGGGCACGCCCAGGTTTTCCAGGCCGAAGGCCACGTCCTCGCGCACCACGGTGGCCACGATCTGGTTGTCCGGGTTTTGAAACACCATGCCGCAGCGCTTGCGGATCTCCCAGGTGTACTGGCTGTCCTGCGTATCCATGCCGGCTACCAGCACGTTGCCACCGGTGGGCGTGTACAGGCCGTTTAATAGCTTGGCCACGGTGGACTTGCCCGAGCCGTTGTGCCCCAGCAGGGCCACAAACTCGCCCCGGCCGACATCCAGCGAAAAATCGCTGACCGCCTCGGGGCCGTTCTCCTCGTAGGTGTAGGTGACATTTTGCAGCGACAGGTGCGGTTGGGTCATGCTGGTTCCTCTCGGTTAAAGGCCGTGGCCATGTCATAGCGGCGGTAGAAGTCCGCCCGGTACTCCGGCAGGCTATCCTCCAGGATGGCCTGGCGGATCTCCTGCATCAGGCGGATGAGGGTGCGCAGGTTGTGGATGGTGGCCAGCCGGGCGCCGGTGATCTCGCCGGCCTTGAACAGGTGGCGGATGTAGGCGCGGCTGTGGTGTGTGCACGCAAAGCAGTCGCAGCTGTCGTCGATGGGGCGGAAATCTTCCTCGTACTGCTTGTTTTTGATTACCATGCGGCCATCACGGGTGAGCAAGGTGCCGTTGCGCGCCACGCGGGTGGCCAGCACGCAGTCAAACATGTCGATGCCGCGCGCCACGCCCTCCAGCAGGCAGTCGGGCGTGCCCACGCCCATCAGGTAGCGCGGCTTGTGCTCGTCATAGTGGGGCTGCATGGCGTCCAGCATGTCGTACATCAAGGCCTTGGGCTCGCCCACCGACAACCCGCCGATGCCGTAGCCCGGGAAGTCCATGGCCTTTAGCGCCTTGACGCTCTCGATGCGCAGGTCCTTTTCAAACGCGCCTTGCACAATGCCAAACAGCGCCTGATCGGGCCGGGTGTGGGCTTTGAGGCACCGCTCGGCCCAGCGGTGGGTGCGGTCCATGGCTTCCTTGGCGGTCGCCCGGTCGCAGGGGTAGGGGCTGCACTCGTCAAAGGCCATGGCGATGTCGGCGCCCAGCTTTTGCTGGATCGACATGCTCTCCTCCGGGCCGATGAAGCGGGCGCTGCCGTCCAGGTGGCTGCGGAAGTGCACGCCCTCTTCCTTGATGCGGCGCAGATCGGCCAGCGAAAACACCTGAAAGCCGCCCGAATCGGTGAGGATGGGGCGGTCCCAACCCATGAAGGCGTGCAGGCCGCCGGCCTTTTCCACCAGGTCTTCGCCCGGGCGCAGGTGCAGGTGGTAGGTGTTGCTGAGGATAATCTGGGCCTGAAGGCCCTTCATCTCCTCAGCCGTCATGGCCTTGACCACCGCCTGGGTGCCCACGGGCATGTAGACGGGCGTGTCGATATCGCCGTGGGGCGTATGCAAAATACCCGCGCGCGCGCCCGTGCGCCCGCAGGTTTTGATTAGTTCAAATTGAACGGCGTTTGATTTCATGCTGCTGTTCAACCGATAGTAGGGATGTCCGGCCAGATGGCCTCCAGCCCGACGAGCTCCCGCTGCCAGGGCTGCCAGGCGCCGGTGTTGGGCGGCGGCGCCAGGAAGACCATCTGCTTGCCCGTGATGGGGTGATCCAGCGTGAGGCGCATGCCCCACAGGGCGATCTGCTGGCCGGGGCGGCCCTGGCCATAGCGGTTGTCGCCCCACAGCGGCAGGCCGGCGTTGGCCAGCTGCACGCGGATCTGGTGGGCGCGGCCGGTCTGCAGGCGCACGATGAGCAGGCTGTCCGTCTCCCCCCTGCCCACGCAGCGGTAGCTCAGCTGCGCCTGCTTGCCCTGGCGCAGGTAGCTGGGCATCACGCGCACCATGTTGGTTTGCTCGTCTTTTAACAGCATGTCGCGCAGGGTGTTATACTCCTGGGCGCGGCCCTGGGCCACCAGCACATACTCGCGGCCCAGCGTCTTCTCGCGCACCTGGCGGCTGAGGCGCTCGGCGGCCTTGCTGGTGCGCGCGAAGCACAGCAGCCCGCCCACCGGGCGGTCCATGCGGTGCACCAGGCCCAGGTATACCTCGCCGGGCTTGTCGTACTTTTCCTTGATGTAGGCTTTCAGCAGGCCCAGCATGTCCGGGTCGCCGGTGGCATCGCCCTGCACCAGCAGGTTGGGTTCCTTCAGGGCCACCAACAGGTGGTTGTCCTCGTACAGGATGCGGGGGGTATCAAACATACGCTTCTCTTTCGTGGTCATACGCCGGCCCACCTTCCGCTGCAGCCGCAGGGCAGCAGCCCGCCCGAGGTGACGGGCAGCACCAGCTCGCCCGCCTCGGCCCGGCCGCCGTGGCGGGGAAGGACGGTTTTTTCCAGTATATTGCGCACCACCGTGGGCTGAAAGCCCGTGGTGTAGCTGTTGATCAGGTAAAACAGCGGCTTTTCACCCAGCAGCTGGGCGGCCAGGTCGGACAGGTTGTACAGCTCGTCCTCTAACTTCCACACCTCGCCGGTGGGGCCGCGGCCGTAGCTGGGCGGGTCCATCAAAATGCCGTCGTAGCGGCTGCCGCGGCGCAGCTCTCGGCGGATGAAGGCCAAGGCATCCTCCACAATGAAGCGGCTGCCGCTCTCGGGCAGGCGGCTGAGGTCGCGGTTCTCCCGCGCCCACTGGGTCATGCCCTTGGCGGCATCCACGTGGGTGACATGGGCGCCCGCCTGCATGCAGGCCAGCGTGGCCCCGCCCGTGTAGGCAAACAGGTTGAGCACCCGGGCGCCCGGCCTGTCGCGCAATAGCCCCTGCATCCAATCCCAGTTGGCGGCCTGCTCGGGGAACAGACCGGTGTGCTTAAAGCCCGTGGGCCGCACGTAGAAGCGCAGATCGCGGTACTGCACCTGCCAGCGCTCGGGCAACGGGCGGCGAAAGTTCCACGCTCCGCCGCCCTTTTCGCTGCGGGCATACACGGCATCCGCCCGCAGCCACTTCTCGGGCCGCGCGCGCGGCCAGATGACCTGCGGGTCCGGCCGTGCCAACAACAGATCGCCCCAGCGCTCCAGCTTCTGGCCGTCGCCGGTGTCGATCACCTCAAAATCCTGCCATGCGTCCGCTACGTACATGCCTGTTCCTTCCATTGTTCATACAGGCGTTGATTATAGCACGAGCGGCAGGCGGGAACAACCGCCATTGCCTGCGCCTTCGGCGCAAAATGGCGCATCCTGGTTGCTCAGGGCGGTCTGGTTCGGGTATACTCCATGCACGGATGAAGCAAAGGAGCGGCGTATGAAGTTTATCTCGTGGAATGTCAATGGGTTCCGGGCGGTGCTGAAGAAGGGGTTTGAGGACTACTTCCGCCAGGCCGATGCCGATTTTTTCTGCCTGCAGGAGACCAAGATGCAGGAGGGCCAGGCGGACTTTGCTCCCGAGGGTTACCTGGCCTACTACCACAGCGCGGAGCGCAAGGGCTACTCCGGCACGGCGGTGTTCACCCGCCACGAGCCGCAGGCCATCTTCTTTGGTATCCGCCTGAAGGGCCTTGATAACGAGCCCGAGCACGCCGATGAGGGCCGGGTGATGACGCTGGAATACCCGGACTTTTATCTGGTCAACTGCTATGTGCCCAACGCCCAGCCCGAGCTGCGGCGGCTGGATTACCGCATGGGCTTTGAGGATGACATGCGCGCCTACCTGCTGCTGCTCAACGAGAAGAAGCCCGTCATCTACTGTGGCGACCTGAATGTGGCCCACGAGGAGATCGACATCAAGCGGCCCAAGCCCAACATCGGCCAGCCCGGCTTCAGCTACGAGGAGCGCGGCAAGATGACCGAGCTGCTGGGCGCGGGCTTTGCCGATACCTTCCGCCGGCTGTACCCCGACACCCCCAACCGCTACACCTGGTGGAGCTACATGGGCAACGCCCGCGCCAACAACACGGGCTGGCGCATCGATTACTTTGTGGTCTCCGAATCCTTGATGGGCAGGGTAAAGGAAGCCTTCATCGAGGACCATGTGCTGGGCAGCGACCACTGCCCGGTGGGGATTACCCTTGACCTGTAACTAAAATTGACACTCGCCCCTGCGGTGTTTATAATGCAATCGGCCCGCTTGGCGGGCAAACCCCTACCGACGATGAATTGAGGGATGGGATAGATTGTTTGGAAGACGCAGTGACGGCCGCGTGGTGCGGTCGATCGACCCCATTGTTGCCCTGACGCCTTACCTGATGCCCATGCGCTGCGACGCGCAGGTGATGCTCACCTACAAGGCGGACTACGAGCCGCTGGCCCGCTACATCGTGGCCAAGGGGGCGCAGGGGTACAAGCTCAGCTTCATGGACATCGTGCTGGCCGCCTATGTGCGCGCCATCTCCCAGATGCCCGAGCTTAACCGCTTCATCGCCAACAAGCGCATCTACGCGCGCAAGGAGCTGGCGGTGTCCTTTGTGGTGCTCAAAAACACGGCCGATGGCTCCGTGCAGGAGAACGTGGTCAAGTGCAAGTTTGACCCCCACGACACCATTTTGGACGTGGCCGCCCGCACCGGCGAGGCCATTGCCCAGGCCCGCCAGGAGGAGATGGACAACACCACCATGAAGCTGGCCAAGCTGCTGCTCAACCCCTTCCTGGCCACTACCATCGTCGGCCTGGCCCGCGTGCTTGACCGCTACGGCCTGATGCCGCGCTTTCTGGTGGAGGCCAGCCCCTTTCACACCAGCATGTTCATCACCAACATGGCCTCCATCGGCATGCCGGCGGTGAACCACCACATCTACAACTTCGGCACCACCTCGTTGTTCATCAGCATCGGCAGCCTGGAGCGGGGCGTCACCGTCAACGCCAAGGGCGAGGCGCAGCGCAAGCGGACGCTGCCCATCGGCATCACAGCCGACGAGCGCGTGTGCGCCGGCATGATATACGCGCAGATGGTGGCCATGGTGTCCAAATACCTGGCGGACCCCCAGCTGCTGGAGCAGCCGCCCGAGCAGGTGCTCTTTGACGATGGGCTGTCCTACAGCATGCCGCCCGCCCCCAAAAAGAAGCGCTTTCGCCGCATCCGCCGCCTGGCCCGCCTCAACCGGCACCACGCCGATCCGCCGCAGGATATGGCGGTCTGACCATCCACTGCAACGATGCCCGGCCGCGCGCCGGGTTTTTATAATACTGAAACTCAATCGTAAACGCTTTGATGAACTTGCCTTTTTCCGTTCTTACTTTGCCTCTCTCAGTCAGCGTAGACGCCGCTACGCCTCCCTCTTTCGGCTTCGCAGGAACGAAAAAATTCTGCGTTCATCTTTGCGTTTCCTCCTTCGTTCAGTATTGTTCGCAGGCACCGGATATGGCTTTGCATTTTACCCTGTTCCTTCGTTGCTTTCATCGGCAGCCCTGCCTATAATGGAGGCACCGTCAAGCAACACGCAAGGAGGCCCCATGAGCGACCACAGCGGATACCAGTCCCCCTTCTCCCAGCGCTACGCCAGTGCGGCGATGCAGCGGCTGTTTTCGGATGAGCACAAGTTCGGCCTGTGGCGCCGGCTGTGGATCTGGCTGGCCCAGGCCGAGCAGGAGCTGGGCCTGCCCATCACGGATGAGCAGATCGCCCAGATGGAGGAGCACGCCGGCGACATCGACTTTGGCCTGGCCGCCCGCTACGAGAAGGAGCTGCGCCACGATGTGATGGCCCACGTGCATACCTTTGGCGATGCCTGCCCACTGGCCCGGCCTATCATCCACCTGGGGGCCACCAGCTGCTATGTGGGGGACAACGCCGACATCCTCATCTTGCGCGATGCCATGCTGCTCATCCGCGCGCGGCTGGTGGCCGTGGCCCGCGCGCTGTACGACTTTGCGGACAGGTACAAGGAGCTGCCGGCGCTGGGCTTTACCCACTTTCAGGCGGCGCAGCCCGTCACCGTGGGCAAGCGCGCCACCCTGTGGCTGCAGGATGTGCTCTACGACCTGGGTGAGGCCGATCGCTTTTTATCCGACCTGCGGCCCCTGGGCTCCAAAGGCACCACGGGCACCCAGGCCTCTTTTCTGGAGCTGTTTGACGGCGACTGGGACCGCGTGCGCAGGCTGGATGACATGCTGGCCCGCAAGATGGGCTTTGAACGGGCGGTGCCCGTCTCCGGGCAGACCTATTCGCGCAAGGTGGACAGCCGGGCGCTGAACATACTGGCCCAGATCGGGCAGAGCGCCCACAAGTTCAGCAACGACATCCGCCTGCTGGCGCACTTAAAGGAGATGGAGGAGCCCTTTGAGAAGCAGCAGATCGGCTCCTCCGCCATGGCGTACAAGCGCAACCCCATGCGCTCCGAGCGCATGGCCGCGCTCAGCCGCCTGCTGATTGCCAACCAGCAAAACGGCGCCATGACCGCCGCCGAGCAGTGGCTGGAGCGCACGCTGGACGACAGCGCCAACCGTCGCATCGCCATCGCCGAGGGCTTTTTGGCGGCCGACAGCGTGCTGATGCTGTACCACAATGTGGCCTCCGGCCTGGTGGTGTACCCCCGGATGATGGAGCGCCGCCTGATGGACGAGCTGCCCTTCATGGCGACCGAAAACATATTGATGGATGCCGTGCGCCGGGGCGGCGACCGGCAGGAGCTGCACGAGCGCATCCGCGTGCACAGCCAAGCTGCTGCCGCGCGCGTTAAGCTGGAGGGCGGCGACAATGACCTGCTGCACCGCA
>Ga0123332_1002147_pt1 | contig 18920 bp, 18 predicted proteins | sample BioC12SIPDNA_4_FD_89958 | JGI IMG/M metagenome (GOLD analysis project Ga0123332, IMG submission 89958) | Anaerobic biogas reactor microbial communites from Washington, USA - Biogas_R2_A C12 SIP DNA | ecosystem: Engineered > Bioreactor > Anaerobic > Unclassified | place: Washington, USA...
CGGCGCCGGCCGGGAGCGGCGCTCCCCACGCGCGACCCGCGCCGTTGACAGCCGCGGCCCGCGCGCCTACCATGCGCGCATGACCGTCACCGCTCGTCCCCGTCGCAGCCGCCCCGCGCGTCAGGCGCCGGGCCGTGGGGCGCCGGTGCTACTACCGCTCGCGCTACCTCAGGGGCCGCCGCGCTGAGGGTGATGCCGTAACGCGCTCGCCGGCCCCGACCCGCCAGGTCGGGGCTTCCTCGTGCTACCCGCCTGGCTCCCGTGACCATCGGCGAGCACGGTTCGAGGGCCGTTCTGCCCTTCGTATACTGGAGAAACGATGACCGACACCATCCGAGACCCCGCCACCGGCAGCCGCCAGGACCGCTACGTCCCCGGCGAGATCGAGAAGAAGTGGCAGCAGCGGTGGCGTGAGGAAGGGCTCTACGAGGTCGACCTGAACGACGACTCCAGGCCCAAGTACTACTTCCTCACCATGTACCCCTACCCCTCCGGCGACCTGCACATGGGCCACTGGTACGCCGAGGTGCCCGCCGACGCCGCCGCCAGGTTCACGCGCATGCGCGGCTACAACGTGCTCTTCCCCATGGGCTTCGACGCCTTCGGTCTGCCCGCCGAGAACGCCGCCGTCAAGGCGGCGCGCGAGGGCGTGCCCAACGTGCACCCGGCGCGCCTCACCTACGAGCGCATCGAGCGCATGAAGCAGCAGTTCGACCAGATGGGGGCGATGTTCGACTGGTCCAAGGAGGTCGTCACCTGCGACCCCGAGTACTACAAGTGGAACCAGCGCTTCTTCATCGAGATGATGGAGCGCGGCCTCGCCTACCGCAAGGAGTCGGTCGTCAACTGGGACCCCGTCGACCAGACGGTGCTCGCCAACGAGCAGGTGATCGACGGCCGCGGTGAGCGCTCCGGCGCGCTCATCGAGCGCCGCCTCATGCCGCAGTGGCACCTCAAGATCACCGACTACGCCGACGAGCTCCTCGACTTCGAGGGCCTCGACTGGCCGGCGCGCGTGCGCACCATGCAGACCAACTGGATCGGCCGCTCCGAGGGCGCCGAGGTGGTCTTCAAGAGCGAGCAGGGCGACGACATCGTGGTGTTCACCACCCGCCCCGACACGCTCTGGGGCGCCACCTTCATGGTGCTGGCGCCCGAGCACCCGCTGGTCGCGAAGCTCACCAGCGACGAGCAGCGCGCGGCGGTCGAGGCGTACGTCGAGCGCACCTCGCACCTCACCGAGGTCGACCGCATGGCGGAGGCCAAGGAGAAGACCGGCGTGTTCATCGGCGCCTACGCCGTGAACCCCGTCAACCAGGCGCGCATCCCCATCTGGATCGCCGACTACGTGCTGATGGGTTACGGCACCGGCGCCATCATGGCGGTGCCGTACGGCGACCAGCGCGACTTCGAGTTCGCGCGCGAGTTCGGCCTCGACATCGTGCCGGTGGTGCGCCCCGACGGCGCCGCCGACGACGACCTCGACCCCGGCCGCCTCGAGGAGGCCTGGGCCGGTCCCGGCACGCTCGTCAACTCGGGGCCGCTCGACGGCATCCGCCACAACGGCGAGAAGGGGCGCGCCAGCCCCGCCATCGCGGCGGCCATCGAGTACCTCGAGAGCATCGGCGCCGGCCGCGAGCAGACCACCTACCGCCTGCGCGACTGGCTCATCAGCCGCCAGCGCTACTGGGGCACGCCCATCCCCGTCCTCTACTGCGACGCGTGCGGCATCGTGCCCGAGAAGCTCGAGAACCTCCCGGTGGTGCTCCCCGAGGACGTGGCGTTCATGCCCACCGGCGAGTCGCCGCTCAAGACGCACGCGGCGTTCCTCAACGCCACCTGCCCCCGCTGCGACGGGCCCGCCAAGCGCGAGACCGACACCATGGACACCTTCATGGACTCGTCCTGGTACTGGTTCCGCTACCTCAGCCCCCACGACGACGACCGCCCCATCGACCCCGAGCTGGCCGACAGGTGGACGCCCGTCGACATGTACACCGGCGGCATCGAGCACGCCATCCTCCACCTGCTCTACGCGCGCTTCTTCACCAAGGTGCTGCGCGACCTCGGCTACGTGAACATCTCCGAGCCGTTCCGCAGCCTGCGCAACCAGGGGATGATCCTGGGCTCCGACAACGAGAAGATGTCGAAGTCGCGTGGCAACGTGGTCAACCCCGACGACCTGGTGGCGCAGTACGGCGCCGATACGGTGCGCGCCTACCTCATGTTCATGGGCCCCTGGGACCAGGGCGCGCCGTGGAGCTACACCGGCATCGACGGCCAGGCGCGCTTCCTCAACCGCGTTTGGAGCCTGGTGGTGGGCGGCGGCGAGGGCGACGAGGCCAAGGCCTCCATGACCGAGGCCGACCTGCGCCGCGCCGTGCACCACGCCATCAAGGAGGTCACCGAGGACCTCGAGGCGTTCCGCTTCAACACCGCCATCGCCGAACTGATGACGCTGCAGGGCGCGCTGTCCAAGGCGCGCGCCGCCGGCCTCGCCGCCACCGACACCTGGCGCGAGGGCGTGCGCACGCTCCTCAAGCTCCTCGCCCCCATCGCGCCGCACATCACCGAGGAGCTGTGGCACCGCCTGGGCGAGGAGGGCTCCGTGCACCTGCAGAGCTGGCCCGAGCACGACCCCGCCGCGCTGGTGGTCGACACGGTCACGATGGCCGTCCAGGTGAACGGCAAGGTGCGCGGCCAGATCGAGGCGCCGCGCGAGGCCGACAAGGACGCCGTACTGGCGCTGGCGCGCGCCGAGCAGAACGTGGCGCGCTACCTGGAGGGCAAGGAGGTCGCGCGCGAGATCGTGGTGCCCGGGAGGCTCGTCAGCTTCGTCGTGAAGTGACGGCTCGTCGTCCTTCGCTGGCGCCGCGGGCTCTTCGGGTCCGCGGCGCTCGCGTTGGGGCATGCGTCGCCTGCGGTCCGCACGTGCGGGCGGCCGGGGCGGGTGTCGGGCGGCCCTTGAGCACGGCAGCGGTCGTGAGACCGGGCCGCCCGACACCCGCCCCACCCCCACGCGACGCCCCGCCCACGACGCGGGCCCGAACGGAGAACCGAACGCTACTGCGGCGCCAGAAGCACGACCTGCCGCAGGGTGGCGAGCTCCACCGACGGCCGCACCAGGAAGCTGTGCCGGAGGTCGTTGGGGTCCGGCGGCAGCACCTCCGCCACCTCGCCCAGCCGCACCCCCGCCGGGAAGAGGCCGCCGTAGCTGGAGGTCTCCACCACGTCGCCGACCTCCACGGGCTCGTCGAGGATGAAGCGCGTCACGCGCACCAGGCCGCCGGCGTCGCCGACCGCCACCCCCTGGCCGCCCTTGCCGCGCACCGTGACGCCCACGCGCGACTGCGGGTCGAGCACGGTGCGCACGACGGCGCTGCGGCTCGCGACCTCGGTGACGATGCCGACGAGCCCCGCGGGCGCCGTGACCGGCATGTTGCGCTGCAGCCCGGCGCTGGCGCCCAGGCCGACGCGCAGGCGCGCGACCTCGGGGCCGGTGTCGCCGCCCACCACGGGGGCGGTGGCCACCACCGCCGGCGACTGGCTGCCGCGCACCTGGCCCGCCAGCTCCAGGCGCTCCACCTCCAGCTCGAGCGCGCGCTGGCGCTGCTCGGCGAGGGCCAGCTCGGCCTGCAGCCGCGCCACCTCCTCGCGCAGCTCACGGCGGTCGACGGCGCTCTCGAGGGTGAGGCGCACGTTGACGCCGGCGCGGTGCAGCAGCTCGTGCGGTAGCGCCACGGCGGCGGTGAGGTCGGCGGGCACGCGCCCCACGAAGGCGGTCACCAGGAAGGTGGCGAGCCCCAGGGCGACGAAGACGTACCAGGCGCGCAGCAGGCTAGACAAGCGTCACCCCCAGGCGCCGGGCCGCCAGCACGAGGTTGGGCAGGCTCAGGCCCACGACGTTGGAGTAGCAGCCGTCGATGCGCGCCACCAGCGCGGCGCCGCGGCCCTGCACGGCGTAGCCGCCGGCCTTGTCGAGGCCCTCGCCGGTGGCCGCGTAGCGCGCGATCTCGTCGGGCTCGAGGGGGCGGAAGGTGACGCCGCTGCGCACCAGCACGCTCTCGAGGCGGCCGCCGAGCGCCAGGGCGTGGCCGGTGAAGACCGCGTGCTCGCGCCCCTGCAGCAGCTCGATGAAGCGGGCGTTCTCGGCGGCGTCGCGCGGCTTGTTGAGGGCGCGGTCGCCGAACGCCACCACCGTGTCGGCGGCGATCACCAGGGCGTCCGGGTGGCGCGCCGCCACCGCCTGCGCCTTGGCGCGCGCCAGGCGCTCGGCCAGCGCGCCCGGCGCCTCGCCGGCCAGGGGCGCCTCGTCGACGTCGGCGGGCTCCACCTCGAAGGTCAGCCCCAGCGCGCGCAGCAGCTCCGTGCGGCGCGGCGAGGCGCTGGCCAGCACCAGGCGCGGCAGCCCCGCCAGGGGGGCGGCCGCTTCCGTGCGCTGCTCGGGGGGTTCGCTCGACACGCCCCAAAGGATAACCAGCCGCCGCGGCGGCCATGGCCGGGCGGGGTCGCGACCGGTATGCTCGTGCCGTGGACGAGAACCGAGACGCACGCGACAACTCCGCGCCCACCGGGGTCGAGCGCTTCAAGCGCGAGGCCGCCCTGCGCGCGCTCGCGCTGGTCGAGAGCGGCATGCTCCTGGGCCTGGGCACGGGCAGCACCGCCCGCTGGCTGGTGGCCGAGCTGGGCGCCAGGCTCGAGCGCGGCGAGCTGCGGGACGTGCAGGCGGTGCCCACCTCCCTCGAGACGGAGCGCCAGGCGCAGGCGCTCGGCATCCCGCTGGTGGAGCTCCCCGCCAGCGGCGTCGACCTGGCCATCGACGGCATGGACGAGCTGGCGCCGGGCCTCGACGCCATCAAGGGGCTTGGCGGGGCGCTCACGCGCGAGAAGATCGTGGCGTTCGCCGCCAGCCGCTTCGTGCTGATCGGCGACGACTCCAAGCTGGTCTCGCGCCTCGGCGAGAAGGCGCCGGTGCCGGTGGAGGTGGCGGCGTTCGGCCACCAGCGCACCGGGCAGCTGCTGGCGGAGATGGGGGTGGGCGCCACGCTGCGGCAGAAGGGCGGCGCGCCGTTCGTGACCGACAACGGCAACCTGGTCTACGACTGCCGCTTCGAGCCGGGCTTCGAGGCCCCCACGCTGGCGCTGGCGCTCGCCGAGCTGCCCGGGGTCGTCGAGCACGGCCTCTTCCTCGACCTGGCCGACGTGGCGTTCGTGGCGAGCGCCGACGGGGTGGCCGAGCTGACGCCCGAGGAGCCGCTTTGATCGTCGCCGTGGGCCTCGACCTCGTGGAGCTGGGGCGCATCCGTCGCGCCATGCAGGCGCACCCGCACCGCTTCGTCAGGCGCGTGTTCCACCCCGAGGAGGTGGCCGAGCTGCGCCAGCGCATCGACCTGGTACCGGGGCTGGCGGCGCGCTTCGCGGCCAAGGAGGCGTTCCAGAAGGTGTGGCCCACGACCTTCGGCTGGAAGGACGTGTGGGTGGCGAAGGAGGGCCCCAAGCCGGTGCTGCGCTTCGCCCCCGAACTGGCGCGGGCCATGGAGGAGCAGGGGCTGCGCGCGCACCTCTCCCTCACCCACGCCCGCGACCAGGCGGCGGCGGTGGTGGTGCTGGAGCGCGCGGTGGCGCGGCCGCCCGCCGACGAGCTGCCGGGCGCCGACTGAGCCGGACCGGCCCTAGCCGGGAAGCCTGTTACCATGCGCCGCATGCCGGAAGCCGCCACCGACCAGCCCGCCCCAACGACCCGAACCAAGCGCGTCGACGTCTGGACCGACGGCTCCTGCGACACCGCCAGCGGCCACGGCGGCTGGGCCTACCTGCTGCGCTACGGGCGCCACAGCGCCACCGCCTCGGGGTACGAGGCGAACACCACCAACAACCGCATGGAGCTGACGGCCGCCGTGCGCGCCCTGGAGGCGCTGCGCGAGCCGTGCCGCGTGCGCCTGGTGACCGACAGCCAGTACCTCAAGAAGGCGTTCACCGACGGCTGGCTCGCCAAGTGGCAGCGCAACGGCTGGCGGACCGCCTCGAAGGCGCCGGTGAAGAACCGCGACCTGTGGGAGCGCCTGCTGGAGCTCGAGCAGCGCCACGAGGTCAGCTGGGCCTGGACCCGCGGCCACGCCGGGCAGCCCGAGAACGAGGAGGTCGACCGCCTGGCGCTCGCGGCGCGCGTGAACCGCCGCGGCACCGCCGGCTGAGCCCGGCGCCGTTGGCGGCCCGGCGGGCCGGTCAGGCCCCGGTACGCCGCCGCGGCAGGCGCGCGAGGCGCGCCAGCAGCTCGCGCCACGCCCGTAGCCCCACGGCCAGCGAACCAGGGTCGACCCACTCGTCGAGGCGGTGGGCGTTGCCGCCGCGGTAGACGCCGAACGACAGCGCCGGCAGGCCGGCCGCCATGGCGGCGTTGGCGTCGGTGCTGCCTGGCGCCGCCACCAGCTCGACCCCGACCGCCTCGTAGGCGCCGCGCGCCGCCGCCAGCAGGGCGCGGTTGTCGACGCTGCCCGCCGGGCGGTCACCCACCTCGATCAGCTCCAGCTCGGCCTCGGAGGCAGCGGCCGCCTCCTCGATGGCCGCCAGCGCGGCGCGCTCCAAGCGCGTCAGCGCCTCGGGGTCGACGCTGCGCAGGTCGAGGTTGAAGCCGGCGCGCTCGGCGATGGCGTTGATGCTGGTGCCGCCCCACACCTGCCCGACGTTGAGGCTCGAGCGCGGCTGGCGCGGCACGTGCAGCTCGGCCAGGCGAGCGATCGCCGTGCCGGCGGCGTGGACGGCGCTCGGCGAGGGGTAGTCGCCCCACGAGTGACCGCCGGCGGCGCGGAAGCGCGCCTCGTAGCGGCGCGAGCCCACCGCCTGGTCGGCGACCGAGCCGAGGTAGCCGTCGAGCGCCACGAACAGGTCGTGGTCGGCTCCCAGGCGCGCCACCGCGTGGCGGGCGCCGCGCAGGTCGCCCAGCCCCTCCTCGCCCACCGTGGCGACCAGGGTGAGGTGCGGGCGCGGGCCGTCGCCCGGCGCCTGCACCCAGCGGGTCAGGACCGCCAGCGAGGCGGCGTTGTCGCCGAGGCCGGCGCCGACCCAACGCTCGGCGTCGCGGCGCACGCGCACGTCGACGCTGGCCTCGAAGACGCTGTCGAGGTGGCAGGCCACCAGCACACGCGGCCCCGCGCCCGGCAGCGTGGCCACCACGTTGCCGACCTCGTCGAAGCTGGGCGTCAGGCCCGCCTCGCGCCACAGGCCCGCCACCAGCTCGCCGCGGGCGCGCTCGGCGCCGGTCGGCGCCGGCGTCTCGGCGACGCGCACCAGCAGCTCGCGCAGCGCGCCGTCGTGCTCGGCGTCGCCCGCCTGCCGCTCGCGCGCGGCCGACCTCCGTCCCACCTTCACTTGTTGCCGTCTTGCAGCGTCGCGATCCCTTCGCGCAGGGCGTAGAGCGCCGCCTGGGTGCGGTTGTTGAGGCGCAGCTTCGAGAAGATCTCGGACAGGCGGTTGCGCACCGTCTTCTCGGAGACGCCCAGCGCGTCGGCGATCTCCTGGTTGGTGGAGCCCTGCGCCAGCAGGCGCAGGATGTCCTCCTCGCGCTCGGTGAGCTCGCTGATGGTGTGCTCGGGGTGGCTGGGGAGGTCCAGGTCGCCGAGCTTGTGGAACTCCTCGAGGATGGAGGCGGCCATCTCGGCGTTGAGCAGCGTCTCGCCGGCGGCTACGCGCCGGATCGAGTCGACGAGCTCGTCGGCGCCGGCGTCCTTGAGCATGTAGCCACGGGCGCCGACCTTGACGGCCTCGAAGACGTAGCGGTCCTGGCGGTACATGGTGAGGATGATGACCGGGATGTCGGGCTGCTCCGCGAGGATCGCCTTGGTGGCGGCCACGCCGTCCAGCTCGGGCATCTGGATGTCCATCAGCACCACGTCGGGGCGGGTCTCGAGCGCGTAACGCACGGCCTCGCGGCCGGTGGAGGCCTCGCCGATGACGCGGAAGTCCTCCTCGGTCTCGAGGATGCTCTTGAGGCCCTGCCGGAACATGGCGTGGTCGTCGCACAGCAGCAGGCGGGTCATGGGTAGATGGTAGCGCAAAGGCCGGTAGCGGCGTGGTACCCTCCGAACCGCAGCTGCCGGGCACGCGGCGCCGACCTCGTACGCACCTCACCGCCGCACATGGCCGGTGCGCACGCGGTCGGGGCCGGGCGCCCGGCAGTTGCACGACCGGTCGCCGCCGCACGGCTCGACGGGCGCCGGCGAGGACCCACATGACCTACGCAAGCCGATACCCAACACCCAAGGAGGGCGCATGGCCCACCCCAAAGGGCTCCTGATCGAACGGGCGCAGAAGCTCGGGCTAGAGAGGCCCGAGTTCGCCACCGTGAAGACGGGGCCAGAACACGAACCTTCGTTCCTCTCCGACGTGATCCTCGCCGGCGAGGTCCTGGGCACCGGCCAGGGCGGCTCGAAGAAGGACGCCGAGCGGGCGGCCGCCGAGGAGGCCCTGGCGGCGCTGGATAAGCGCACGCCCGGCGCCTCGTCGGGCCGTGACGCGCGCGACGAGCGGCGCGGCCGGGGCGGCCGCGCGGCCGCGAACGCGAGCTCGGACGCTGACGCCGCGGCCACCGACGCCGTGCAGCCGGCCGCCGAGGCGGCCAGCGAGGAGGACGACGAGATGGACGAGGAGTTCACGGGCCCGTGGCCGATGTTCGACGACCTCCTGGCCAGCGTGGTGGAGGTCGCCGAGCGCCGCATCGCCTCCGACCTGCGTGGCGACGCCGCGCGCCACGCCATCCGCGACTTCTCGCTGGCGCTCTACAAGGAGCTGCTGGCCAACCTGGGCGAGGTGGTCGAGGAGGACGAGGACGAGGACGGCTAGGGGTGAGGCGGCGCCGGCCCCGGCCTCAGCCGCCCGCGTGCCGGCGCGCGAACAGCTCGATGCGCTTCAGCTCCTGCGTGGCCTTCTCCTTCACCAGCATCTCCCGCATGGTGGGGCTGCCGGTGAAGCCCTGCGTACCGGCCATCTCGATCAGGTCGATCATCTTCGCGCCGAAGGCGCGGAGCGGGGTCACCATGTCGAAACCGGACCCCGCGCCCTCCGGGGCCGCCTCCAGGCTGACGAGGCCGTCGTCGAGGCCGGAGACGCCCGCGTGCACCGTCACGACCACGTCGCCAGAGTCCGTTCTCACCAGGAACCGCCGGTTCTCTTCCATGCCTCCGACGCTAGCACTTCGGGGCGCGCCGGCCGCCCGCCCCCCTCGGCGGACCTCCGCTTCCGGTAGAGTCGGGAGCGGACGCGGCCCCGTCCCGGCAGATCGCCACCCTTAGGAGACGACCCTGCAACCCTTCACCGCCGCCCCCCACCAAGACGTGCTGCACCTGCTGGTGCAGGTGAGCGTCCTGCTGCTGGCCGCCCGCGCCCTCGGCGAGGTCGCGCGGCGCCTGAACCAGCCGTCGGTCGTCGGCGAGCTCCTGGCCGGCATCCTGCTCGGCCCCACGCTGCTCTCCAGCCTGGTCCCCGCGCTGGGCGCCTGGATCGTGCCGCAGTCGGCGCTGCAGGGCTACCTGCTCGAGGTCGTCAGCCTCGTCGGCGCCGTCTTCCTGCTGCTGCTCACCGGCCTCGAGACCGACCTAGGCCTCATCCGGCGCCACGCGCGCACCGCCATCGGCGTCTCGCTGGGCGGCATCCTCATCACCTTCTCGAGCGGCTTCGCCCTCGGGCAGCTGCTCCCCGACCGCCTGCTGGCCAGCGACGACGCGCGCCTGGTCTTCTCGCTGTTCGTGGCCACCTCGATGTCGATCTCGGCCATCCCCGTGATCGCCAAGGTGCTCATCGACCTGAACCTGCTCCGGCGCGACATCGGCCAGACGATCCTGGCCTCGGGCATGAGCGACGACACCATCGGCTGGATCCTGCTGTCGATCGTGGCCGGCCTCGCCAGCGGCGCCACCGTCACGGCCGGCACCGTGCTCGCCACCGTGGGCAGCGTGCTGGCGTTCATGGTGGTGTCGTTCACCGCCGGGCGCTGGCTGGTGCGCCACCTCCTCAACCTCGTCCAGGACCGCCTGAACAGCCCGAACCGCCTGCTGACCCTGGTGGTGGTGCTCACCTTCGTGTGGGGCGCCATCACCCAGGCGCTGAACCTCGAGGCGGTGCTCGGCGCCTTCGTGATGGGGGTGCTGTTCGGCCAGATGCGGCGCCTGCCGGTGGCGGTGCACGAGAAGATCGAGGCGATGTCGATGGGGGTGTTCACGCCCGTCTTCTTCGGCGTGGCGGGCCTCAAGGTCGACCTGCGCAGCCTGCTCGAGCCCCAGCTGCTGCTGATCGCGGTGGTGGTGATCCTGGTGGCGTCGCTCGGCAAGTTCACCGGCACCTACCTGGGCGCGCGCTTCATCGGCGGCCGCGACCACTGGACGGCCCTCTCCTACGGCGCCGGCCTCAACGCGCGCGGCGCGATGGAGATCATCATCGCCACCATCGGCCTGTCGCTCGGCATCCTCACGCAGGAGATGTACTCGATCATCGTGCTGATGGCGATGGCCACCTCGATCCTGGCGCCCACCGCGCTGCGCTTCGTGCTGAAGCGCGTCAAGCCCGACGAGGAGGAGACGCGCCGCCTGCAGGAGGAGGAGATGGCCGAGGGGAGCTTCGTGGCCAAGATCCACCGCGTGCTCTTCCCCATCCGCGGCCCGCGGCCCGACAAGGAGCCCGTGCCGCGCGTCATCGAGTCGTACCTGCTCGACAAGCTGGGCGACGACCTGTCGCTGACCCTCATGAACGTGGCGCGGCCGGGCGCCAAGCAGGCGGGCCAGGCGCACCTGTCGGCCCTGGCCGACGGCTTCGAGCAGGGCGAGGTCACGCGCCGCGTGGTCGAGGCCGAGAGCGCCGCCGACGCCATCCTCGACGAGGCGCAGAAGGACTACGACCTGATCCTGCTGGGCGCGGCCGAGCGCACCAGCAGCAAGGTGACGGTCTTCAACCAGGTGGTCGACGACATCGTGCGCCTGGCGCCCTGTCCCACCATGGTGGTCAAGGGCCGCCCCGACCCCGAGCGCTGGCCGCCCAAGCGCATCCTCGTGCCGTCGGACGGCAGCGCCGGCGCGCGCAACGCCGCCGAGCTGGCCTTCACCCTCGCCAAGGGCACCACGGCGGAGGTGTCGCTGCTGAACGTGGTGATCCAGGAGAACTCGAACTACCGCCTCGACCCGAGCGGCTCGTCGCAGGAGCGGCAGCTGGCCAACGCCTACCAGATCCTGCAGTCGCTGCGCGACCTGGGCGAGGCGCGGGGGGTGCGGACGCAGACGGAGGTGCGCGTGCAGCGCGACCCCGAGACCGCCATCCTCGAGGTGGCGGACCAGCTGGGCCACGACCTGATCGTGATGGGCACCGACGTGCGCCCCGGCAGCGACCGTCTGTTCCTGGGGCCGCGGGTGGAGCGCATCCTCGACGCCTCCAAGTGCCCCGTGATCATCGTCAACGCCACCTGAGGCGGCGGGGGGCTCGCGGCGTGACGTTCGGCGCGCGCCGCGGGCCGCTCCCGGGCCCGGCGCGGGCGCGAAGGCGGGGTGTTACAGGCTGGCCTCGTCGAGGAACTCCTGCAGCTTCTCGACGTTGACCGTGATGGGCGAGCGGCGGCGGCGCACCGCGCCGTACTCCAGCAGGCGCGCCAGGCAGTGGCTGACCGTCTCGCGGGTGGCACCGATCATCTTGGCGAGGTCCTGCTGCGTGAGGCTCAGGTCGATGACGGTGCCGCGCTCGGAGGGGGCGCCGAAGTCGTTGGCCAGGCGCAGGAGCAGGTTGGCGAGGCGCCCCGGGGCGTCGAAGGCGCCCACCTCGGCCTGCCACTGCTGCGCCTGCCACAGGCGCGTGCTCATGACCTGGATGAACTTCATGGCGATGCGCGGCTGCTGCTGCAGCAGGCGCTGGAACTCGGCCTCGGGCATGACGATCAGGGTGGTGTCGACCACCGCTTCGGCCTGGTTGGGCCGCCGCTCGCTCTCGAGCAGCAGCAGCTCGCCGAAGATGTCGTACTTGCCGAGCAGGCCGAGGATCATCTCCTTGCCGTTCGGGAAGTACATGGAGATCTTCACCATGCCGTCGCGCACGAAGTAGAGCGCGTCGGCGGGGTCCTCCATGTGGTAGATGATCTCGCCGGCCGCGAAGCGCTTGTACGGCGTGATGCGGGCCATCTGCTCGATCTCGTCGGGGGTGAGGTCCTCGAACAGCTCGGTGTTCTTCAAGTGCCATACGAGGCTCGGGTACTGACTGGCTTCGGTCATCAAGCGCCCCTCCCAGGCAGCGGACACACCTGTCGCCGTGCCCTAGCGGCGACCGCCTTGGGTTCAGATGCCCCAATGTACGACGTTTCGCCCCTCCGGATGCCCTGGCGGGGCGTCGGGGCCGGACTCATCTCCTGCCTGCGCGCGCCGCGGGCCGCGCCGTGGCAGCCCTACGGCTGCGCGTCGCCCTGCTCGACCCGCAGCGCCTCGCTGAGGCGCATGAGCCGCAGGTACTCGTCGAGGCTGCGGTAGTCGCCGACCCGCAGGCCGTCGACGAAGAGCGTCGGGGTACCGGTGAGGCGCAGGTCCTGCACGGCGTTCTGGTAGCTGGCCTCCACCAGGTCGGTGAAGCGGCCGCTGCGCAGGCACATCGCCAGCCCGTCGGCCGGCAGGCCAGCTTCCTGGGCGATGGCCACGAACGTCTCGACGGGGTCGTTGAGCCGCCCCCAGCGGTCGAGCTGCGCGAAGAGCGCGTGGTGGTACTCCCAGAACGCAGCCTCGCCCGCCGCCGCGTCGCCGGCGAGGCGCGCCGCCTCGGCGACGCACTCGTTGGCTTCGGCCGCCGCCGCCGCGTTCGGGTGGATGCTCTTGAGGGGGAAGTGGTAGACCTCGAAGCGCACGTCGCCGCGCGGCAGAAGCTCCTCCTCGATCAGCGGCAGGCCCTCGCGCGCGAAGCTGGCGCAGAACGGGCACTGCAGGTCGGTGAACTGGCGCACCACGTAGCGCGCGTCGGCGGGCCCCAGCACGTGGGCGGGCGGCCCGAACAGCTCCTCGGCCACCACCTGCGGCTCGAAGCGCACGCGCGCCGCGCCGTCGGCCTCGGCCGGCAGGTCGACGTACATCAGGTACTCGACGACCTCGATCGGCACCTCGCCGGCGCCCCGCAGGTCGGAGGCGCGGCTGCGGAAGAAGTCGGCGACCGGACCCGCGATGTCGGCGCCGTAGCCGCTGGCGGCCCCCACCAGGGCGCCCAGGAAGCGGATGTTGGCGTCGTTGAGGACCCCTTCGGCGCTGACGCCCACCGCCACGCCGTCGACCTCGTGCAGCTGGAACGTGAAGCCGGCGGCAGCGCGGTAGCCGTCGCCCTCCGGGGCGGGCTCCGGGGCGTAGTCGGCGAGCCGCTCCAGCACCGTGGCGGGCTCGTTGCCGATCTGCGCGAAGGCGGCCGGCAGCAGCGCCAGCAGCAGCGCCGCCAGCAGGCGGTACACGGCCGAGGCGCGGGTCAGGGGGCGGCGGGCACGGTCGGGAAGCATCGGCACGTCCTCTCTGCGTCGAGTCTACCGGTGGCCCGGCGGCCCCACAAGGCGCGCGAGCCCACCGCCGGGCGCCCCGCCCTAGCGCGCCTCGGCCGCGGCCTCCGTCAGGCTCACGCGTCGCCCGCCGGTGGCGCGCTCCAGCTCGGCCACCTCCACCTCCATCAGGGCGTCGACCGCGCCGCCGCCGCCGAACACCGCGCCGCTCGCGGGCAGGCTGGCGTCGTCGAGCAGCGTGGCGAGCGGCCGCGCGTGTCCGAAGGGCGGCATGGCGCCCACCGGGAAGCCGGTGATCTCGAGCGCCTCCTCGGCGGTGGCGAACCGGAGCTCCTTGCGGTTCACGCCGAGCGCGCGGGCCAGGAGCGGGTAGCGCACGCGCCCCTCCCCCGCCGCCACCACCAGCAGCGGCTCGCCGCGCGCCAGGAACACCAGGCTCTTCACGATGCGCTCGGGCGTGGTGGCCACCGCCGCCGCCGCGTCGGGCACGGTGGGGGTGGGCACGTCGAGGCGGTGGAGGCGCGCCGCCACGCCCTGCGCGCGGCAGTACGCCTCCAGGTCGCTGGGGCTCAGGCGCGCGCTCATGGCTCGAGGCCGTAGAGGGCGCCGAACTTGCGGCGCAGGTACGCTAGGTACGGCTCGGCGTCGAGGCGGGCGCCGGTGGCGCGCTCGAGGAGCTCCTGCGGCTGGTAGCGGCTGCCGTGGCGGTGCACGTGCTCGCGCAGCCAGCCGAGCAGGGGCGCGAGCTCGCCGACGCGCAGCTGGGCGTCCAGGTCGCCGAGCGCCGCCTGCGCCGCCTCGTAGAGCTGCACGCTCATCAGGTTGCCGAGCGCGTAGGTGGGGAAGTAGCCGATGAGGCCCACCGACCAGTGGATGTCCTGCAGGCAGCCGAGCAGGTCCGAGGGCGGCGTGACGCCCAGGTACTCCCGGTAACGCTCGTTCCAGGCGCCGGGCAGGTCGCGGGTGTCGAGGTCGCCCTCGAGCAGCGCCAGCTCCAGCTCGAAGCGCACCAGCACGTGCAGGTTGTAGCTCACCTCGTCGGCCTCGGTGCGCACCAGGCTGGGCTCGACGCGGTTGACGGCGGCGTGGAAGCGCTCGAGCGGCACGCCGGCCAGCTGCGCGGGGAACGCCGCCTGCAGCCCCGGGTAGGCGCCTTCCCAGAAGGCGAGGCTGCGCCCCACCAGGTTCTCCCACAGCCGCGACTGCGACTCGTGCAGCCCGAGGCTGGCGCCGTGGGCCAGGGGCGTGCGCGCGAACGCCGGGTCGATGCCCTGCTCGTAGAGCGCGTGCCCCACCTCGTGCAGCACGCTGAACAGGCCGTTGGCCAGGTCGTCGCGCACGTAGCGCGTGGTGATGCGCACGTCGCCCAGGCCCATCGACTCGGCGAACGGGTGGATGGTCTCGTCGAGACGCCCGCGCTCGAAGTCGTAGCCGAGCCGCGCGGCCACGGCGCTGGCGTAGGCGTGCTGCTCGGCCTCGGGGTAGTCGAGGGCCAGCATCGTGGCGTCGGGCCGCACGCCGCTGGCGCCGATCGCGGCGAGCAGCTCCGCCTGCCGCGTGCGCAGGGGGGCGAACAGCGCCTCCAGCTCGGCGGCGGTGGTGCCGGGCTCGTACTGGTCGAGCAGCGCGTCGTAGCGGCGCCCGCCGTGGCCCACGGCGTCGGCCTCCTCGCGCTTGAGCTCGAGCATGGCCTTCAGCTCCGGCTCGAACAGCGCGTAGTCGTCGGCCTCGCGCGCCCGCACCCACGCCTGGCGCGCGCTGCTGCTGCGGCGCGCCAGCTCCTCCACCAGGCGCCGGGGCAGCTTGGTGGCGCGGTCGAAGGCGCGCCGCGCCTCGCGCACCATCGCCCGCTCGGGGCTGGCCGGGTCGAGGCCGGAGCCCTCCAGCTCGGCGAGCAGCTCGCCCATGCGCGGGCTCGTCAGGCGCTCGTGGTGCAGGGCGCTGAGGGTGGCCATGACGTGGCCGCGCCCCTCGGCGCCGCCGGGCGGCATGTAGGTGTCCTGGTCCCAGCCCAGGAGCGCCGACGCCTTGCCCAGGTCGTGGAGCAGCGCGGCCTCGCGCCGGAACTCGTCGAAAGCTTCACGCGTGTCTGGCATCCGTCCTCCGTTGCTGGCGCGACTCTACCGCGGCCCCGCCCGCCGCGCCCACCCGTGAGCGCCGTTAGGAGCGTGGTATCTTCCCCCCATGATCGAGCTGCCGGACAGCGTCCACGACCTGGTGGCACGGGAACGCCAGCTGCTCACCGACCTGCTGGTCCTCCTCGGCAAGCTCGAGGCGGAGCCGCGCGACGTGGACGACGTGCGCACCGCCCTCGCCGACCTGGGCGGCCTGTTCATGCTGGTGGTGGCGGGCGAGTTCAACGCCGGCAAGTCGAGCCTCGTGAACGCGCTGCTCGGCGAGAAGGTGATGCCCGAGGGCGTCACGCCTACCACCGACCGCGTCACGCTCATCACCTACGGCGAGGAGCCCAGCGAGCAGGCCGACGGCCCCAACGTGGTGCGCCGCACCTACCCGAACCCGCTGCTCGACGCGGTGGCGTTCGTGGACACGCCCGGCACCAACGCCATCGTCGCCAAGCACCAGGAGCTCAGCGAGCGCTTCGTGCCGCGCGCCGACCTGGTGCTGTTCGTGACCAGCGCCGACCGCCCCTTCACCCAGTCGGAGCGCACCTTCCTGGAGCTGATCGCCTCGTGGGGCAAGAAGGTGCTGATGGTGGTCAACAAGATCGACATCCTGAGCGCCGACGACGAGCGCGCCAAGGTGCTCGAGTACGTGCGCGACCACGCCCGCGACACCCTGGGCGTGGCGAGCGTCGAGGTGTACGGCGTCAGCGCCCGCCACGGGCTGGCGGCGCGCCTGGCCGGCGACGAGGCGGGCTACGCCGCCAGCGGCATGGTGCCGCTCGAGAACGCCATCGCCGCGCGCCTCGGCACCGACCGCGTGAAGCTCAAGCTCGCCTCGCCCCTGGGGGTGGCCGCCCACGCCGCCGAGCAGTACCGCCAGGTGCTCGACAACCGCCTGGCGCTGCTGCAGGACGACAGCACCACGCTGGCCGAGATCGAGCGCCAGCGCAAGCAGTTCGACCGCGACATGCACCGCGACCTCAAGCTCTACGTGGCGCGGCTCAAGCACGTGCTGCAGGAGATCGAGCGCCGCGGCGAGGAGTTCTTCGACGAGACCATCCGCCTTGGCAGGCTGCCCAAGCTGCTCAACGGCGAGCGCGTGCGCGAGGAGTTCCAGGCCCGGGTGGTGGGCCGCGCCGAGAACGAGATCGACTCGGCGTTGCACGACCTGGTCGACTGGTTCATCCAGCGCAACCTGCAGCTGTGGGAAGACGTCATGAAGTACCTCAACGAGCGCCGCGCCGCCGAGCAGGCGAACGTGATCGGCGAGGTGGGCGGGCGCTTCCAGTACGACCGCCAGGCGCTGCTGCGCGGCCTGCGCGACACCGCCGAGGACGCCCTCGAGGCGTACGACCCCAAGAGCGAGGCGGGCCGCCTGGCCGAGCGCCTCCACGGCGCCGTGGTGCAGACGGGCCTGATGGAGGTCGGCGGGCTGGGCCTGTCGGCGGCGTTGGTGGCGCTGATGACGGGCGCCGCCTTCGACATCACCGGCATCGCGCTGGGCCTGACGGTGATGGGGGCGGGCCTGCTGGTGCTGCCGGGCCAGAAGCGCCGCGCCAAGCGCGAGCTGCGCGCCAAGATGGTCGAGCTGCAGGGGCTGCTCGAGAGCAGCATCGTGAAGCAGTTCGAGCTGGAGCTGTCGCGCTCGCATGAGAAGCTCACCGGCGCCATCAGCCCCTACACGCGCTTCGTGGGCGCCGAGCTCGAGCACCTGCACGACCTGAAGGCCGAGCTGGAGCGCACCGCCGGCGACATCGAGGGGATGCGCCGCGAGGTCGAGGCGCTGCGCTGAGCCAGGCGGTAGACTCGCGGATGCCAGCGGAGAACCACGTGCGTATCGCCTACCAGGGCGTCGAGGGGGCCTTCAGCGAGGAGGCGGCGGCGCGCTTCGCGCCCGGCGCCGAGACGGTCGGCTTCCCCACCTTCGAGGAGGCGTTCGCGGCGGCCGCCAGCGGCGCCTGCGACTACGCCTGCCTGCCGGTCGAGAACAGCATCGCCGGCTCCATCAACCAGACCTACGACCTCCTGACCGACTCGGTGCTGAACGTGGTGGGCGAGCAGGTCGTGCGCGTGCACCACAACCTGCTGGTGAAGCCCGGCACGCGCCTCGCCGACGTGCGGCGCGTGTACAGCCACCCGCAGGCGCTGGCGCAGTGCCAGCGCTTCATCCGCGAGCACGGCCTGGAGGCGGTGACCGACTTCGACACCGCCGGCGCCGCCAAGCTGCTGGCCGCCAACGGCGGTGAGGGCCGCGCCGCCATCGCTAGCCGCCGCGCCGCCGAGCGCTACGGCCTGGAGGTGCTCGCCGAGCGCATCGAGGACCTGCCGTTCAACTACACGCGCTTCTTCGTGCTGGGCGCGGCCGAGCCGCCGGCGCCGCGCGGGCCCAGCAAGAGCTCGCTGGTGCTGGCCACGCGCCACCGCCCAGGCGACCTGGTGGCGTGCCTCGAGGTGTTCCCGCAGCACGACATCAACATGACCAAGCTCGAGTCCCGGCCCCGGCGCGACAAGCCGTGGAGCTACCTGTTCTACGTCGACATCGAGGGCCACATCGACGAGCCGAACGTGGCCGCCGCCATGACCGCCCTGATGCGCAAGGCCGCCTTCGTGAAGTTCCTCGGCAGCTACGCGGCGGCGGAGCCCGTGGAGGTGGGCTGACGTGACCCAGGAGCAGGAGCGCGACGACGCGCCCAGCATGCGCCTCGACGACGTGCTGAAGTTCTTCGGCATCGCGTCCACGGGCGGCCACGCCAAGCACCTGATCCAGTCGGGGGAGGTGCGCGTGAACGGCGAGGTCGAGACGCGCCGCAAACGACGCGTGCGGGACGGCGACTCGGTGGAAGTGGGCGACGAGGCGTTCGTCGTGGAGCTCGTCCCGGACCCGGAGGGGTGAGCGGCGGGGCCGCGGCGGCCCCGGGGCGCCTCACGCCGCCTCCAGCGCCACCACCGCCACGCCGGGCAGCGCCCGCAGCGGCAGCGCCTCGCCCGGGTACCAGAGGGTGCGCGAGCGGTAGGCGCCCGCCCACGGCGAGCGGTACGCCTCGGTCCAGCCGGAGCGCACGTCGATGACCCACACCTCGGCCACCGCCGCGGCGGCGTAGCCCGCCAGGCGCCGCACCACCGCGCCGCGGTCGGGGAGCGCCTCCACCGCCAGCAGCAGCGCCGTGGCCTCGACCGAGGCGTGCGCCGGCAGCGCACCGCCGAAGGCGCGGCGCGCGCCCGCCACCAGGCCCAGCGCCGGCCGCCACAGGTCGTAGGGCCCCACGCGCACCAGCGGCGCGGCGAGCGGCGCGGCGCCGCCGGGCCGC
>Ga0123332_1002163_pt1 | contig 18861 bp, 14 predicted proteins | sample BioC12SIPDNA_4_FD_89958 | JGI IMG/M metagenome (GOLD analysis project Ga0123332, IMG submission 89958) | Anaerobic biogas reactor microbial communites from Washington, USA - Biogas_R2_A C12 SIP DNA | ecosystem: Engineered > Bioreactor > Anaerobic > Unclassified | place: Washington, USA...
GCGGACAAGATCAAGACCGAGATCCGCCGTCGCATTCCGCGTTCATTCTACCTGCCGATCTACCGTGGGGATCTGCTGGCGTACCTGAAGCTTCAGGACGACATGGCGGACACGGTGGAGGATCTGGCGGTGCTGCTGACGTTGAAGCGGTTGCGGATGCCCGCGGCGCTGGTGGACAGCATCATGGAGCTGGTCAACCGAGTTCTGAGCACCTGCGATCTGTTGTTTCAGTGTACGGACCAGTTGGCGAACCTGGTGGAGTCAGACTTCTCCGGACGGCGGAGCCAGGAGATTCTGGAATTTGTCGCCCAGGCGGAGCATGCCGAGTGGCGAGCGGATAAGGCCCAGTTTGTCGTGTCGCAGCAGCTGTTCCAGCTCGAGGATGAACTTCGGGCTACAGACATCATGTTGTGGTCGAACGTGTTCGTGGTGCTCGGCAAGTTGGCGAATACCGCGGACAACGCGGCAGAACGGCTGAGGCGGATGTTGGCGCGCTAACCGGCGGTTGCCGCACGGGTCAACACAGAAGGATATCGTTCGACGGAGTCGATTGGAGCTTCGGACCGCATGGTGGAGTCTCTAAAATCATTACTGGAGGGGATGCCGCCTTTCTTCATTATGTCCGGGCTTCTGGCGGCGGGCATGCTGATCTGGGACACGGTGGAGGTTGGCAGAAATGACGCGACCAACCTGGTCAACGCGGTCGTCGGGTCGGGCGTCCTACTGCGTCGGGCGGCTGTGCGGGTGGCCGGCATCGGTGTGGTCATCGGGGCGACAGCATCATCCCAGGTCGTGGAGACGGCTCGCAGCGGCATCTTTGAGCCCCGAGGGCTGAGCATCGAGCAGGCCGTGGCCATCTACGTGGCCGTCTACATCGTCGATACGATCCTGCTCTATGGGTATTCTTCGTTCGGCATGCCGATCAGTACCACCGCATGCCTGATCTTTGAATTGCTCGGCGCATCCTTTGCTATGGGCGGCTTCGACGTTGTGTACTGGGGCAAGGCCTCCACAGTCGTCAGCGCGATCATCTGCTCGATCTTCATCAGCGGCATCGCGGGTTTCGTGATTCAGCGGGCCGTCCGGAACGCGGTTCGAGACCGAGGAGACGATCCGGCCGTGCTGCGCGTACACGGAGGCTGGATCGGTGGCGGCATCCTGACCAGCCTGACATACTTCATGATCGTGAAAGGGATGCCCGGCCTGCTCAAGCTGGTGCCCATTCTGGGCGCCGGGAAGGTCTGGATACACGAAACGCCGTTGCGAATCGCGGTCTTCATCTTTGGCATGTGGACCATCTACGCGTTAATCATCCACCTGCTGCTGAAGCTGTGGGGGGAACGTTTCGCCCGGCAGCTATTCCCCTTGCTGGCTATCTTCGGAACAGTCTGCATGGGCTTCGCGTTTGGGCAAAACGACCTGGCCAATTGCGCCTCGCCGGGCTTGTCCGCCCTGCACCTGATCTTCCACTGGAATGAAGATGTATCCGTCGGCACGGGGGTCCCGATCCACTGGTTTTTCCTGTTCATATGCGGTCTGCTGCTGCTGGTGGGCATGAACACCAAGAACGCGGCCCGCGTCATTCGTGCCGCGGTGAATACCGGCAGCCAGGGCAACACCGTGCGTCTCTATGCCCCGCAATGGTGCATCAACATCGCCCGGTTCCTGCTGCAATTCCGCAAGCCCGCGCCCATTCTCGCCCCGGTAGCCATCAAGGCCCCGACCGGCAAGCGAAGCCACTACGACGCCACACGGGCCTGCGTGATTCTTACGGTGGGCGGATGCGTCATCGCGACGGCCTCGAGTTTCGGGCTGCCGGTTTCCACCACCTACGTCGCCTTTGCCGCGGTGTTCGCCACGGGTATGGCCGACCGGGTCCTGCAGCGCGGCGACGCCGACTTGAAGCTGGCTCGAACCGTCTGGGTGGTCTTCAGTTGGTTCGCCTCGGCGGCGATCGCGGCGGTGGCTTCCTGCGGGGTTTGCCTCGTGGTCTATCATCTGGGGCCGGCGGGCATTCTGATCGGCGTGGGCGGGAATCTGCTTCTGCGTTCCTATCTGCGCAAGCGCGGCGACGCACAAGAGGAGCGTGTCCGCGAGCAGGCCCGCGATCGGCGTCACCCGGAGGACTTCACGGAATACGACGACTGACCTCCGCCGACTCACCCGCGAGATCTTTGACCTTTCTCGCCGGTGAACCCGCCCAGAACTCGTGTGGCCCAATATGAGTGAAGGGCATGACCGTCGAGCGAGCGCCGATCACCGCACCTTCGCCGACCTCCACACCGGCCATGAGCAGACTCTGCCCACCCACTACCACGTTATCGCCGATGCGCACCTTCGCGATGGTCATACCGCGGTTGTCGAAATGGTGACAGATGATGGTGCAGTCGAACCCGAACTGCACATTGCGGCCGGCCTCGACGAGCGTTGGATCGAGGAACCGCACGGTATCGCCCAGGGTGGCGGACGTGGTATGCGGGCCGAACCACCGCCGGAAGAACGGCCCGAGCGGCGGGACATTCGCCAACACGGAAGAGAACATAGCCGCCCAAGGCGGATCGTGACGGGCCTTGACGAGCGACACGTTCAACATGAAGGCCAGCAGGGCAGGCAGGTCGGCCCCGCTCATGGTGTACTGGCCCGGCCGGGGACGCGGAATCAACCAGCGAAACACGAGCAGGGCCAGGAGATAGCCGTAGTTGAAGACCAGCACGGCGGCCAGGATAAGCAAGGTCCACCTTGCAGGTGAACTGCCGGCCCATTGTCCATGCAGCATCACCCAGGCGGCCGGCCAAAGCCCCGCCGCGCACATGATGAGCTGCATGACCAGGCCGAGCACCAACAGAATGCGCTTGCCCTGATCTCGGCGCGACACTTCCCGGCTTGCGGCCGTCGTTTCCTGCTCCACCATCGTTTGACACTCCCAAGCGAGGTCTTGAGACCCGCACGCGCCGGATCGCCGGCGTGCCCAGGCTCAAGGTACGGAATGCCGTGAGCGAGAACAAGGCTGGCGAGACGGTTCGCGACCCAGTCAGAAGAACAACCGTACGACGGCGGCAACCAGACTGGTCACCACCACGCCAATCGCGACGGGCATGAGAGCGCCGAAGATGGTCCACTTGCGGCTGCCGGTCTCGCGAAAGATGGTCCAGATGGTCGTGCCGCACGGATTGTGCAGCAATGAGAAGAGCATCAGGTTGACAGCCGTCAGCAGGGTCCAGCCGTGCTGATCCACCAGAAGAGTGCGCAACTGGCTGAAGCTCTCGACATCAGTCATGCGGCCGGCGCCCAGGTAGACCATGATCATGGTGGGCACGACGATCTCGTTGGCGGGGATCGCGATGACATAGGCCAGGAGGATGACACCGTCCAACCCCATCACGTACCCGAGGGGTCCGAGCAGGTCGACGGCGTGGAGGGCAAGGCTCTTGCCGGCCACGTCGATGTTGCCGAGGATCCAGATGACCGCCCCCGCGGGTGCCGCCGTGGCCATGGCCCGCATCAGAACGAACAGCGTCCGGTCGATCAGCGAGGTGCGGAGGATTCGTAGAATGGCCGGCCGACGATAAGGCGGCAGTTCCAGGGCAAAGGCGGACTGCTCGCCGCGCAGGACGGTTCGTGACAGAGCGTAGGATACGACGAGGGTGAAGAGCACGCCCAAGAGAACCACGGCCATCACCGTGCCGGCCGCGGCGATGGACATCAGGGCGGGTGGAAAGGCCGCCCCGACGAAAATCGTCGCCAGCATGATGATGGTCGGGAATCGGCCGTTGCAGATCATGAAGTTGTTCGTCAGGATGGCGATGAGCCGCTCGCGGGGTGAATCGATGACCCGGCAGGAGATGACCCCGGCGGCATTACAGCCGAAGCCCATGGCCATCGTCAGAGCCTGCTTGCCGTGGGCGCCCGCCCGCTTGAACAGAAAATCGAGATTGAACGCTACTCGCGGCAAGTAGCCCAAGTCTTCGAGGATCGTCCATATGGGGAAGAAGATGGCCATGGGCGGAAGCATGACACTGACCACCCATCCCAGCCCCAGGTAGACGCCGTCCACCAGCAGCCCGGTCAGCCACGAGGGCATATGGACCACGGCGAAAAGCCAGTGTAGCACTTCGTAGAGGCTCATCGAGAGGATGGCGGGGGCTTGCTCCACGCCCAGATACTCACTGAGCCAGCCGGACAGCCCACCTTCCTCCATGAGCAACCCCGCCAGGAACGCGGAGGGCACGTTCGAGCCGACGATCGTCAGCCAGAACACGGCCGCAAGCATAAACAGCATGATGGGCAGGCCCAGAACGCGTGAGGTGACCACGCGGTCGATCCGTCGATCCAGCGACGCCCACGAGCTTTCCGAGATCCTGACCGCCCTGCCGGCGATGCGCTGGGCTTCCGTGTAGAGCGACTCGACCAACTGATCGCGGAATCGCTCGCCGAGCTTGCGCTGAAGCTCGTCGGCACGGGCAAGGACTTGCTCCGAGGTCACGGGGGGGCGGGAGTCGGTCATTGGGCTCCCTCCAGTGCGATCTTTCGGCTTGCCCGCTGGACCTGGCGAGCCTGCTCGGCCACCACGCCGGGCAAGCGGTTGGCAAGCAGCGCCTGCCGCACATTGTGGTCACCTTCAAGCAGGCGGTAGGCAAGCCAGCGAGCGTTGGGTACTCCGGGAGCCAGCGTCTCAAGCAATGGCAACAACTCGTCGATCGCCTCGCGCAACTCGGGCGGCGGCTCGGGACAGCGCGGCATCGGTTGTACCGCGCCCGAGACCACGTCCGCCACGGCGTCCAGCAATTGGGTGAGCCCTTCGCCTCGCCGGGCCGCCGCCGCCACAACCGGAACTCCGAGGTCCTCCGACAATCGCCCCACATCCACGCTGAGACCCTTACGCCGGGCCTCGTCCATCAGATTCACGCAGACCACGACCTTGGTGGTGATCTCCATGACCTGGAAAACGAGGTTCAGGTTGCGTTCAAGAATGGTGGCATCGACGACGACGATGGTGCAATCCGGCCGACCGAACAGCAGGAAATCCCGGGCGATCTCCTCGTCCTGCGAGGCGGAAAGGAGCGAGTAGGTTCCGGGCAAATCCACCAGTTTGTAGCGTCGGCCCTGGTGCTCGAAGCCGCCCTCGGCGCGGGTGACGGTCTTGCCGGGCCAGTTGCCGGTGTGTTGGCGCAATCCGGTCAGGGCGTTGAAGACTGTTGATTTGCCCGTGTTGGGATTGCCGGCCAGCGCCAGGACATGGTCGTAGCGGCTCACGTCAATGCCAAGCTGCGAAACGACCTGACGCACGCTGGCCTCGTTGTTGTTCGCTGTTGTCATCGCTCGGTGATCTTCCACATCCAACCGCCGCCGACCGCGAAGCACCGCAAGGCTATGCCGCCTGCTGCGACTCATCGATGGGCCTGACCCACACCCGCGACGCCTGCTCCGAGCGGAGCGAAACGAGGCTCCCGCGAATCCGGAAGGCACGGGGATCGCGGAATATACCTCGCAACTCGGGGCACACGCGAGCCCCCTGGGTCAATCCGAAATCCAGGAGCCGTCGTCGCCCCAGACCGCGGTACTGCTCATCGATGGCGATCACCTCTGCCTCCCGGCCGTCCGGCAAATCACTAAGCCGCACGAGCCCATGCGTATCCAGTGGCTCGCCCTGGGGTGGGGCCGCCACCTGAAGTTGCGCGGCGGCCTGCGGAGCCAAGCGATACTCCTCAACGCCATCGGTCAGGATCATGCGGTGCGGCGTACGTTCCAGGACTCGCACGCTCTGCCCCGGCCGCAGGCCCTGAGCCAGGATCTGCCGAAAGACGACTTCCGGCTCATCCTCGATATGCACAATGCACGCGGGTTTGTCGATCGGCCAGTCGGTCAAGGACATACCGGCCAGAGCGGCACATTCACCCGTCGCCCGCGGGATGGGGTCGCCGTGGGGATCGGTTGGCGGATAACCCAAATGCGCATCCAGCGCCGCGACCTCATCCGGGGTCAGCCGGTGCTCCGCACGATGGGCCGCGCGGTGCAGGTCGCCCATCGGCACGTTCGCATCATCCGCCAGGTATCGCTCCCACAGGCGGTGCGCTCGGATCACATGCAGGGCATACTGCCGCCCTTCCACGGTCAAGTGCAGACCCTCTGCCGCCGAGCGAAGCAGACCCGCGTCGGCCATCCGCGTGACCAGCCCTTGCCGCTTGTTCAGCGAAATCCCGACCGCGTCGCCGACCGAGTCGACCGTCGCATCCTCGCCCCCGTGTTCACGGGTAAACAGATGCTTGAGAGCATGCTCGAACAGTGAGCGTTCCTGGCGCTGACGCCAACTGCGCCAGGGACGCAGCAAAGCCCACGCCGCCAGTGAGCCCGCGATCAGGACCAGCAACACGCCGGCCAGAATCTGTCCTGCCACCGCAGCCATCGCGCATACTCCCGCCAGCCAGTCCCCGGACCCTCAACACGTATCTGCCTCATAAGCAGTGTAGCCCGCGTCGCGGTGTTGGCAACTTCCTCGTGTCCCCCTCGCCCGTTGACGACTCCGCAGATATCGCCAAACTGTAGTAGCACAATGGACCGCCCAACAGACGGGGAAGCAAGATGATGAGCGAAAACGCAACCACATCGGATAGCACCGCGGCGACACAAGGACACTCCGCCCACGAATCGAGCGTCCCGGCCTCGCAGACCGCCGCGGACTACCCCGCGGAGGCCCGACGCGACCTGCCCGGCCTCGCCCGGCGAGTACTCATCATCGGGCTGGACGGGGCGACCTTCGACATCCTCCGCCCACTCATGGACGCCGGCCGCATGCCCCACTTGGCCCGCCTGGTCCAGACCGGGACGGCTGGCATCCTCGAATCCACCAAGCCGCCCATCACCCCCGCCGCGTGGACCACGTTCATGACCGGCATGGGACCAGGCCGCCACGGCATCGTCGATTTCGAAAAATACGATGTCCGCACCAACACTCTCTCGTTCAACAGCACCTACGAGATCCGCGAGAAGACCATCTGGGAGATGCTCAGCGAGAAGGGATTCCGCGTCGGGTCCATCAATCTGCCCATGACCTACCCGCCACGCAAGGTCAACGGCTTCGTGATCTCCGGATTCGAGACACCCAGCATCGACAACGAGTTCACCTACCCCGCCGACCTGAAGCGGGAAATCCTCCAACGCTGGCCGGACTACAGCTACCGCTCCAACTGGCAACGCAAGGCACTCGGCGGCGAGGATCTCTTCAAACGCAATGCCGCCTTCGTCGAACGCAGCTTCCACCAGGGCGGCGAGCTGGTCGAGTACTGCGGCGACAAGTACGGCTGGGACGTGCTCATGGTGCTCTTCAAACTGGTAGACAACCTGCAGCACAAGGCGTGGCGGTACCTGGATCCGAAAACGGCCGGGCAAGACCCGCACCGGGCCGAGATCGCCGCCCACTGCTTCGAGGTGCTCGATGAGGTGCTCGGCAAGCTGAGCGCCTACGCCGAGCGGCACGAAGCGACCTTGCTGATCATGTCCGACCACGGGCACGGCAGCTTGGACGGCAAAGCCCAACCCAACGCCCTGCTCGAGCAGTGGGGCTACCTGAAGATCAAGAGCCGGCTCAGCCAGGCGGCGGTCCGCGCCCGGCGCATCCTGGACCGCCTGCGCGGGAAGACCACCAAGCGGTTCGCCGCCAACCTGGGCATCGAGCACGACCTTGCCCTCGACTGGTCGCGGACGCGCGCCTGCGTGATCCACGCCGGGATGTACGGCTTCCTCTACGTCAGCCTCAAGGGCCGACAGCCCAACGGCTTGGTCGAGCCTGCCGACTACGAACCCCTCCGTGAGGAACTGCGACAGAAGCTGCTCGCGGTGACCTCGTCTGCCCCGGACGGCCGGCAGATCCAGGTTTTCTCCGAGGTGGCCCGCACGGAGGAGTTGTATGGCTGCCGGCGTGAGGACCAGCCCTGGCTGCCGGACCTGCTGCTGATTCCGCAACCGGGCCTGGCGGTGGTGCGCAAGATCCGGGGCGGCCGGCCGGTGCTGTGGAGCGCGCCCGATCGGTTGGAAGGTACGCACCGCGTCGAAGGCATCCTCATCGCCAACGGCCCCGGCGTCCGCCAGGGCCACACAGCCGGCGGCCGAATCGCCGACATCGCCCCCACCTTGCTGGCCGCCCTGGGCCTGCGTGTGCCTTCGGACATGGAGGGTCGCGTGCTCGCCGACCTCTTCGAGAAGCCCCCCACCGTCGAGTTTGAAACGCCGCAACAGGCCCAGCGGGCCGCCTATGACGAAGTCTACGACGAGGCCGAACGCGACGCCCTCACCCGCCGACTCAGCGACCTCGGATACCTGGAGTAGAGCGTTTCGCGCTTACCGTAGCGGTCGCCCCTCGACTTCGGCGAGCTCTCTTCGAGCCTGAGCCTCAGAGCCGAAGGCAGCCGAGCCGTGGCGACCGGCGTACGTTTCGACCACAACAAACGAACCTGGCCCGTTGCCACGTCCGGTGCGTTTTCCTGTTCGGCCCGTTTTCCCGTCAGAATATAAAAGTCGGAACGTGTTCGCGGTCTCAGCCGGCTACGGGCCACCAATGGTTTGAATGTTGGGGACAGTCACACCCCATAACCGCTGGTCATTGGTGACAAAGCGGGCCGCCCCTGCGGCCACGGCGCAAGCCAATTGAATCGCATCGGGTTGGCGGATGGAGGTAGAAGCCCGGATCTCGGCATAAGCGACCGCGGCGTGGCGATCGAAGGGCACGAGCGTCACACCCGCCGAAGCGGTCAACAACTCGGTGTACCGTTGGGCAAGATCAGCGCGGCCTTGGCGAAGAGGCTGGGCGAGAAGCTCTCCTAAGGTCAGAGTTGAGGTAACGATCTCGTCACCTTGCTGACGGTGGCATGTGAGCAGGGCACGCACTTGAGGCTCGAAATCGGGGTGACGTTCAATAAGGTAGATGAACAGGTTCGTGTCCCAGAACACCTTCATTCCCAGCCCTCGCGTTCCTTCCGCTGGTATTGGACAGGCTCGACTCCAGTCCAGGCCTCGGCCCCCAGGCCGACAAAGGCCAAAATGGGATCGCCATTGGCGGGGAGGTGCTCCGACGCTTGAACGGTGACCTCCAGTGGAACGCCGGCGGGGAGTGTGACCGGCTCATCGGGAATCAGGACTTTGCCATCGTAATGGGCTGTCAGGCGAATCATGATTCGGTCTCCATCCTTAGCAGCTTCAAGCATAGCAGTTCATCTGCGAGTTAGCAATCGTGTGGACGCACCATGAAGCCGTGCGCGAAACAGGGTGAGAGGCCCGGTAGTGCCAGACCGTGAACCTGTCGAGAAACAGCCTCGGGCGGGCAAGGTCGCAATGGCCTGCCGCACACGGCCGGCGGCCGAATCGCCGACATCGCCCCCACCTTGCTGGCCGCCCTGGGCCTGCGTGTGCCTTCGGACATGGAGGGTCGCGTGCTCGTCGACCTCTTCGAGAAGCCCCCACCGTCGAGTTTGAAACGCCGCAACAGGCCCAGCGGGCCGCCTATAACGAAGTCTACGACGAGGCCGAACGCGACGCCCTCACCCGCCGACTCAGCGACCTCGGATACCGGGAGTAGCCCAGAACTTGGATGCCCGGAATAGGCCATGCATGGGATCCATCGCGTAGTCAAACCCAGCCCCAAGCGCCAGCACGCCCAACGAGCCCCAAGCGCCAGCACGCCCAACGAGCCCCAAGCGCCATCACGCCCAACGAGCCCCAAGCGCCAGCGCGGGGATGCGGAGCGTCAGCGACGTACCCCAACCCCCACTCGCCAGCGCCGCCAACGAGCCCCAAGCGCCAGCACGCCCCACGAGCCCCAAGCGCCAGCGCGGGGATGGGAGGCGTCTTGTCGCAGCCAAGAACGACAAGCAGAGCCGCGACCGTAGCGGTCGCCCCCTGCGGCGACCGGCGTGTTCTCGGTAGCGGTCGCCCCCTGCGGCGACCGGCGTGTTCTCCGTAGCCCCCTGCGGCGACCGGCGTGTTCGTTGGGAATCCAGCGGTCTCCAGAGGTGTTGGCCGCTACACACTTTCGTGAAATGCGCCAGGCCCGGCGTTCACACCAGGTTCTCGAAGTGTGCCGCGTGAATGCGCAAGCCCGGCTCACCGGGTTTCTCGATGGGCAGCTTGAGCCATAAAGGCCGGGTGCCGCGGACACGTATTCGTGCCGGAACCCGCGTCGCTGACGCTTGTCCTGGCCGGCTTCGCCCTGCTGGCCGGGCGATGCTCTCGTTCCAGACAGGAAACACCGCTCATGGCTGCCGTCTTCCCTTAGCATCCGTTCGCCCCGTTGCCGGGGCTTCGCAGAGGCCCGCGGGCGGACTCTGACCAGTCAAAGGGGGAGTATACCCGTCTGTGCAGCCCTGCCAAGGGCGCAATCGAGGTCGACAGCGACTGGAATCCACTTCGTAGCCCCCAGCCGGTCCCTCGTCCACATAGAGGGTGGCGCCATTGCCGACGGTTGGAAGCGTGATAGCTGCCGCGATGAGCAAAACACTACGGATCTGAAACATTGGTGTCATTCCTGAAGTACAAAAGAACCTTGGGCGAACCGATCACGAAATCGCAATAACGTCGCGACAATGCCACTGACGATGAAGTAAAGAACGCTCGCGGGTTCAGGCACTCGCAAAACGAAGATCGTATCGAGCACCGGATCGGAGACATAGAGCAACCCATTGCTCCATGTCAATCCAACCGCCGCTGCTCCCGGCGTATCAAAAGTGGCGAGAATAGCCCCGGTCACTGGGTCGAGTTGCAGGATGGACCCTCGCCAGCCGATGTCCGGTCCGAGCCAATCTGAGGCCCCCATCCACAGGTTCACTCCGTCCCAGGCAAGATCCGTGGGTGACTCGACCGGAAGGTGAAAAGCACTCTGAGCCTGCATGGTGATCGGGTCGAGGGAGATGACCCTGCTATCGCCATCCTCAGTGCCGCACACCCATAGGTATTGGCCGTCATACGTGATCCCCTGAGGGCTCCTGATGGGTACGTCGTAGTAGCTGATGACGGAGCCGTCGATGGGGCTGAACTTGGCCATGAAGGGAAGATACGCGCCATATGCGGAAACACCCCATAGCGAGACACCGTCATAAGCGAGGCCCGTGGTTCCGCCTGTGGGCGGCGACGGGTAGCTGGCCTTGACCGCCCCGCCTTCCGGGTCAAGGACATAAAACGTATGAGGCAGATCGACGCCCCAGACCCAGAGGTCCGATCCGACAATGGCCATGCCGTCGGACATCTCGTCCGGAGCGGGAAACTGGCGCTCGATGGGCAGCGTGGCCGCGGCGCTCATGCCGTCGAGCAGCAGCATGATGCCCAGAATGTGCGTCCAGCGTACCCGTCTGTGGGTCGTCCGTGGTTCCATGTGCGTCCTCCTGACAACAAGACAGCAACTCAAGCAAGACAAACGCGAGATCGCAACTTCGGCACCCGCCGCCCGGGCTCGGCAGGTCGGGGTTCCATCCGCAGGCATGTCCAGTACTATCGGCAGACAGTGGCAGTGGGATGCAGTCCCAGTGTAATACAGAACGCCACGCCTCGCCGCCCGTTCCCGCTGGGGCAATGCTCAAGGTCGAAACATGTGGACAGGATCCACCACCTTCGCGGCCCCGGCGCGACGTGGAGCATCTCGGGCAGCAGCCTCCGCCTCTGGTGGCCAGCGAATTCGCACAGAACACACCGGTCGCCACAACCTGTCCGCCCGGCCACGGCGGGCAGGCCGCGGCGGAGGGGGCGACCGCTACGATAAGTCGTGAAGCGCTCTGGCTTGGCCGGCGTGTTTGTGCAGGCCGTGCTGCTGGACATGAACGTTTGGCTGAGACATCGCGCCAGCCCCAAAGCCGGGCACGCCGGCAGACTGCCTGGGCCGGAGCACTCTCAAGGCGTGGCGCTCGACGCGGGCAAGCACGCTAACTCATGCGTTTGGCGTAATTTAGGGAACTGGGCGATACTGGACTTGAACCAGTGACCTCTTGCATGTCGAGCAAGCGCTCTAGCCAACTGAGCTAATCGCCCATCGCAACCCTGACCATTATTCTGCCGAGCCCCCACCCTGTCAAGGGCCGCGTTCGGGGAACCGCCGTGTGCTCCCACGCCTTGGCCTCACTGTCGATCCTGGGATGCATAGGCACACTCCAGCGTGTGCCGACCGGGGCCCACCCGACGCACGCCGCCATCGGGCAGGACCAGCTCGGCAGCCACTCCTTTGGGGACGTGAGCCTCCATGTGAAACTTGCCGTCCGCCACCCTCCATCGGCTCGCGATCCGGCCGGCGGGGCTCTCGAAGCTCGCCTCAGCGTGATTCAGCGGCCCAGGCTCGGGGGCAATGACGATCTCCTTCCAGCCGACACCGCCCGGCCTTTGCCGGATGCCCGCCACATAGCCGTAGAACCACTCCATGACATGCCCCAGCATGCAGTGGTTGAGCGACTGGATGCCGTCGTTCATCGCGTCCCACGTCTCGGGCATCGCGGTCATGCCTTTCTTGAGGATCCCGCCGTAGCTGCCCAGCCCGTCGCGCGAGTAAACCCGATGCAGCACGTCCGACCGCCCCGCCTGGGCCAGGGCCCGGATGAAGAACATGTGGCCGATGTCGCCCGGCGTCTGCTGCCAGCCTCGTTCCGCCAAGTCGGCGACGACCGCGTCGAGCACCGCTTGCTGATCCCCGGCGGGCACGAGCCCGGCAGCCAGTGCGATCGTATGGGCACACTGGCAGGAACCCGTATGCGCAAAGACCTTGCGTTGCCGGTCGTAGAATCGCCGCAAGAAGCCCGACGCCGTCTGCTCACGCAGGGTGCGGTATCGAGCTACATCCTCCGGCCGCCGCAGCACCTCCGCAGCCTGGATCACCGCGTCGATGCACATCACCTGCACCGCGGTCGCGGTCAGTTCGGTCGGAGTGAACCGGCTCGGCCCCGGCGGCTGGCCATGGCCGTAGTCGTACCAATCACCCAACCCGCCCGGCGCGATGCCGTCGGTGGACTGCGATGCGACGTAATCGACGAATCGCCGCATGCAATCGAAGTTGTCGCGGAGGATCTGAGCATCGCCGTACCAGACGTAGTGTTGCCAGGGCAACAGCGCACCGGCGGCCCCCCACTCCACCGTCCAATGAAACGCGCCCGGAAACCGCGTGCCCGCGTAGGACGGTGCGACGGTGAGGATCCGGCCGGTGGGTTCCTGGGCTTCGCGAATATCGCGGGCAATCTTGGCGAACCAGTCGCGGCAGTCGTACCGGTAGCTGAATGTCGGTGCCAGCAGGTAGGCACACTCCAACCAGCCGAGCTTCTCTCGGTGAGGGCAATCGGTCAGCACGTAGGACATGTTCGAGCGCATCGCCCAGTCGATGAGCCGGTGCGTGCGGTTGTAGAGCTCGCTGGAGGTTTCAAGCGTGCCCACCGCGGGCAGGTCGATGCGCACGTGGACCATGTCCAGTTGCTGGAGCACCGGCAGGCCGTCCGGGTTGGGTTGCCCGGCCGGGACCGCCCCGATGATCTCGACCGCCTGGAATCCTTGGTAGTGGAATAGCCACTGGTGACTCTCCGGCCCGCCACCCTTGAGCGTGTAGCGAAACAGCGACGGCGCCCCCCATCGCGGCTTCATGAAGGCCCCGTCCTCGGTGCGGTACTCGGACGGCTGCACGGTGAAGCTCTGGCCAGGTTGGCCCTCAACCGTGAACCGCAGCATCGCGGAAGCGTTTTGCCCGAAGAACACGTGGTACACGCCCGGACCGGCCGACACGACCTCGCGGGCGGGGAAGACCTCCTGCTCGCGGACGGGCGGCCAGAACTGTCTTTCGAGCCGGGCTGCCGGGGCGGGAGCGCGGACGGCGGCTGACCAGTTCGCGTCGTCGAAGCCCGGGCGATCCCATCCGAGCGGCTCCAGCCGGGCATCGTAGTCCTCGCCGCCGAACACGTGGCTGAAGGTCACCGGCCCCGGTGAGGTCCGCCACTGCTCATCGGAGACAATGCGCATGGGCTGACCGTCCGCCATCTGGATATCCAGCTCGACGCGCAAGAGAAACGGCGTGCCGAAATCCGTCTCCGCGCCGCCCTTGTGGTAGCGATCAGCCGGCGAAGGTGGATTGTGCCAGAACGAGTTGCCCAGCATCACGCCGAGGGCGTTGCGGCCTTGGGTCATGAGCCCTGTGACGTCGATCTCCTCGTAGTAGATCGTCTGGTCGTACTGCGACCAGGGCTGGTGGATGGCGGCGTCGCCGGCCCGCTGGCCGTTCACCCGCACCTGAAAGTGGCCGAGCCCGACAATGCGCATCACCGCTCGCACCGGGCGAGCCGCCAGATCGAACTCACGACGCATGAGCGGGCAGCTCGCACTTGACGAAGTCAACCAGGCCGGCTCTTGGCCCAGGACCGGGGCACCGGATGCGGTCATCAGCAGCAGGGCCGCAACCGCCCTTCGCAGGCTCCGCATGCCTCTTCGATAGCCCACGCCGCCCTCTGCTAAGCCAGCGACAGCCCTACGCATACGCACCTCCCGAGCATCTCAGGCAAGACCTTGTCATCATTCACCCGCAGATACAATTCACCCTCACACCGCATTCACCCGCAGATACGCTGTTTCAACATCGCCAGAATCGGGCATTATCCAGGACCAAACGAGCTTGTTCGTGTTCCACGACCGAGCGAACTTGTTCGTGCTCCAGGACCGAACGAACTTGTTCGTGGGGTCTGAATACCACGGATGCGCACAATATGCACCGCACTGCTCGCAGAGCCGTGCCACACGAACTCGTTCACTTGCGTTCCTCTCACACGCCGCACAAACCGGGGGTTGTCACCCCCGGCTCCTGCGCTTCACCACTCACTTGCACCATGCTCGCTTCCTGCGCGAACCGGGAATTGTCACCCCCGGCTCAGCTTCTACTTTGTCGCCTCGCCTCTTCTCTCGCCCGCGAACTCCTCGATCTGCTGGGCCAAGCCGATGAGGATCTGGGCTTCCGTGCGGCTCAGGCCGGCCCGGGAAAGAATGCCCCGGATCGGAAACATCAGGTGGTCCGGCTTGTCGGGGTTGAGGTAGCCGATGATGCCCAGGGCATGCTGGAGGCGGTCCAGCAGACGCGATACCAGGGCCAAATCGGCCGGCTCGCCCGCCGGGCGGATATTCGCGTCGGTATGGCGGACCCCGGCCAAGGCGAGGAAACACTCATAGAGACAGACAGCCACCGCATGCGAAAGATTCAACGTCGGATACGCGGGCTGTGCGGGGATCTGCACCACGGCATCACAACGGAGCAACTCCTCGCGCGACAGTCCGTTGTCCTCCGAGCCGAACAGCAGGGCCACGTCGCCGTGCTCGATGTGCCGCCGCAACCGCTCGCCCAGGTCACGCGGCAAAAGGTCGTCCGCCTGGTGTACCGGCCCGGTCCGCCGACTGGTGCCCACCGCGCAGACCGCGCCTTCCAGGGCTTCGGCGAGCGTCGCCACCACCCGAGCCGCGCGCAACCGATGCTCGCCCCGCGTACTGCGCTGCAGCGCGTCGCGCGAGAGCACGTCGACCTCGGGCGCCACCACGTACAGCGCTCCCGCAGCGAAGTTCTCCATCACCCGCGCGACCGCCCCGATGTTACCCGCAATCTGCGGCCGCACCAGCACCACCCGCACACGACTCATCATCCCCGCGTCAGCCATGCACGCATTGTAAGCCCACTCACCTCAACGCCAAAGCACGATGACCATCGGCTCTGTTTGGCCGCGTCGCTTGCGACGCGGATCGCTGCCGCGCGGAACCGCCAGACACGAATTCGACAAGCTCCCACCATCCCCCGTACTCCTGCTCACAGCAAGCTGCACAGGGCAGGATGCGACGCTTGTCCTTGATGATCGCGCCTGCGATCTGCTATCCCTCAAACGTCCAGCCGCATTTCTCGCACGTTGACTGCTCGGCCACCATCACTGCCCCGCACCTCAGACAGGTGATGTCGCCATCCGGATCCTTGTCTCCCTTGATCACGAGCGAACCACATCGAAGGCAATGATGGCTCCTCTGCATCACCCATGGCTGGAGAACTTCGACCTCCCTGCCGCCGGCTGCGTCGCTGTAGAAGAGCTTCATATACGAGATGCCGACGGTCAGAAAGCCGAACAACGTGCCCTGAATGCGGCACGACCCCTCGCTCATCGGAGCTCGACAGTGTGGGCAATCCATGGGCCATCTCCATTCCAAGAATCCGGCAGCCAGCACACTCGTACCACTTCCGCAAGAAGCATTACGGCTCCTCTCGCGGAGATCGCTTGTCCCCCACATGCTTCCCGGGCAGCAACCCTCGCATCCGAGTCAACGGCCTGCAACTCCTGCTACCGCCATGTTCTGCACCCCAGCCCCCACGGCTTGCACTCAGAACCCACCTCGAAAGGCACACCCACTTGCCAGCCTTCACGCCAGTTGGACGCCGTCGGGCCGACAAGCGTACTGATCGTGCAACTGGACAAGCCCGGCCAGGTCCTCATCAACAGGGCCGTTACCCAAGACCTCCAGCAGACGGCAAACGGCGTACTGTTGGGCCTTGGCTTCGTACGCCTGCTGCCATGCGCGATACCTGCGCTCATCCTCGGCATGTTCCCACGGGTAACGGTTCGGCGGTTGGCGGCAGCCGCAGCGCCACGGCTTGGGGCTGAGGCGGGCACGGAAGCATTCCTGACGCAGCGTCAACCTCCGATATAGCGCATCGCTGCCCAGATCCACAAGCAGCCGTGAGACCTCCTCGGAGACCGGATCATAGTGCCGGTCCGTGAAGAGCAAGCGTAGCCCCGCCGCCGTCTCATAGACTCGGCAGGAGCGATCCGGATGATGGTGGAACCAGTCCCGGACCCTCTGAGCCGTGGCCTGCCGGCTCGCCTGGGCCTTCTCGCGTCGACGGCGGGAGGAAAAGAGGCACCGCAATGCATCGACGATGCCGTCCGACCCGGCTCGTTCATGATCGACGTCCGCGAAGCACACCGATCGGCAGTTGAGCACCAAGGCACCATAGCGATTGCGTGTGATGATCGCCGATTCCTCGCCGGGTGCCCCGACGCTCTGCACAATCTCCTCTCGCAGCGGGTGCTCGAGGTAGTCGTACGCGTCGCGCTTTTCGCCGGTGGTAACCAGATCGCAGATCGATCTTGCCCTCGCCCCCGCATGGCGGCTTGCTTCGGCGAGACTGTCGAAGGACCACCCCCATATGCGAAAAAGCACCGGCCGGCCACGGTGATCCGCGCCGGACTGCTCCGCCTTCGCCCAGTACTTCGGTATTCGCATGATGATCTCCCGTGCGTCCTGTCGGCGGGGCGCCACGATCACCACAATGAAAATGGGATCGCCTATCGGGCAACATTGGTTCTGCCCGTTTAGCCGTGTCGCGTGCGACACGGATCGGTGCCGCAAACGACACCGCTCAACACGGGTTCCGAAGGCTGTCGCCTCTCTGCCTTAGCCCCCCCTATCCTAACAGCTTCTCCGCCACGGCGACCAGTTCTTTGACGTGGTCGATGCTGACCTGGAAGGCGGCCTTCTCATCCGGGGCCAGGGGAACCTCGATGACCTTCTCGACGCCGTGGCGGCCGAGCACGCAGGGCACGCCCACGAAGTAGCCGCCGATGCCGTATTCCTTATCACAGTAGGCGGCACAGGGCAGAATGCGGCGCTTGTCCTTGATGATCGCCTCGGCCATCTGGACGGAGGCGGCCGACGGGGCGTAGTACGCGCTGCCGGTCTTAAGCAGGCTGACGATTTCGCCGCCGCCCTTGCGGGCCCGGTCAACGATGGCGTCCAGGCGATCCTTGGCGATCAGGTGGGTCACCGGGATACCGGCCACCGAGGTGTAGCTGGGCAGCGGCACCATGTCATCGCCGTGCCCCCCGAGCAGCAGGGCGGTGATGTCCTCCACGCTGCAGCCCAACTCCATGGCGATGAATGCTCTGTAGCGGGCGGTATCGAGGATGCCGGCCTGCCCGACCACCCGTTGCGTGGGGAAACCCGAGGCCTTCCACGCCGTGTACACCATCGCGTCCAGCGGGTTGCTGACCACGATGAGCACCGCCTCCGGGCTGTGCCGGGCCGCCTGCTCGGTCACACTGCGGACGATCTCCACGTTCTTGGCCAGCAGGTCGTCCCGGCTCATGCCCGGCTTGCGGGCCAGACCCGAGGTGATGATCACCACGTCGCTGCCGGCCGTGTCCTCGTAGCTGTTCGTGCCGATGATCTCGCAGTCGAACCGCTCGATCGGCGATGCCTGCCGCAAATCCAGGGCCTTGCCTTGCGGCATCCCCTCGACAATATCCACCAGGACGATGTCGCCCAGTTCCTTGGCCGCTGCCCAATGAGCACAGGTCGCCCCGACGTTCCCGCCGCCGATGATCGTGATCTTCGCTCGCCCAGTCATATCCTTGACACGCCTCCGCGATGATATTTGTCCGGCCTCGTCTGATTCAACGGGAGGCATTATACGCTCGCGCTGACGGTTGGCCAGCCGGCCGCTCGCGCCCTCGCTGTGCCCACGCTTCCGGCAGGAAACTGCTGAGCGAATCGCCATGGTGAGCCTACGGGCGTCGATCTCCAGCGTATGCGGGTCGATCCGCCGCATCGGCTCGGGCTCGGGCGGCTCGTACTCGTCGGCAATGTCGCCGATGATCTCTTTCGCCTCGATCAGCGTCGCCGTGCCCGGCAGGAGTATACTGCACGGTCGCCTGGCCACACCCCCCAGCGAATGGCTCCACCGGGGAGGAACCGCACTGTCTCTTCTTGGCATTGCCTGCCGATAGTAATACACGTGCCCAGGGTGTAAGCACTGATATGCTGGCAGGACCGGTTACACTGCGATGAACGCTTGGTCGCTTGCCTCAGGGCGTGCGTACGCAGGAGGCGGCTGGATCA
>Ga0123332_1002165_pt1 | contig 18859 bp, 15 predicted proteins | sample BioC12SIPDNA_4_FD_89958 | JGI IMG/M metagenome (GOLD analysis project Ga0123332, IMG submission 89958) | Anaerobic biogas reactor microbial communites from Washington, USA - Biogas_R2_A C12 SIP DNA | ecosystem: Engineered > Bioreactor > Anaerobic > Unclassified | place: Washington, USA...
CAGGGCCGCGACCGTGGGCCGCTGGGCGTCGAGCGTGAGCTCGGTGGGGAAGCGGAACGTCGCCGTGGCCGTCACGGCGCCGGCCGTCGCCGCGGCGCCGTCGGGCACCAGGCCCTCGGCGCGGGCGGTCACGGTGAGGTCGCCCGCGGCGCGCTCGCCCACGCGTAGCCGGACGCCGCCCTCGCTCGCGGCGACGAGCTCGCCGTTGGTGAGCGCGTAGCGCGCCGTGAAGTGGGCAGGCGGCACCACCAGGTCGGGGCGGCCGGGCGGCGTGACCGCCAGCTCGAGGTCGAGCTCCATGCCCGGCGTGACGGCGGTGGTGGGCAGGCGCGGCGTGAGGGTCGCCGCGCCCAGCAGGGCCACGAGCTCCACCGTCGCGGCGTTGGCCTCGTTAGGGCTGACGAGGTGCGAGGCGGTGCCGTAGGCGAGGGGCCTCGCGGCCTCGTCCTGCGCGCGGGCGGTGAACGTGAACGTCTCGCCCCGCTGCAGGTGGAGGGTGACCTGACGGGCGTCGGCGCCGATCAGGAGCTCGGCGGTCCCGCCGGTCCGGCTCTGGCGGCCGTCGCTGTCGAAGCGGACCGCGCGTCCGGTCTCGTCCGCTACCCGGAGCACCACGTCGGTGGCCAGGACGGCGCCGTCGCTCGTGCGCGGACCGCCCGTCAGCGCCACGCTCACCGCGACGAGCCCACGGTCGCCCGGTGGCTCGCCGCCGGGCCGGCAGGCCACGAGCAGCGCTAGCGCGAGCAGGCACGAAGCGGCGGCGAGCCGCCGAAGCCGGCGTGGGCCGTCGGCAGGAGCCTTCGCTACGGGATCAGGAAGTTCGGTTCTTACGCTCGTCGAAGAGTAGGTACAGCAAGACGGCAAGCACATCCCCCCGGATACCATCGTCGATCACCGATGCAACCCAGCCACTGTTACCCGCTGCACGTTCCGTTAGGGAACGCCCGAGCCGGGCATCAGGACACAGTCTCGTGTAGGGGTGCGACAGGGAGTGACGTAGCGTCTCCCGCCGCGTCGCTGTCACGTCTACCAAGGAGCTCGTGACGCGTCGCGCAGCCTGCGCTACGGCCCGATCCGGTTGGAGAGAGGTGGCCGGAGCCCGAGGGCTCCGGCCACCTGGTCGCCGCAAGGTCGCGACGCTTCGCTCTAGAACAAGGCCTCGCGGAAGTACCAGTCGAAGGAGTTGATGTTCCCACCGCCGAGCTCGAAGAAGGGCCGGTCCAGTTCGTCGGCGCCGGCGAGGGTCTGGGTCACGACGTTCCAGCCCTCGCGCAGCGTGACGCTACCGCTTCGCGCCTCGTACGCGTGCTGGCCGATCGCGGTGAAGGTGACCTGCCGGTCGGCGTATATGAGGAAGCCCAGGGCGTCGCCCACCTGGGGCGCGTCGGGGTTGGCGTACCTGCCGAGCTGGAACTCGCCGGACCCGTCCGCGAGCACCACGAAGGCGACAGCTATGCCCGCCTCGGGGTCGCTCGCCTCGACGTCGTCGGCCACGGCCGGCATCAGGGCGCTCGCCGGCGCGGGCTTGAGGCTGAAGCGGATCTGCTCGCCGGCCACGGTGCCGGTGCCGAGCACGACCGTACCGTCGGCCTCGGGGTCGTTGGTGAAGGCGTACACGGCGACGTCCGCCTCGGGGCCGTCGTACCCGATGACGGTCCCGGTCACCTCCGGGCCGATGCCCAGGTCGGTGGGTGCGCAGGCGGCGAGCGCGAGCACCAGCGCGGTGGCGAGGACGAGGACCCTAGAAACGTGGTTCATGACGTGATCTCCTCTTCAAGTTGTGCCGAAGGGCCGACCCAGGCTAACCCGGGGGCGCGGGCGCGCCGCCGTGGGGGGGAGTACACAGTTCGGCCTCGGGCGCGGGGTTCCCGGCCCCTCGGTGCGCTCGGGCGCGTCGAGCGGCGGTGGCACCGGGTGGATGAAGCAAGGGCTACATGGGGCTCGATGTGTGACACAATTGCTTCACAATGACCACCATCGGCTTCGCCACCATCGGCCAATCCCCCCGTACCGACCTGGTCCCCTACCTGCTCGCCGGCCTCCCTGCCGACGTCACCGCCCTGGAGGCCGGCGTCCTGGACGGCCTGACCCCTGAGGAGATGGCCGCCTTGGACGACGACGGCCCCGGGGTCCACATGGTCACCCTCCTCAACGACGGCAGCTCGGTGCGCCTGGCCTTCGACCGTACGCTGCCCCGCATGCAACGCGTGGTCGACGACCTGGTGGCTCGCGGCGCCGACCTCGTGGTGATCCTCTGCGGCGCCGACTGGTCGGCGGTGCGCGCTCCCGTGCCGGTCGTCAACCCCGGGCAGCTGTTCCCGAAGGTGATCCAGGGGCTCGCCGGCCGCTCGAAGCTGGCCGTCGTCCGCCCGTCGGCGGGGCAGGTGCCGGCAACCGAGCGGGAGTACCGCGAACGGCTGGGGCTGAACGCCGTCGTCACCGCGGCGTTCCCCTACGACGACGCGGCCGTGGCCAACGCCACCGCGGCGGCGGCCCAGCTCCGGGGCCACATGCCCGAGCTCGTGTGGATGACGTGCGTGGGGATGGGGGAGGAGATGCGCGCGGCCGTGCGGCGGGAGCTCGGGGTACCTGTGGTGCTGGCGCGTTCGCTCCTCGCCCGGCTGATCGCCGAACTGGTAGCCTGAGCCGCGGTTGCATCCCGACCATGGACGAACTGAGAGAACGCCTGCGGCAGAAGTACGAGCGGCTGACGCCCTCCGAGCGGCGCATCGCCGAGTGGCTCGAGCGTAGCTTCGAGCAGCTCGCCTTCCAGACCGTCAACGAGGTGAGCCAGGCCACCGGCGTCAGCGAGGCCACCATCGTGCGCTTCGCGCGCAAGCTCGACTTCGCCAGCTTCTCGGACCTGCAGAGCGAGGTGCAGGCGGCGATGCAGCGCCACTACTCGGTGGGCAGCCGCCTGGCGGGCCTCGACGTGGCCGACGGGCCGCTCGCCGCGGCCTACGAGCGCGACCTCGAGAACCTACGCCGCACCTACGAGCAGATCGACGAGGCCGTCTTCGAGGGGGCCGTCAAGGCCATCGCGCACGCGCCGAAGGTGGTCGTCATCGGACTGCGCGCCTCCACCGCCGCGGCGGTCTACATCGCCTTCGCGCTGAACCTGATCCGGCCGCGCGTGTCGCAGCTGCGCATCGAGCTGGACAACATGCACGACCAGCTGCTCGACCTAGCGCCCGGTGACGTGTTGATCGCGATCAGCCTGCAGCGGCCGGCGCGCAAGACGCTCGAGGTGGTGCAGGAGGCGTCCGAGCAGTACGGCGTGACGGTCGTGGCCATCACCAGCAGCGCGCTCTCCGCCCTGGCGCAGAAGGCGCAGTACGTGCTGGTCGCCGGCAGCGAGGGCACCTTCAACAGCTACGCCGCCACCTTCAGCTTGGCGGGCGCGCTGCTCGAAGGGGTGGCCGCCAGGCTGCGCAGCTCCGCCACCGAGCGCCTGGCGCGCCTCGACGCGGCCAACTCCAAGGACGTCTACGGCAGCTAGCCCGGGCTCGCGCCGTGCCGGTGATGGGCTGGTGACGTGCCGGTGGCGGGCCGGTGACGCGTCGTGCCCGGCGGCCCGCGCGCGGCGCCGCCCTCGAGGCCCGCGACGTCGCTCCACCCAAGGGTTGAAGTATCCATTTCAACAAGCTAAGCTCCTGAAGCAGAACATTCAATGTTTCGGCGAGGGCCGATGTAGCCCTCGTGGAGCGGAGCCGTATGAGCCTGTTAGACGAAGTGCACATCGACGAAGGGCGTTTAGCCGCCCACCTCGACTGGTTCGCCGGCGTCCGGCGCGACACGGGCGGCCCAGGCGAGGACGCCGCCGCCGGCTACATCGTGGCGCAGCTGGAAGAGGCCGGGGTGGAGGTCCGCGTCCACGAGTTCGACGCGTTCCTCAGCTACCCGCGCGAGGCGAGCCTCACGGAGGCGGACGGCGCCTCCCTGGGCGTCGGATGCGTGACCCACAGCTTCGCGGCCTCCACGCCCGACGCTGGCCTCACGGGCGAGCTCACCTACCTCCCCGACGCCGACTTCAGCCAGGCCGCCGGCAAGCTCGTGCTGGTCGACGGGCTCTGCACCCCCATCACGGTGCTCGAGGCCAGCCGCGCCGGCGTGGCGGGCGTGGTGTTCGTCAACCAGGGCGACGTGGTGCACAACATGATCGCGACCACCATCTGGGGCACCCCGAGCCTCGACCAGCTCGACCGGCTGCCCACCGTCGCCGCCGTTTCCGTCTCCAGGCCCGACGGCGAGCGCCTGAAGGCGCGCCTGGCCGAGGGGCCCCTCACGGTGCGCCTCACCACCCGCGTGGAGACGGGTTGGTACCGCTCCAAGCTGCCCGAGGCCATCATCCGCGGCAGCGACGCCGACACCGACGAGTTCGTGCTGGTGGGCGCCCACTACTGCTCGTGGGAGATCGGCATCACCGACAACGCCACCGGCGACGCTTGCCTCCTCGAGATGGCGCGCGCGCTGCAGGCGCAGCGCCATGCCCTCAAGCGCTCCGTGCGCCTCTGCTGGTGGCCCGGGCACTCGCACGGCCGCTACTCGGGCAGCACCTGGTACGCCGACAACTTCTTCCACGACCTGGCCGACAACTGCGTGGCGTACCACAACATCGACTCGCCCGGCGTCCGCGGCGCCACGCTCTACGTGGCGCGCCACACCACGGCCGAGGTCGAGGCGTTCTGCACGAACCTCATCGGCGACATGACCGGGCAGACCTCGCCCGAGGTGCACCGCCCCTCGCGCGCCGCCGACCAGTCGTTCCTGGCCAACGGTGTGCCCGCCTTCAGCACCTACCCCTTCCTGCCGCACGAGGACCCCGAGCGCAAGCCCTGGACGGGCGGCTGCGGCAACGCCTGGTGGTGGCACTCGAGCGCCGACGTGCGCGACAAGGCCGACGAGGCCATCCTGGCGCTCGACACGCGCATCAGCATCGAGGGCGTGGCGCGCCTGGCCAACGCCCGCGTGCTGCCCATCGACCCCAGCCGCTCGGCGCAGGAGGCGGCCGGCTTCGTGGCCGACTTCGCCGCCGCCACCGCCGGTCACCTCGATACCACGGCGCTACAGCAGGCGGCCGACGAGCTGCTGGCCGCCGCCACCGCGCTCGCCGAACGCGCGCGCGCCGCGCAGGACGCCGAAGAGGCCGAGACCGCTGCCATCAACCGTGGCCTGATGCGCTTCAGCCGCGCGCTGATGCCCGCCGTCTACACCAAGGGCGGGCGCCACGTGCACGACCCCGCCGAGTGGTCGCCGCTCATGCGCAACGACCGCAGCTCCCTGTTCCCCTCCCTGGGCCCCGGCTTCGCGCTCGCCGAGCTAGCGGGCCAGCACGAGTACGGCTTCGTCAAGGCCGGGCTGGTGCGCCAGGTCAACCGCGTGGTCGACGCCTTCCGCGAGGCCACCGAGGTCTGCCGCGCGGCCACGGCCGCGTCCGAGGCCACGCCCGAGGTGGCGTGAAGGTGAAGGAGGTGAACGAACGGGCCGGCCAGCCAGAAATATCATGCGGCCCACGCGCCGGCGCCCCCGGCTGCGCGTGACCCGCTAGGGTCGCGAGCCTCGATCCCCCGCCTACTCCCCGACGTTCCCCCGATCGGGTGCCTGATAAGGAAGAGGAACCCTGTGAAAGCGTTGAGAACCATCTTCGTCGCCCTGCTGGTCGCCGGCGCCTCCGTCGCCCTGGCGCAAGGCGGCGTGCTGCGCGTGGGCACCGTGAGCGAGCCCACCAGCCTCGACCCCATCACGACCAACAACGTGCCGTCGAGCATCATCTTCATGCAGGTCCACGACGCGCTCGTGACCTACGACCAGGACCTCAACATCGTGCCGATGCTGGCCGAGTCGTGGGAGGTCTCCGAGGACGGTCGCACCTACACCTTCGCGCTCCGCGACGGCGTGAGGTTCCACGACGGCGAGCCGTTCACCGCCGCCGACGTGGTCTACGCCTTCACCGCCGGCGCCGACCCCGCCTACCAGAGCCAGTGGCTCGGCCGCTTCCAGCAGATCGAGGCCATCGAGGCGCTCGACGACCTGACGGTCCGGCTCACGCTCGAGGCGCCCAACGCCGCCTTCATCGACCAGATCACCTACTTCGGCATCCCCTCCAGCAAGGCGCACCGCGAGCTGGGCGGCGACGGCTACGCCATCGCCCCGGTGGGCACCGGCCCCTTCAAGTTCGTGTCGTGGCAGCGCAACGACAAGCTCGTGCTCGAGCGCAACGACGACTATTGGCTCACGCGCCCCAACCTCGCGGGCGTCGAGTTCCGCGCCATCCCCGAGCGTAGCGTGGCCGCGGTCGAGCTCGAGGTCGGCGGCATCGACGTGGCCATGAGCCTGAACGCCGACGACGTCACGCGCCTCGAGAGCCACCCCGACATCACCGTTGGTTCCACGCCCACCCTCAGCTACTACTACGTGGCGATGAACAACCAGCTCGGGCCGCTGGCCGACGTGCGGGTGCGCAAGGCCATCCAGTACGCCCTGCCCCTCGACCAGATCGTCGACACCATCTTCGGCGGCGTCGGCGCCATCCGCGCCTACACCTCCATGGCTCCCGGCAGCCTCGCCTACGACGAGAGCGTCGTGGCCGACATCCCCGGCTACGACCCCCAGCGCGCCCTGCAGCTGCTCGCCGAGGCCGGCTACCCCAACGGCTTCTCCACCACCATCTACACCCCCACCGACTCCAACCGCCGCCAGCTCGCCGAGCTCGTGCAGGCCGCGCTGGCGCTGGTGAACATCAAGGTCGAGGTGCGCGCCGTGGAGCTGGGCACCATGCTGCCCATCACCTACGCCGGCGAGGCGCCGATGTGGATCCTCGGCTGGACCTCGGGTACCGACCCCAACAACTACAGCTACGAGATGTTCCACTCGACCCCCGAGGCGTGGGCCGAGAACGCCACCACCTACAACACCTCGCGCTACCACAACCCCGAGGCCGACGAGCTCATGGCCACCGCCCGCACCCTGACCGACATGGAGGAGCGCCTCCCGCTCTACCGGCAGGCCATCCGCACCATCTTCGTCGACGACGCCGCGCAGATCGCCGCCTACCACCAGACGTTCAACATCGCCTACCGCAACCACGTCCAGGACATCTTCCTGAACCGCAACTCGCGCATGGACCTGGTGACCATCTACAACAACGTCTCGCTGACGAACTGACCCGCCCCGCGGGGTCGACGACCGTGCGAGCGGTCGTCGACCCCGACCTCCCCAGTGCAGTGATGCGCTGCTCGCCTGCCCGCTGAGGAGCGAATGACCCTTTTCATCATCCGAAGGCTGATCGCGCTCGTGCCCGTGCTGCTGGGCGTGAGCACCATCGTCTTCTTCATCCTCCACCTGACGCCCGGCGACCCGGCCCAGCTGATGCTCGGCGACTTCGCTACCAAGGAGGCGGTGGCGCAGCTGCGCGAGGAGATGGGCCTCAACGAGCCGCTCTACGTGCAGTACGGCCTCTTCGTGGCCAACATCGCGCGCGGCGACCTCGGCACCTCGATCGCGCAGCGTCAGCCGGTGGTGACGCTGATCGCGCAACGCCTCCAGGCGACCGCCGAGCTGGCGCTCATGGCCATGCTGTTCGCGTTGGCCATCGGCGTGACGGGCGGGGTGCTGGCCGCGGCCAACCACAACTCCGTGACCGACTACGTCACCACGGCCCTCTCTCTCCTGGGCATCTCGGTACCGATCTTCTATCTTGGTCTGCTGCTGATACTCGTCTTCTCGTTGCAGCTGGGTTGGTTCCCCGTCTCGGGGCGCGGCGCGCCGCTCTTCGCCAGCATCGGCGCGCTGTTCCGCGGCGAGGCCCAGCCGTTCGTGACGTCCCTCAAGCACCTGTTCCTCCCCAGCCTGGCGCTGGGCCTCTCGTTCGCCGCCCTGATGGCGAAGATGACGCGCGCCACCATGCTCGAGGTGCTGCAGCAGGACTTCGTGCGCACCGCCCACGCCAAGGGCCTCAGGCGCTGGGGCGTGATCATGAAGCACGGCCTCAAGAACGCCGGCATCCCGCTGCTCACCATCCTCGGGCTGCAGTTCTCGGCGCTGCTGGGCGGCTCGGTGCTCACCGAGACGGTGTTCGCCTGGCCCGGCCTCGGCCGGCTGGCGGTCGACGCCATCTTCACCCGCGACTTCCCCCTGGTGCAGGGCACCGTGCTCGCGGTGGCGCTGATCTTCGTGCTGCTCAACCTGCTGGTCGACCTGGCCTACGGGCTCCTCGACCCTCGGGTGACGTACTCGTGAGCGCCTTGGGCACCCCGGAGCCCGCGCCCACGGAGCCCGCGCCCGCGGGCGGCGTGGCCACCGCGGGCGCGCCGCGCGCGCGGCGCAAGCTGCCCAAGCCGGTGCTGCGCTTCACGCGCTCGGTCAACGCCATGGTGGGCCTGGCGCTCACGCTGCTGCTGACGCTGGTGGCGCTGTTCGCGCCGCTGCTGATGCGCGAGGACCCCTACCAGGTGGACTTCGGCAAGCTGAGCCAGCGCCTGGAGCCGCCCGGCGAGAGCAGCTGGCTGGGCCGCGACAACTTCGGCCGCGACATCTACTCGCGCATCATCGCCGGCACGCGCGTGAGCCTGCTGGTGGCGTTCGGCGCCGTGGCGCTGAGCATGCTGGTCGGCTCGCTGCTGGGGCTGGTGGCCGGCTACTTCGGCGGCTGGCTCGACGAGGTGATCATGCGCGTCACCGACATCCTCTACGCCTTCCCCTCCATCCTGCTGGCGCTGGCGCTGGTGGCGGCGCTGGGCCCCAGCCTCGCCAACCTGGTCTTCGCCATCTCGTTCGTGTCGGTGCCGGGCTTCGCGCGCGTGATGCGCAGCTCCGTCATCCAGATCCGCGGCAAGGAGATGCTCGAGTCGGCGCGCTCGCTGGGCGCCGGCGACCTGCGGATGATCTTCCGCCACGTGCTGCCCAACTCGCTGGCTCCCACCGTGGTGCTGGCCTCGATGTCGATGGCCACCGCGCTCCTCACCGAGGCGGGGCTGTCGTTCCTGGGGCTCGGCGTGCAGCCACCCACCCCGTCGTGGGGCGGCATCCTGGCCGACGGCCGCGAGTACCTGCGCACCGCCCCGTTCATGACCAACTTCGCCGGCCTGGCCATCCTGTTGGCCGTGATGGCCTTCAACCTGCTGGGCGACGGCATCCGCGACGCCTTCGACCCACGCAGCAAGCTCTAGTCCCGTCGCTTCACCCGCCTAGGAGGCACCCCATGCAGACGCGCATCAAGATCAACGACGCCGAACTGTTGGTGAACGTGGAAGGGAGCGGCGTGCCGATCATCGCGCACCACGGCGCTCCCGGCCTCAGCACCCACGAGGAGCCCAAACGCGCCTTCGGCCCGCTCGCCGACAAGCACCAGATCGTCACCTTCGACGCCCGCGGCAGCGGCGCCTCGGAGGCCAAGCCGCCCTACACGCACGAGCAGTGGGTGGCCGACATCGACGCCATCCGCGAGCACTTCGGCTTCGAGAGGTTCATCATGGCCGGCGGCTCCTACGGCGGCTTCCTGTCGCTGGAGTACGCCATCCGCCACCCCGAGCGCGTGACCCACGTGATCCTGCGCGACACGGCCGCGCGCGACTACGGCGAGCAGGCGAAGGCCAACGCGCTCGCGCGCGCCAAGGAGTTCCCGCAGATCACCGAGGAGGTCCTGGACCACGTCTTCGACGGCACCATGCGCGACAACGAGCACTACCGCGAGTGCTGGGAGATCATCGCGCCGCTCTACAACGTCAACTACGACCCCGTGGCCATGGCCGAGCGCATCAAGAGCATCCCGTTCAACTACGAGACCAAGAACTTCGCGTTCGCTCACAACCTGCCGAACTACGACGTGCGCGACCAGCTCTCCAAGATCACCGTGCCGGTGCTGATCACGGTGGGGCGCCACGACTGGATCACGCCGGTGGAGGCCAGCGAGGAGCTCCACGCGCTGCTGCCCAACAGCGAGCTGGCGATCTTCGAGAACTCGGGCCACTCGCCGCAGCAGGAGGAGGCCGAGCTCTGGATCGCCACCATCCGAGACTTCCTGGAGCGGCACGGGGCCTACCAGGGCTGAGGTCCTTCGGGGGCCGGCCGCGCGCCTGCGTGCCGGGCCGGCACCAGCGCCAACGGTTCGGCGTCGCTGAAGCGTCCTAGCTGCTTCCCATACACCCGAACCGCGTGGAACGGCAGGAGGTCGGCCGCCCACGGGGGGCGTGGACCTACACGGGCCCGGCGGCCGGACGGGAAGCCGGAGGCGTGCTCACCCCGGCAGCCATGCCTCCCGCGAGAACACCGCCACGAACCCGGGGTTCCCCAGGCTCTCGCCGCCGTACCTGAGCACCCCGCTGCCGTCCTCGGCGATCATCTCGCCGCCCGCCGCGATCAGCACCGCCTGCGCGGCGGCGGTGTCCCACCACATGGTGGGCCCCAGGCGCGGGTAGTAGTGTGCCGTGCCGTCGGCCACCAGGCAGCTCTTGATGGCGCTGCCCCTAGCGATGGTCTCGACCGCGCCGTAGCGCCCTCTAAGCGCCTCGATGAACGCCAGCGTGGCGGGGTTGGCGTGCGAGCGGCTCACCATCACGCGCACCGCGTCCTCCGACGGCGGCGCCACGTGGATGGGGTGGGCGTTCCCTTCGGCGTCGAAGCGCCAGGCGCTGGCCGGGCCGTGGGCGCTCCTGGGCGAGCCCAGGTAGGTCAGGCCGGTCACGGGCGCGTGCACCACCCCGAGGATGGGCAGGCCGTTCTCGACCAGCGCGATGTTCACGCTGAACTCGCCGTTGCGCTTCACGAACTCCTTGGTGCCGTCGAGCGGGTCCACCAGCCAGAAGCGCCGCCACGCCCGGCGCTCCTCGAAGGGGGGCGCGGCCTCCTCCTCGCCGATCACCGGAACGAAGGGCGTGAGCTCGGCCAAGCCCTGCACGATGTGGCGCTGCGACGCCAGGTCGGCGGCGGTCACGGGGGAGGTGTCGGCTTTGCGGGTCACTTCGAACTCGGTGGCGTAGACCTCGAGGATCTTCTCGCCCGCTTCCTGCGCCAGCCGCATGACGCCCTCGCGGAGCGCATGCAGGTCGAGAGGGCCGTCCTTCGTCACGCCCCAAGCGTAGCCCGTGCGGGTGGAGCGGCGTGTCGGGCCGCTTGACCCTCACGTAACGTGAGGCTCTACGCTACCCAGCGAAGGAGGTGCGCCATGCACCGAGGCACGACCGCGACCCGCGAGCGAGCGCTGACCGTCGGCGAGGTCGCCAGCCTGGCCGGGGTGAGCGTCCGGACGCTCCACCACTACGACGCCATCGGCCTGCTGTCGCCGGCGGCCCGCAGCGACGCCGGCTACCGGCTGTACGGCGAGGACGACCTGGCGAGGCTCCACCAGATCCTCGCCTACCGCGAGCTCGGCTTCGAGCTCGACGCCATCGCGCAGCTCCTAACCGAACCCGCGGACGAGGTGGAGCACCTCAGGCGCCAGGAGGCGCTGCTGAACGCGCGCCTCGAGCGGCTGCTGGCCATGCGCCGCGACGTCCGCAAGCAGATGGAGGCACGGAAGATGGGTATCGAACTGGACCCCAAGGAGATGCTCGAGGTGTTCGGCGACCACGACCCCACGCAGCACGCCGAGGAGGCCAAGGAGCGCTGGGGCGACACCGACGCCTACCGGCAGAGCCAGGCCCGCACCAAGCGCTACACGAAGGACGACTGGCTGCGCATCCAGCAGGAGGGCGAGGAGGTCGAGTCGCGCCTCGCGGAGCTCATGCGCCAGGGCGTGCCGGCCACCGACGCCCGCGCCCTGGAGGCCGCCGAGGCCCACCGTCAGCTGATCAGCCGCAACTTCTACGACTGCGGCTACGACATCCACCGCGGCCTGGCCCAGATGTACCTGGCCGACCCGCGCTTCACGAGGTACTACGAGCAGCGCGCGGAGGGGCTGGCGCGCTACGTGAGCGAGGCGATCATCGCCAACGCCGACGAGCGCGCGCCGCAGGGCTGACGCGCAACCGAGCGACACGCAAGCAGGGGCGCCCCGCGCGAAGAGGCGCCCCTGCGGCTGTCGACCGGCTGATCGCTCGGCCGGTCGCTCGGCTCACCTTCCTGCTAGTCGACCGGGATGATCAGCGCCTCCAGCCCGCGCGGGTAGTAGGTCATCAGCTCGATGCCGCTGTCCGTCACCATCACCGTGTCGGAGTGCCGGAAGCCGCCCAGTCCCGGCACGTAGATGCCGGGCTCGATCGAGAACACCATGCCGGGCTGCAGCAGCGTCTCGTCGCCGATGTCGAGGAACGGGCTCTCGTGGATGCGCTGCCCCAGGCTGTGGCCCACGTGATGACGCCAGCCGTCCCACAGGCCCTCGCGCTCGTAGTAGGCGCGCACCGCGCGGTCCACCTCGGCGCACGGCACGCCCGGCGCCATGGCCTCGAAGGCGATCTCCTGCAGGTTCAGCATGTGGTCGAAGTAGCGCCGCTGCTCGGGCGAAGGCTCGCCGATGAACATGGTGCGCTCGAGCTCGCTCAGGTAGCCGAACACGTCGGCGCCGGCGCCCGTCACGAGCGTGTGGCCCACCTCGAACACGGCGTCGTTGGTGAGCGCGTGGGGCAGGGCGCTGTGGGGCCCGATCTGGCCGCGGTAGATGGCCAGGGCGCCGCTGATCCAGCGGTTCACCTGGCGGTACTGCCCGCCGCGCGCGGCGCGCATCAGCTCGGTGGCCTCGCGGCAGGCGCGGCCGACGACCTCGCTCTCGCTGAGGCCCGGGCGGGTGTAGCGCTGCAGCAGCTCGTGCGCCACGTCGCCCCAGTAGATGCTCTCGCGGATCAGCGCCAGCTCATGCTCGCTCTTCAGCGCCAGCTGCAGGTCGATCTGCGGCGACACCAGCTCCACCGGCAGCTCGCGGCTGAGGGGGAAGGGCTGGTAGCCGGCCACCACCGGGTAGCCGTCGTGGTCGACGCCCACGCGCTTCACGCCCAGCGCGCGCAGGTGGTCGGCCAGCAGCAGCATGGGGTGGCGCTCGCCCGGGTACTCGGGGTAGCTCAGCACCGCGTCGGCCACCGAGGCCTGCTCGGCGTGCTCGAGCTCGAGGCGCGGCACGAACAGGGTGCGCTCGCCGCCGCGCAGGATCACCAGCCCGATGGGGCGCTCGGTGGAGGAGTAGACGAAGCCCGTGTAGTACTGCACGTACTGCTCGTCGAACAGCACCAGGGCGTCGACGCCGCCCGGCACGAAGTCGAAGGCGCGCGCCGCGCGCACTGCGCGCTCCTCGGCGGTGATCGGCGCGGCCGGCGCGAGGCTCTCCCGAGCCGGCCGCCAGCTGGCGTGGCTCACGCCGTCGCCGTCTCGCCGGCAGCGGCCGCGGGCACGTGACGCTCGAGGAACGCCGCCACCGTGGCGAGCCACAGCTCGCGCTCCTCGTTCTGGGGGCCGTGGCCGCTGTGCTCGAAGATCGCCAGCTCGGCGCGCGGGATGCCGCGCGCGATCTCCTCGGAGGCCTCGAGCGGCGTGATCCAGTCGTGGCGCCCCACCGTCACCAGCACCGGGATGGTGATCTCGCCCAGCCGCGCGCTGATGTCGTAGCTCGGCTGGTTCTGGCTGAAGGCGAAGTTGTGGGTGGCGTGGTGCAGCTGCATGGCGGCCACCTTGGCGGCGTCGCCCTCCGGGTCGGGCGTCACCGTGTAGAGGGGCATGATCATCCGGATCAGCTCGCGGAAGTCGTCGTCGCTCTCGGTGCGGCCCTCGAAGAGGCGCTTGAGTCCCTCCTCGTCCATGGGGTAGCCGCTGGCCATGGCGCGGCCCAGGGAGTCGCCGCGGAAGCGGTTGCTGGCGCTGGTGTCGCGCAGCACCAGCGCGTGCACGTGCTCCTGATGGCGCAGCACGTACTCCTGCGCGATCATGCCGCCGTAGGAGCCGCCCGTGAGGACGATCTTGCCCAGGCCCAGCTCCTGGCGGATGGCCTCCAGGTCGGCGCAGAACTGCTCGTGGGTGAAGGGCGGCGTGTCGGAGCTGGCGCCGCTGCCGCGCTGGTCGTACGACACGATGCGGTAGCGGTCCTTCAGGTTGGTCCACACCGCCCAGTCGTTGGCGCGGCTGCCCATGCCGGGGGCGCCGTGCAGCGTCACGACCGCCACCTTGCTCGCGTCGCCGGTGTCGTCGTAGGCCAGGCGCGCGCCGTTGATCTCGAGGAAGCCGCTCACGCCCACACCTCCTCGAGCACGCGCATGGTGTTGCCGCCGATGACCTTGACGATCTCGTCGTCGCTGTAGCCGTGCTTCACGAGCCACCTGACGATGTTGGGGAACGCCTCGGTGGGGTTCTCGATGCCGTCCACCCACTCCACCTTCGGGTAGGGCGTGGTGCCCTTGGAGGCCGACAGGGAGAGCGCCTCGCGCAGCGCGTCGTGCAGGCCCACGTGGTCGCCGTAGAGGGTGTCGGGACCGAACGACACGTGGTCGATGCCCACCAGGTCCACGCAGTACTCGAAGTGCTCCATGAAGGAGTCGATGTCGTGCCGCAGGCGCTGCTTGGTGATGGTGGTGTGCGGCGCGGCCTCGATGCCGATGACGCCGCCGCGCTCGGCGCACGCCTTGATGATCTCGTCGGGCTTGAGGCGGGGCGTGTCCCACAGGGCGCGGGCGCCGGCGTGGGTGATGAACACCGGGTGCTTGCTGGCCTCGATGGTGTCCATGGAGGTCTGGTCGCCCGAGTGCGAGATGTCGATGGCCATGCCGAGCTTGTTCATGCGCTCCACGGCCTTGCGGCCGAAGACGGTGAGGCCGCCGTCGCGCGGCTCCTTGAGGCCCGCGCCCAGCGCGTTGCCCTCGCTGTAGGCGATGCCGAGGCAGCGCACGCCCAGGCCGTAGAGCACGTCGATGCGGTCGAGCTCGTTCTCGATCATGGCCGCGCCCTCGATGGAGACCACGAAGGCGATCTGGCCGTTCTTCTTGGCGTCGCGGATGTGCTGGGTGCGGGTGGCGAGCACCACCATGTCCTGGTGCGCGATGTCCGACAGGCGCATGCCCAGGTCGAAGATCACGTCGTCCCACTTCCAGCCGGCGCGCGAGGTGATCATGGCGGTGCCGTCCATCATGTTGTCGAACACGCAGTCCATGCCGCTCTGCGCCAGGCCCTCGTAGCCGGTGAAGTCGCGCCCCCAGCGGCGGAACTCCAGGAACTGCGAAAGGTCCTTGGGCGCCACGAAGCAGTGGTCGTGGAGCGAGATGACGAGGTTCTCGGTCATGAGCCTAGCGGCGCGCTGCTCCTGCTCGGCGCTGACCTCGACCTTGCGGCTCGGCACGCGGTCCAGCTGCTCGACGAGCTCGTACTCCTTGTAGTCGACGCCCGCCTCCAGGTACTGGTAGGCCTTGTAGCCGTCGTAGCGTTTCGGGTTCACTTGGTCTCCTTCGGGGGTCAGCCGCGCGGGTCCAGCACGTCGCGCAGCGAGTTGCCTAGTAGGTTGAAGAGCAGCACGGTCACGGCGATGAACACGCCGGGGTAGATCGCGAGCATGGGGTTGAGCCACAGGTAGGCCTGGGCGTTCTGGAGCATGTTGCCCCACGACGCGAGGGGCGGCTGGATGCCCAGCCCCAGGTAGCTGAGGCCGGCCTCGGAGAGGATGGCCCAGCCCACGCCCAGCGTGGCCAGCACGATGGCCTGCGGCAGCACCTGCGGGAAGATGTGCTTGAGCATCACGCGCAGGTGGCCGCCGCCCAGAGCCTGCGACGCCTCCACGAACTCGCTCTGCCGGAACTTCTTGAACTCCGCGTACACCGGCCGCGCCATCTGCGGCCAGAACGAGAAGCCCACGGTGAGGATCACCATGAGGGGGTGGTTGCCGAAGCTGGTGACGATCACCAGGATGAGGAAGAACGCTGGGATGGCCATGAACACGTCCACCAGCCGCATGATCACGCTCTCGGTGAGGCCGCCGAAGTAGCCGGCAGCGGCGCCCGCCAGGCTGCCGATCAGCAGCCCCACCAGCATCGACACGAGGCCCACCGCCAACGACACGCGGCCGCCGGCCAGGATGCGCGCGAACACGTCGCGGCCCAGCTCGTCGGTGCCCAGCCAGTGCTCGGTGGTGGGCGGCTTCAGCGTGTGCAGGGGCGCGGTGCGCGACGGCGAGTGCGGGTAGAGCTCGGGGCCTACGGTCACCATCAGCGCCAGCAGCACGATGCCCACCAGCGCGGCGATGCCTAGCGGCTGGCGGCGCACCTTGCGCCAGAAGCGCGAGCGGCGCCGGCGCGCCACGGGGGCGGTGACGGGCGGCGTGGCGGCGAGGTCAGCCATAGCGGATCCTCGGGTCGGCCACGGCGTAGAGCAGGTCCACCAGCAGGTTGACGAGCACGGTGAGGGCGCCCACCAGCACGGTCACGCCCAGGATGACGGGGTAGTCGCGGCCGCTAGCGGCGTCGATGGCCAGGCGGCCCAGGCCGGCCCAGCCGAACACGCTCTCGATGACCACCGAGCCCGACAGCAGCACGGTGGTGACGAGGCCCAGGATGGAGATCACGGGTACCAGCGCGTTCTTGAAGGTGTGCTTCCAGACGATGCCGCGCTGCCTCAGGCCCTTGGCACGCGCGGTGCGCACGAAGTCGGACGCCAGCACCTCGAGGAGCGCCGAGCGTGTGACGCGGACCACGTTGGGCATGAGACTGAACGCCAGCACACCGGCGGGCAGCACCGCGTGGCGCAGTCGGTCGAGCAGGTCGAAGCCGCGCCCTACCGTCCCGCTGCCCGCCGCCGGCAGCCAGCCGAGGGTGACGGCGAAGAGGATGATGGCCACGATGCCCAGCCAGAAGTTGGGCACCGACATGCCGATGGTGGAGAGGATGCTGACGGCGTGATCGGGCCAGCGGTTGTGGTGCATGGCCGCCACCACCCCCAGCACCACCCCGAACAGGGTGGTGAGGAGCAGGGCGTAGGTGGCCAGCTGCAGCGTCACGCCCATGCGTTGCGCCAGCAGGCGCGCCACCGGCAGGCCCTGGTTGATGGAGGTGCCCAGGTCGCCGCGCACGGCGCCCAGCAGCCAGCTCACGTACCGCACCGGCGCCGGTCGGTCGAGGCCGTACTGCTTGAGGCGCGCCTCGCGCTCGGCGGCGGTGCTCTCCATGTTGACGAGCGACGAGGGGCCGCCCGGGGCGAGGTCGATGAGGAAGAAGGTGACGAGCGAGATGAGGAAGAGGACCAGCACCCCCTGCAGCAAGCGGTTGACGGTGTAGGAGGCCATCTACCGGTCGTCCGTTAGGTAGTTCATCGTTCAGCCTGTGTCTCCGGGGCCGGGCGCCACGCGGGGTGCGGCGTGGCGCCCGGGAAGGAACCCGAGGCGGTGAGCGTCGCTCAGCGGGCGAGCCCGCTCAACGCGCTACGTACCACTCCTCGGAGTGCTGGAACGCCGTGGCGGCGTTGATCTCGGGCATGCCCTGCAGCGTGTTGCGCTTCACGCTGATGATGTCGGGGTGCCACAGGTAGAGGTAGGGCAGCTCGACGGCCAGGAGCTCCTGCAGCGCGTAGTAGGCGTCCTGCTGCTCCTCGGCGGTGAGGGCGCGGCGGCCGGCGGCGAGCAGCTCGTCGAGCTCCTCGTTGCAGTAGTTGGGGATGTTGTTGCCGGTGTGCGCGGCGCTGCACGACACGTACGGGGTCACGTCGGGGGTGGGCGGCATGCTCCACCAGGCCACCGAGGCCTCGTAGTCGCGCTCCAGGATCACCTGCTGGATGTAAGCGTTCCACTCGATGGTGGTCAGCTCGGCCTTCACGCCCACGTCGGCCCAGAACTGCTGGATGAGCAGCGAGGCGGGGGTCAGCTCGGCGTAGGAGGCGGTGGGCATGTCGATCACGAACGGCTGGCCGTCCTTCTGCAGCACGCCGTCCGCGCCCGGCGTCCAGCCCGCCTCGGCGAGCAGCGCCTTGGCCCGCTCGGGGTCGTAGGCGTGCTGCTCGACGTCGGGGTTGTGCAGCGCAGCCAGCAGCGGCGCGATGGGGCCGGTGGCCACCTGGCCGTAGCCCTGCACGAGGGCGTCGATCAGCGCCTGCCGGTCGATGGCCGTGAGGAGCGCCTGGCGCACGCGCACGTCCTGGAAGCGCTCGTCGTCCATGTTGAGCGCCACGAAGTAGAAGATGTTCTGGCTCTGGCGCATGACGTCGAGAGCGGGGTTGCGCTCCACGCCAGCGAGGGCGGTGGGGTTGAGGCGCCCCACCAGGTCGAGCTGGCCAGCCAGCAGCTGCGCCACCTGCGTGTTGGTGTCGGGGATGATGCGGAACACGATGCCGGCGAGCTTGGGCGCGCTACCGTAGTAGTTCTCGTTGGGCACCATGCGCACGTGCGAGCCCGACACGTACTCGGCGACCTTGTAGGGGCCGGTGGAGACGGGCTGCTGCTTGTTGAACGACGCCACCGTCAGCGGGTTCTCGGCGTCGCTCAGCACGTGCGCGGGCAGGATGCCGGCGTACGACGCCAGGTAGTACGGCAGGGCCGAGAAGGGCGTGTTCAGCACGAAGCGCACCGTGTACTGGTCGACGACCTCCACGCGCTCCACGGCCGCGAACTGGTTGGCGCTCTGCGCCCCCAGCTCCGGGTTCTTCACCACGTCGTTGAAGGTGAAGGCCACGTCGTCGGCGTCGAACGGGTCGCCGTCCGACCACAGCACGTCGTCGCGCAGGTAGAAGGTCCACGCCAGCGCGTCCTCCGACGCCTCCCAGCGCTCGGCCAGGGCCGGAGAGGGGGAGAGGTCGGTGGGGGAGTAGCGCGTGAGTTGCTCGAAGAGGATGGTGTTGATGAGGTTGGACTCGATCACCGCGCCCGGCGCCCACGGGTTCATGGTGGGGTCGGCGTTGGTGGCTAGGTTGATGACGGCGTTGGGGTCGTGGTCCTGCGCGGAGGCGGCGGCGAAGAGCGCCAGTGCCGCTGCCA
>Ga0123332_1002178_pt1 | contig 18797 bp, 17 predicted proteins | sample BioC12SIPDNA_4_FD_89958 | JGI IMG/M metagenome (GOLD analysis project Ga0123332, IMG submission 89958) | Anaerobic biogas reactor microbial communites from Washington, USA - Biogas_R2_A C12 SIP DNA | ecosystem: Engineered > Bioreactor > Anaerobic > Unclassified | place: Washington, USA...
TGCGTGGTCTCCACGATCCCCGCCCGCGTCGCATCCAGGCCGAACTGCACCGCGTCCCGGCCCCGCAGGAACACATGCGCCCCCGTGGCCAGACGCAGCGCGTCAACATCCCCCATGGTGAAAACCCCCTCGGTGTCACCCACAGATACACTTGACCTCCATGCTGCCCGAGATCGAGGTGATCCGCTCGCCGCGCCGCACCCGGACGGTGCAGGCGCGGTTCGTCGACGGCAGGGTCGTGGTCCGTATCCCCGCCCGGATGACCGCGGCGGAGGAGCAGGCGGCGGTGGCCAGCATCGTCACCAAACTGCAGAAGAAGTCGGCCTCCACCAGGATCTCCGACGAATCACTGGAGGAACGGGCGCGGGTGCTCAACGCCTCCGTCCTTGACGGGCGTGCCCGCCTCGGCTCCATCCGGTGGGTGAGCAACCAGCACACCCGATGGGGGTCCTGCACCACGGCGACCGGGGACATCCGGATCACCGACCGACTGAAGAACGTCCCCGGCTACGTCCTCGACGCGGTGATCGTCCACGAGCTGACCCACACGTTCATCCCCGGGCACGGGTCGGACTTTTGGGACTGGGCCGACCGGGCACCCAAGGCCGAACGGGCCAAGGGCTACCTGGAGGCGCTGCAGCGCCTGGGTTAGTTCTTCGCCGGGCCCTCGGGATCCTCGGGAGTGTCAGGATTCTCGCCCTGCTCATCCTTCTCCGCCTCGCCGCGGAGCATCTCCTCGAGCTTGGCGAACTCCTCGTCGAAGGTGTCGTCGGTGCCCTCATCGAGGAGGCCGTCGATGTAGTCGGCGGAGTTGTCCAGGTGCTCGGCGGTGGGCATGAGGTCAGGGTGCTCCCACACCTTGTCGCGGCGCTCCTGGCCCACCGCGACGTCGACGCGGCGCCACAGCTCGGCAGCCTCGGCGACCTTGGGGGCGTTGAACTCGATGCCCACGATCTTGGCGAACGCCTGCTCGGCGGAGCCGCCGGTGGCACGGCGACGTCGCCACGCCTCCGTCATCGCCGCAGTGGAGGGGATGCGCTCGCCCATGGCGGTGGTGACCACGTGCTCGACCCAGCCCTCGACGAGCGCCAGCAGGGTCTCCAGGCGGGAGACGGCCTGGGCGTTGCGGGAGCTGATCCGCGGGGACAGGTCCATGCCCTGCAGGCGCTGCATCGCGTCCTGGATGGCGGCCGGGTCACCGGACTCGAGGTTGAGCTCGCGGGTGGCCTCCTCGATGTGGGAGGTGTCGATGACCAGCCCGGCCGCGTACTCCTCGACGGAGGAGACGAGACGCTCCACCAGCCACGGGACGTGGCGGTAGAGGCGCTGGCGTGCGGACTCGCGGGCCGCGATGTAGACCATGACCTCCTGGCCGGCGACATCGAGATCCTTCGCGGCGCGGGAGATGTTCTCCGGCAGCAGGGCCGTGACGTCGGTCGGCGCGACCGGCAGACCGAAATCGGAGCCGGTGATCGCCTGCTTGGCCAGATCACCCAGGGCGTTGCCCAGCTGCATGCCGAAGTTCATGCCCGACATCTGATTCATCATCTGCAGCATCGGTCCCATCATCTCCCGGGCCTCCTCGGGCAGGGACTCCAGCTGCGCCTCGTTCATGTGCTGGGCGACGGGCGTGACCATGCGCTTCCACATGGGCAGCGTCTCCGTCAGCCAGGTCTCCGCGTTCCACGCCACGACCTTCCCGGAGGAGGTGGGCAGCTCCGTGGCGTCATCGAGCCACAGCTCGGCCAGGCGCACGGCCTCCTCCACCGCAGTGGTGTCCTGCTGGCGCACCGGGGTGACCTGACCGATCTGCTGGCGGGCGATGCGTTCGGCCATGGCGTAATTGACGGGGCCGGACCCCTCGGGGGAGTTCATCGTCGACCCCATGCCGGACAGCATCTGCCCGAACTGGTTGAGCATGTCACCTAAGCCGCCAGAGCCGTCGGCCCCGCCCATACCGAACGCGCCGAACGGGTTCTGGTCGCGGCGACGGTCATCGTCATCGTCGTCGCCTGGTCCGAAGGAAAATCCGAATCCGCCTGTATTCATGGTGCCCAATCTACCGGCCACCCTCCCGGCCCGGCCATGCCGGAGACAACGCTGACAGCGAACACAGGTACCCTGATGTCCCGTGACCCGTACCAGCCCCCGTCTCAGAACTCTCGTGTGGGGAGCGGTCCCGGTGCTCGCGCTGTCGGCGCTGGCGACCATGGACCACATCCCCGGCACGGACATCTCCCTGACCGTGCCGTACGCGGCGGAGGGGCCGGGGCCGATGTTCAACACCCTCGGCGAGCAGGACAACGTCCCGGTCGTCGAGATCTCCGGTGAGCCCGTCGATGAGACCGCGGGCGCCCTCGAGATGACCACCGTGTCGGTGCGCACCAACATGACCCTGGCCCAGGCGATGGGGCGCTGGCTCACCACCGGCGACACCCTGGTGCCCATCGAGCAGGTCTTCCCGCCGGACATGTCGGAGAAGGAGATCGAGCAGTCGAACCAGCAGGCCTTCACCTCCTCGGAGGCGGCCGCGACGGTGGCGGCGATGAATCACCTCGGTCGCCCGGTGCAGATCGTCGTGGCGGACACGATCGAGGATTCCGCGGCCGTCGACCACATCGAGGCCGAGGACGTCATCATCGCCGTCGACGGGCAACCGGTGGATCAGCCGGGGCAGGTCCAGGAGCAGGTCCGCGCGAAGTCGCCGGGCGAGGAGATCACGCTGACCGTGCGTCGGGGCGGAGACGAGGTCGAGGAGACCATCCCCCTGGGGGAGAATCCGCAGGACCCGGGCGCGCCGATGCTCGGCATCCTCATGACCTCGGAGCCCACCGACGGGATCGACGTGGAGTACAACCTCCAGGACGTCGGCGGCCCGAGTGCGGGCATGATCTTCTCGCTGGCGGTGATCGACAAGCTGTCTCCGGGCGAGCTCAACGGCGGCCGCCACGTCGCCGGCACCGGCACCATCTCGGAGGACGGGACGGTCGGGCCGATCGGCGGCATCGTCCACAAGGTCAGGGCCGCGGAGGAGAAGGGGACCGAACTCTGCCTCGCCCCGGCGGACAACTGCCTCGAGGCGATCAGCCGGGATCACGGCGGCATGGTCATCGCGAAAGTTACCACCCTCGACGACGCGATCACCGCCATGGCAGATTTCGACGCCGGGCGGGACGTGGAGGTCTGCTCCTAGTTCTTGTCGGCCCCGGTGGGCTCGGTGGGTTCCGCCGCCTCCGAGGACTCTGCGGATTCCGCCGATTCGGACACCAGGCCGAGCTCGGTGATCTTCTGCTCCGGGTCGACCTGATCCGAGGAGACCATCTGCTGCATGACCAGGCCCTTGTCATTGTCCACGACGGTGATCACCGCGGTGGTGCCCAGGGTGGACCAGCCGACGACCCGGCTGCCGGTGTCCTCCACGACGCGCGAGCTGCGCAGCTCCGTGAGCAGCTGCGTCGTCGAGGCGGCCTTGGCCATCGAGTCGAAGAACTGGAACTGGCCAATCTCCCGGCCGGAGCACTCGTAGGCCTTGTCGATCCCGCTGGGGTTGCACGAGTCGAACTCACGGAACAGCGAGATCGGCGCCAGCGAACCGAACAGCTCGTAGGCGTCGTTGACGTCGCGGGGCATGCCGTTGCGGCTTGACGACGCCGCCGCACTCGACGTCTCCTCCGCCGATTCCGCACTGCTGGTGGCCGGCGTCTCCTCCGCCGAGGAGGTCTCCGAGACCGCGGTGGTTTCCGTCGTGGTGGTCGCGGTGGTCTCCGTGGCGGTGCCGTCTCCCTCACCGCCGTCCCCGTCGGTGGTGCACGCGGCCAGTCCACAGCTGAGCAGCACCGTGGCGGCGACGGCGGACAGGCGGGCGGCGGGGGAGTGGTGCACGGGGGAGGTACTCCTAAGGGGACCGGTTCAACTGAGTCCCGATCAGTCTAGTCGAGGTTCTCCGGGTCCTGCTCAAGTCCGTAGCGCAGAGCCGCGAGCACACCCGGGGCAACCCCGGGTCCGCCTCGCAAGTCGATGCGGTCCTCGCCGAAGGGGCCGGCCTCGGCCAGCTCCTCCTCGGTGGGGCGCAGCTGCAGGAGAGTGAGCTCCACGTCCTCCGCGCGGAGGACGCCGGAGAACAGGCGGGCGGGACGCGCGGCGGCGTCGTCACGCGAGACGTCGCGGAAGTTGATCTCCTGCGCGAGAATGACCCCCTCGACCTCCGCGGGCCAGGCGAGTCGGGCGAGGTAGTCGCCCAGCTCGTCCGAGCCGGGGAGGATGTGCTCCGGCAGATCCTGGACGACGAGGGTCAGCGGGGAGGCCTCGTCCGGGTGGGCCAGCTGATCGGCGAGCAGGCGGGTGGGGACGAGCGCGAACAGACTCGGCGGGGCGTCCCAGCCCTCCGCGTGGACGAAGTCGACGGCCTCGAGCATGGCGGCGTTCAGCGCCGGGGAGGAGGATTCGGGTGCACTCATCGACATTCCTTATTGGTCACGCGGGGGTTCGTTTCTCTAGGCTAGGACAGTACACCGGCACAAACTGAACACTTGATAATTAGGAGCAGGACTTGGCCACCGGCCTCTCGCAACCCTCGCCATCCGTCAATCGGCCACCACGCGTACTGAGCTGGATCATCGGCATCGTCGCCGTCCTGTTCATCGCGGCCCCACTTGTCGTGGGCTTCTACACGGACTGGTTGTGGTTCGGGGAAGTTGACTTCCGCGGGGTGTTCACCAAGGTGATCATCGTCCGCATCATCCTGTTCATCGTCTTCGCCCTGCTCGCGGGCTTCATCGTGTGGCTCGCCGGGTACTTCACCTGGCGCAACCGCCCCGACAGTCTCGAGCACATGGACCTCAACTCGCCGGTCCACCAGTACCGCGAGGCCCTGGACAAGTCCGTCCGCACCCTGCTCATCGGCATCCCCTTCGTCGTCGGCCTGTTCGCCGGCTTCATCGGCCAGGGCACCTGGCGCACCGTGATGATGGCCGTCAACTCCGAGTCCTTCGGCACCGAGGACCCCCAGTTCGGCCTCGACCTCGGCTTCTACGCCTTCCAGCTGCCGGCCGTCCGCCTCGCGGTGGAGACCCTGTCCATGCTGCTGGTCGTCGCCTTCCTCATCGCCCTGGTCGGCCACTACCTGCTCGGCAGCATCAAGATCGGCAACCAGGCCATGGGCACCAAGGGCTACATCGCCCAGCCGGCCCGCGCCCAGCTGGCGATCACCGCCGGACTGTGGATGCTGCTGCAGGTGGCCACCTACTGGCTCGACCGCTACGACCTGCTCTACTCCCGCCAGGAGACCTTCACCGGCGGCAGCTTCACCGACATCAACGCGATGCTGCCCGCCAAGATCATCCTCATGATCATCGCGCTGTTCGTCGCCGTGGCGTTCTTCTCCGCCGTCGTACTCAAGGACCTGCGCATCCCGGCCCTGGCCGTGGTGCTCATGCTGCTGTCCTCCTTCGTCCTCGGCTTCGCGTGGCCGCAGCTCATGGAGCGCTTCTCCGTCCAGCCGAACCGCGCCGCCAAGGAATCGGAGTACATCTCCCGCAACATCGAGGCCACCCGGCAGGCCTACGGCCTGACCGACGAGCAGGTCACCTACCTGGACAACTGGGGTGCCGGCGGCGCCAGTGACGACGCCGTCGCCGCCGACGAGGCCACCATCTCCAACATCCGCCTGCTGGACCCGGAGATCCTGTCACCGACGTTCACCCAGATGCAGCAGCTGCGTAACTTCTACGGCTTCCCCGAGACCCTCGCGGTCGACCGCTACGAGGTCGACGGTGAGCTGCGTGACTTCATCGTCTCCGCCCGCGAGCTCGACCCCAACGCCCTGCGGGAGAACCAGCAGGACTGGATCAACCGCCACACCGTCTACACCCACGGCAACGGCTTCATCGCCGCCCAGGCCAACACCGTCGATGAGGCGGCCCGGGACGCCGGCTCCACCCGCGGTGGCTTCCCAGTGTTCACCGTCTCCGACCTGCAGACCAACGCCATCGCCGCGGAGACCGAGGACGCCGAGGAACTGGGCATCAAGGTCGACCAGCCGCGCATCTACTTCGGCCCGGTCATCGCCTCCGCCACGGACGGCGCGGACTACGCCATCGTCGGCAAGAACGGCGGCGAGGACGTCGAGTACGACACCGACAACACCAGCTTCACCTACGACGGCTCCGGTGGCGTCGACATCGGCAACATGGTCAACCGTGCCGCCTTCGCCCTGCGCTACCAGGAGATGAACATGATTCTCTCCGACCGCGTCGGCGGTAACTCGAAGATCCTCTTCGACCGTGACCCCCGCGAGCGTGTGGAGAAGGTCGCCCCCTGGCTGACCACCGACTCCAAGACCTACCCGGCGGTCATCGACGGCCGCATCAAGTGGATCGTCGACGGCTACACCACCCTGCGTGCCCTGCCCTACACTGAGCAGACCTCGCTGACGGAGACCACCGCCGACGCCCTCAACCCCGACGGTACGACCCAGCGTCTGATCACCGACAACGTCGGCTACATCCGCAACTCCGTCAAGGCCACCGTCGACGCCTACGACGGCACCGTGGAGCTCTACGAGTTCGACACCGAGGACCCCGTCCTCAAGGTGTGGCAGTCCATCTTCCCGGACACCGTCAACCCGGAGAGCGAGATCTCCGACGAGCTGCGCGAGCACCTGCGCTACCCCGAGGATCTGTTCAAGGTCCAGCGTGATCTGCTCGCCCGCTACCACGTCGAGGATCCGGGCGTCTTCTTCACCAACGACGCCTTCTGGTCCGTGCCGGAGGACCCCACCGCACCGGAGGGGCGCCAGGAACTCAACCAGCCGCCGTACTATGTCATGGCGTCGGACCCGGAGACCCAGGAGGCCAGCTTCCAGCTGATCACCCCGTTCCGTGGCCTCAACCGGCAGTTCCTCGCGTCCCACATGTCCGTCAGCTCCGACCCGGAGACCTACGGCCGCATCACGGTCCGCGTCCTGCCCACCAACACCCAGACGCAGGGCCCGAAGCAGGCGCAGGACGCCCTCATGTCCTCCGACCAGGTCGCGCGTGACCGCACCCTGTGGGAGGGCACCAACGAGCTGCACAACGGCAACCTGCTGACCCTCCCGGTCGGCGGCGGCGAGATCCTCTACGCCGAGCCGATCTACTCGCAGCGCAAGGACCAGGAGTCCGCGTTCCCGAAGCTGCTGCGCGTGCTCGTCTCCTACAAGGGGCGCGTCGGCTACGCCCCGACCATCTCCGAGGCACTGTCCCAGGTGGGCATCGACCCGCGGGCCGCCCAGGACATCGAGGTCGTCGACGCCGAGGGTTCCCCGGCCACCCCGGAGACCCCGGAGGCCGAGACCGACACCGACGCCGAGGAGACCACGACCCCGTCGCAGCCGGCCGCCGGTGCCGGCACCGAGGGCGAGGCCATCGAGCGCATCAACGAGGCACTCCGTGGCCTGGAGACCGCCCAGGACGGTTCCTTCGAGGAGTACGGTCGTGCCCTCGACGAGCTGGACCGTGCCGTGGAGGACTACCGCAACCTCACCGGTGAGGATGCCCCCGCAGCCGAGTAGAAAAGGGTGATGGCCTGGGGATTTGGGTTAATCCCCGGGTCTGGGTATAGTTTCCAATGTCGCCGAGACAAGCTGGTAACAGCGAGGAACGGCGAGGTGAAAATGAATATCACCCGACGCGGGGTGGAGCAGCTCGGTAGCTCGCTGGGCTCATAACCCAGAGGTCGTAGGTTCGAATCCTGCCCCCGCTACCAATTCCGACAGCCCCCTGGACAATGTCCAGGGGGCTTCGTCGTGCTCGCGGTCGGCTCGAGGCAGAGCTGCCTACGATGGTGGACATGACCGGTACACGCACCACCTACGCCGACATCGCGTTCGGCCCGCGCGTGCGGGCCCGCCAGGAGCAGGTCGGCGCCCACCTGCGGATCACCCCGCCAGGGGATGAGCCCTTCCGTTTCGACCCCCGCGACCGGGCTCTCATCCGCTCCAGCGACCTGTTCTTCCTGTCCACCGTCACCGAGTCGGGCTGGCCGTATGTCCAGCACCGGGGCGGCCCGCCCGGATTCGTCCACGTCATCGACGAGCGGACCCTCGCCTTCCCGGACTTCCCCGGCAACCAGCAGTTCGTGACCACCGGCAACCTGGACCACGACGGCCGGGTCTGTCTGTTCTTCGTCGATTTCCCCACCCGCCGACGGCTCAAGGTCTTCGGCACCGCGCACACGAGCGAGGATGCGGACCTCATCGCCGCCGTGCGTGATCTCGGGGACTCGGAGATCCGGAGTCGCATCGAGCGGGTCGTGGTCGTGGCCGTCACCGACGTCGACGTCAACTGCACCTCCCACATCCGCCCCCGCTGGGACCGGGCGGCCGTCGATGAGCGCATCGATCTCTACCGGGCGGACATCGCCCGGCTGCAGGCCCGGATCGCGGAGCTGGAGGCGGCGACTTGAGGCCCACTCGCAGTATCGCCGATCAGCTGGCCGAGCTCGACCGTCTCGGGGTGTTCACCCTGGCGGGGGAGCGGGAGGCGCAGGTGCGGGCGGCCGCTGCGGGGCTGCCCGACACCGCCGCGCACGCCCTCGTCGGTCTCCACCCAGGGTGGTTCGCCGCCTCCGCCCTCGCCCCGCTGCTCACCCGGGGCGAAAAGTCCGGCTTCGTGGTGGCGGACATGGTCGACGTCGATCAGTTCCTCCCGGTGGGAGTGGAGCTTGTCGACGCCCCGCTCTACCTCGTCCACGGCGCCTGTCGCGGCGATGATCTGCGCAACGTCTCCCCCGAGGAGGCCCTCGCCCAGTGGGAGGGCGGGTCCCGGCGGCCGTTGACCCTGCATGAGGGCCTGAGCTGGGCCCTGACCCACCCGGAGGTCATCGAACCGAACGCCTGCTTCATGACGGTCGCCTCCCGGAAGGTGAAGAAGCTGAGCGCGGCGGGCGACCCCACCTTCGACTCCCGGACGCCCGCCCTGTGGATCAGCTCCGGCACCGGCCGGGACGGAGCGGAGCACCGGGGCGCGCCGAAGCTCGGGTGGTGCTGGTGGCGCAACCGCCACACCTGGCTGGGCATCGCCTCGGCCGAGAGACACACGCCGTCGCCCCCAGAATGAGGTGGCTCGCCACCGCCTCATGAGGGGTTCCTGACAGGGGCATAACCTTTTGGATAAGTCGCCCGGTTTGCCACTCGACAACGCTTCCCACATGACATGATGGCGACTGAATCATCCGGCAGTGAGAAAGCGACACCCCACATATGCGACGGCACAACCGCGTCCGATACCTTCTGATGGCTACGGCCCTGACCGGCGCGGTGACGCTCGCGGCGCCCACCGCCCTCGCCGTCGAGGCGACCGCCACCGAACCGGCTGCTCCCGCCGCGTCCTTCGCCCTCCCGCCGGAGCTGGCTGCAGTGGTCACCACGGTCACCGACCAGGTCGAGCAGGTCCGCACCCAGATCACCGAGCTGATCAACCCGCAGCACCCGACCGAGCCGGGGCAGCCGGCCGGGCAGCTGTCGTCCGCCGAGGTCGTCGATCAGGCGCGCAGTGACCTGGCCGCCGTGGGTTTCCAGGCCCCGCCCGTGGATGCTGCGGTGACCGACGCCGTCGACCAGGCGGCCGCCGCGGCCGCCGGTGCCGGTGCCCGCTACAACGATCAGGTGGAGATCACCCAGGACATCCGGGACCGTTTCGTCGAGGAGGAGGTCGTCCCCCTTGACCCGAACTACCGCTGGCACATGGATCCCGTCGCCAAGGTGATGGCCGGTAAGCCGCAGGCGGAGTTCATCCTCCACCGCGTGCCCGGCTCCTGGTTCGATGCCCCGCGTATCCCGGAGGAGTCGATGGAGGCCCAGAACCGTGACCAGTCGCTGTTCGGCCCCGGCACCCCGGTCTATGTCGGTGACAGCGCGATGTGCACCCTCGGTGTCGTGGGCACCGACTCGCAGGGCCGCAAGGTCGGCCTGACCGCCGGCCACTGCGGTCAGCCCGGCGACATCGTCGCCTCCGCCGACTCCTGGCAGGTCGGCCCGGCGGGCACCGTCGTGGCCACCAACCAGCTGCACGACTACTCGGTCATCGAGTTCGGCTCCAACGCCGAGATCACCCGCACCTACAACGGCGTGACCGTCAACCAGGTCGGCGGCCCCGTCGCCCCGGGCGACATGCTGTGCAAGCAGGGCGTGGCCACCGGAAACACCTGCGGACCGACCCTGACGGCCGATGAGGCGCTGCAGATCTCCCAGACCTGTGCCATGGTCGGTGACTCCGGCGGGCCCGTCCTCCACGGCGACCGCATGGTCGGCATGATCTCCGGTGGCGTGCTGCCGAACCAGGACCTGTCCTGCCGCACCCCGCTCCAGGGGTACGCGTTCATGCCGACCGTCTCCACCTCCATGGACAATGTCGTCCGTGACATGGATGCCCGCGGTGGCGTCGGCGCCGGCTTCCGCCTGGCCGACTGACCGCACCACCGACAACGAGCAACGTCCCCTGCGCCGCACGGCGCAGGGGACGTTTGTCGGTGGTGCAGGATCAGGAGAGGATCTGCAGGGCGACGTCGTGAAGCAGACCGTTGGTGGCCACGGCGTCGCCGCCGTGCGGGCCGTCCTCACCGGCCAGCGAGGTGAAACGGCCGCCGGCCTCGGTGACCAGGACGGCCAGGGGAGCGAGGTCCCACAGGGAGACCTCGGGCTCGGCGGCGATGTCGACCGCCCCCTCGGCGACGAGGCAGTAGGAGAAGAAGTCACCGAAGCCCCGCAGGCGCCAGGTGCGGTCGGACAGCTCGTAGAAGCTGTCCTTGAGGCCACGTTCGGTCCAGCCGTCGAGGGAGGAGAAGGACACGGACGCATCCGCCAGGTCGGCGACGCCGGAGACCGCGAGCTTCTTCGGTGACCCGGCGTTGAAGGTGCGCCACGCGCCGGAGCCGGCGGCGGCGTACCAGCGGCGGGTCAGCGCCGGTGCGGAGATGACACCGACGACCGGTTCACCGTCGACGAGCAAGGCGATGAGCGTGGCCCACACGGGCACGCCGCGGACGAAGTTCTTCGTGCCGTCGATGGGGTCGATGATCCACTGGCGACCCTCGTGCGTGACGTCGCCGCCGAACTCCTCGCCGAGGATGGCGTCGGAGGGCCGGGCCTCCGCCAGCTTGGCGCGCAGCAGCTCCTCGCAGGCCAGGTCCGCGTCGGAGACCGGGGACATGTCCGGCTTCGAATTGACGGTGAGGTCGGCGGCCTCGAAACGGTCGAGATTCAGGGCGTCGGCGAGATCCGCGAGTTCGAGGGCGAAGGCCAGGTCATCTGCGTACGTACTCATGCCGTCATCCTAGTCAGCCTGAGTCAACGCGGCGCAGGCCTCGTCGACGGCGAGCCGGTTGCCGGCCACGCACCACGTCACACCGCCAGCCTCGACCTTGACGCCGACACCGCCCGCACCCTCGACGAGTGCCCTGCCAGGCAGCCAGTCCCAGTCGGCGACGGAGTGCTGGATCCACACGCCCACCGAGCCGTCGGCCACCGACGCCAGATCGACGGAGCCGGCGCCGAACATGCGCAGGGTGGCGAATTCGGTCGCCGCCTGCACCCACACCCTCCGGCGCAGCGGCTCCGCCATGGAGGTGGGGTGCAGGTAGGTGGCCAGGCTCACCGTGGCAGCGGGTTTCTCCCCCAGCTTTGCGACACCCTCCCCGTCCCGCGTCGTGGGGATCCCCGGCCCACCGAACCACGTGTAACCCATCGCCGGGCGGTGCACCGCCCCGAGGATGAGCCGGTCAGGGTCGGACGGGTCGCCCTCGACCAGGGCGAGGGCGGAGCACCAGTAGTCGGAGCCGGAGGTGAAGTTGTAGGTGCCGTCGACCGGGTCGACGACCCAGGTCCGGCCACTGGCGGATTCGCGGGCCGCACCTTCCTCACCGAGGATGCCGTCCTCGGGCCGTAGGAGCTCCAGGGCTCCGGCGACGAAGTCCTCCGCCGCCCGGTCGGCGGCGGTGACCACGTCGGACACGGAGGTCTTGAACTCGGTCTCCAGGCCCTGCTCCCGCATCCGCCACGCCAGCCGCCCCGCGTTGAACACCAGGGCCTGGGCGAGCGACTCATCTGAATCCTGTTCATGGGCGACGGCGAAGGTCTTGGTGATGGCGGCGATCATGTCGGTCAGCGAGGCAGCGGGATGAGTCATGGCGTCCATTGTGCCCTGTGCCGGGCCGGGCTTCAGCCTCAGCCGGGCCCCGGTGGGGAGTGCTCGTGGCCCGGGGCGGTCGCCGGGCCACGTAGACTGCAGGGTTATGCGACCGGAAATTTCTGCAGAGCTCGACTCCCTGGACACCACCCTCACCACCATCGAGAAGGTGATGGACCCCGAGGAGATGTCCGCCCGGGTCCGTGAACTGGAGCAGCAGGCCTCCGATCCCTCCCTGTGGGACAACCCGGACCACGCCCAGACGGTGACCTCGGAACTGTCTGCCGTGCAGGGCAAGCTCCGCAAGATCAGCGACCTGCGCCAGCGCCTGACGGACCTGCCGATCATGTACCAGCTCGCCGAGGAGGAGGGCGACGGCGAGGAACTGGCCACCGAGGAACTCGAGGAGCTGCGCGAGCAGATCGCCTCCCTCGAGGTGACCACCATGCTCTCGGGCGACTACGACCAGCGTGAGGCCGTGATCAACATCCGCTCCGGTGCCGGTGGTGTCGACGCCGCCGACTGGGCCGAGATGCTCATGCGCATGTACACCCGCTGGGCGGAGAAGAACGACCACAAGGTCGACGTCTACGACATCTCCTATGCGGAGGAGGCGGGCATCAAGTCCGCGACCTTCGTCGTCCACGGTGACTACATGTACGGCACGCTGTCCGTCGAGCAGGGCGCGCACCGCCTGGTGCGGATCAGCCCCTTCGACAACCAGGGCCGCCGCCAGACCTCCTTCGCCGAGGTGGAGGTCCTGCCGGTGGTGGAGCAGACCGACTCCATCGAGATCCCCGACAACGACGTCCGCGTCGACGTCTACCGTTCCTCCGGCCCCGGCGGCCAGTCGGTCAACACCACCGACTCCGCGGTCCGCCTGACCCACATCCCCACCGGCATCGTGGTGACGTGTCAGAACGAGAAGTCCCAGATCCAGAACAAGGCCTCCGCCATGCGGGTGCTCCAGGCGAAGCTGCTGGAGAAGAAGCGCCAGGAGGAGCGCGCCGAGATGGACGCCCTCGGCGCCGGCGGCAACGCCTCCTGGGGCAACCAGATGCGTTCCTACGTCCTGCACCCGTATCAGATGGTCAAGGACCTGCGGACCAACTTCGAGGTCAACGATCCGACGAAGGTCCTCGACGGCGAGATCGACGGCTTCCTCGAGGCCGGCATCCGTTGGCGGATGGCCGAGCAGCAGGCCGAGGCATAACCCCACGGCACCAGGGCCCGGCACGACGCATTCCGCCCCGTCTCCCCACCTGCAGGGTGGGGGACGGGGCGGCGTCGATAAGCAGGGAGTTTAGGCCGGGTACTCCATCGGGGTGCCCGGGCCGATCGGGATGCCCAGGGTGTACCACAGGGCGAAGAAGAGGAACCAGCCCACCAGCATGGAGATGGCGAACGGCAGGGCCAGGGACATGAGTGTGCCCACGCCGGCCGGCTTGTAGTAGCGCTGCAGGAACGTCAGCGCGAGGGCGAAGTAAGGGCTCATCGGCGTGATGATGTTGGTCGGGGAGTCACCGATGCGGAAGAGCATCTGGGAGACCTCCGGGGAGGTGCCCACCAGCATCATCATCGGCACGATGATCGGGGCCATGAGCGCCCACTGCGCCGAACCGGAGGTGATGAGCAGGTTGAGCAGCGCGACCATGAGGACCAGGCCGGCGAACATCACCAGCGGCGGCAGATCCCACGCCTGGAGAAGTTCGGAGCCCTTGATGGCGGTCCACACACCCAGGTTCGACCACTCGAACCAGGCGAGGAACTGGGCGACGGCGAAGAACAGGACGATCATCGGCAGCATCGTCTTCAGGCCGCGGGCCATGAAGTCCGGGACATCGGAGGCGGAGCGGATCGTGCCGGCGAGGACACCGTAGACCAGGCCGAGGACGAAGAACGCCAGGGCGATCGGGATGGCCACCGAGCTGATCAGCGGACTCTCCATGGCGGAGCCCTCCGGGCCGGCGAGCGGGGAACCGGGGATGAACAGCAGGGCGAAGAAGATCGCCAGGTAGACCACCAGGGCCACACCCGTCAGCGCGAGGGCGCGGGACTCCTTGCGGGAGAGCTTGAGCGCATCGGCGGTGGAGTCGTCTGAGTTGTCGTCGTCGCCGTCGGCGTCCGGGTCGGGGAGGACGGAAGCGGCGGTGGACCCGCCCTGCTCACCCTCGGCGCCGGCGTTCTTGTCGAAGCTGACCTCGTCGTAGTTGATCTTGTCGTGGTCGACGAGCTGGTGGGCCTTCTTGTCCACGAACAGCTCGGTGACGACGGTGATGATCAGCGACAGGACGATCGCGGAGGCGATGACGAAGAAGATGTTGGCCAGCGGGGAGACGACGTACTCGGCGTCGATGATCTGGGCGGCCGAGGTGGAGATACCCGCGAGGAGGAGGTCGGTGATGTTGAGGACGAGGGAGGCGTTGAAGCCGGCGGAGGAGGCGGCGAACGCGACCATCGCGCCGACGATGGGGGAGCGGCCCACGGCGTGGAAGGCCATGGCACCGAGCGGGATGAGGATGACGTAGACCGCGTCGGAGGCGACCGAACCGGTGACACCCGCCAGGGCGACGGCGAAGGTGAGGGTGCGGGGGCCGACCCTGGCCACCATCGCCCGCACCAGGGCGGAGAGCAGCCCGGAGTACTCGGCGACGGCGACACCCAGCATGACGGTGAGGATGACACCCAGCGGCGGGAAGTCGGTGAAGTTGGACACCGCCTCCGTGATCATCCGCTGCAGCCCCTCCGGGGTGAGCAGGCTGGTGACCTCGATGGTCTCCCCGGAGTCGGGCTGCTCGGCGCTCATCCCGATCATCGAGCCGATCCAGCTGGCGACGGCCACGAGGCCGGCGAGGATGACGAAGAGCCAGAACGGGTCGGGGAGCTTGTTGCCGATCTTCTCGATGGCCCCGAGGAATCCTCCGGTGGAGTTCCGGGAGTCCTTCGCGTCGGGGTCGGCTGGGCTTGTCTGGGGGCCTGTCTCGGGCGGCGGGGATGTCGTCGTCGATTCAGTCATAACGGCTCGACACTAACCACAATCACAGGTCCACACACATTAAACGGGGTGATTTGTGGGGGTTCCGGCCTCAAAGGGTGTCCCCGGTGGGGCCGGTGCTGGTCCCGGTCCCCGGCCTGGCACTGTTCCCGACCCAGCCCCCGATCCCGATGTACCGCGTTCAGGGAAATCCCAGCTCTCTCAGCAAGTCACAACTGTTTCTCCTGCCCCAGGGGTTTGACTACAGTGAAGGGCGTGATCACCTTCGATTCCGTGTCCAAGCTCTACCGGACCTCGACGCGGCCCGCCCTGGACAACATCAACCTCACCATCGACAAGGGTGAGTTCGTGTTCCTCATCGGCCCGTCCGGTTCGGGTAAGTCGACGTTCCTCAATCTCATGGTCCGCGAGGAGAACCTCACCTCCGGCGACATCCACTTCGCGGACTTCCACGTCAACCAGCTCAAGGGGCGGCAGATCAACCAGCTGCGCCAGCGGATCGGCTACGTGTTCCAGGATTTCCGGCTGCTGCCCAAGCTCAACGTGCACGACAACGTGGCGTTCGCGCTCGAGGTGATCGGCAAGAGCCGCAAGCAGATCGACAAGGCCGTGCCCGAGGCGCTGGAGATGGTCGGGCTGGCGGCGAAGGCGACCCGCATGCCCAACGAGCTCTCCGGTGGTGAGCAGCAGCGCGTCGCCGTCGCCCGCGCGGTGATCAACCGGCCCCTGCTGCTGCTGGCCGACGAGCCGACCGGCAACCTCGACCCGGAGACCGCCGACGGCATCATGACCCTGCTGTCCCAGATCAACCGGGGCGGCACCACCGTGGTCATGTCCACCCACAACGCCCGCGCCGTCGACGACATGCGCCGACGCGTCATCGAACTGCACCTGGGCACCCTGGTCCGCGACGACACCCACGGTGTCTACGGCGAATCGCGATAGGAGAAGGACTGACATGAAACTGGGATTTGTCTTCCGCGAGGCGCTGCGCGGCCTGGGCCGCAACATCACCATGACCATCGCCCTGGTCATCACCACGGCCATCTCCCTGGCGCTGCTGGCCACCGGCTTCCTGGTCACCCAGATGACCGAGGACACCAAGGACATCTACCTCGACCGCGTCGAGGTGATGATCCAGTTCGACGAGGAGGTCTCCGCCACCGACCCGGACTGCTCCTCCGAGGCCTGCCTCGAGGTCCGCAACCTCGTCGAGGGTGCCGACGGCGTCGACTCCGTCATCTACCGTTCCCGCGAACAGTCCTACGAGCGTTTCCTCGAGGTCTTCCAGGACACCGATCCGCAGCTGGCGGCCGAGACCTCCCCGGACGCCCTGCCGGCGGCGCTGCATGTGCGCCTCAGTGACCCGCTCGACCAGTCCCCGCTCGAGCCGGTGCGCGACCTGCCGCAGGTGGACACCATCGTCGATCAGGTCGATGACCTGCGCGGTGCCACCGACAACCTCGACGCCGTCCGCAACGCCACCTTCCTCGTCGCCGCGGTGCAGGCGATCGCCGCGATCTTCCTCATCGCCAACATGGTGCAGATCGCCGCCTTCAGCCGTCGGGAGGAGATGGCCATCATGCGCATGGTCGGCGCCTCCCGCTGGTACACGCAGGCCCCGTTCGTGCTCGAGGCGATCTTCGCCACCCTCATCGGCGCGGTCCTGGCCACCGCGGGGCTGTTCCTGGGCAAGGAGTTCGTCATCGACAAGGCCCTGCGCGGCCTCTACGACTCCCAGCTCATCGCGCCGGTGACCACCAACGACATCTGGCTCGTCGCCCCGATCGTCGCTATCGTCGGCGTCATCTTCTCCGGCATCACCGCCCAGATCGCGCTACGCAGCTATGTGAGAAAGTAGAGCCATGACCTGGACCCTGGCGCTGACCGCCACAGCAAGTGGCATCGGTGCCGCCGTGGACACCCCCGACGCCGAACCCCGCACCGTCGGCTACTTCCCCGACGTCGCCCGCGCGGTGCGCTTCGCCGCCGACGAGGCCGGCAGCCGCACCCCGGACCGCGCCGTGATGATCATCCCCGCGGGCATCACCGAATACGACCTCAAGTGGTTCCTCGGCGAGCTGGTCATCGCCGGCATCCCCGCCCAGCAGGTCCAGGTCCGCGCCGACTACGAGATCCTCACCACCGCCACGGACTCCCGCGTCCTGCTTATCGACGCCGACCGGGGCATCCTGGTCACCCCCTCCGGCCGGGAGCCTGCCGTACCACCGCGCGTCGTCGAACTCGCCGCCGGGAGCGGCGAGGGTCCGGCCACCGTGGTCCTCACCGGCCACCCCGCCGAGCGGGAGAAGCTTCAGCCGGACTACGCCGAGCTCACCCCGACCATCCTCGACTGGCCCCAGATCGCCCTGCTGGCACTCGAGCACCCCAGCGACCTGTCGCTGATCTCCCCGCCGGAGCCGGGCCCGGACTCCGAGACGACCCCGGCCCCGCCGACCACCGGGACGACCACCCGGTCCACCTCGACGATCCTGCTCATCCTCCTGATCGCCGTCGCGGTCGTCGTGGCCGTCGCCGTCCTCCTGTAGGTCCACCGTGGACTGGGAACTGGGCCTGTCCACCGGCCCCGGTGGATACGGTGTGGCCATTTCCCTGGCGGGGGAGGGCACCCACCTCATCGGGGTGTTCCCGACGATCGCCCGGGCCGTGACCTCCGCCTTCCGTGCCGCCCCGGAGAACCTCCCGACCAGGGTGGTCCTGGTCCACCTCAGCGGCATCCCCGTCCAGGAACTCGGCCGGCACATCGGCGAACTCACCGCCGCCGGCATCGACGCCGACACCGTGGAGATGCGCAGCGACATCGACGTCCTCGAGTCATCCCTGGCCACCACGGCCCTGCTCATCGACGCCGACCGGGACCTGCTCACCGGCCGTCGCCTGCGCACCGCGCCTTTCGACGCCGGGACCCTCGCCCGCCTCGTCGCCGACGACCCCGCCCGGGTCCGGGTGTTCCTCACCGGCCACCCCGAGGTTCGCGACCGCTACCACGTCGCCGCCCGCGACCACGCACCCCAGCTCATCGAACGCCCCGCCCTCGCGGCCCTGGCGTTGGACAGCCCCCGCACCTCGGTGATGTCCACGCCCCGCATGGGCTCCTCACTCACCGACAGTCCCGCGCGGGTCTGGCAGCTGCGGATGGGCATCGTCATCGTCGCCATGGTGGTTCTCCTCGTGCTCTTTCTTGCTTGACCGGGTCTGTACCATGGAAAAATCATGGGCAAGAAGAAGAAACCACAGGACCGCAGCGTTCTGGCGACCAACCGGCGGGCCCGCCACGACTTCACCATCCTGGAGACCTACGAGTGCGGCGTCGTGCTCCTGGGCACCGAGATCAAGTCCCTGCGCGAAGGCAAGGTGTCCATCGCCGACGCCTTCGCCACCGTCGACGAGGGCGAGGTGTGGCTGCGCAACCTCCACATCCCGGAATACTCCATGGGATCGTGGACCAACCACTCGCCGAAGCGCACCCGTAAACTGCTGCTGCACCGCCGGGAGATCGACTCCCTCATGGGCAAGGTCCGCGACGGCAACCGCACCCTCATCCCGCTGCAGCTCTACCTCAAGGACGGGCGCGTCAAGCTGGAACTGGGCCTGGCCCAGGGCAAGCAGGACTACGACAA
>Ga0123332_1002179_pt1 | contig 18795 bp, 19 predicted proteins | sample BioC12SIPDNA_4_FD_89958 | JGI IMG/M metagenome (GOLD analysis project Ga0123332, IMG submission 89958) | Anaerobic biogas reactor microbial communites from Washington, USA - Biogas_R2_A C12 SIP DNA | ecosystem: Engineered > Bioreactor > Anaerobic > Unclassified | place: Washington, USA...
CGGGCGCGGGCGGAGACCGGCCCGAACAGAAGGGAGCAGACGGGCGCGGGCGGCGAAGTCCCGGGTTCATGGGAAGACCGGCCCGAACAGAAGGGAGCAGACGGGCGCGGGCGGCGAAGTCCCGGGTTTATGGGAAGAGCGGCGCGAGGCGGCAGAGAGCGCCTCCCCGGCCGGTGGCCGGGGAGGCGGAAGAGGCGTTCTCAGGATGCGTCGGGCTCGATCATCTGCACGAAGTCGCCGTGCCAGGTGTGGTACCAGATCTGGCCGGTGCGGCCGTGAACGCTGAGCATGCCGGCGATCTCGCCGTCGCGAAGGGTGTGGATCGTGTAGTAGCCGTAGAACGGGTCGGCGTGGCCTTCGGTGACCTCGCCGGGATGCTGCTGGTCGAGCCAGTCCTGCGCGAGGGCCACGGCCTCATCGCCACTGAGCGTGTTCTCTTCGGACACGGCCCAGCCCATCATGCCGCCGCGACCGTGCATACCATACCGGGCGTTCCACATCATGTTCGGCCCGGGCTCCGGCCCAAGTGCGCCCGTGTCCTTGTCGAGGAGCAGCTCGAGCGCGCCGGTGCCGGTGTCGGGCTCGACGGCGATGGCGTAGTAGTTCTCCTCGAACTCCATCACCTCCTCCAGAGCCAGGTCGGGGTAGCCCAGGCCGGCGAGGTAGGCCGCGAAGGCGTCCACAGCCTCCTCGATAGACCCCGTCTGACCGGTGGTGCTCGATCCGGAGAGCGGGCAGACAGCGCCGTCGCCCCAGGTGCCGGCTCCCCGCCCGCGCCCCCAGGCCTCGCCCATCATGCCGGGGCCCCAGGTGGAGCCGGAGACGCTACACTGCTGCTCCGGGCCGAGCTGCGCGGACGGGGCGGTGCCCATCATGCCCCACCCTCGGAAGAGCGGCGTGGCCCGCGCGCCGCGCACCAGGAGCCAGCCGCCGGCCAGCACCATGGTGATCACTACGATCGTCACAAGACTGCCAATCACAAACCAACCTGCCGATTTCATCGGTTCCTCCCTCAGATCCCAATCCAGTACTGTCCCCAGTGTAGCCGAGCGAAGGCGGGAAAGGCAGGGCATTCCGACGCGCGGCGATCCACGCCGTTTGGCGGGGGGGGTGCGGGCAGAGGGCGACGCATTCCTGCGGTCGCCGATCGTCGGCGGGGCGGGTTGCGCGTTCGTGGAGGCGTGCGTGACGGTGCGTGTGTGGGAATGCGTCGCCCCTACGAAACGGGGGTTCGGTGACGATGCGGGATCCGTTGTGGTACGCAGGATCCGTCGTGGAATGCAGGATCCATTGTAGGGGCGAGGCATTCCCGCAGCAGGATGCGCAATGCAAGGCGCCGTGAGAACGGGGCGGCACCACCGAAACCAGGCGCCCTGTTGGGAATGCCTCGCCCTCTGCTACCGGGGTGCCTGGCAGCTTGCCTCGGTGGCGCCCGTGGGGAGCCAGGCGTGGAGGGTCGTGCCCTGGCCCGGGGCGGCGTCGAGGCGGAGCCGCCCGCCGAGCTGGCGCACGCGCTCGTGCAGGCCCACCAGGCCGAAGTGGCCCTGGCGCGTATAGAGGTCGAGCCGTTCGACGGGCTCGAAGCCGGCGCCGTCGTCGCCGACGCTCAGGTGGAGCTCGTCGCCGGCGCAGGCCACGGTGACGGAGATGATGGAGGCGCCGGCGTGTTGAAGGGCGTTGTTGAGCGCTTCCTGGACAATCCGGTACGCCGCAAGCTCCACTGCCGGCGAGAGCCGCGGCAGGTCGGGGGCGACGTCGAGGCGGATCTCGGCCATCGCGTGCACCGCGGCCCCGTGCAGTAGCATCTCCAACGCCGGGGCAAACCCGAGGTCTTCGAGGTAGGCGGGGCGCAGGGCGCCGATGATGCGGCGGAGGTCGTCGACGACGTCAACGGCGGACGCGCGGGCGGCCTCCAGCAGCTCACGCGCGGCGGCAGCATCGTTGCGCTCGATGCGGTGCTGCGCCATCTCGACGCGCTGGCCCAACGCAATGAGCGCCTGGACCGGCCCGTCGTGGAGCTCGCGTGCCAGCCGGGCGCGCTCCTCCTCCTGGCCCTGGGTCACGGCATCGAGGTAGTCGAGCACGCCGGCCTGGTAGCCCTCCAGACGCGTGACCATGTCGAGCAGCGCGCGATGAAGCTCCTCGATCTCGGCGACGCCGGAGACGGGCCGGCGAATGGCGGCGTAGGCGCCCCAGGTGACCTGGCCCGCGGCGTTCGCCAGCCGCTGCAGGGGATGGACGATGGTCCGCCAGCCAAAGGCGAGGATGAGGATGGACAGCGCGGCGGCGACCACAGCCGCGACGGGCCCCAGACCCGAAAGCCGCAGGATCGGACCGGTCACGTCAGTGGCGGGCTCGCGCACCACGACCCGCCAATCGGTTCCCTGCACCGCGGCGTACGTGAGGACGAGCAGGCCGGAGGGGGTGTCGACGGTAAAGCCGCCGGACACGCCTTCGAGCACCTGGTCGATCCCGGGCTCGTCGCGCACGGAGGCAGGAGGTTGCGGCTCGCTGCCGGCGAGCACATCCCCCACCCCATCGATCACGAGCAGGGCCGGCGTGATGGCGTCGACGCGCGCGGCCAGCCACGCCGCGACGCCCTCGGGCGTGGGGGCCAGGCGGCCTTCGGCCAGGGCATCCTCCAGTTGCCGGGCGAGCAAGCGCGCCAGGACGCCGTCACGCTCCACCACGAAGTCGTGCATGGCGGCCTCGTGGGTATAGACGCCGGTGAGCGCCAGCCCAATGATCACCAGGGTCACGGGCAGGATCGCCCAGAGGATCAGTTGCGCCTGGAGCGAATGCAGCCAGCGCCGTATCGACGGGCCGAGGCTAGCCAAGGGCGATCCACCCGCGCTTGAGCGCCTCGGTGACGGCCTCGGTGCGGCTGTTCACCTGGAGCTTGCCATAGACGTTGGCGAGGTGACCCTGGACGGTGCGATGGCTGATCGACAGCGCCTGGCCGATCTCACGGTTGGTCATGCCCTCGGCCGCCAGGCGCAGCACCTCCACCTCACGTTCGGTGAGCGCCTCGACGCCCTGGGACGCGTTGGGCGGACGGTGCGTGACCTGGCGGACGACCTTGGTGGCGATCGCCGGGCTAAGCGCCGTGAGGCCGTGATAGACGTCGCGCACGGCCTGGACGAGCTCGGCGGCGCGCGCGGTCTTGAGAACGTAGCCATCGGCGCCGGCCTTGAGCAGCGCCTGGACGTAGGGGTCGTCGTCGTAGGCAGTGAGGACGAGCACGCGCACGCCGGGGAAGTGTTGCTTGATGCGGCGCGTGGCCTCGACGCCGGTGATCTCGGGCATGCGGATGTCGACGACGGCAACGTCGGGCTGGAACTCCTGGACCAGGCGCAGGGCCTCGGCGCCGTCGCTCGCCTCGGCGACGACGACGATGTCGCCGGCCTCCTCCAGGAACTGGCGGATGCCCTGGCGCACCAGGACGTGGTCGTCGGCAAGTAGGACCCGGATCGTCTCGGTCATCGCGTGCTCCTCAGCGTTTAGGTGATCGATGTCTCCATTATAGCGCGGATTGGGGCGCGCAGTAGATGGGTCAGGAGGGCAAGGCGGCGCGGGCGCTGTCAGGCGTCGCGCTTCCGGTGTATAACACGGCGCAGATCGATCCACATCCAAAGGAGGCCTGCCATGCACCCAACCGTGTTACCGCTGTGGCCCGGTGCGGCGCCCGGTTCGGAGGACTGGGACTACCCCGAGCGCGAGGTGGAAAACTGGCCCGGCCTGCGGGTCGTGCTCAACGTCGCCCGCCCCACCCTGACGGTGTCGTTGCCCGACCCCGGCCGGGGCGATGCACCCGCCACGGGCGCCGCGGTGGTCATCTGCCCGGGCGGCGCATTCCATATGTTGGCGGTCGACCACGAGGGCCACGAGGTGGCGCGCTGGCTCAACGCCCACGGCATCGCCGCCGGTGTCCTCAAGTACCGCGTGGTCCAGACCGGGGAGAACTATCAGGCTGAGATCGACGCCCACCTGGGCGACCGGGCGCGGATGGCAGCGTTGATCGCGACGCTACGCCCGATGGTCGAGGCCGACGGCCAGCAGGCGATCGGCCTCATGCGCCAGCACGCGGCCGAATGGTCCATCGACCCCGCGCGCGTCGGCATGATGGGCTTCTCGGCGGGCGCGGCGGTCACCTACTTCGTCGCCACGGCGCGCACTGGCGCGGAGAGGCGGCCCGCGTTTGCGGGCTACATCTATGGCGGCGGTCGTGACGGCGGCGAGGCGCCCCCCGACGCGCCGCCGATCTTCATCCTCTGCGCGGCAGACGACCCGATTGCGGCGCCGGGCGCGGTGCCGCTCTACCAGGCGTGGCGCGCAGCCGGGATCACCGCGGAGCTCCACATCTATGCCCGCGGCGGCCACGGCTTCGGCATGCGCCCGAGGGGCCTGCCGACCGACGACTGGATCGCGCGCTTCCACGACTGGCTTGGGGAGATCGGGATTCTGACCGCCGAGGCGTGAGGAGGAGCCTTCAGCGCGCCGCGGGGCCTCAGAGCAGGCCGGAGAGCTCGATGGCCGTGTAGACCAGGAGGAGCGCCAGGACGACGTTGACGGCCTGGCGCACGCGCTGGCGGCGCAGGAATTGGCGGATCGCGGTGCCAAACAGGGCCCAGACGGAGACGGCCGAGAAGCAGACGGCGGCGAGGAAGAGCGCGGAGAGCAGGATCGGCACGGGCTTGCCGGTGACGCCGAGCAGGAAGGTGGCGTAGAGCGTGAGCCCGTAGATGACGCCCTTGGGATTGACCATCTGGAGGACCGCGCCCTTGAGAAAGCCGGCCCGGTGGCGGTCATCGGTCTCGAAGGCATAGGTCGCGCGAAGGGTCTCGTAGGCGAGCCAGAGGATGTAGAGCGCGCCGACGATGCGCAGCGCGGTTTCGAACCCGGGGATAAGCTGACGCAGCGTGCCGGAAACTGCAGCGCAGAGCAGCAGGAGGATGAAGAAGCCGGTCGCGATCCCGGCGAGATAGGGCAGGCTGCGGCGGTAGCCGTAGAGCACGCCCATCGAGGCGCTGGAGATGTTGTTGGGTCCTGGCGTGTAGGTGGTCACCAGGACGTAGGTGAGAAAGGGAACGATCGCAAGATCCATGATCCAGCTCCTTGTTGGCCGCTTTGTGATCGCGATACCGCGACGGGCATGTCGACGTAGTTTACCCGATATTGGGTGATCGGGAATAGCGAGCCGCGTCGCCGTCTGCTGTAGCAGCGGCGAGGCGCGCAAGATGCCCATAGGCATCAGGCTAAGGCTATGCATCGGCACACGCCGTGCACGTTCTGCTGTAGGGGCGCCCGGCTTCCGAACCGCTCATTCCCGCACGTTTTTGGCGAATGCAGCTTTGCTTGGACGCAGACAGGCCTTCGTCATGCCAGTCGCCCGCCGGAATGGGTTGCCCTCTGCCCGCACGTTACCACCGGACGTGATGCTGTGCAGAGGGCGAGGCATTCCCAACAGGGCGCCTTGTCCTGTGGGTGATGCTGCGTTCGAGCGGTGCCTGGTAGTGCACTTCCTGCTGCGGGAATGAGCGGCTCGGAAGCCGGGCTCCCCTACAGTGCACACCCACATCGCGGGCTTGCCACTCATCGCAGGCCTTAGCCTGAGGTCTACGGGCAAGTTGCCGGCGGTCCGCCGTGCCGGCGGCTGCTGCTTGCGTGGCGCTTACGGCTGATCGCGGGCAATGACAGGGGGTGTTTGGCCGCGATACGATCATGAGTACACTGGACGGTGTGAATGCCCAGGAAAGGAGAGAGATGATGACTGAGCCACTGACCATCACTAAGATCGAGGTGCACACGTTCGAGTGGGAAACGCACGACCTGGCGCCGGACGACTATTACAACGGCTTCAACCTGGTCTACAAGCCCGGGGCGCGGCTCCGGCGCAGCGGGAACATCCTGACGATCCACACCGATGCGGGGATCACGGGCGAGTTCGTGGGCGGCGGGCCAAGCGATTACGCGCAGATGGGGATGTTCGCCCACTACCTGATCGGCAAGGACCCGCTGGAGCGCGAGCTGATCCTCAACGATGTGAAGCGCGGGCTGCGCAAGGTGGACCGGATGGGCATGGGGCCGGTCGACATCGCGCTGTGGGATATCGCGGGCAAGGTCTATGGCGCGCCGGTGTGGGAGCTGCTGGGCGGCTGGAAGAAGACGCTGCCGGCCTACGCGTCGACCTATCACGGCGACGAGAACGGGGGCCTGAGCACGCCGGAGGCGTTCGCCGACTTCGCCGAGCAGTGCTATGCCCTCGGCTACCGCGCGTTCAAAATCCACGGCTGGAGCCACGCGCCGATCGAGCGCGAGATCGCGAATGTGCTGACAGTGGGCAAGCGCGTGGGCGACCGGATGGCGCTGCTGATCGACCCGGCCTGTGAGTACGAGACGTTCGGCGACGCGCTGCGCGTGGGCCGCGCGTGCGACGAGGCCAACTTCTTCTGGTACGAGGACCCGTTCAAGGACGGCGGGATCAGTTTCTTCGCGCACAAGAAGCTGCGGCAGATGATCAAGACGCCGATCCTGATGGGCGAGCACGTGCGCGGGTTCGAGCCCAAGGTGGATATGATCGTGGCGGAGGCGACGGACTTCGTGCGGGTGGACCCGACGTACGACATGGGCATCACCGGCGCGATGAAGATCGCGCACGCGGCGGAGGGCTTCGGGCTCGACGCGGAGATCCACGCGCCGGGGCCGGCACACCGCCACGTGATGGCCTCGATCCGCAACACGAACTACTACGAGCTGGGGCTGGTCCACCCGCTGGCGCCGGAGACCTCCCCACCCGTCTACACCGACTACAGCGATGCGCTCGACGCGATCGACGCGGACGGCTGCGTCCCGGTGCCCACCGGACCCGGCCTGGGCGCGACGATCGATTGGGCGTGGGTGCAGGCGCACGAGGTGGCGACAAGGGTTTATGCGGAGTAGTTATCAGTTATCAGTTATCAGTTTTCAGTTGCAGAGATACAGAGGGAGAAGGGTCATGCCGAGCATCGAGAGGTTCGAGGACATTCAGTCTTGGCAGAAAGGGAGGGAGCTGTGTAGACTGGTCTATGCGATGTCACGGGAAGGGGCCTTTGGCCGGGACTATGGGTTGCAGGATCAGATGCGGCGGGCAGGGGTGTCGATTATCTCGAACATTGCTGAGGGATTCGAGAGCCAGAACAATCGTGGTTTCGTGCGATACCTGTACATCACGCGGGCTTCCGCCGCGGAGTTGCGCGCCCAGGCGTACGTCGCGCTCGACCAGGGATACATCACACAGGAGCAGTTCACCCAGCTCTACGAGCTGTGCCGAGACGTCGCCCGCCTCCTCACCCGCTTCATCGCCTATCTCGAGCGCCACCCCGCCCCCATCTCCTCTGCTCTGCAAACTGAAAACTGACAACGGTGAACGGTGAACTGCCGGGAAAGGACTGGCAATGGAAGATATGCTTGAGGCTCTACGCGCATTCGATACACCGTCGATCACGAACGTGGTGGCGACGTACCCGGGGAATCCGCTGTGCCTGGGGCTGTATCATCCCTGGACGCAGCATTGGTATACGGACCAGCGGCTGCGCTGCTGGTATCCGGCGTTGGGGCCGATCGTGGGGTATGCGGTGACGGCGGTCTACGGGCTGCCGGACGCGACCTACAGCCATCCTTCGTTTATGGACGTGATCGACGCGATGGAAGCGTCGCCACAGCCGACGGTCTTCGTCTTCGAGCAGCGCTTCCCGCCGGAGATCGCGGGGAAGGTGGGGCTGTCGGGCGGGAATATGACGTCGGCGATGCAGGCGGTGGGGTGCGTGGGCGCGATCACCAACGGGCCCTCGCGCGACATCGACGAGATCCGGCCGATGGGGTTCCAGTACCTGACGAGCGGGGTCTGCCCGGGCCACGGGCCGCAGGCGATCCACGCGATCAACGTGCCGGTGCACGTGGCGGGAATGGACGTGGCGCCGGGCGAGATCATCCATATGGACGAGAACGGGGCGGTAAAGTTCCCGGCGGACAAGCTGGCCGCGGTGCTGACCAACGTGCGCAAGCTGCGCGACGAGGAGTCGGCGCGGATGGGGGCGCTGCACCGGGCGAAGACGGCGCAGGAGGTGCGGGCGATCATGGCGGGGCAGGTGTATGGGGAGAAGGGATAGTTTTCAGTTGCCGGTTGTCAGTCGCCCGTTGCCAGTTGCGGAGGGGGCGGTCCAGGGCAAGGAGGCCAGGATGTGATCGAGACGGAGCGGTTGGTGGTGCGGCGGTTTCGCGAGGATGACGCCGAGGGGCTGTTCGCCTACCTCTCGAACCCGGTGGTCTACCGGTTCGAGCCGGGTGAGCCGGTCACGCTGCAGGAGGCACGGCGGCTAGCGCGCGAGCGGGCCAGGGGCAGAGCGTTCTGGGCCGTGGCGCTGCGCGAGACGGGCCAGTTGGTGGGGCACCTGTACTTCGCACAGGTGGAGCCCGAGACGTTTCACACGTGGGAGGTGGGCTACATCATCGACCCGGCTTTGCAGGGGCGCGGCTATGCCACCGAGGCCGCCGGCGCGCTGATCCGCTACGGGTTCGCTCACTGGCACATCCACCGGGTGGTGGCGCACTGCCACCCGGAGAACGTGGCCTCGTGGCGCGTAATGGAGAAGCTCGGGATGCGGCGCGAAGGGCACTTCCGGAAGAACGTGTTCTTCCGCAGGGCAGCCGACGGGTCGCCGCTATGGCAGGACTCGTACGAGTACGCGTTGTTGGAGGACGAGGCGGCCGGGGCGACGTCGTAGCGGGCCAGGGCAGCCGCTATGACGCCGCAGATGCGCCCGACGCGTGCTCTAGCTCGCGGTCGACTGCGCGATTGACGATGCCGAGGTGTTCTTCCAGCGCCTGTTCCAGATAGAGCGCGTGGTCGGGTTTCTGCAGGCCGCCCACGACCTTGCGCACGCGACCATCGCGGAGCACTACCTGGAGCGCGTAGGTAGGGGCTGCCCTGCGGCGGCTGCGATGCCTCACGGCATAGAGCTGTTCGAGGTCGGCGATGGACAGATCCAGCCGCTCGAACCACGGCAGCGGGGTGTGCCGCACGACGAGATGCTCGCCGTCGGCCCGAATGACAGCACGGTTGATCAGCGAGGCGAGGGCGTAGTAGGCGAATGCCAGGCCCAGGATCGCCACCGGTAGCTGCGTCAGCAGCGCATCCCCGGCAAACGTGCCGGCCGCCAACGAGAGCACCGCCGGGGCGAGCATTACGGCGCCCAGGATGATGCAGGAAGCCGTGAGCAGAATGCGATCAAGCCCGGCGGTGAGCCAGGGCACCGTGATCTGGAGCTCACGGCCATCGCGGGTCACCCTGAACTGCCCCGGCACGGGAACCGGAGGACGCTCTCCGGCGGGCTCGTCCGATACCCGCTGCCGCACACCCTGCTTGCCACGTGCCGCATAGGCCACCGCAACGACGATCACCAGAACGACGATCACCCTGTAGTCCATGTGCGCCTCCCCCAGGCTTGAGACGGCCGGCCCGGAGCTCCAACTGCCGCCACGCACGGCGGACCTCCGGGCACATTGGGGCCGTACTGAGGCTACTATATGCGCGCGCGTGCAACCCGCAAGCGGGCAGCAGCAAGACCCTTGAGCTCGCTTGGTCGACCCGTCCCCTGGTGCAGCCGCAGGGCGCACGTGTCAGGCAGAGGCGGCGCACGCCGAGATCAGCCCAATCCGGCGGGCTTAAGACTGCGTCTTCCTGGGCGGCTTGCGCTTGATCAGGATCAGTTGCTCGATGTCCTGGACGTCCTGGAGGCAGGTCACCGGGTCGGAGATGCGGGTGAACATCCAGCAGCCATCGTGCAAGCGGGGCGTCTCAACCAGCATCCGGCGCACGGTGGGCCCGAACGTATCGAGTCTATCGAGGGCCTGCTGCAACTCCTTGGCGCCCAGCACCACCAGCGCGGTGAACGAGCCGTGCTCGGGGTACATCTCGCACAGGGGGCGCCCGCCCTTGCGGTGCCGGAGGGCCCAGCCGTAGCGTTTCCCGCCATACTGTAACTCGGGCTCGATCTCGTAGGTCTCCACCAGGAACCGGCGCAGCTCGGTCCAGGCACCGGCCAGCGAGGGGCCGATCACGTCGATCATGGCTTCGTCGGTTGGCTGCAGGTCTTTGTCGATCAGGCGTTCGTGGGCCATCGAGACCTCCTTGGGGGATGGACTGGCACGGGAGACTATAGACGAGCCCGCGGGGGATGTCAATCGGAGCGGAGCGGGGGCGGAGCGGAGCGAACCGCACGGCGTGAGGGTGAGGCGCCGCCGCAACGGAGCAGAGCGGCTCGGTCAGAGACCGGCCGCAACGGAGGGGAGCGGCGCGGGCGGCGAAGTCCCGGTCGGTGGGGAAGACCGGCCGCAACGGAGCGGCGCGGGCCGCACGGCGTGAGGGTGAGACCGGCCGCAGCAGAGCAGAGCGGCTCGGTCAGAGACGCGGCCGCAACGGGAGGGAGGCGGAGCGGCACGGGCCGCACGGCGTGAGGGTGAGACGCGGTCGCAGCGGAGCAGGGCGGCTCGGTCAGAGACGCGGCCGCAACGGAAGGGAGGCGGAGCGGCACGGGCCTCACGGCGTGAGGGTGAGACCGGCCGCAGCGGAGGGGGGAGCGGAGCGGCACGGGCCTCACGGCGTGAGGGTGAGACCGGCCGCAACGGAAGGGAGGGGGAGCGACGCGGGCCGCACGGCGTGAGGGTGAAGCGCGGCCGCAACGGAGGGGGGAGCAGAGCGGCGCGGGCGGGAGACGGGCCGCAACGGAGGGGAGGCGGGTTGACAGAGGGGGCAACGGGCGTATACACGGGGCGTTTGCGTTCACACTCTTCATGGAAGGACCTGAATTCTACGATGAAACTACTGGTGACTGGGGGCGTGGGCAGCGTAGGGCGCGTGGCGGTGGCGCGCCTGATTCGGCATGGGCACGCGGTGCGCGTGATCGACCGGCAGCCGGAGGCTGAACTGGCACAGGAGGTCTGGGACGAGATCCGGGGGGCGGAGTATCGCCAGGTCGACGTCACGGACTTCGAGAGCCTGGGGCAACACTTCGAGGGGATGGACGCGGTGGTGCATTTGGCGGCGATCCCCCACCCCGGCGGGGCGCACGAGGCGGAACTGTGGCGTATCAACTGCAACGGGGCGTTCAACGTGTATCGCGCGGCGGCCGATACGGGGATCAAACGCGTGGTGAGCGCGAGCTCGATCAACGCGCTGGGCTACAACTACGGGATCAAGCCGTTCCCGATCCGGTATTTCCCGATCGATGAGGATCACCCAACCTTTACGACCGATCCGTACTCGTTCTCGAAGATCGTGCTGGAGGAGATCGCGGCGTACTTCTGGCGGCGGGAGGAGATCTCGGGCGTGTGTCTGCGGTTTCCGGGGGTCTTCCGCATCGACTCACGGTGGGCGCCGCGGATGAAGGAGTTCCACGCCTACCGCCAGAAGGCGTTCGAGGACCTGATGACGTTGCCGGAGGAGGAACGCCGCGCGCGGGTGGCGGCGCTGATCGCGGAGCACGACCGGGAGCGCGCGGAGCGCCCGCAGGAGCAACCGTGGGAGCAGCAGCGGCGTCGCTGGCGGCGTCGCGAGGGCGAGATGCCGCCGCCGGAGGTGATGCTGATGTTCGGGCGGGCCGACTTCTGGGCGTTGATCCACGCGGAGGACGCAGCGTTGGCGATCGAGCGGGGGCTCGTGGCGGTGTACGAGGGCAGCCACCCGCTCTTCGTAAACGACGCGGAGAACTCGGCGGGCGTGCCGTCGCGAGAGCTGGCGGCGCTCTTCTTCCCCGAGGTGACAACGTGGACCCGCGACGTGCAGGGGACCGAGACGCTGGTGAGCATCGACCGCGCGCGGGCGTTGATCGGGTTCGAGCCCGAGGCGACGATGAGGGCGTGGGCGGAGGGCGAGGCTAAAGGATGAGAGGGGAGGCGTGGATCGGCGCGGCGGCGGGTTGACAGGGCCGCGCGGCGATCCATACTGACCGGGAGAAGCAAGCCGGGCCCCGTCAATGCTGCAACGCACACCGCGCTTCCGCCAGGATAGTGCCGTTCAACGTCATCGCATACCCGCACAGGGGCCCGAGGCCCGGACACACGCTCGGGGGAGACTCGGACTCCTGGGCGAGTTCGGTTAGCCGAGAGGGGGCCACAATGGCTGAAGAGGTAGTGACGAGCGATCTGGTGGAACTCCTGAATGAGGCGTTGGCGCGGGAGCTGCAGGTGTCGGTCCAGTATATGCTGCAGCACGCGACGGAGGCCGGGCGGATGGACAAGCCTACCGGGAAGACGTTGGCGGCGAAGCAGAGCAAGTTCGTGGCGAGCCATTCGTACTATATGCTGCCGGGAGTCACGCTGAAGAAGATCGCGATCACGGAGATGCGGCACGCGGAGGCGATCTCGGAGCGGGTGGTGGCGCTGGGTGGCAGGCCAACGACGCAACCGGCGCCAATCGTGACAGGCGAGACGGTAATGGGAATGTTGGAGGACGACCGCGAGCAGGAGCGCGGAGCGATCGCGCTGTACACGCGGATCATCGGGGAGGCGGAGAAGGCGGGCGACGCGGAGACGGCTGGGTTGTTCCGGCGGATCTTGACCGATGAGGAGGGGCACCACCGGGTGTTCAACGCGCTGCTGGCGCGGGAAGGATGAAGGTTGAGGGATGAGGGGGAAGCGGGAGTCCGGAGCCGGGTAGGGACAGCCTTGCGGGCCCGGGTCCGGGTGTGGGCCAGCGCACCATATGGAAGGGAGACATGGCATGGAACCAGAGACGGCGGAAGGGGCCGCGCCTGAGACATTGGCGCCCTTGCAGTGGATTCGCTTTATCGTTCTGAGCCTAGTGATGCCGGCGGTCCTGCTGATCGCCGGGGGCGATCCCCGGTGGTGGCAGGGCTGGGCGTATGCGGTGCTGCTGGTCGTGATCACGGTCGGCGGGCGGGTGTGGGCAGAGATGCAGCATCCGGGGTTGCTGGCGGAGCGGGCCAAAGCCGGGGATGCGGAGGGGGTCAAGCCGTGGGATAGGGCGCTATCGCCGTTGATGGCGCTGAGCGCGTCGTTCCCGCTCTTCATTGTGGCCGGGTTGGACCACCGGTTCGATTGGTCGCCCGCGTTCGCGACGTGGGTGACGGTGGCAGGGTTGGTGCTGGTGGGGCTGGGGTATGGCTTCAGCACGTGGGCGATGGTGGAGAACCGGTTCTTCTCCGGGATGGTGCGGGTGCAGGCGGACCGGGGGCACGTGGTCTGCGATAGCGGCCCGTACCGGATCGTGCGGCATCCGGGGTACGCGGGGTATCTCCTGGCACTGCCGGGGATCGCCCTGGCTTTGGGGTCGGTGTGGACATTGGTCCCGGTGGCGGCGGCGTTGACGATCGCCGTGATCCGGACGAGGCTGGAGGATCGGACGCTCCAGGAGGAGCTGCCGGGGTACCGGGCGTACGCGGAGCGGACGCGGTACCGGTTGGTGCCGGGGGTGTACTGAGGAGGGGGCAGAGCGGCGCGGGCTCCCTCTGCCGTTCGGGCCGGTCTCCAGACCGAGCCCGAACGGGCGCTGGCCGACGATGCAGGCATCACAGAGCGGAGCGGCGCGAGCCTCACGGCGTGAGGGTGAGACACGGTCGCAGCGGAGCGGAGCGGCTCGGTCTGGAGACACGGCCGCAGCGGAGGGGGAGTGGAGCGGCACGGGCCCCCACGCTGTGGGGCTGAGACACGGCCGCAGCGGAGCGGAGCAGAGCGGCGCGGGCTCCCTCTGTCGTTCGGGCCGGTCTCCAGACCGAGCCCGAACGGGCGCTGGCCGACGATGCAGGCATCGCAGAGCAGGGCGGCGCGAGCCTCAGGACGTGAGGGTGAGACGCGGTCGCAGCGGAGCAGAGCGGCTCGGTCTGGAGACGCGGCCGCAACGGAGGGGGCAGAGCGGAGCAGAGCGGCTCGGTCTGGAGACACGGCCGCAACGGAGGGGGAGTGGAGCGGCTCGGGCCTCACGGCGGGAGGGTGAGACACGGCCGCAACGGAGGTGGCAGAGCGGAGCAGAGCGGCACGGTCTGGAGACACGGCCGCAACGGAGGGGGCAGAGCGGAGCAGAGCGGAGCGGTCTGGAGACACGGCCGCAGCGGAGGGGGCAGAGCGGCGCGGGCTCCCTCTGCCGTTCGGGCCGGTCTCCAGACCGAGCCCGAACGGGCGCTGGCCGACGATGCAGGCATCGCAGAGCAGGGCGGCGCGAGCCTCAGGACGTGAGGGTGAGACACGGCCGCAACGGAGGTGGCAGAGCGGAGCAGAGCGGAGCGGCTCGGTCTGGAGACACGGCCGCAACGGAGCGGAGAGGGCCCCCACGCTGTGGGGGTGAGACGCGGCCGCGTCGGAGGCGCAGGAGGCTCATTCAGTAGAAGAGGAGGTAGGACAACGTGGACGCTCAGGCTTATCTGGAGATCGCACGAAGGACGGGCATCACGATTGGCAGCGCCGACGGGGTGACGATCTGGCAGGGGCCCACGGCGGGGCTGCGGAAGGCCGCGGGGCCGATGGCGGGGAAGCGGATCGGGGTGCTGGTCGCCAGTGAGTTCAGCGACTTTCAGGCTTATTACATCGCCTCGTACGCCAGCGAGTTCGGCGCGCACGTGGACTTCCTGCTGGTCGATTGGGTGACGTGGAAGTTCACGCGGCCCTACGTGAAGGACAAGGGGGTGCGCGGGATGTGGGGTATGGGCGTCGACCCGATCCCCGTGCTGGGCACTGACCGCCACAGTTACCGGTCGCTGAAGGCGGCGGATCCGGCGGACTACGACGGCGTTGTCGCGCTGGGCGGGCATTCTGCCGACGTGATGGTGACCGAACCGGAGGTGAAGGCCTTTATCCGCGGCGTGGCCGAGGGCGGCGGGGTCGTGGGTTCGATCGGCGGGGGCGCGATCCCGCTGATCAGCGCGGGGGTGCTGGACGGGAAGGCGGTGACCGGGAACCGGGTGGTGGCCTTTATGCTGGAGAAGGTGGGCAAGCTCCAGGACGCGCCGGTGGTGCGCGACGGGCGCGTGGTCACGGCGCGTGACACGGTGGACACGCCGGCTTTCGTGCGGGCGCTGTGCGGGGCGTTCGATCCGGGATTCGTGGCGGCGCGGCGCGGGGTGCTGGCGGGCAAGCGGGTGCTGATCATCTCAGGGGAGGACTTCGAGGACATCGAGCTGGTGGTACCGGTGATGGAGTACCTGTATCGCGGGGCGGAGGTCCGGCTGGCGACGTTCCCGGCGCCGAAGCGCTCGCGGCCGCCGCTGCTGGGGCTCGATGTGGTGCAGGGCAACTTCGGCGTGTCGGTGCCGTTCCAGGAGATCCCGGACTCGGCGTACGAGATCGTGCCGCTGGCGGAGGTGGCGCTCGACACGTTCGACGTGGTGCAGATCCCGGGGGCGTTCTGTCCGTGGAACATGGTCGAGGCCGGCGAGCCGGTGACGTTCCTGAGGCAGGCGGCCGCGGCGGGCAAGGTGGTGGCGGCGATCTGCCACGGGCCAATCCCGCTGGCGGCGGCGGACCTGGTGGCGGGCAAGCGGATCGCGGGCTTTGCGGCGTGCAAGGACGCGGTGACGATCATGGGCGGCACGTATGACGGCAATTGGTCGGCGGTGGTGGACGGCGCGATCGTGACGGGGCGGGTGCCGTCGGATATTCCGGAGTTCCTGGACGCGGTGACGTATCGGGTGTTGGGCGGGATGTAGCGGCGGAGGCAGATACAGACGCGTCGTAGGGGCGCAGCGTGCTGCGCCGCTGTGGAGGCCATCAGAGGGGATGAGCGCCGGGTCGCTACCGGGGCCGGCGCCGGACGGATCTTCCGTCCTACGGGCGCGAGGTGGAACTAAGCGCGCACCTTCCACGTCTATGTCTCTAGAAAGCATAAAGGCCGGGACCGGGAGACGGAACTTCCGAACCGGTAGACGAAATAACGTGGGAAGGATGCAAGCGATGAAGAGGAAGCTGTTGGTGGGATTGGTTGCGGTGTTGGCCGTGATCGGTGTGGTGGCCGGGGCCGTGTTGGCACAGGGTCTGCCGGGGCAGGGTGGTCCCCTGGAGGGCCGGGCTCTATGGGAGTCGCAGGGGATCGAGCACTACCGCTTCACCCTTTCGCGCAGCTGCTTCTGCCTCGCTCGCGGCCCGGTCGTCATCGAGGTCCGCAATGGCAAGGTGGTCTCGATCGTGGACGCCGAGACCGGCGGGAGCGAGGTCGATGGGTTCGCCGTGAGCGAGATCTTCGGCGATGTCGACACCATCGAGGAGCTCTTCGGGCGGATCGATGCGGCTGAGGGTGCCGCGGTTCTGCAGGTCAGCTACGATGCGACCTTCGGCTATCCGGCGGAGATCTACATCGATCAGTCCGAGCTGATGGCCGACGAAGAGATCGGCTATAGGATAAGCGACTTCGAAGTGCTGGGGTAGATTGGGCTGAGAGGACGGCTGGGTGCCGGTCACCAGGCGCGAAAGCGCGCGGTGACCGGCACCTTTGTCTGATAGGCACCCGTGTGATGCGACGGCGCGCCGCCGCGAGGCCCGCCCGGCGATCAATCGCCGGGCGACGCGACGACACCCGATGAATCGGGTTTCCAGACTCGCGAAAGGCCGGAAGCCCCATTTGGTAGGGCGCTGCAGCCTAGCCCGGGGTTCAGACCCCGGGTGGGCCGGTCGACGAGCCGGCGCCGGCATTGTCGCAGTCCGAATCTTCCGGATCGGCTGTCTGCCGTCACGCCCTCCAGTAGAGCCAGAGGACGCCGGCGCGCGGGGCGAGGGCGAAGGTGAAGCCTTCGTCGATGAGGACGCGCCCGGGGATCTGGCGGGTCTCGCCGGTCTCGGGGTTGTCAAACGTATAGGTGGCACCGGGCCCGATGCCCGCCGGGTGGATGGTGAGCGTGTCGTCGGGTGCCTGCGGCAGACGAATCGCCTGAACCAGGCCGCGGCCCTCCTCGGGGCGATCGAACTGCCAGGCGACCCAACGGTCGGCGCGCTTGTGGAAGGCCGTGTGCGGATAGTAGTCACCGCAGAGGATCAGCTCGGCGGCCTGGCGCCAGACGTCGATCATCGTGGCCGCGAGCGCGAAGTCGTAGTCGTCCTGGCGGATATCGAGCGTGGCGAAGAGCATGGGCGCCATCGCGCAGTGGAAGGAGTAGCTGTCCACCCGGTGGTCGAACCGGCTGCCGCCTTCGACATCCCAGGAGAGCGTCGCTTCCTTGAAGTAGGGGATCCACTGGAAGAGCGTGTGGTGGAAGGATAGCTTGATCGGGTGATCCCCGTAGCCGTAGTCGGTGTAGTGGAGCGGCACCGCGCGGCGCATCGTCTCCAGGTCGTTGCGGCGCCCGCCGCTGGAGCACGAGTCGATCCACAGCCCCGGATGGCGTGCCAGCAGGTCATCCCAGTACTGCAGGTAGCCCTGGACGTGGAGGTTCTCGTTGATCCCCTGGCGGTCCTCGGCCTCGTTCTCGCGCCAGTGGGGCAGCGGCTCGAAGTTGAAGTCCTGCCGGTAGATGGCGATGCCGTTGTCGGCGATGAGCCCGCTGACGCGATCGGTGAGCCACTGGCGCGCGGCGGGGTTGCCGAGGTTGAGCAGGCGGTTGGTGGTGCCCTGGGCGTCGAGCAGGAAGTCCGGGTGCTCCAGGTCGAGCTCCGTTCCCGGACGAACGCGCTCCGGCTCGAACCAGACCAGCAGGCCGGCGCCGTCGCGCGCGGCGACGTCGGAGATGGGCTGCAGGCCGCGGGGGAAGCGCTCGGGATCGGGCTTCCAGGTACCGGTGATGGGCCAATGCCGCCGGCCGTCGTCCCCATAGCAGGGGTACCAGCCGGCGTCGATCCACCAGACGTCGGGGTGGATGCCGCGCTGCCGGAAGCGCTCGATGTAGCGGATCTGGTTCTCCTCGGTCGCGGCGGTGAACTCCTCGCCCTCATCGGTGGCGGCGCAGGCGAGGTGCGGCTGCATGGGGCGACCGTCGGGCCGGGGCAGGATGTGGGCCAGGTACCAGCGACGCCAGAGGTTGACCGCGCGGGAGTCGTCGCCCGCCCAGGCCAGCACGGTGATGCGCGGCGTGCGGATGCGCTCGCCGGGCATGAGCCGCAGGTGGGTGCGCTGCTGCCCGGCGCGGACGGCCACGCCGCGCGCGAGGCCCTGGTAGCTGACGGCCCACTGGGCGGGCCAGCCGATGGCGAGGGCGAGGCCCCAGTCATCGAACGCGAGCCGGTAGTAGGGGAAGGCACCGTCGGAGGGCCGGCCGCCGTTGGGGGCGTAGGCCAGGGCGGTCCCGGCGGGGAGCGCGGTCTGTTCGGGCGTGTAGCCGTCGGCGCTGTAGAAGTCGCCGTTGCAGTGGGTAAGGAGCGGCGTGGTGCCCAGGAAGGTGGCGTCGAGCGCCTGGATGTCGCTGAGGATGGGCGTAGGCGCGGCGCCGGTGGCTGTGAACCACCCGAGCCACTCCACGACGGGGAAGTCGAGGTATTGGGTGAGCTCTACGCGGAGGGCCAGCCCGGTGTCGGGGTCGGTGCCTTCGAAGACGGTTTCGATGAGGGTGGCGTCGATGCGGCGCCGGGTGATGGTGGGATGCCATGCCTGGGGGATGCCGCGGTGGGGCGTCCCGCCGACACCAGCGGGATCGTGAACCCCGCCGAGGGTGAAGGTGACGGGCAGGGCGGCCGGGTCGGCGAAGAAGGGGCCGGACCAGCGGCGGGCCTGGTGCATGTCGTCTGGGATCGTCAAGGGTGCGTCCATAGGGCCTCCTGGCCTTGTTGTGGAGTCTTTGGGGCCATGATAGCGCGAAATGGGTTGGTATGGAATGTGGGGGGGGC
>Ga0123332_1002198_pt1 | contig 18714 bp, 17 predicted proteins | sample BioC12SIPDNA_4_FD_89958 | JGI IMG/M metagenome (GOLD analysis project Ga0123332, IMG submission 89958) | Anaerobic biogas reactor microbial communites from Washington, USA - Biogas_R2_A C12 SIP DNA | ecosystem: Engineered > Bioreactor > Anaerobic > Unclassified | place: Washington, USA...
CGACGACGTCGCCGACGCGCTCGACTACTCGGTGCTCGCCGAACAGGTCATGAGCGTCGTGACGGGCAACCCCGCGGACCTCGTCGAGACGGTCGCCGAGCGCATCGCGGCGGTCGTGCTCACGTGGCCCGCGGTGCACACGGTCGACGTCGCGGTACACAAGCCGCACGCCCCGATGCTGCTCGCCTTCGAGGACGTCGTCGTCACGGTGCGCCGCGACCGGTGGCACGTGCCCGTCGTGGGCGCCGACGACCACCTCGCCGAGCGCCGCGTCGAGCCGCAGCCGGACGAGCCGGTCGAGGTGCCTGCGCTCGAGCCCCTCACGGGCGGCGAGCCGGTCGTCGCGGCGCCCGTCGCGCCCCCCGCCCCCGTCCCGCCCTTCGTCCCCTCGCCGGCCGCGGCACCCGCGTGGTCGCCCGTGACCGCGACCCCCACCTCGCCCGACGAGCCCGTGGGCGAGCGCGAGCCCGACCGCCTCGACGAGCGCCCCGAGGGGCCCGTCGAGGTCGTGCTCGCGCTCGGCTCGAACATCGGCGACTCGCAGGACGTCCTACGCTCGGCCGTGGGCGCCCTCGCGTCCGTGCCCGGTGTCGAGGTGCACGAGGTCTCCCCGCTCGCACGCACGGTCGCCGTGGGCGGGCCCGCGGGGCAGCCGGACTTCCTCAACGCCGTGGTGCTCGCGCGCACGACGCTCGCCCCGCGCGAGCTCCTGCACACGGTCCAGGGCATCGAGGAGAGCCACGGGCGCGTGCGCGCCGAGCGGTGGGGCCCGCGCACCCTCGACATCGACATCATCCAGTTCGGCTCGGTGCTCGAGGTGACCGACGACCTCGAGCTGCCCCACCCGCGCGCGCACGAGCGGGCCTTCGTGCTCCAGCCGTGGGCCGCGGTCGACCCGGGCGCCGTTCTCGCGGGCCTCGGCGGCGGGCCTGTCGAGGCGCTCGCGGCGACCGCACCGGACCGTGAAGGCCTGCGCTGGATGGCGCTCGACTGGCTGACCGGGCCCGTGCGCGAGAAGTGATGTCGGCGACCCGCTGGCCCTCGCTCGCCCTCGCCGCCCTCGGCGCGGGCGTCCTCGGGTGGGTCGTGTGGCGCGCCGTCCTCGGGCAGGGCGGGTCGCCGCCCGAGGTCCCGTGGTCGGTCACCGCGGTCCTCGTGCTCATCGCGGGGATCGTGCTGTGGCTCGGCCTTGCGGTACGTGCCTACCAGCGCGGGGACAAGCCCGACCTGGATCCGATCCGGGCGGCCCGCACCGCGGCGCTCGCGAAGGCCGCGAGCTTCGCCGGGTCCCTCCTGACCGGGTGGTACGGGGCGCAGGTGCTCGTGCTCCTCGCGGACCTCGCGAACGAGCCCATGCGCCGTGGCGCGCTCAGCGCGGGTGCTGCGACGCTCGCGGCCGTCGTGCTCGCCGTCGTCGGGATGATCGTCGAGCGCTTCTGCCGGCTCCCTCCGCCCGAGGACGGCGAGTCGCCGGAGGAGCCCGAGGCAAGCCCCGCGTGAGACGGGCCACGGTGGACCGTCGGGGTCCGGTGGCAGGATGGTGACCATGACTGCTGCCGAGGTGTCGCCGTTCGCACCCCCGGAGGTCGAGTTCACGGGGGTCTCGCCCGCCCTGGTCCGGGTCCGCGTGATGTTGTCGGCCATCTGGCTCGGGCTGCCCGGCCTTGTCGCGGCCGTGGTCGCGCTGGCCACGAAGGCCGCGTGGGTGTGGTCGTTCACGGCGCTCTTCGCGGCGCTGCTCGTGTGGGCGCTGTGGCTCGTGCCGCGCCAGGTGCGTGCGATCGGCTACGCCGAGCGGGACGACGACCTGCTCGTGCGCAAGGGCATCCTGTTCCGCTCGCTCGTCGTCGTGCCCTACGGGCGCATGCAGTACGTCGACCTCTCGGCCGGTCCGCTCGCGCGAGCCTTCGGGATCGCGAGCGTCCAGCTGCACACCGCGTCCGCCGCGACCGATGCCGCGATCCCTGGGCTCCCCGCGGCCGAGGCCGCTCGCCTGCGCGACCAGCTCGCCTCACGTGGCGAGGCGCGCCGGAGCGGGCTTTGAGCGAGCACGTCGAGGGGGGCGGGGCACGCGCTGCGGACGCGGCAGCCGGCCCCCCTGAGGCTCCCGTGCCCGTCGACCCCCCGCGCGCGGGCGAGGACGCGCCTGAGGAGCTCGAGTGGCGGCGCGTGCACGCCGCGACGCCTGCGATCCGCAGCTGGAAGGCCTTCGTCGGCATCCTCGCGATCATCGGCTGGCAGCTCACGGACAACGTCAGTGACCTGCGCGACTTCGTCGTGGGCGGTGGGTGGCGGTGGATCCTGCTCGGGATCTTCGCGGTCGTGCTCGTCGCGGCGATCTACTCCTACCTCGCGTGGCGGTTCACGCGCTACGCGGTCGGGGAGTCGGCCGTGCACCTGCACACCGGGATCGTGTTCCGCCAGCAGCGCCAGGCGCGGCTCGACCGGCTCCAGTCGGTCGACGTCGTGCGCCCGCTCCTCGCGCGGCTCGCGGGCCTGTCCCAGCTGACGCTCGAGGTCGCCGGTGCGACCGGCTCGAACGTCGAGCTCGCCTACCTGCGCGACGAGGACGCGGTCGCGCTGCGCGCCGAGCTGCTCGCAAAGGCCGCGGGGGTGCGTCCGCGCGCCGGGGCGACCCCGGCCGCCGTCGGCGAGGGTGGCCAGGTCGAGGGCGCGCCCGGCGAGGAGCCGATCCCCGCGGGCTCGCCCGGGGCTGACGCGGCCGCGGGCGCCGCCGCGTACGCCGCGATGCGTTCGACGCCGGCACGTCCCGTGCACGAGGAGGCGCCCGAGCGCACCGTGATCGAGCTGCCCCTCGGACGGCTCGCCGGGTCGATCGCGCTCTCGGGCACGACCCTGTTCTTCCTCGTCCTCGCGGGCGTCCTCATCGTCCTGCCGATCGTCGCGCTCTCGGGCGGCTTCGGCCGGGACGCGCTGCGCGAGATGGGCGGGATCGGCGGGCTGCTGTTCCTCCTGCCGGCCCTGCTCGGCCTCGCGAGCTTCGTGTGGACGCAGTTCTCGACCGGCTACGGCTTCCGCGCCGCGATCTCCCCCGACGGCATCCGCCTCTCGCGCGGCCTGCTCGAGACGCGCGCCCAGACGATCGCCCCCGGACGCGTCCAGGCCCTCGAGATCGTCCAGCCCCTCCTGTGGCGCAAGCCCGGGTGGTACAAGGTCCGCATGAACGTCGCGGGCTACGGCGACCCGGCCGACGTCGCGGGCACCCAGACCACCCTCCTGCCCGTCGGGGACCTCGACCAGGCGCTCCTCGCGTGCTGGCTCGTGCTGCCCGACCTCGGCACGGACGACGCGGTCGGCGCACTCACGAACGCCCTGCACGGCACGGGACCCGACGGCGGGTTCACGATCATCTCGCGCAGGGCGCGCCCGATCGCCCCGTTCACCTACCGCCGCGAGGGCTTCCTCGTCACCGCACGCGCTCTCGTGCTGCGCCTCGGCAGGGTCACGCGGCGCGTGCAGATCGTCCCGCACGAGCGCACGCAGTCGCTCGGGATCGAGCAGGGCCCCCTCGCACGGGCGCTGCGCGTCGCCTCGTTCACGGTCCACTCGGTCACCGGGCCCGTGCGCCCGGGCGTCGCGAACCTCGACCTCGCGGTCGCCGCGCGGCTCATGGACGAGCAGTCCGCCCGGGCGCGCGCCGCACGCGCGCAGGACCGCACCGAACGCTGGATGGACCCCGAGGCATGACCACCCGTCCGGGCCGGCTCGGGGTCGGGGTCGTGGGCGCCGGTCGCGTCGGCGCCCCGCTCGCGAGCGCGCTGCGAGCCGCAGGGCACGCCGTCGTCGGCGCCTCGAGCGGCTCGCCCGCGACCCTCGAGAGGATCGAGTCGCTCCTGCCCGCGGTCCCCGTGCTCGACGTGCCCGAGGTCGTGCGCCGCGCCGAGCTCGTGCTCCTCACGGTCCCCGACGACGAGATCGAGCCGCTCGTCGCCGGGCTCGCCGCGACCGGGTCGTGGCAGGCAGGGCAGCTCGTCGTGCACACCGCGGGGCGCTACGGCTGGCGCGTGCTCGAGCCCGCGCGCGCGGCCGGGGCGATCCCGCTCGCGATCCACCCGGCGATGACCTTCACGGGCACCTCGATCGACGTCCAGCGCCTCGTCGACTGCGTCTTCGCGGTGAGTGCCCCGACACCCGTCCTGCCGATCGGCCAGGCGCTCGTCGTCGAGGTCGGCGGGGACCCCGTCGTCGTCCCCGAGGACTCGCGCCCGCTGTACCACGCGGCCCTCGCGCACGGCGCGAACCACCTCGTCGTGCTCGTCGCGCAGGCCGCGCACGTGCTCGCCGCGGCGGGCGTCGAGCGCCCCGGGCGAGTCCTCGAGCACCTCATGGCCGCCGCGCTCGACGGCGCGCTGCGCAGCGAGCGCCTCGAGGCCCCCCGCGAGGGCGAGGACCCGGGCCCGGGGGCGATCGCCGCGCTCACCGGCCCCGTCGTGCGCGGGGACGTCGGGACGGTCCGGGAGCACCTCGCGGTGCTCGACGGGCTCGACCTCGCGACCACCGCCGACGTCGCCCCGACCTACCGTGCGCTCGCCCGCTCGGCCGCCGCGCGATCGCTCGCCGCGGGCCGCATCGGGCCCGACGTCGCCGCGGCGCTGCTCGACGCGATCGAAGGAGGGGAGCAGTGAGCGCCCCCGTGCTCGTGACCGACCGGGAGGCCCTCGCCGCAGAGCTCGCACGACGGCCTGGCCGGCGCGCCGTCGTCATGACGATGGGCGCGCTGCACGCGGGGCACCTCGCGCTCGTCTCGCGCGCCCGCGAGGTGGCCGACGTCGTCGTCGTGACGATCTTCGTCAACCCCCTGCAGTTCGGGCCGGGCGAGGACCTCGACCGCTACCCGCGCGACCTCGAGGGCGACCTGGCCCGCCTCGCCGAGGTCGGCGCCGACGTCGTCCTCGCCCCGGCGCCCGAGGTCGTCTACCCCGACGGCGAGCCCGCGGTGCGGGTCAGCGCGGGCCCCTTCGGCGAGGTCCTCGAGGGGGCCTCGCGCCCCGGGCACCTCGACGGGGTGCTCACGGTCGTGCTCAAGCTCCTGCACCTCACGGCGCCCGACGTCGCGCTGTTCGGCCGCAAGGACGCCCAGCAGCTCGCCGCGGTCGAGCGCATGGTGCGCGACCTCGACGTGCCGGTCGAGGTGCTCGGCGTCGAGACGGTGCGCGAGCCCGACGGCCTCGCGATGAGCTCGCGCAACGCCTACCTCACCCCCGAGGAGCGCGAGCGTGCGCTCGCGCTGTCCCGTGCGCTGCGGGCCGGCGAGCAGGCCGCGGGGGAGGGGGCGCGCGCGGTCCTCGCGGCGGCGCGCGCCGAGCTCGCGCAGGCCGAGCTCGAGCTCGACTACCTCGCGCTCGTCGACCCCGCGACCTTCGCCGAGGTGGACCCAGGCGCCCAGGGACGGGCGATACTGGCCCTCGCCGCGCGCGTGGGGAGCACGCGGCTCATCGACAACGTCGAGGTTCGACTTGGAGGCTGACACGGTGCGCCTGCGCACGATGATGACCGGCAAGATCCACCGGGCGACCGTCACGGCGGCCGACCTCGACTACGTCGGGTCGGTCACGGTCGACTCAGCCCTGCTCGAGGCCGCCGACATCCTGCCCGGCGAGCAGGTCGACATCGTCGACGTCACGAACGGTGCCCGCCTGACGACGTACACGATCGCGGGCGGGCCGGGTGAGCTGTGCATCAACGGCGCCGCGGCGCACCTCGTGCACCCGGGCGACGTCGTGATCCTCATCGCCTACGGCCAGGTGCCCGATGCCGAGGCCCGCGACTTGCGCCCGCGCGTCGTGTTCGTCGACGCCGAGAACCGCCTCGTCGAGGTGTCCGACGACGCGGGCGGCGTGCCCGAGGGCTTCGGCCTGCGCCCGAGCGGGGTCGCGGGCCGGTGACCGTGCTCGCGGCGCGGCTCGCGGCGCCCGCCCCCGGCTGGACGACCCGCGCGGACGCCGTCGTCGTCGGCTCGGGCGTCGCGGGGCTCACGGCCGCGCTCGAGCTGCGCACGCGCGTGCGCAAGGTCGCGCTCGTGACCAAGGGACCGCTCTCCTCGGGCTCGACCCCGTGGGCGCAGGGCGGGATCGCCGCGGCGCTCGCCCCCGAGGACTCCCCGGCCGCACACCTCGCCGACACGCTCGCCGCGGGTGCGGGGCTGTGCGACCCGCGCGCGGTCGAGGTGCTCGTGACCGAGGGGCCCGAGCGGGTCCGCGAGCTCGTGGACCGCGGAGCACGCTTCGACCTCGCCGACGACGGCGCCGTGGCCCTCACCCGCGAGGGCGGGCACCACGCCGACCGGATCGTGCACGCGGGTGGAGACGCGACGGGGGCCGAGGTCTCCCGTGCGCTCGTCGCGCAGATCGAGGCGGTGCGCGCCGACCCGGGCATCGAGGTGATCGAGCACGGCCTCGTGATCGACGTGCTCACCGCCGCGCCCGGGCCCGACGGCGCCCCCGGCCCCGCGTGCGGGGTCACGCTCCACGTGATCGGCGAGGGCACGCGCGACGGCGTCGGGGCCGTCCTCGCGCCCGCGGTCGTGCTCGCGACGGGCGGGATCGGCCAGGTGTTCCGCTCCTCGACCAACCCCGCCGTCGCGACCGGGGACGGGATCGCGGCGGCGCTGCGCGCGGGGGCGCGCGTGGGGGACATGGAGTTCGTCCAGTTCCACCCGACCGTGCTGTGGCTCGGCGAGGGCGTGCGCGGTCAGCTCACGCTCGTCTCGGAGGCCGTGCGTGGCGAGGGTGCGGTCCTGCTCGACACCGAGGGCGAGCGTTTCATGCCCGAGGTGCACCCGCTCGCCGAGCTCGCCCCGCGCGACGTCGTCGCCCAGGCGATCGTCGCGCGTGCCCGCGAGACCGGTTCGGACCACGTGTGGCTCGACGCGCGCCACCTCGGCGACGACTTCCTGCGAGGGCGCTTCCCGACGATCCACGAGCGGCTCCTCGAGCACGGGATCGACCTGACCACGGACCTCGTCCCGGTCGCTCCCGCGCAGCACTACCACTCGGGCGGCGTCGTGACCGACCTCGACGGACGCTCGAGCCTCGAGGGGCTGTACGCGGTCGGGGAGGTCGCGTGCACGGGCGTGCACGGTGCGAACCGCCTCGCCTCGAACTCCCTGCTCGAGGGGCTCGTGTTCGGGCACCGGGCGGCGCACGCGGTCGCGGGGCGGGTCACGGCGGGCGAGCTCGAGGCACGCGAGCCGGTCGAGCGGCCCGGACCCGCGGGTCTCGTCGCGGCGGCCGCGCGCTCGCGCATCCAGCACCTCGCCTCGGCCGGGCCGGGTCCCGTGCGCGACGCGGCAGGCCTGAGTGCTGCGGCCGTCGGGCTCGCGGGCGTCCCGACCGACGCGCACGAGAGCCCGCGCATCCTCGCCGAGCCGCAGGCCGCCGAGTGGGAGACCACGAACGTGCACCAGGTCGCGACCGTGCTCACCGCGGCCGCGCTCGCGCGCGAGGAGAGTCGCGGCGGCCACCTGCGTACCGACTTCCCCGCCCCGTCCGAGCAGTGGCGGCACCGCATCGAGCACCACCTCGACCCCGCGGGCGCGCTCGTCCGCACCGACGTCCCTCTGCCTACGCACCGGGAGCCTGCACGATGACCGAACCCCTGCGCCCCCTCGACCCCGTCTGGCTCGAGCGCACCGTGCGCACCGCGCTCGACGAGGACCTCGGCCCCGCGCCGGGCCGCGACGTGACGACCCAGGCGACCGTGCCGCCCGAGGCCCTCGGGGTCGCCCACCTCGTCGCGCGCGCCCCGGGCGTCGTCGCGGGCCTCGACGTCGTCCCCGAGGTGCTCGCCCAGACCGCCGAGCGGCTCGGCGTCGCCGCACCGGGCCTCGAGCGGCTCGCCGACGACGGCGACCGGGTCGCCCCGGGCGACGTCCTCGCGGTGCTCGACGGGCCCGTCCAGGTCCTGCTCGTCGCCGAGCGCACCCTGCTCAACCTCGTGTGCCGCGCCTCGGGCGTCGCGACCCACACGCGCCGCTTCGCGGACCTGCTCGTCGGGACGGACGCGAAGGTGCTCGACACCCGCAAGACGACGCCCGGCCTGCGCGAGCTCGACAAGCACGCGGTGCGCGCGGGCGGGGGCACCAACAAGCGCATGGGGCTGTTCGACGTCGCGATGGTCAAGGACAACCACGTCGTCGCCGCAGGCTCGGTCACGGCCGCGATCGAGGCGGTGCGCTCGCGCTTCCCCGACGTCGCGATCCAGGTCGAGGCCGACACCTTCGACCAGGCCGTCGAGGCCGTCGAGGCGGGCGCCGACTTCCTGCTGCTGGACAACATGACGCCCGCCGAGCTCGAGCAGGTCGTGACCGAGGTGCGCGAGCGCGCCCCGCACGTCGAGCTCGAGGCGACCGGCAACGTGACGCTCGAGCGGGCCCGGGCGATCGCGCTCACGGGGGTCGACTACCTCTCGGTCGGCGCGCTCACGCACTCCTCGCCGATCCTCGACCTCGCGCTCGACCTCGTCGAGCGCCGCTGAGCCGGCGGGCCGGGCCCCGCGGCGCCCTCGGTACGATGGCGCGGTGACCCAGCCTGAGACTCCCGAGACCGAGCCCGACGAGACCGCTGACGGCCTGTCCGAGCAGCAGCGCATCCGGCGGGCGAAGCGCGAGCAGATGCTCGCGCGCGGCGTCGAGCCCTATCCCGTGGGTGTTCCCGTCACGACGACGATCGCCGAGGTCCGCGAGCAGTACGAAGGTGCGCTCGAGGCGGGCGAGGAGACCCAGGACGTCGTCGGCGTCGCGGGGCGGGTCGTGTTCCAGCGCAACACCGGCCGGCTGTGCTTCGCGACCCTCCAGGACGGTGCGGGCGAGCGCCTCCAGGTCATGCTGAGCGAGGGCGAGGTCGGGGCGGAGTCCCTCGAGCACTTCAAGCACGACGTCGACCTTGGTGACCACCTGTTCGCGCGCGGGCGGGTCATCCGCTCGCGCCGCGGGGAGCTGAGCATCTTCGCCGAGGAGTGGCAGATCGCCTCGAAGGCGCTGCGTCCTCTCCCGGTCCTGCACAAGGACCTGTCGGAGGAGGCGCGCGTGCGTCAGCGCTACGTCGACCTCATCGTGCGCCCCGAGGCGCGCGACGTCGCCCGGCTGCGCGCGAGGGTGCTGCGCGCGGTGCGCGACTACCTGCACGGGCGCGACTACGTCGAGGTCGAGACGCCCGTCCTGCAGGCCCTCTACGGTGGCGCGACCGCGCGGCCGTTCACGACGCACCTCAACGCCTTCGACATGGAGGTGTTCCTGCGGATCGCCCCCGAGCTGTTCCTCAAGCGCGCCGTCGTCGGCGGGATCGAACGGGTCTTCGAGATCTCCCGGAACTTCCGCAACGAGGGCGTCGACTCGACGCATTCCCCGGAGTTCACGAGCCTCGAGGCGTACGAGGCCTACGGTGACTACGACACGATGGCCACGCTCACCCGCGAGCTCATCCAGGCGGCAGCCCTCGAGGGCACCGGGTCGACGCTCGTGACCCTCGCCGACGGGACCGAGTACGACCTCGGCGGGGAGTGGACGACGCTGTCGCTGTACGAGTCCCTCTCGGAGAAGATCGGCGAGGAGATCACCCCCGAGACCTCGGTCGAGCACCTGCTCCGCCTCGTCGAGAAGTTCGACGACGACGTCGACCCGATCCGCCAGACGCACGGCAAGCTCGTCGAGGAGCTGTGGGAGCACCACGTGGGCGACCACCTGTGGGAGCCGACCTTCGTGCGTGACTTCCCCCTCGACACGAGCCCCCTCACGCGGGCGCACCGCAGCAAGCCGGGCGTCGTCGAGAAGTGGGACCTGTACATCCGGGGGACCGAACTCGCGACCGCCTACTCCGAGCTCGTGGACCCGGTCGTGCAGCGCGAGCGCTTCGAGGCCCAGGCGGCGCTCATCGCGGCCGGCGACGTCGAGGCGATGCGCCTCGACGAGGACTTCCTCACCGCGATGGAGTACGCGATGCCGCCCGCCGGGGGCATGGGGCTCGGGATCGACCGGCTGCTCGGGGCGATCACGGGGCTCGGGATCCGCGAGACGATCCTGTTCCCCTTCGTGCGCCCGCTCGGCTGAGCGCGGGCGGGCGTACGATGGGACCCATGGGCACGTTGGGCGAGGTGCTGGCCGCACTCATCCCTTCCCTCGGGGTCGGGTTCTTGTTCTTCCTCGCTATCCGTGCGCTCGTGAATGCTGATCGCAACGAGCGTGCCGCGGTCGCGCGCCTCGACGCGGAAGAGCGGAAGGCCGCAGAGAATACTCCCGAGGAGGGTTAGCACCCCCTTTGGGGTTTGACGCGGGAAGAATGCCGTGAAAGCCTGCGAATTCGGTGGTTCGCACGAACCTCCATCAATTATTCGCGGAGGACATTGATGGCCCAGAAGATCCAGGTCATTCTCATCGACGACATCGACGGCTCGACGGCCGACGAGTCCATCACGTTCGCGCTCGACGGCGTGAACTACGAGATCGACCTCAGCGCCGAGCACGCGGCCCAGCTGCGTGAGGACTTCGCCAAGTGGGTCGGGGCAGCCCGCAAGGTGACGAACCGCGGTGCGACCACCCGGTCGCGCTCGTCGCGTCGCTCGTCCTCGGACGCCGAGGCGATCCGCCAGTGGGCGCGCGCGAACGGCCACAAGGTCTCCGACCGTGGTCGCATCCCGCAGAGCATCCGCGAGGCCTACGAGGCCGCGCACTGAGCGAGCAGCTCGAGAACGACGAAGGGCCGCGCACCTCACGGGTGCGCGGCCCTTCGACTCTCAGGACTAGCCCTGGCCGAGGCGACGAGCGTGCATCTCGCGCACCTCGGCGTACCGCTCGCGCACGTGCGGCGTGGGCTCGGCGCTGAACGTCTCGGTGCCCTCACGGCCCCAGTCCGGCGGCTCGGCGGCGCCCGAGAGGACCCACGCGGCCTGCCGCGCGGCGCCGTCGGCGACGTACTCGCCCGTCGGGGGGACGAGCACCTCGGTGCCGAGGATCGCGGGGGCGATCCGGCGCACCGCCTCGGACTGCGCCCCACCGCCGATGAGGAAGATCCGCTCGGCGGTGATGCCGTGCTCGCGCAGCGCGTCGAGACCGTCCGCGAGCGAGCAGAGCAGCCCCTCGACGGCGGCCCGGGCGAGATGCTCGGGCGTCGTCGTCGCGAGCGTCATGCCGTGCAGCGCGGCCGTCGCGTCGGGTCGGTTGGGGGTGCGCTCGCCCTCGAAGAACGGCACGAGCGCGAGCCCGTCCGCCCCCGGTGGCGCGGCCAGGGCGAGCCGGGAGAGCTCCTCGTGGTCGACCCCGAGCAGGCGGCACGCGGCGTCGAGGATGCGCGAGGCGTTGAGCGTGACCCCGAGCGCGAGGAACTGCCCGGTCGCGTCCGCGAAGCCGTTGACGAGCCCCGAGGCGTCCGCGGTGGGTCGCGGCGTGACCGCCGAGACGACGCCCGAGGTGCCGATCGACAGCGCGACGTCACCCGGGCGCATGCCCATGCCGAGCGCCGCGGCGGCGTTGTCGCCCGCGCCGGGACCGAGCAAGATGCCCGCGGGCACGCCCTCGATGAGCCCGCCCGCCGTCGTGCCCGCGCTCTCGGCGGGCGGCACGACGCGGGGGAGCGCGACGTCGCCCCGCCCGAGCGCGAGCTCGAGCAGGTCGCGACGGTAGTCCTCGGTGCTCGGGGACCAGTAGCCCGTGCCCGAGGCGTCCGAGCGGTCGGTCACGAGCGTGTCGAGACCCTGCGCGCCCGCGAGGCGCCACGTGAGCCAGTCGTGCGGGAGGGCGACGCCAGCGACCCGGGCCGCGTTCTCGGGCTCGGCGTCACGCAGCCAGCGCAGCTTCGTGATCGTGAGCGAGGCGACGAGCACCGAGCCGCACGCTTCGGCCCAGGCCTTGGCGCCCGCCTCGCGGTCGCCGTCGCCGAGCTCGCGGATGAGGTCCTCGGCGGCGCCGGCGCTGCGGGTGTCGTTCCACAGCAGCGCCTCACGGATCACCTCGCCGCGGGGGTCGAGCACCACCATGCCGTGCTGCTGGCCACCCACGGACAGGGCGGAGACGTCGTCGAGACCTCCGGCGTCCTTGACCGCGGCGGCCAAGGCCGTCCACCAGTGGTCCGGGTGCACGGCGGTGCCGTCGGGGTGCGAGGCACGACCCGAACGGACGAGCTCGCCGGTTCTTGCGTCCCGGACCACGACCTTGCACGACTGCGTGGAGGAGTCGACCCCCGCGACGAGTGCCATGATGCTCAGCCCCTCGCGCCGAGCGCGTGCTCGAGAGCGAGCTGGTTGAGCCGCACGAAGCCGTAACCCTTCTTCGCCTCGGCCTCGACGTCGAAGTCCTCGAAGGCGCTCCGGTCGGCGAGGAAGTCGGCGAGCGACTCACCCTCGTTCAGGGTCGGCTCGCTGAGCGAGAAGACACCGGCCTCCTCCATGGCCTCCTTGACCTCGGGGTCGGCGCGGAAGGCCTGCGCACGCTCCTTGAGGATGAGGTAGGTGCGCATGTTCGCGCGGGCCGACTCCCACACGCCGTCGAAGTCCTCGGTGCGCGAGGGCTTGTAGTCGAAGTGGATCGCCCCGGTGTAGCGCGGGCCACCGCCCGGGAAGCCGTTCTCGAGCAGGTCGACCGTCGCGAACGCGGAGAACACGTCGCCGTGGCCGAACACGAGGTCCTGGTCGTACTTGATGCCGCGCTGACCGTTGAGGTCGATGTGGAAGAGCTTGTCGGCCCACAGCGCCTGCGCGATGCCCGTGGTGAAGTTCAGGCCCGCCATCTGCTCGTGGCCGACCTCGGGGTTGAGGCCCACGATGTCGCCGTTCTCGAGCTTGGCGATCAGGCCGAGCGCGTGGCCGATCGTCGGCAGCAGGATGTCGCCGCGCGGCTCGTTCGGCTTGGGCTCGAGGGCGATCTTGAGACCGTAGCCCTTCTCCTTGATGTAGGCCGCGACCGTGTCGATGCCGTCGGCGTAGGCCTGGTGCGCGGCGTAGAGGTCCTTCGCCGAGTCGTACTCGGCACCCTCGCGGCCGCCCCACATGACGAAGGTCTCGGCGCCGAGCTCGGCGGCGAGGTCGACGTTGCGCAGGATCTTGCGCAGCGCGTAGCGGCGCACCTGCCGGTTGTTCGAGGTGAACGCGCCGTCCTTGAAGATCGGGTGGGTGAAGGTGTTGGTCGTGACCATCTCGACGGTCACGCCGGTCTCCTCGAGCGCGGCCTTGAAGCGCGTGAGGATGCGGTCGCGCTCGGCGTCGTCCGAGCCGAACGGGACGACGTCGTCGTCGTGGAAGGTCACGTGCGCCGCGCCGAGCTCGGCGAGCTTGTGGACCGACTCGACCGGGTCGAGCCACGGGCGGGTGGCCGCGCCGAACTGGTCCTGGGCGTTCCAGCCGACGGTCCACAGACCGAAGGAGAACCTGTCTTCTGGGGTGGGGGTGCGAACCATGGGGGATCTCTCCTCGTCGAGATTTGTTGTACGGATGAACTTATCTCCGGCCCGCGCTAGGGTCAACCCATGGTGACTCGACGGCGCGGAGCCCTCGCGGTCCCGCGCCACCCCGGGGGCGGCGCTGCGGGACCAAGGTCCGGGGCACGGCAGGAGACCTTGCGCGAGCACAACATCGCGATCGTCCTCGAGCACATCGTGACCGCGAGCGAGCCGATCTCCCGGGCGCGCATCGCGGCCGAGACGGGGCTCACCCGCGGGACCGTCTCGGCGCTCGTCGACCGGCTCATCGAGGCCCGCCTCGTGACCGAGCTCGAGCCGCTCGCCGCGAGCGGCGCGGGTCGGCCCGCCGTCCCGCTCGTCCCCGCGCGCGGGACCGTCGTCGCGCTCGGGCTCGAGATCAACGTCGACTACACCGCGGTGCGCGCGCTCGACCTCGCCCGGCGCACGGTGTTCGAACGCGTCGAGCCCGGCGACTTCCGCGCGGGCGAGCCCGAGCGGGCGATCGCCTCCGTCCTTGCGCTCGCCGACGGCGCGCTCGCGCACGTCGAGCGGCTCGGGGCGCGGCTCGCGGGGGCGTGCCTCGCGCTGCCCGGCCTTGTCGACCGGCGCACGGGCCCGCTGCGTGTCGCACCGAACCTCGCCTGGCGCGACGTCGACGTGCTCGCGCTCGTCGGCGACCACCCGGTCGCGGCGCGCGAGCTGTGGCTCGCGAACGAGGCGAACCTCGCGGCGCGCGCCGAGGCCGCCGCGCGCGCGGACACCGGGTCCTTCCTGTACGTCTCGGGCGAGGTGGGCGTCGGTGGGGCGATCGTGCTCGACGGCGAGGTGTTCGCGGGGGCGCACGGCTGGAGCGGCGAGCTCGGCCACACGATCCTGCACGCCGACGGCGCCGGGCGCCGCCTCGAGCAGCTCATCGGCCAGGACGCGCTGCTCGCTGCGGCCGGGCTCGACCTCGCGACGGGCGTCGACGGGCTCGTCGCCGCGGCGGACGCGGGCGACCCGCGCGCGCTCGAGGCGCTCGCCCGGGCGGGCGACCTGCTCGGCACGGGCCTCGCGAACGCGGTCAACCTGCTCGACCTCGACCACGTCGTGCTCGGCGGCATCTACGCCCCGCTCGCAGAGCACCTGCGCCCCGGGGTCGAGGAGCGCCTGCGGGCCCACGTGATCGGCGGTCCGTGGGTCGAGGTCACGGTCTCGGCCGCGCAGGCGGGGCCCTTCCCCGCGCTCACGGGCGGTGCGCTGTCCGTCCTGCGGACGCTCGTCGCTCAAGCCCATGCGGTCACGGCCCAGTTCTGACAGTCTCACCGCCATGGGCACCCACGAGATCTGGATCGGCACCTTCCCCGACGCGGGGATGGGCACTCCTGCGGGGCACGGCGAGGGGATCTGGCGGGCCCGGCTCGCGGAGGGCCGGCTCACGGACCTGCGCCAGGTGGTCCAGACCCCCGCGCCGACCTTCATCGCTGCGCACCCCTCGGGCCGGTGGCTCTACGCGGTCGGCGAGGACGCCTCGGGCACCGTCACGGCCTTCGAGGTCACCGACGACGGCGGCCTGCTCGCGCGCGGCACGATCTCCTCGGGCGGGGCGAGCCCGTGCCACCTCGCGCTCGCGCCCGACGCGCGCACGCTCTACGTCGCGAACTACTCCTCGGGCACGCTCGGCGTGATCGCGCTCGACGACGACGGCGCCCTCGCGGGGGGCGCGAGCGGCCCCGCCCAGGTCTTCGCGCACGAGGGCACGGGCCCCGACCCGACGCGTCAGGAGGGGCCGCACGCGCACTTCGTCGCTGCCCGCGAGGACGAGGTGCTCGTCGTGGACCTCGGGGTCGACGCGGTGCGCCGGTACACCGTCGCCGCGGACGGCACCCTCGCGGCGGCCGGGCACGTCGCCGAGCTGCCGCCTGGCACGGGCCCGCGCCACCTCGCGCTGAGCCCCGACGGGCGCCGCTGCTACGTCGTGGGCGAGCTCGACGTGACCTTCCACGTGCTCGAGCGCACGGGCGAGCGCTTCGAGCCGCTCGGGTCGATCTCGCTCGCGGGGGAGCGTGCCGAGCGCCGCGAGCACGGGTGGTTCCTGCCGGACGGCGGGCGCCTGCTCGCCTCGCACGTCGAGCTGCGCGGTGAGCGGCTGCTCGTCGGGGTGCGCGAGGACGACCGGCTCGAGGAGCTGCGCCTCGCGCCCGACGGCTCGCTCGAGCACGTCGCGACGCACCCGCTCGGCGGGTGGCCACGGCACTTCGCGACCGTGGGCGAGCACGTCGTGGTCGCGGGCCAGTCGAGCCACGAGGTCGAGGTGCTCGCCCCCGACGGCTCACGCACCGTGACCGCGCTGCGCCAGCCCGCGTGCATCGTCGAGGTGATCTGACACGGCCTGCTGCCAGCGCGAGCCTCGCGCCCCGCGCGCAGGGCGAGGCTCGGGGCCCGCGGTCCCGCGCGCCGTCGTCGGCGGGGGTTGTGAGGTCCGTCATACCGGGCGCGAGCGTCCCTTCCCCGCGAGATAATGGAATGGTGAACCACTTTCCCGACGCGCCCCGCGTGGCGATGCTGTCGGTGCACACCTCCCCCCTCGACCAGCCGGGGACCGGTGACGCCGGTGGCATGAACGTCTACGTCGCCGAGCTCTCCCGAGCGCTCGCGCGGCGCGGCGCGCACGTCGAGATCTTCACGCGGGCCACGAGCTCGACCCAGCCCGAGACCGTCCGCCTCGACGAGCACGAGCCGAGCATCCTCGTGCGGCACGTCGCGGCAGGACCTTTCGGCGAGCTCGACAAGAACGACCTGCCCGGCCAGCTGTGCACCTTCGCGGCCGGGGTGCTGCGCACCGAGGCCGCCCGCTCGGCCGGCTGGTACGACGTCGTCCACTCGCACTACTGGCTCTCGGGCCAGGTCGGTTTCCTCGCGGCCGAGCGGTGGGGCGTCCCGCTCGTGCACACCGCGCACACGCTCGCGAAGGTCAAGAACGCCGCCCTCGCCCCCGGGGACACCCCCGAGCCCGTCGGGCGCGTGCTCGGTGAGGAGCAGGTCGTCGCGGAGGCCGACGCGCTCGTCGCGAGCACCGCCGAGGAGGCCGAGGTCTTCATCAGCGACTACGACGCCGCGCCCGAGGCCGTGCACGTCGTCGAGCCCGGGGTCGACCTCGCGACCTTCACCCCGGGCGAGCGGGCCGCCGCGCGCTCCCGGCTCGGGCTCCCGCTCGACCGACCGATCGTGCTGTTCGCGGGCCGCCTCCAGCCGCTCAAGGGGCCCGACGTGCTCGTCGAGGCCCTCGCCCGCCTCGCACGCACGGGAGAGGCACCCCTGCTCGTCGTCGTCGGCGGACCGTCCGGGCGCCCCACCGCGGTGCGCGAGACCGAGGCGCTCGCGACACTGCTCGACGTCCACGAGCACCTCGAGCTGCGCCCTGCCGCCCCGCAGGCCGTCCTCGCCGACTACTACCGCGCGGCGGACGTCGTCGCGATGCCCTCGCGCTCGGAGTCCTTCGGGCTCGTCGCCGCCGAGGCGCAGGCCGCCGGGACGCCCGTCGTCGCGGCTGCGGTCGGGGGACTGCGCTCGGTCGTCGTCGACGGCGTGACGGGGCACCTCGCACCCGACCACGACCCCGCGACCTGGGCCCGGCTCCTCGCGCGCGTCCTGCGCGACCCGGGCCACCGCGACACCCTCGCGCGTGAGGCTGTGGCCCGGCGCGAACGCTTCGCGTGGGACGCCGCCGCGAACCAGATCCTCAAGGTCTACTCGCTCGCCGCGATGCGCCGCCGCGAGCTCGCGGGGGTCTGAACCGCGCGCCGTCGTCGGCGGAAGGCTCGGCGAGGCGCGAGGGGCGCCGTCGTCGAGGGGTGTCTCACGAGAGAAGGTCCCACGCGGGCTGCCCGGGGCGTGCGGCAGGATGGAACCCATGACCTACACCCTCGTGCTGCTCCGCCACGGCGAGAGCGACTGGAACGCCAAGAACCTGTTCACCGGCTGGGTGGACGTCCCCCTGTCCGAGAAGGGCGTCGCCGAGGCCACGCGCGGCGGCGAGCTGCTCAAGGCCGAGGGCGTCGAGCCCGACGTCGTGCACACCTCGCTCCTGCGCCGCGCGATCATGACCGCGAACCTCGCGCTCGACGCGGCCGACCGCCACTGGATCGACGTCAAGCGCCACTGGCGGCTCAACGAGCGCCACTACGGTGCCCTGCAGGGCAAGGACAAGAAGCAGATCCGTGACGAGTACGGCGAGGAGCAGTTCATGCTCTGGCGCCGTTCCTACGACGTCCCGCCGCCCCCGATCGAGCTCGGCTCGGAGTTCTCCCAGGACGCCGACCCGCGCTATGCGGGTGAGCCGATCCCCGTGGCCGAGTGCCTCAAGGACGTCCTCGAGCGGGCGCTGCCGTACTGGCACGAGGAGATCGTGCCCGACCTGCGCGCGGGCAAGACGGTGCTCGTCGCGGCGCACGGCAACTCGCTGCGCGCGATCGTCAAGTACCTCGACGACATCGACGACGAGTCGATCGCGGGTCTCAACATCCCGACCGGGATCCCGCTCGTGTACGAGCTCGACGAGGAGACCCTCAAGCCCGTCACGAAGGGCGGCCGCTACCTCGACGCCGACGCCGCCGCTGCGGCGATCCAGGCCGTCGCCAACCAGGGCCGCTGACCGGCCGTTGCCCCATGTCGGAGGGTTTGCACCCGCGCAAGGAGCAAACCCTCCGACACCTCACTTGCGGGCCCGTGGGTGGCCCGGCCCGCTCGCCCGGGTGGGGTGGGCGTGATGCTGGAAGGGTTGGCCCCGCCGGGGGAGCAGACCCTCCGACATGTCACTTGTGGGCGGGGTCAGGTGACGGGGCAGGTGGGTGAGCAGGGACGGGGACGGCCGCGCCAGCCCTTGCGCCGGAGGGCCAGCACGACCTGCGCGGCGGTCTCGCACGGGGTGCACACGACGTGCGACCACCGGAACCGCAGCGTGAGCTCGGACCGTTCGAGGGCCGCCGCGTTGTCGCGCCACACGTCCCGGTCCGTCCGGCCGCCCGGGTGGGCGAGCTGCCCGTCGAGCTCGACCCGCAGGCCGAGGCGCGCGTAGAGGCGATCCGCGCGGGTGAGCCGACCTCCCAGGACCGTGCGCACCTGCAGGAGCGCACGTGGCAGCCCGTGCGCACGCTCGACGCCGTGGTGGTAGCGGCGCTCGAGCGGTGACTCGATCCCCGAGTCGGCCTCGGCGAGCAGGTCGTCGAGCAGCCGCCGGTGCCGCAGTCGTGACCGCGCGACCGCTGCCTCGCGCACGTGCGCGGACGCGACCCCACCGCCCAGTGCGCGCGCGACGATCGCGAAGGCG
>Ga0123332_1002200_pt1 | contig 18713 bp, 15 predicted proteins | sample BioC12SIPDNA_4_FD_89958 | JGI IMG/M metagenome (GOLD analysis project Ga0123332, IMG submission 89958) | Anaerobic biogas reactor microbial communites from Washington, USA - Biogas_R2_A C12 SIP DNA | ecosystem: Engineered > Bioreactor > Anaerobic > Unclassified | place: Washington, USA...
AGAACGGGGTGGGGTCCGGTGGCCGCTGGCGCGCGTAGAACCGGCTCGGTGTCCGGCGGATCCGTTCTTGGCGCGTGAGCGGTCACCGGTGGCCGTTGGCGCGCCAAGAACCGGTGCGGCCGACCCCGGGGAAGCGCCGGGGGGAGGGTCGAGCCCAGCGGGCCGGAGCGGCGACGGTCGCCTTCGGGATCTGACGGGGCGTCAGGTAGCGTCGGAGGCCCGCCGCCGACCGCCGTACAGGAGCGCGCCATGCCCGAGGCCTACATCGTCGACGCCGTCCGGACCCCGGTGGGGAAGCGGGGCGGCGGGCTGAGCGGCGTGCACCCGGCCGACCTCGGCGCCCTGTCGATCCGGGCCCTCCTCGACCGCACGGGCATCGACCCGGGCGCGGTCGACGACGTCGTGTTCGGCAACGTCGACTCCGTCGGGGGGCAGGCCGGCGACATCGCCCGGACCTGTTGGCTGGTCGCCGGCGGCCCCGAGCACGTCCCCGGCACGACGGTCGACCGCCAGTGCGGCTCGGCCCAGCAGGCGATCCACTTCGCCGCCCAGGCGGTGATGGCCGGCGTGAACGACCTGGTGGTCGCGGGCGGCGTGCAGCAGATGTCGCAGATCCCGATCTCCTCGGCGATGACCCTCGCCGCCGACCTCGGCTTCCCGGACCCGTTCACCACCTCGCCGGGCTGGGTCGAGCGCTACGGCCCCGACGAGGTCAGCCAGTTCCGCGGCGCGGAGATGATCGCCGAGCGGTGGGACATAACCCGCGACGAGATGGAGGAGTTCGCGGTCGAGAGCCACACCCGGGCGATCCGGGCGACGGACGAGGGCCGCTTCGAGGCCGAGATCGCACCCTTCGGCGAGGTCACCCGCGACGAGGGCCCCCGCGAGCCGAACTGGGAGAAGATCCGCAGCCTGCCGACCCTCGTCGAGGGCGGCCGGGTCACCGCCGCGGTCGCGAGCCAGATCAGCGATGCGTCGGCCGCGTTGCTGATCGCCGGCGAGCAGGCGGTGAAGGACCACGGCCTGACCCCCCGGGCCCGCATCCACCACATGAGCGTCCGCGGCGACGACCCGATCATGATGCTCACCGCTCCGATCCCCGCCACCCGCCACGCCCTCGAACGGACCGGCCTGACGATGGACGACATCGACGCGGTCGAGATCAACGAGGCGTTCGCGTCGGTCGTTCTCGCGTGGGAGCGGGAACTGAAGCCGGACATGGCGAAGGTCAACCCGAACGGCGGGGCGATCGCGCTCGGGCACCCGCTCGGGGCCACCGGTGCCCGCCTGATGACGACCCTGCTCAACCACCTCGAGGCCACCGGCGGGCGCTACGGCCTCCAGACGATGTGCGAGGGCGGCGGCCAGGCCAACGTCACCATCATCGAGCGGCTCTGACCGACCGCCCGCTCGGGTAGCCCACCCACCGCGTCGCGACACCGGCGGCCGTCTACTGTGCCGCCATGGCCTACCCACCTCCCGGCTACGGCGGCTACCCCCAGCAGGGCTACGGCCCGGTCCAGCAGGAGCACCCGCAGGGGACGACGATCCTCGTCCTCGGCATCCTGAGCCTCGTGGTCTGCGGCCTGCTCGGCCCCTTCGCCTGGGTCATGGGCAACAAGGCCAAAGCCGAGGTCGATGCCCGGCCCGGCTTGTACTCGAACGCGGGCAACATCACCGCGGGACGCATCTGCGGGATGGTCGCCACGATCATCCTGATCCTCGTGATCGTCTTCTACGCCCTCATCTTCGGGTTCGCGATCATCGGCAGCAGCACGTCGACCTGACGCCTCCTCCGGCGGAGACCAGCCGCCGGAGACCAGCCGCCGGAGACCGCCAGCCGCCGGCGGCAGCCCGCCGGGACGACCGTGCCATCGGCTGACCGATCCCGGAGCCGACACCCCCGGAGCCGGCGCGGCCGCGGCGGCGGGTCAACGCCGGGCGCGCAGCAGGACCTCCTGGGTCACGGTCGCGACGTGCACGCCCTCGCGGGTGAAGATGTGGCCGACGGCCAGGCCACGCGACGAGATCAGACCGTGGCAGCGGAAGGCGTGCAGGTGCCACTCGTCGGCGCGCATCGGCCGGTGGAACCAGACCGCGTGGTCGAGGCTGAAGGCCACCAGCCCTGAGTCGGGCGGCGTCTCGACGGCCCTCGGGTCGAGCACGTGGGCGGCGTCGGTGGGCACGTCGTCGGACATGTACGCCAGGGCCGAGGCGTGGGCTCCGGGGTCGTCGCGGTCACCGGTCAGCGGCGTCGCCAGCTTCATCCACGCGGCGGCGACACCCCGCTCGGGGTCGGGGTCGAGGGTGATCCGCTCGTAGAACGGGCTCCACGAGTCGCTGGCGCGATCGCCGGGACCGGGGACGTCGGGGAGGCGGGCGGTCTGCACCTCCGGCGCCTCCTCGTCGACCTGGAACGACGCCGACAGGGAGAGGATCGCGCCCACCGCTTGGCGGGCCTCGACGGTGCGGGTCGTGAACGAGCGTCCGTTCCGCGTGCGGGTCACCTCGTAGCGGACCGGCTCCGACGCGTCGCCCCGTCGGATGAAGTAGGCGTGCAGCGAGTGCACCCGGTGCGAGGGCTCGACGGTGCGGGTGGCGGCGGCGAGGGCCTGGGCGACGATCTGGCCGCCGTAGAGGCCACCCCACGGATAGGTCGGACCCGCCCCCACCCAGGTGTCGGGGCCGTGGGGTTCGAGCGCGAGCAGGGCGGAGAAGTCGTCGGTCGGCACGGGGATCGAGGCTATTGGGGGCGGGTGCCCCGTCTCCGACCCGGTCGCGGAATCATCCTTCTCCGATGCGGGACGCGGTGAGGTGGGAGAGGGCGACCGCGGCCGCGGTGGCGACGTTTAGCGAGTCGACGCCCCGTGCCATCGGGATGCGCACCGTCTCGATCGCCGGATGGGCGAGCACGGCGTCGGTCAGGCCCGGACCCTCGGCGCCCACCGCGAGCACGACCGGTCCGGATCGGGGGCGCAAGGAGGCGACCGTGGTCTTGCCGGCGGGGGCGAGGGCTAGCACCCGTGCGTCGCCGGTCGCGGCCAGCAGCCCGTCGGGCCAGGGCCCGGTACGGGCGTGGGGCACCGCGAGTACGTGACCCATCGACACCCGCACGCTGCGCCGGTACCAGGGGTCGGCGCACGTCGGGTCGAGGAGCACGGCATCGACGCCGAAGGCGGCGGCGTTGCGGAACAGCGCCCCCAGGTTCTCGTGGTCGTTGACGCCCTCGGCCGCGAGCACGAGTCCCGCGGAGGAGGTGAGCTCGATCGGCGAGACGGGGTCGGGTCGGTCGACCGCGGCGACCACGCCGCGGTGGAGGGCGAACCCGGCGGTCGCCTCCAGCACCTCGGCCGGGGCCGTGTAGAGGGTCGCTCCGAGGTCGGTCAGGGCGGCCAGGACGGGTGCCATCCGGGCGAGCCGACGTTCCCCCACCAGGACCGACCGGGTGGCACCGGCGTGAGGCGAGCCGGCGAGCGCCTCGACCGCCAGCGGGCTCTCGACGATGAACACGCCGCGCTCGCCCTCGTAGCGCTTGCGCAGCTCGGGATCGGTGAGCGTCCGGTAGTCGTCGAGCCGCTCGTCGTCGGGGTCGTCGATCCGGATGGCCTCCACCGCCCGAGTCTGTCGCCCGGTCGGGTACGGCGACGGGTCCGGCGGACGGTCAGCCGACGTGGTCGGCGTAGCGGTCCGAGGTGCGCACCCCCTCGACGACGGTCAGCAGCGAGCCGCCGCCGGCGAGCCAGTCGACCGCGGGCCGGGCGTCGGCCATCGTCGGCGTGGTGCCGGTCATCGCCGTCCACACCAGCGACGTCTGGACCATGGGCGCGAGGCGCACCTGCCCCTCGAACGACTCCGAGAAGGCGGTGACCACCCGCCCCCGGGTCAGCCCGGTGGACAGACGGTCGACCCAGTACCGGCGGCCGGCGAGGTCCGGCTCACGCTCGAACACGTTGCGGTAGAGCTGGGTCACGAACTGGAGGTCGGTGAGGGGTCCGTACCGCGCCCGGAACTCGGGCGTGTGGGCGAAGGCGGTCGAGATGGCGGACAGGCCGACGCCCCGGCCGTACTCGGCCACCCAGAAGTCGAGGCCGGCCTGGTCGGGCAGGCGACCGAAGTAGGCGGCGTAGAGGCGCACCACCGGAGCGACGTCGACCGTCCAGCGCGGCTTGGCGAGGATGTCGACGACGAGCTGTGACGGCGACACGCCGTCCTCGATCACCATCTCCCAGAGGCCGATCTCGACCGGTCCGGGCTGCCGGCCGTCGGCGTCGACCACCAGACGCTCCACGAGGGTCGGCACGTCGGCGAACGGGAACGACACCGACGACCGTGGCGTGAGCTCCGGCGTCGGGACGGTGGTGGGACCGGTCCCGCTCCGGTTGCGAACGGCGACCGCGAGCTGGACCGGGCGGTCGAGCGGGAGGTGGTCGAGGCGGGCCGTAGACCCGGGTGCCCGCAGGGTGCCCCCAGTCGGCGCGGCGAGTCCCGGCGCGCACTCGGTGATCACGATCCAGCGGGGCGGGGCGACGGTCGAGGGGGCGGGTCGGGTCCAGCGCAGGTCGATCCGCCCGCCGGCGCGCACCGTCGCCTCCGGGGAGGTCGGCGCGCCCGGCAGGTGGCGCTCGAGGTACTGCGTGGCGTGGTCGAGCGTGCGGACCTGCACCGGGTTCGACCGCCCGACGAGCGATCCGCTCCAGGCGGTGAACGTGAAGGTGCGGTCGCGCGTCGCACTGCCGGTCGACCGGCAGCGGAGCCGGGCCGAGGCGCCCGGGGCGAGGCTGCCCACCACGGCGGGGCAGCGCGCGCCGCCCGTGGCGGCGAGGGAGATCCCCGCGACGGAGGTGGTGCCGGTGTTGGCCACCACGACCGAGAAGCCGACGCCTCGCCCGTCGCCGGGGGAGACCTCGACCTGGTCCGCGGCCGCCGACACCGACAGCCGGAGGGCGGGCGGTGGCCCGGCGGGGTTGCCCGATCCGCCGGGGGAGCCGGTCGGGGTCGCCGACGCGCGCCACGACGACGGTCCGGTGCCGGGGCTCGTCGGGTCGACGAGCTCCAGCGTGGCCGCGCCGGTCGCGGGGGCCGTCGGCCAGGGGGCGGTGGTGCCGTAGGTCGCGCCGCCCCGGACCGAGCCGGTGGCGTCGCGGATCACGAGGGCGCCGCCGCCGTCGGCCACACCGGCGGCGAGCTTCCCCGCGACGAGGGTGCCCGACGGTCGTGACGCGGCGCTGGCCTCCTGGTCGCCCGGGACGACGAGGAACGCCCCGGCGGGCAGCACCGTTCCCGGGGGGAGCTCGCTGGTAGCGGCCCCCTCGATCGTCCAACCCGACAGGTCGATCGCCTCGGTCGACGGGTTGTGCAGCTCCACGAGGTCGTGGCCCGGCCCACCGGTGGCCGCGTACGCGATCTCGCTGACCACGACGTTCAGACCGGAGGACGGCGGCCCCGGGACCTCGAACGCGCCGCGGTGGACGTCGAGCAGCAGCCGCTCCCGGAAGTCGAGGTAGTCGCTGAACGCGGCGCGGCCCTGGGCGGCGGTGTGGACCCGCCCGTAGCGCACCCGGTCCTGCTCGACGTCGGTGGCGATCCACGGGGCGAGGGCGTCGGCCCTCGCTTCCAGCCGACCCCCGGCGAGCAGGTCGTCGGCGAGGGTGCGCAGACGACGGAAGTACATCTCGGAGAACACCGGATCGGTGCGCAGGGCGCTCACGAGGCTGTCCGGACCGAACGGGAAGACCCGGCTCATCCTCAGGCTGGTCGGGGGAGTGCCGTGGGGGGGCAGGCCGAGGGAGTTGTCGAGGTCGACCGGTCCGAAGCGCCAGCGCCCGGTGTCGGGATCGCGGATCAGGAAGAAGTTGTGGACCGTCTGGTCCCAGTGCTGGAGCACGGCGCCCATGGCCAGGAACTCGACCAGCGCCGGCCCGTCGAACAGGTCGCGCAGGCGGGCGGTCCGCTCCGGCGTGGGCGGCGAGTCGATCACCTGGACCAGCTCGTAGAGGCCCTCGTAGTCGTCGTCGCCGGCCAGCTCCTCGAAGCGCGGGCGGAGGGCGTCGGGTGAGCCCTCGTCGACGAACACGCCGTCGACCCCCTCGGGTTCGTACACCGCGGCCCCGGGCCGATCGAGACCGACACGCGAGAAGAACGCGTCCTCCCACTCCTCGAGGAAGGTGAACAGCCCGAAGAAGGAGCCGTTGCGGTGCACGCGCACCTTGGCGCGCTGGGGGATGAACGGGTTGCGCTCGCCGTACGCGTCGAGGCCGATGAGCGTGGTGGTGCCCATCGCGTCGACGCGGTCGTCGTCGATGACGAACTCGTCCACCGGGTCCGTGACGAGGCCGGAAGCGACCAGCGGCTGGCCGTCGGGCATCTTGAACTTGAAGCTCACCTTGGGCTCGTCGCGCGTGTTGCCCTGGCCCCGGACCTCGGCGCCGTCCCAGACCTGTCCGCCGTACGCGACCACCGCCGGCACGTAGTCGTTCGTCGTGATGTTCTCCATCAGGGTGCGGAGGTCGTCGGGGTCGATGAACCACTGGAGGAGCGGCAGGGCGGTCGGCGGGGTCGTCGGGGCGACTACGAAGCCGAGTCGCGGCCGGGCGTCGCCCGCGTCGGGAACGGTGGAGTGGGCGTCGCCGGAGTAGGCCAGCACCCGGTAGCGGACGAGCGTGTTCGCCGGCTGGGCGGCCACGGTCGCGCCGTAGACGCCGTCGCCGGCCGCCCCGTCGCCGTGGGCGCCGTCGTCGGCCATGGCGATGACCCGAGCGGTGCCGAAGCCGATCACCAGCTCGAGCTCGACGGTCTCCGCTCCGCTCACCGTCGCGGTCACGGCGGTGGGCGCGCCCGCCGCCGTCGGTCCCACCGCGACGTCCCCGATCACCGGCGCCGGACCGCGGCCCCAGGAGTTGTTCGCGGCGCCGGGGGTGGGGGCCGGATCGGACGCCTCCCAGGCCGCGGCGGTGTCGTTGTCGTCGGTGAGCGGGTCCCGCAGCTCGAGCGACGGGCCGTTGCCGTCGGGGCTCGACGGCCACGGCGACGAGTCGGAGTACTCGACCGTGTCGAGCACCGTGTCACCGTCGGTGACGGTCACCCGCTCGCCCCCGTTGGAGAGCGACCCGGTGTAGGTCAGCACCGGCGCCGGTGCACCCGGGAAGGCGGCGGCGTAGTCGGCCGGCGACTCGACCACCACCGCGAAGCCCCCGGCCGGGATCGCGGTGCCCGCTGCGAAGCACCCCCCGATGCCGGCGGTGAGGCACGCGCCGCCGATCCCGATCGGTTCGTCGCCGGGGTTGTGCAGCTCCAGGAACTCCCGGCCGTCGACGGCCGGGTGGTAGTGGATCTCGGTGATCACCACGGCGGGCTCGGCGGCACCGGCCGGCGCCGTCCCGACGGGCGAGACCGTCGCCACCACCCCTACGGCGGCCGCCACGACCGCCACCAAACCCCTCCAGCGTGCTTCCCTCATCGCGGGAGCGTGGCACACCCGGCCCCCAGCCGCGGCACTGGACGTCGGTCCCGTCAGCGGGTCAGGTGGGGCTCGTAGGAGTCGAGGGTTCGGAGGACCTCGTCGCGGCCGGCCGACGGCAGCCGCAGTACGCACTCGTCGACGCCGATCGCCTCGTAGTGGGCCAGCTTCTCGGGGGTCGGCAGCGTGCCGAAGGTCAGCACCTTCAACCGACCCGGGTCGCGACCGGCGGCCTGCGCCTCGGCGCGGAACCGGCCGATGTCGTCGGTGAGGCCGGCGCCGCCGATGGGGATCCAGCCGTCGCCCCACCGCTGGACGTGGCCGAAGACGGTCGGGCTGGAGATCCCGCCGAGGTGCACCGGCACGCCGGGCCGCTCGACCTGGCCCCCGTCGGGTCCGGGCCGCACGACGGTCTGCACCGGCTTGGGCCACGCCCACGAGGGGGCGAGGTCGTGGTGGGCGCCGTGGAACTCGGCCTCCTCGTCGGCCCACAGCGCCTGCATGACCCGCACCCGCTCCTCGACGACGGTCCGCCGGTCGCGCATCGCCACGCCGTGGTGGGCCAGTTCGTCCTCGTTCCAACCGAACCCGACGCCGAGCTCGAGCCGGCCGCCGGAGAGGTGGTCGAGCGTGGCCGCCTCCTTGGCCGTGATGATCGGGTCGCGCTGGGCGGGGAGCAGGATGCCGGTGCCGAGGCGCAGTCGCTCGGTGGCGGCGGCCGCCCACGTCAGGGCCACGAACGGATCGAGGGTCCGCTTGTACATCTCCGGCAGCGGATCCTCGCCGGTCGGCGGCGGGGTCAGGCGGCTGAGTGGGATGTGGGTGTGCTCGGGGAGCCAGAGCGAGGAGTAGCCCCGTGCCTCGAGCTCGGGGGCCAGCTCGCCGGGATGCCAGCTCCGGTCGGTGGCGAACAGGGTCGCGCCGATCTGCACGGACTCGGACCCTAACGACCCGATCGGTAATCTGACGACCCGTCAGGTATCTCCGAACCGCGATCGAGGAGCACACGTGTCCGAAGGCATCTGCGACGGCCGGGTCGTCATCGTCACCGGCGCGGGCCGTGGTCTGGGGCGGGCCCACGCCCTGGAGCTCGCCCGCCAGGGGGCGCTCGTCGTCGTCAACGACTTCGGGCGCGAGCTCGACGGCACCCCGAGCGCGGACAACCCGGCTCACGAGGTGGTCGCCGAGATCGAGGCCGCCGGGGGGCGGGCGGTCGCCAACGGTGACGACGTCGCCGACTGGGCGGGCGCCGGGCGCATGGTGCAGACGGCGATCGACGTGTTCGGCGGGATCGACGCGGTGGTCAACAACGCGGGCGTAGTCCGCGATCGCATGTTCGCCAACGCCACCGAGGACGAGTGGGACGCCGTGATGCGGGTGCACCTGAAGGGCCACTTCCTCCCGTCGCGCCACGCGGCCGCCCACTGGCGCGACCGCAGCAAGGCGGGTGACGCGGTCGACGCCCGCATCGTCAACACGACCTCGGGTGCCGGGCTGATGGGCAGCGTCGGACAGTCGGCCTACTCGGCGGCGAAGGCGGGCATCGCCGGTCTGACGCTCGTCCAGGCGGCCGAGCTGGGCCGCTACGGCGTGACCGCCAACGCCCTCGCGCCGTCGGCCCGCACCCGAATGACCGAGGGTCCCTTCGCCGAGATGATGGCCAAGCCCGACGATCCCGACGCGTTCGACGCCATGGACCCGGCCAACGTGTCGCCGATCGTCGCCTGGCTGGTCTCGACCGACAGCGCGGGGGTGACCGGCCGGGTGTTCGAGGCCGAGGGCGGCAAGATCAGCGTCGCCGACGGCTGGCAGCACGGGGAGATCGCCGACCACGGCGCCCGCTGGGAACCCGCCGACCTCGGCCCGGTCGTCCGCCGCCTGCTCGACGAGGCCCCGGCTCCGGCCCCGGTCTACGGAGCGTCGTAGCCTGCGGGGCGCGCGAGACGCCCGGCGTCCAGAACCACACGAGGTGCCAGGAGCGTTAGCGGGAAGCGAGCGTCGTCGCTAGACGGATTCCTCGCTGCGCTCGGAACTTGCGGTGCCGTGCTTGCTGGGTCGGCCTCGCCTGTCGGCTCGGCCTCCAGGCACCTCGTGTGGTTTTGTCAGGTGGGGCGGAAGGCGAGGGCGGCGTGGGCCAGGAGGCGGGCGCCCCAGCCGCTGCAGCCGGGTACGTCGACGCCGCGGCCCTCGTCGGCCTGGGCCGGGCCGCACATGTCGACGTGCGCCCACGGGACCTCGCCGACGAAGTGGGCGAGGAACAGCGAGGCGATGATCGCGTCGGGCTTGCCGATCGGCGCGCAGTTCATCATGTCGGCGGTGAGGGAATCGATCTCGCGGCGGTAGGCGCGGTGCAGCGGCAGCTCCCACACCAGCTCCCCGCTGGCGGCGGCGGCGCCCTCGACGAGCTCGGCCATCGACCGGTCGTTGGCGAACAGGGCCGACATGTCCTTGCCGAGCGCCCGCACCGCCGAACCGGTCAGCGTGGCGATGTCGATCACCCCGTCGTGGGCCTCCTCGCGGGCGAGGATCAGGCCGTCGGCCAGCACGACGCGCCCCTCGGCGTCGGTATCGAGCATCTCGACGGTCGTGCCGTCGCGGTAGGTGATCACGTCGCCCAGGGCGGTGGCGGTGCCCGACGGCATGTTGTCGGTGCACATGAGGAAGCCGGTGACCTCGGTGGTGCAGCCGAGCCCGGAAGCCGGTGAACCCGTAGGCGACCGACAGCACCGGGCTCAGCAGGTTGAAGAAGCAGTACGGGAGGTAGGTCAGCGTGCCGACCCCGAGCACCGCGCCCATGAACGCACCACAGGAGTTCCAGGGCACGAGCGGTGACGTGACGGTGCCGCTGTCGGCGGCGAGGCGCGACAGGTTCGTGCGGTCGAGGCCGCGACGGGCGAACTCGGCGCGGAACACCCGGGTGGGCAGCACCAGGGCGATGTACTGGTCGCCGGCGACGATGTTGAGCCCCATGGCGACCGCGAACACCGACAGGAACAGCCGGCCGGTCGTGCGGGTGCCCGCGATGACGGGCAGCACCAGGCGGCCGATGAGCCCGAACTCGTCGAGCAGCGCGCCGAACGTGACGGCGCCCATGATCAGCCAGAGCGTCGGCAGCATCGACGCCATGCCGCCGCGCGACAGGAGGCGGTCGATGTCGCCGATGCCGGACTCCATCGAGAACCCGGTCGCCATGGCCTGCCACCCGGCCTGCACCGATCCGAGCACCCCGCCCCGGCCGTCCTCGAGCCCGGCGGTGAAGTCGTGCACCACGTCGGGCTGGAGCACCCCGGCGAGCACCGCCGCGAACAGCGCCGACGTGATGAGGGCGAGCGACGCCGGGACCTTCTTGATCGACAGCCCGGCGAGGAGCACCAGCGGGAGCAGGTTGAGCGGGGTGATCCGGTAGATCTCGTCGAGGCGGGCCAGCTCGACCGTCGTGGACACGTCGTTCTCGACCGGCGGGCCGGCGAACCCCAGCACCGCGAACGCGACGCACGCCAGCGCGAACGCGGGGACCGACGTCCACACCTGGGCCCGGATGTGGTCGAACGTGTCGGCCTTCACCATCTGGGCCGACAGGATCGTCGTCTCCGACAGCGGCGAGGTCTTGTCGCCGAGGTACGCGCCGGAGATGACCGCACCGGCGGTGATGGCGGGCGACACCCCGAGCAGGCCGGCGATGCCGACCAGGCCGACCCCGATCGTGCCGGCGGTGGTCCACGAACTGCCGATCGACAGGGCGACCACCCCGCAGATCAGCGCGGTGGCCAGGTAGTACCAGCTCGGCGACAGCACCTGGATGCCGTAGAAGACGAGCGTCGGGATCGTCCCCGACAGGTTCCACGTGCCGATCAGGGCCCCGACGGCCAGCAGGATGAAGAACGCGCTCGTGACCGACCCGAGCGCGCCCTGGCCGCTCCGCTGGACCTCCTCCCACGCATGGCCGTTCTTCATCGCGATCAGCGCGGCGACCATGCAGCACAGCAGCAGGGCGACCTGGATCGGGCCGTCGAGCGCGTCGAGCCCGAAGAGGGCCAGCGAGCCGCCGATGAGGGCGACCAGCGTGGCGAGGGGGACCAGCGCGTCGAGGAGCGAGGGCTCCCTCGGCGCGTCGGTCTCCTCGGGCGCGTTCAGCTGAGTCGCTCGATGATCATGGCCATGCCCTGGCCGCCACCGACGCACATCGTCTCGAGGCCGAAGGTCTTGTCGTCCTTCTGGAGGCCGTTGATCAGCGTGGTCATGATCCGGGCACCGGTCATGCCGAACGGGTGCCCGACGGCGATGGCGCCGCCGTTGACGTTCAGCTTGTCGTGGTCGATGCCGAGGGCGCGGGCCGACGGGATCACCTGGGCGGCGAACGCCTCGTTGATCTCGACCAGGTCGATGTCGTCGATCGTCATGCCGGCGCGGGCGAGCGCCTGCTTCGACGCCTCGATCGGACCGAGGCCCATGATCTCGGGGTCGAGGCCGCTGACCCCGGAGGACACGACCCGGGCGAGCGGGGTGAGGCCCAGCTCGGCGGCGCGGGTGTCGCTCATCACGATCACGGCGGCGGCGCCGTCGTTCAGCGGGCAGGCGTTGCCGGCGGTCACGGTGCCGTCGGGCCGGAACGCGGGCTTCAGGCCGGCGAGGCCCTCGACGGTGGTGCCGGCGCGGATGCCGTCGTCCTTCGTGACGGTGACCTTGTTGCCCTCGTCGTCGGTGGTCTCGACCGGGGTGATCTCGTTCTCCCAGAACCCGTTCTCGAGCGAGGCGGTGGCCCGCTGCTGGGACAGGGCGGCGTACTCGTCCTGCTCCTCCCGGCTGATGCCCTGCGACGTGGCGACGTTCTCGGCGGTCTGGCCCATGGCGATGTAGACGTCGGGCAGGCTCCCGGAGATCGGCTCCCACGGGCCCTTGCCGCCGGCCGCGTACTCGGCGGTGCGGGCCTCGGCGTCGGCGTACAGGGGGTTGTGCGGACCGCTGTCGGCCATTCCGTTCAGGAAGCGGCTCACGGTCTCGACGCCGGCGGCGATGAACACGTCGCCCTCGCCCGCCTTGATCGCCTGGGCGGCGATGCGGATCGACATCAGCGACGACGAGCAGTAGCGGTTGATGGTGACGCCGGGGACGTTGGCCATCCCGGCCTGGATCGCGACGATGCGGGCCAGGTTGTAGCCGGACTCGCCGGCCGGCTGGCCGCAGCCGAGGATCAGGTCCTCGACGGTGTTGCGGTCGAGCTCGGGCACCTGGTTCAGGGCGGTGTCGACGATGAAGGCGGTGAGGTCGTCGGGCCGCTCGTTCTTGAGCGAGCCCTTCATGGCCCGGCCGATCGGGGTGCGGGCGGTGCTGACGATGACGGCTTCGGGCACGGTGGGTTCCTCCGGCTGCGATGGGTGCGGTCCGGTCTAGCCGGTACTCCCCGGACCCGGAAAACGCCGGTTCAGGCGCGGGCGAGGTGGCGGGCCACGTCGGCCCACAGCGCGCCGATGCGCTCCTCGGCGCGGAGGTGGCGTCGGACGTGGTCGCGGAGCGAGCCGCCGAGGAGCTGGCGGGCGCGGGGATCGCGGAGGGCCACCTCGACCCGCTCGGAGAGGGCGAGGCCGTCGAAGGGGTCGACCACCGCGGCGGTCACGTCGGTGGGCGGCACGACCGCCTCGATGCCGCTGCCCGCCAGCCCGATCACCGCCCGGCCCTGGCCCGCGGCGTGGATGGCGGCGGCGGGGAACGGGGGCTCGCGGCCGGTGACCACCATCAGGTCGACGCCGTTGGCGAGCGCGTCCCGGCTGTCGCCACCGTCGAGGAGGTGCACCCGTCCACGCTGGCCGCGGAGGGCGACGTCGGCGTGGGCGCGGAGGTCGTCGCCGGGCCGGTCGGCGGTGCCGAGCCACAGCAGGTGCACCGGGCGACCGTCGATCTCGCGCGGCAGGCGGCGGGCCAGGTCGAGGAAGAGGTCGGTACCCGCGCGCCAGCCGATCGGGCCCGCTCCGCCGACCAGCAGGGCGTCGTCGGGCACGTCGTCGGGCCGGCGCGAGCGCCGCGGGTCGGGACTGGCGGCCGGGCGGGCGCGCCACTCACCGCTGACGACGATGCGGCCCCGGTCGACGCCGAGCGAATCGACGAGGTGGTCGCCCTGTTCGTCGGTGGTGGTGACGACGACGGTGGCCCGGGCCAGCACGCGGCGCAGGTCGGGGATGCTGCGGCACCGGCGTAGCCCGACGGGACCCTCCGGGAGGCACACGGCCGTCGGCGTGCGGCGGGCCGCCCGGGGCAGGGTCGAAGCGAGGCGGGCCGCGTCCGCTCCGTGGATCCACACCAGGTCCGGTCGTCCGGCGTCGCGCCGGCCCGGTCGGGCGAGCCCCCACAGGTCGTCGACGAGCGAGCCGGTGGCCCGCAGCGACGGGTGGACCCATCCCGCCGCCCGTGCCGCGACGCCCTCGTCGTGCTCGACGACCCGCACCGCGGACAGGTCCGCGGCCGCCGCGATCTCGTTGGCCAGCGGACCACCGCCACCCGCCAGCACCCGGATGCGGGCCGGGTCGATCGCTCCGGCCCGGCCCAACTCGTCGAGGAGCGACACGAGCCGCCGGTTGTCGTCGGTCGGTGCCAGGTCGCCGGTGAGCACGAGGAGCGACCGCCGGCGGATCACGGCACCCTCCCGGCGGCGAGCTCGATCGCGGCCCAGAGGTCGTCGATCGGTGCCGGTTCGGTCGCGGCGGCGGCCGCCGCGGCGATGTCGGCGGCGAGCGCGGCACGGGCCTCGCCGTCGACGACCAGGTTCACGACCCGCAGGGCGAGGGCCGCGACGTCGAGGTCGGCGATCCGGGCGTCCTCACGGCCGGCGTCGCCGAGGAGGGCGGTGGCGGGCGTGAAGCCGACGACGGCCGTGCCCGCCGCCGCGGCGTCGACCACCGCCGCCGGGAACGGGTCGTCGCGGGCGGTGGCGACGTACAGGTCGGCCGACGCGACCTGCTCGGCGCGGGTCTCGGCGGCCGGGACGATCCGGACGAGGTCCTCGATCCGGCGCCGCTCGATCTCGGCCAGCACGTCGTCGCCGGTGCCGTCGGGATCGGGGTCGCCGATCCAGGTCCAGCGGGCCGGGCGCCCCGCGATCTGCGACCCGAGTATGGCGGCGAGGGAGACGAACAGGTCGGTGCCGCCTCGCCACCCGAGCGGCCCGCTGCCGACGATCTGGGTCGGTGCGGTCGTGACCCGCGGGCCGGCCACCGCGACCGGACGGGCCGCCGGATGGTGGAGCAGGCGGTCCGGATCGAGACCGAGTCCGCCCTCGTCGCCGGAGCGGGTGGCCCACTCCAGCACCGGGCGGGACGGGACCACCGTCAGCACCGCGCGCCTCAGCCGGTCGAGCAGCTCGAAGGGGCTTCCGCCGTCGTCGTCGCGGTCGGCCAGGGGGAGCACCGCCACGACCGGCGGCGTCGGGTCGGGCATGTGCTCGAGCGCCAGTAGCGCGGGACCGGACGCGGCGACGACGACGTCGCTGGCGTAGGCCTCGCCCAGCTCCCGGCGGAGCCAGCTCCGCTCCGGGGTGCGCAGTCGGCCGTGGTGGCCGGTCGTGTCGGCCACCCGCCGGGCGGTCGCAGCGGTGGCCGTCGGCTGCCGCACGTCGGCGACCTCGGCCCACTCCCCGGCGTCGCCGCGGTCGAGGAGCAGGGCGGTGACCGAGGCGTCGTGCTCGGTCCGGGCGAGGCGGGCGAGCTCGAGCACGGTCGGGTCGGGGGGCGCGGCGGTGCCTCCCGCGACGATCAGCATGCGGCGGATCACCGGCGGGGCCACCGCTCGCCCCGCTAGCCGGCCGCGGCGAGGGCGGCGACGACCTCGCCGAGCGGCTCCCGGAAGTCGCGCATCTCGGCGAAGCCGCCGGCGCGGAGGGCGAGGTTGTCGAGCACCGAGTACGCCGGGCGCTCGGCCATCGGGGGCGCGTCGGCGGGGCGCGCCGCGAGGAAGTCCGTGGTCGACACCGGGAGGACCCGGTCGGGGTCGTGGCCCGCGGCCTCCATGATCGCCCGCACGAACCCGTACCAGCTCACCTCGCCGGAGTTGGTGACGTGGTGGACGCCCGCGGCGCGGGCCTCCCCGAGGGCGATGAGCGTGGCGGCGAGATCGCCGGCGAAGGTCGGGTGGCCGACCTGGTCGTCGACGAACGACAGCGTCTCGTGCTCCCCCGCGAGCCGGAGCACGGTCTTCACCATGTTGCTGCCGTGGGCGCTGCACACCCACGACGTGCGGGCGATCGTCCACGCCGGGTCGAGCTCGCGCTCGCCGCCCAGCTTCGACAGCCCGTAGACCGACCGCGGCGAGGGAAGGTCCCACTCGACGTACGGCGTGCCCTTGCTGCCGTCGAACACGTAGTCGGTCGACACGTAAACGACGTGGGCCCCGACCTCCCGTGCCCCCTCGGCGAGGTACCGGGTGGCGAGGGCGTTGGCCCGGAAGGCGGTCTCGGGCTCGGCCTCGCAGCGGTCGACCGCGGTGAAGGCCGCACAGTGGATGATCACGTCGGGGCGCTCGACCCGAACCAGGTCGTGGGCGGAGCCGCGATCGGCGAGGTCACACGTGTCGATGTCGACGCCGGTGGCCTCCACGTCGTCGCGCCGGTCGAGCCGTGCCATCAGCTCCGTGCCGACCTGGCCATGCGAACCGGTGACGAGCAGGCGCATCCCGGCGACGTTACATCTGGGGTCAGACCCCAGATGTAACGGTCACGCGCGGGCGCGGGGGAGGCCGAGGCCCCGCTCGGCGATGATGCCGCGGAGGACCTCGGAGGTGCCGCCGTAGATCGTGGTGACCTGGCAGTGGCGGAACGTGGCCTCGATCCAGCCGTCGGCCGGCGCGTGGAGGTCGCCGTGGCGGCGGATGCCGTCCGCGCCGAGGACGTCGATCAGATCGTCGGCGGCTCGCTGGTAGTGCTCGGTCGTCGCCAGCTTCGCCATCGTGCCCTCGACGCCGGGCAGCGCGCCGGTGGACGCCAGCCACGCCGCCCGCCACCCGAGCAGGTTGGCGACCTCGTTGCCGATGGCGGCGCGTGCGAGGCGCTCGCGCACCGTCGGGTCGTCGATGCGGCCGCTCGCCCGGGCGTGGTCGAGCCCGTGGCGCAGCAGGCGGACCGCCTCGCCGTACCAGGCCGAGTTCCGCTCGAACACGAGCGCCGTCATCATCACCTTCCACCCGCCGTCGACCTCGCCCACCCGGTAGCGGTCGGGCACCCGCACGTCGTCGTACCAGGTGATGTTGGTGCGTTCGCCGCCCATCGTGTGCACCGGTGTCACCTCGATGCCGGGGGTGTCCATCGGCACGACGAACATCGTCAGGCCCTTGTGCTTGGCCACCTCGGTGTTGGTGCGGGTCAGGAGGAAGACGTACTGGCTCTCGTGGGCGAGCGTCGTGAACATCTTCTGGCCGTTGACCACCCACTCGTCGCCGTCGCGCACGGCCCGGGTGGCGCAGGCGGCGACGTCGCTGCCGGCGTCGGGCTCGCTGTAGCCGAGGCAGATCATCACCTCGCCCGAGAGCACCTTCGGGATGATCTCGCCCTTCTGCCACTCGGTGCCCTCGTGGAGGAGCGTGTGGGCGACGAGCGTCGCCACGCCGAGGCCGTCGACCGGCGCGCCCGACAGGTACATCTCCTCGGTGAGGGCGTTCATCTCCAGCGCGGAGCGGCCCTGACCGCCCCACTCGGCGGGCCAGCCGGCGGAGATCCAGCCCTCGGCCGCCATCGCCCGGTGCAGGCCCCAGTCGTGGATGGTGCCGGTGCGGTGGGCGGTCTCGATCACCTCGTCGGTGACGTGCCGGGCGAGGAACGCCCGCGCCTCGGACCGGAACCGCTCCACCGGCGCGGGCAGCCGGAACTCGAGGCCGTCGCGCCGCTCGCGGTCGGGGCGACGGGCGGGGTCCAGCGGGCCGAGGACGACCGACTCGTCGTCGGGGAGCGGCTCGCCGACGGGACCGAAGCAGCGGTCGGCGACGCCCTGCAGGTCGGCCCGCGGGTCGCCGGCGAGCAGGCGCACCGTCTTGGCCCGCCGGAAGTGGAGCTGGATGTCGTACTCCTCCATGAACCCGTAGCCGCCGTGCACGTGGAGCGACACCGACGCGGCCCGCTGGGCGACCTCTCCGGCGAGGGCGAAGGCGATCGCCGGGTACGCGTGGGCTTCGGGTTCGCCGCCGTCGAGCGCCCACAGGGCCTTGCGGGCGACCAGCCGGGCGCCTTCGACGTCGGTGGCCACGTCGGCCAGGCGGTGCTGGAGGGCCTGGAACGACCCGATCGGCACCCCGAACTGCTCGCGCTCGGTGGCGTACCGGATGCCGAGGTCGAGGGCCCGCTGGGCGAGGCCGACCAGCCAGGCGGCGGTGAGCGCGCGCCACTCGTCGGCGAGCAGGGCGTGGGCGGTCGAGGCCGCGTCGCCGTCGGCGAGCGTCGTGGCGGCGGTGGTCTCGGCGGCTACTGACGCACCGAACGCTCCGGACGCTCCGAGCGGGACGTCGGCGGCGGCGATCGGGCTCATGGTGCTGACCGCCGGCCACGGCGCGTCCCCGGGTTCGGCCAGCACGAGAGCATCGCCGTCGAGCACGAGCGCGCCCCGGACCTGCGGCCCGGCCGCGCCGGGGACGAGGGCTCCACCCGCCTGCGGCGACGCGACCACGACCTCGCCGGCGGCGATGGCTGCCGCCCGCTCGTCGAGACCGAGCCGGACGAGGGCGCGGGCGGCGACCGCGGCCTCGACGATCGGCACGGTGGCGAGCGCGGCTCCGCACTCCTCGAGGGCGACGCCGAGGTCGGTGAGGGTGGACCCACCTCCGCCGATCGCCTCGGGCAGCGTCATCGCGGGCAGGCCCATCTCGACCAGCGCGTCCCACAGACGGGGGTCGAATCCCCCCGCCTCCGCGGCCCGGACCTCCTCCGGGCCGGACAGCTTCGCCAGCAGCCCCGCGGTGGCGTCGCGGAGCATCTCCTGCTCGTCGGTCAGCGTGAGGTCCACGAGCGGATGCTAGAACGCGTTCCAGTTTTGATCGGCATCGGTGACGGCCTTAGACCCGACCCGAGGCCGCGTCGATCGGCCGGGTGGGTCGGGTGGGTCGGGTTCCGGGGGAGAGGACCTGGCGTCGGTGACGACGCGGCGCAGAGGCCCACGGCCGTCAGCCGGTGCGGGTCTCGGGGGCGGGCCAGGGGTTCGGATGGCAGTCGCCGATGCCGAGCGTCTGTTGCAGCATCACCGGGGCGAGGGCGCCGGGGCCGGGGCACTCGACGTGGCTGTGGCCGAGC
>Ga0123332_1002214_pt1 | contig 18644 bp, 19 predicted proteins | sample BioC12SIPDNA_4_FD_89958 | JGI IMG/M metagenome (GOLD analysis project Ga0123332, IMG submission 89958) | Anaerobic biogas reactor microbial communites from Washington, USA - Biogas_R2_A C12 SIP DNA | ecosystem: Engineered > Bioreactor > Anaerobic > Unclassified | place: Washington, USA...
CGGAAGGGGCAGGTACCCATCGACAAGCTGGAAGGGGACCTTCAAGTACCCCTCTCCAAGAGTGACATGTTCCTGCGCCAGAAAGTTGGGGATCGCAGCATCGACCTGCAGGCAGGCCGCCAGCGCCACCGGTCCGAGGGGACAGTGTGGGGCAATCGCCGCATAGTAGGTCTCCGCCATACCGGCGATGAGCCTGCCCTCAAAGATCCCGCCGCAGTGTGAGATGTCCGGTTGCAGGATCGAGGCCGCGCGTTTCTCCAGCACCTCTCTGAATCCCCATTTTGTGTACAGGCGCTCGCCGGTGGCGATGGGTACGTGCGTCCGGCGTGCCAGATCCGCCAGTACGTCCACATTCTGACATTGCACAGGTTCCTCAATAAAGAGCGGCTGGAAGGGCTCCAGGGCCTTGATCAGCAGGGCGGACGTCTGGGGGCTTACCGCACCGTGAAAGTCGATCGCGATGTCTACCTCTTTGCCGGCGCCTGCCCGCATGGCCGCAAAGCGCTCGGCGACGTTTTCCACAAAGGCCGGGCTCTCCACCACGCGGGCCGGGCGTGGGCCACCGATGCCCGTCTTGAGCGCAACAAAGCCCTTGGCGGCCTGCTCGCGCGCGCTGCGCTCGGCCTCTTCCGGGGTATCCCCCTCGCAGCGGCCATATACCTTGATCCGGTTGCGCAGAGGGCCGCCCATGAGCTTGTACACGGGGATCCCCAGCGATTTCCCGGTAAGATCCCACATGGCCTGTTCAACCCCCGAGAGCGCACTCGTAAGGATCGGGCCGCCACGGTAAAAGGCATGCTTGTACATGGCCTGCCAGTGATGGACGACCTGAGTGGGATCCTTGCCGATCAGATAGGGCTCGAGCTCTGCCACAGCCTGAGCCACCGTGAGGGCACGTCCCTCCAGGATTGGCTCACCCAGGCCGACCAGCCCTTCGTCCGTATGCATTCTGAGAAAGAGCCAGCGGGGCTTGACCAGGAATGTCTCAAGTTTGGTGATGCGCATGGGCTCGCTCCCGGTGCACTAGAAGGGCATGTACTCGGCGTCAGCGGCGAACATCTCGTCGGTCATCTCGCGTATCTTGTCCAGCGGAAGCAGCGATGCCGTCAGGGGGTCCACCTGGAGTGCCTGGTAGATGTACTCCCGGTTCCGCTCGATCAAGCCCTTGACAGCGAGTTCCTGCACGTACAGATTGCTGCTGTTGAGCGCTGCGAGGGCAGGGGGCAGAGCGCCCACCTGGCAGGGGTGCAAACCCATGGCGTCCGTCATGATCGGGACTTCAACGACAGCATGGGCCGGCAGGTTCGCGATGAGCCCGTTGTTGGGCACATTCCCGTTGAACGTATACGGCACGTTCGTCTCGATTGCGTTCAGTATCCGGGAAAAGTACTCATGGGAGAGATCGATGGGCACCTCGGCATCGTTGTAGGCCAGCTCGCGCATTTCGCGATCGGCCTGCTCCCGCCTTTTCGCGTATAGCGCGAGCATCTCCTCACGGCTCATGCTTGCGATCGGGCCCACGCCCCACATCTTTTCATGCGTGTGCCGGTCGATCAGTTCCTGCGTACGCCGGAAGTAGGGCACGTACTCGGACATGTGGATGGAGGACTCGGAGACAAAGGCGCCAAAGTACTTCATGACCTCAAACTTGACGATATCGCGGTTGTAGATATCGGGGTCCTCCATGGCCTTGAACAGGCGGGGATAAGCATCCTCTCCCCTGACGTGGTACTTGAGGAACCAGGCCATGTGGTTGATGCCCGCCGCCCAATAAGAGACATCCTCAAAGGGTTCCTGGAGGTACTCGGCCATGGTCTGGGCCGTGCCCTGCACAGAGTGGCAGAGCCCCACGTACCGGATTCCGGTCAGTTCCTTGATGGCCCAGGAGATCATGACCATGGGGTTCGTGTAGTTCAGCATCAACGCGCCGGGGGCAACCTTCTCCATCGTGCGTGCGATCTCGATAACGGCCGGCGCATTTCGAAGAAAGTAAAAGACTCCGCCGGGGCCCATCGTATCTCCGACGGAATGGCGGATGCCGTAGCGGGCCGGAACCGAGACATTGTTGTGAGAGTCGCCCACGCGAATGGACACGGAGACATAGTCCGCGCCGGCGAGCGCCTCTTCAAGGTCAGTCGTGGCCTCAACACGGGCATTGACGCCCAGCTGCCGGACCATCTTCCGGGCGAGGGCGGCCATGGTATCGAGGCTTTCGCGGTTGATGTCCATCAGCGCGATCGTAGAGTCGCTCAGCGACGGCCACTGGAGCGCATCGGCAATGAGCCTTCGCGCGAAAACGTGGCTTCCCGCACCGACGATGGTGATTTTCGGCATCTTTGCATCTCCTGCTCTGGATTCTTCCGCTAGCGAACGCCAACGCGAGTATAGGCGATCGCCGGCCTCGCTGGCAAGGCAGCGGATCGCCAGACGGAGCAGGAGTACCAAAGTTGACGGCTCCTTCTCCGGTGCTAGAATCCATGGCAGCGGGCGACCGACAGGCGCCCAGCCTTGCGGGTTCCGACAACACGTCGCTTGGATCGCGCTGCGACCGAGACGGCAGGAGAATGGCCTGGTTCTTTGCCTGATGGTGCCCCGCGCGTCCTGCGCGGGGCTCTTTTTTTTGGTGGGGGCGGTATGGACGCGTTTATCAGCGTTCGCGATCTGCACTATCGATACGGCAACGCTGGAGAAAGCATCGAGGCGTTGCGAGGCGTGAGCCTCAATATCGTGCGTGGCGAGTATCTGGCGATCGTCGGACGGAACGGGTCAGGGAAGTCGACTCTAGCCAAGTGCCTCAGCGGCCTGCTGTCTCCCTCCTCTGGGGATGTGCGTGTGAACGGAGCGAGCACGCGTGATGCCGCGGCCCTCGTCGGCATCCGCGCGACCGTCGGAATGGTGCTGCAGAACCCGGACAATCAGTTCGTGACGAGTTCGGTGGAGGACGAAGTCGCCTTTGGCCCCGAGAACCTTGGCGTCCCGCCGGCAGAGATCCGCGGACGCGTTGCTTCCGCCATCGAACGCGTCGGAATGTGCGGCCAGGAGTTCCGAGACCCGCACCTGCTTTCCTCAGGCGAAAAGGCGCGCCTCGCAGTAGCCGCCATGCTGGCGATGGAGCCGCAGTGCCTCGTGCTCGATGAGGCTACAGCGACGCTGGATCCGAGGTCCCGCGGCAGTCTGCTGGCTCTGCTCACGCAACTATACAGCGCCGGGATGACCATCATCACAGTCACGCATCATATGACAGAGGTGACGCGCGCAAAGCGAGTGGTGGTGATGGAACGCGGCCAGATCGCGCTTACGGGCGCCCCCGCAGAGGTCTTTGCCCGGGATGATGCGCTCAAAGGCTACGGGTTGGCGCTTCCTCCTGCCGCGGCCGTCGAGCGCGGGCTGGCCCGGCGGGGCCTTGAATTGGGGCGCGACGTCGTCACTGCCGAGGAGCTGGTTCGACGAGTGGTGGCGCTATGGGAGGGAGAGGGATGAGCGCTCCCATCGTTCAGCTGAGCCACCTGTCGTATACATACCTGGCAGGTACAGAACTGGCCGCGACGGCGCTGGTGGACGCCAGCCTGTCCGTGAGCGAGGGAGAGATCGTCGCGCTGGTGGGCCCGAGCGGTGCCGGCAAATCCACGCTGGTGTCCTTCGTGAACGGTCTGCTCCGTCCGGAGGAGGGTGGCCGTGCGGTCATCCTGGGCCTGGACACTCACGACCCGGCTGCCGACTTGAGCGCACTGCGCTCCCAGGTTGGCCTGGTCATGCAACATCCGCATCAGCAACTCTTTGAGCGGTATGTCGGAGATGACATCGCCTACGGTCCGCGCCAGATGGGCTTGAGCGGTGAATCCCTGAGGGGACGCGTGCGCTGGGCAATGGAGGCCGTAGGGCTAGACTTTGAGACGTTCGTTGACCGGCGCACGTTTGCGCTTAGCGGAGGTGAGATGCGTCGCGCCGCGTTGGCCGGCGTGCTGGCCATGCAACCGCGCATCCTGGTGCTGGATGAGGCGACGGCGGGGCTCGATCAGGTCGGGCGCAGCCAGGTTCACGAGGTGTTGCACCGACTACAGTCTGAGCAAGGGCTCACCATCGTCCTGGTCACAAACGAGATGGATGAAGTGGTCGACATGGCAGACTCTGTGTCGGTCTTGGTCAAAGGGCACACCGTAGCGAGTGGCGCTGTGCGCGAGGTGCTGGGCGATGCGAGCCTGATGGAGCGCTGCGGGCTCACCGTTCCGGAGGCCACGGAGCTGGCTCAGGACCTGCGTGAACATGGGATCCCCATCGGGCAGAGTCTGCTCTCCGACGGGGAGGTCGAGGAGGCGCTGTGGCACGTGCTGCATCGCTGAGGAACGCGAGCCTGGGGCGGTTCTGGCCCGGTGATTCGGTGGTTCATACGCTGGATCCGCGGGTCAAGCTATGTAGTCTTGGGCTCTGGACGGTGGCCATCGTCCTGGCCTCCCGCTGGTGGGTGACGGCTGCGCTGTTCCTGCTCATTGCGGCCGCCTACAGAGCCGCCCGTCTGCCCAGGGGAGCGGCGGGAGCGGTGTTGCGCCCCGTCCTCCCGGTGCTGGCGGTGCTGGCGGTTTCCCAGTTGCTCTTTGGATACCAGGATCCGGCGATGCCTGGAGCGGATATCGGCGTGTTGGAGGTCGGTGCGGCTGACGTATCACTCGGGCGAGTCATTGGCGCGGCGATCGCCATAGTCCGGCTACTCTCCCTGGTAATGCTGGTTGGTCTGCTCACCGCCACAACGTCTGCCAGCGCCCTGGCCTCAGGAATGGAGCGGCTTCTGCTGCCTCTGAACCGCATCGGCCTGCCGGGGCACGAACTTGCGTTGACCGGAGCGATCGCTTTGCGCTTTCTGCCGATCCTGGGCGAAGAACTGGAGGCGGTGCAGCGCGCTCAGTTGGCTCGTGACATCACCGGCGGGCCTGAGAGGCCCTGGCAGTTGGCGCGCAATGCGCGCAGAACCGCGGCTCTCGTGGTGCCTCTGTTTGCCGACGCTCTGCAACGGGTCGATGAAATCAGCACGGCGCTTCTGGCGCGGTGCTACCAGGGCGGACGCGGGCGCACCTACATGAGAGAGTTGCGCCTGAACGCAAAGGATCTGATCTCACTGGCGATCAGTGTGGGCCTTCTGGTGATTGTGGTTGTGCTCTAGTGTGCTGCTCGAACTCGCTGTAGACTGGGGGAGAAATGGAACAACAGGAACGAAGCATCCGCCGCATTGTTACAGCCGGCATGCTGCTGGCGGTAACGCTGCTTCTCGCGCTGACGCCCGTGGGCTTTATACCGGTCCCGACCCCTGCCGGGAGTGCCACCATTGCCCACATCCCCGCGATCATCGGCGGGATCCTTGAGGGGCCGCTCGTCGGGCTCATCGTCTCTCTGGGATTTGGTTTCGCCAGCTTCCTGAGCCCGCTGGTTCCCGTTAAGGATCCATTCGTGATCATACTGCCGCGGCTGCTAATCGGTGTCGCGGCTGCGTGGGTCTACTACGGCCTTCGGCGCGCGCGCCGGCCCGCATTGACCGCCGTGCTGCTGGTGCTGGCGGTGGCGGTGCTGGCCGCCGCCTATGTGGTCAGTCAGTCCGTGTTGTGGCTGGGTATCGCGATTGCAGTTCTGGCGTTGTCGGCTGCCGGTTTCGGAGTCTGGTGGCTGGGAAGAGGAGATACGGCAGCAGTCGGGCTGGCCGCTGCCGCAATAACGGGCTCACTCGCAAACACCGTGCTGGTTCTGGGCGCGGCGGTGGTACGCCAGGTGGCGGGGATAACGCCCGAAGTCGCCCTGAGCATAGGCTTCATGCAGGGGATCCCTGAGGCCGTTGTCTCTGCAATCATCGTGGTGGCGGTCGTCAGCGCGATCCGACAGGTGGGGCGCAACCGATCCAAGCTCTAGGTTGTAGCGGGAGGGATAGACATGCTCCTGTGCATCGATGTGGGCAATACGAACATCGTGCTGGGTCTGTACAGCGGTGACGATCTGCTGACTCACTGGCGCATCAGTACCGACCATGATCGCATGCCCGATGAGTACGCCATGGTGGTTCTGGGGCTTTTCGCGCACGCTGGATACCATGCTCAGCAGGTTGAGGATGTGATCATAGCCAGCGTGGTGCCACCTCTCACGGACCGTTTCCAGGAGATGGTTCGTGCCTATTTCGGTCACGAGCCGATGGTGGTGGGTACGGGAACCCGCACGGGGGTGTCCATTCGCTACGATCGCCCGCAGGAAGTCGGAGCGGATCGCGTCATCAACGTGGCGGCGGCATACCAGCAATACGGCGGGCCGGCCTGCATCGTGGACTTTGGTACAGGCACGACCTTTGATGCTCTCTCGGCTCAGGGTGAGTATCTCGGTGGTGCCATCGCTCCCGGCGTCCGGGTGGCGGCGGAGGCGCTGTTCCAGCGCACCGCCAAGCTGCCACGGGTTGACCTCCAGCGTCCGCCCCGCGCGATCGGAGGGAACACCGTGGATGCCATGCGCTCGGGGATCCTCTTTGGCTATGTGGGCCTGGTTGAAGGCCTGGTCGCCCGTTTCCGCGCGGAACTGGGGCCCAACATGCGCGTTATCGCCACCGGAGGCCTGGCCGAGATCATCGCGGCAGAGACGCCGGTGATCGAGTTCGTAGATCCATGGCTTACCCTGAAGGGCATGCGAATCATCTACGATCTGAACCGGGGGGCGAGATGATCCTGCAGGGAAAGAACATTGTGCTGGGCGTGACCGGCGGGATAGCGGCGTACAAAGCCGTGGATCTGTGCAGCAAGCTTGTGCAGGCGGGGGCGCACGTGGACGTGATCATGACGGAGGCGGCGCTCGCCTTTGTGACACCGCTTCCGTTCCAGACGATCACCCAGCGACCCGTGTCTACCGATATGTTCCGTTTGCTGGATAGCACCGATATGGCGCACATCTCGCTGGCCAAGAAAGCGGATCTGGTGGTAATCGCCCCGGCTACGGCCAATACGATCTCCAAGCTGGCCACAGGCCTGGCGGATAACCTCCTGACCACCACCGTGCTGGCAACCACCGCTCCGCTGGTGCTGGCGCCCGCGATGGACGCGGACATGTGGGCGCACGCCGCGACTCTGGCGAACGTTCGCACATTGGAGGCGCGTGGTGCGGTGATCATACCGCCGGAGGAGGGAAGATTGGCCTCCGGGCGAATCGGACGGGGCAGGCTCCCTGCCACGGAGACGATCCTGGCCGCCATTCGGCAGACACTGGGGGGCCGGGGGCCGCTGGCCGGGATGCGGGTGCTCATCACGGCAGGGGGCACGCAGGAGCCTCTGGATCCGGTTCGGCACCTCACCAATCGCTCGTCAGGCCGGATGGGATATGCACTGGCGGAGGCCGCACGAGACCTGGGAGCGACAGTCACCCTCATAAGTGCACCGACGGCACTGGGCCGGGTGTATGGCGTTCGCCAGGTCGCCGTGCGGACCGCGGAGGAGATGGCCGTCGCCGTCCTCGGGGAACGAGAGAACACCGATGTGCTCGTGATGGCAGCGGCTGTGGCGGATTACCGGCCTGTGTCCGCTGCGCCAGAAAAGATCAAGAAGAGCGAAGCGGGATTGACTCTTTCGTTGGAGCGAACCCGCGACATCCTGGCTTCGGTTGTCGATCTCCGTGCCGATGGATGGCCGCGTATCGTGGTCGGCTTTGCTGCCGAAACGCAGGATCTGATCGCTAATGCCTCGCAGAAGCTCTCGCATAAGAGGCTCGATCTGCTGGTGGCGAACGATGTGTCGGCAACCGATGCCGGGTTTGAGGTGGAGGACAATCGCGTTGTTCTCCTGGCGTCCGATGCCGCTCCTGTGACTCTGCCGTTGATGTCGAAATTCGAGGTCGCCGAGCGGATCTGGGAGCGGGTGCACGGCATGTGGAGCGAGCGCTATGGCTAGATACGCCGGCAGCATCACAGATGTCGCGAGGATCCGCGTGGGCCAGGCCACCGACCGTGAAGCCTACACCGGCTGTACGGTCATCCTGTGCCCGCCGCAGGGGTGTGTCGCGAGTGGTGTTGTGCGGGGCTATGCACCGGGAACCCGGGAGACGGCACTACTTCAGCCAGGGATGCTCGTGGGGCGTATCCATGGGATCCTGCTGACGGGAGGAAGTGCCTTCGGCCTGGCAGCCGCCGATGGGGTGATGCGCCATCTTGAGGAAGAAGGAGTCGGTTTCGACAGCGGGTCTGCTCGAGTGCCCATTCTGCCGGCGGCGGTGTTGTACGATCTCTCCTTTGGGAGCGCCGTCATCCGTCCCGACGCGGCTATGGGGTATGCCGCCGCCCGGTCGGCCACGGATGGGGCGGTTGAACAGGGGAACGTCGGCGCGGGAATGGGTGCTACCGTAGGCAAGTTCGCTGGCATGTCCTGCGCCATGAAGGGTGGCCTGGGGATGGCCAGCCTGCGGCGGGGAGATGTCGTTGTGGGGGCGCTCGTGGCCGTGAACGCCCTGGGGAACATCCTGGACCCCGAGACGGGGACGGTTCTGGCCGGAGCGCGCGCGCCGGACGGCGGATGGCTCAGCGTGCTGGATCCGGCTGCCCGTACGAGCGATACGTTGCTGGGGAATACCGTCATTGGCACCCTGGCTACCAACGCCAGGCTGGATGTTTCCGGGGCCAACCGGATGGCGCACGCGGGGCACGATGGGCTGGCGAGGGTGGTTCGGCCAGCGCACACGCTGTACGATGGGGACACGATCTTTGCATTGGCCACCGATCAGGTCGATGGCGAGCCGGTGCTCCTGGCGGAGATGGCGGCTGTGGTGATGGCGCGCGCCATCGCAAACGCCGTGCTGGAAGCACAATCGGTAGGGGGTATTCCGGGTGCATGTGCCATATTTAGGTGAATTGCGCTGATAGCAGCTTCTGCTAGTTGACCGCCTGCCCGATTGTTGTTATAATCGAGGTTGTAGATTCTCTTGCGGATGGTGAATGATGCGCCATGAGAACCCCTACGATTACACACTCGGCCTCGGCCTCCTGCGGTATCGCGCAGGCTAGACGAGCCGGGTTTTTTTGTTGCAGAGGCACTGGGGATGCGTATTGAGGGTGAAAGGGGGTGCAGTAGGTATCCGGCGTGACGGCATGCCGTAGCGTACGTGGCCGATTTCGAGCGTATGCCTAGCTTTTAGACGAGGGAGTCCAAGTGGCATTGCGAGAAGAAGAGTTCAGTACTGCGACCGAAGAGGAGATCGAGGAGGACATCGCCGAGGATGACGATGCCGATGTGGCGGAACTGGAAGAGGTAGAAGAGGAAGAGGCCGACGAGAAAGAGGATACTCGAGACCTCCTGGAGGAGCAGTTACTGCGCAAGAGGACGAGAGCGGATCTGGAGGGGATCGCTGCTGACGATACTGTCAGCCTGTATCTGAAGCAGATGGGCCAGGTTGCGCTCCTCACCGCTGAGGAAGAAGTCATGCTGGCCAAGAGGATCGAGGCTGGTGTGGCGGCCTCGAAGAGACTTCGTTCCACCACGCTGAGCGAGGCACAGCGCGACGACCTCGAAGAGGTTGTGCGGCTGGGAGAGCAAGCCCGCACACGCCTGGTTGAGGCGAACACGAGGCTGGTTGTGTCTGTTGCGAAAAAGTACCTGGGGCAGGGCGTGCCCATGCTGGATCTGATCCAGGAGGGCAACATCGGCTTGATGAAGGCGGTGGAAAAGTTCGACTATCACCGCGGGTACAAGTTCAGCACCTATGCTACCTGGTGGATCCGCCAGGGCATCACGCGAGCCTTGGCTCAGCAAAGCCGGCTGATCCGGTTGCCGGTCCACGCAGGTGATCAGATCCGTCGCATCTACCGCATCGTCGAGCAGATCGAGCAGGAGGAGGGCAGGCGGGCCACTCCTGAGGAGATCGCCGATCAGACGGGGCTCAGCGTCACCAAGATCGAGCGGCTGATGCGGATCTCGCGCTATCCAGTGTCGCTCGAGAGGCCTGTGGGAGACGACGGCGATACCGAGTTCGGGGACTTTATCGAGGATGAGGATGCCCCCTCCCCGACGGACGTCGCCTACCGCCAGTTGCTTCGCGAAGCCCTGGAGGAGGTGATGACTGCGCTCAGCCCGAGAGAGACCCGGATCCTTCTCCTCCGGTTTGGCCTCAGAGATGGCAAGGCGCACACCCTGGAGGAAGTCGGCGAAAAGTTCGGCTTGACCCGCGAGCGTATTCGCCAGATCGAACATCAGGCACTGGCGAGGCTCCGGCATCCGTATCGCTGTGCGCAGTTGCGCGACTATCTCCGCTAGGTCACTGTGATGAACAGGCCGCCCGCGGTACGCCACGGGCGGCCTGTTGTGCTTTCTACTGGATCAGGATCGCGGCGCGTCTCTGTGGCGAGCAAGCTCGGTGGCCGCATTGATGGCGCAGATCAGACTCGTAGCATAGGCTGTCCCCTTGCCCGCCTTGCCAAAGTTGGTGCCATGGTCCACCGATGTCCGGATGATCGGTAGCCCCAGCGTGATGTTCACGCCCTCAGCAAAGCCGATGAGCTTGGTGGGTATGTGCCCCTGATCATGGTACATGGCCACGACAGCGTCGTAGGTTCTGTTCTGGGCCATGGCGTAAAAGACCGTATCGGGCGGCACCGGGACGGGGTGAACGTCGAGCCCTTTGGCTCGCGCCATCTCGATAGCGGGGATGATCTCCTGTGTCTCCTCGTCTCCGAACAGCCCTCCCTCTCCTGAGTGGGGGTTGAGTCCGGCTACGGCGATCCGTGGCTTGGCGATGCCCATCTCTGTAAGGGCCACTTCCGTCAATTCGATGACTTCCAGTACACGTCGGGTCCTGACGCGGTCAATGGCCTGTCTGAGGGAGCAGTGCGTGCTCACATGGGTGACGCGAAAGGTCCCCGCTGCGAGCATCATCGCCACGCTCCGGGCTCCCGTGCGGTATGCGAGGAGTCCGGTATGGCCGTCATAGTGGTGTCCAGCGAGGTTGAGCGCCTCTTTGTTGATTGCAGAGGTGACGAGCGCATCTATCTGCCCGGCCATCGCCAGATCTATGGCGGCGATCACGGTGTCATAGGCCACCTGGCCGGCCTTGGCCTGAACCTGGCCGTAGACGACATCCGAGAGATCGACATTGGTGGCCTGCAGTACGTCGATGGCGTCCTCTGCAAAGCGTGCCTGCGCTACATCGTGGATGGCGTGGACCTTTGCCTCCGATCCGACCAGGCGGATCGCTTTGGACATCCAGCCGGCATCGCCCAGAACGACGAGGCGCGCTGTGCGCCGCACCGCCGGATCTGCCCAGGCCTTGACGACGATCTCTGATCCGCTTCCACTGGGATCGCCCATCGTCACCCCGAGCAGCGGTCTTTCGCTCATTTGCCCCCTCCTGTCGCTAGGAATGCTCTTGGCTGCTTTGCGCCCTGGCGCAGCCAGTGCCGCGCATCCAGCATTACCGACGGGCTTCCGAAACCTCCCGCCTTGGTGACGACCGGCAACCCTTCGGCCAGACCGCCTATGAGCAGGCCGCCGGGAACGCCCGGCTCGATGGCTTCCAGGATTCGCACGGCATCGGCGCCGACTGCGTGGCAGACGGCCAGCGCTACCTCGCCGCCGGTGATAAAGAGTCCACCGACCAGGTCCTGTTGGATCGCGAGGCATGCCGCCTCTGCCAGGATTGCGGCCACACGGTGGCCCCCGCCGGCTAAGTACTCCGTTGATGACGACTCTAGTATCACATCACTGCCGCTCCGTAGCAACAGCGTCACCTCCTGGGCCAGGCGATCGATCTCTTCACTCGGTGTGTAGCTCCGTTGGCTGCTGAGCTGTACGGCCGGAATCCCGGACCGCTCCAGTTCTCTGACCTGCACCATGGAGGTCGGGTTCCGGCTCCCGGAGATGAGCAGCAGCGGTTTGCGGGCTTGGCCCGTCCACACCGGTCCACCCGGCTCCTTCGCGCTGTAGAGAGAGGCCCACGCCTTGGCCAGACCCGCCGATCCGCAGGGAAGCCATCCGGCGCCCAGCCCGTGCACAACGAATGCGATGGTGCGCAGGTCGCCCTCTGTGCAGGCGTCCACAACGACCAGACGAGACCGGCAAGCCGTGATCGCCGCGCGCAGCGGGCCGGGTCCTCGCGTCACCGCGTCCAGAGGTATATGGCCGGCCTCCATCCCGGATTGCTGCATCAGGAGCGTCGGCAGGTGCGATTCGGTCATCGGCCAGCGCGGATCGCTCCGGATCGCACTCTGCGCGAGCGGCTGGCCCTGTACCAGTATGTCACCGTGTAGCGTGGTACGTCCGCCTTCCGGGAAGGCGGGAGAGACTACGATGCCGCGCAATGCCAAGGCGTAGAGCAGGGCGCGGAGCTCGTACCCGACCGGACCGCGCAGGGTCGAATCGATCTTTTTGTAGATCCGCCGACCGTCGAGTTGAGGGAGCGCTTGGCGCACGCGGGCCACGGCCTCACTCGGCGTGAGCTCGCGGCTCTCACTGGTCATGACCAGCACCCGCGTATCACGGTGGCCCTCACCGACTTGCACCAGGGTCTCAAGCCCGCTTAGTGCGAACTGGAGGCCGGCGTCCATGGCGCCGGTCAGGTCGTCTGCCAGTACGGCAAGAGGCGTGAGATCGCGTGACGCGCCCTTGGCCACGTCAACGCCTTCCACGTGACGCCTGCGCAGAGATGAAGGCTCGAAGGCTCTGTTGACAGAGGCCGCTGAACGCTTGACCGCCCTTGTATGCGGGGCTAGTATGTGGCACGTCCGCCAGAGGGCCCGCTCGTTGCCAAGTCGGCATGAAGGAGAGTCTGCATGAAGCCATACGGTGCACTCCGGTTTATCTCTTCGCTCTACCGCGTCTTTGCGTGGGTCGCCTTGATCGCAGGGATCCTGGCGAGTCTGGGAGTCATTCTGGTCACCGTCATCGGCGGGAACATCCGCGTTCCTCAGGCGGGAGCCCTGGCATCCGCGCTGGCCGGGTTGCCCGGGGCGTTGCTCATGGCTCTCACACTGGCTGCTGTGGCGCTACTGATGTACGTCGCGCTCAGCGCAGTGGCCGATTGCGTTCAGTTGGCTTTGGCGATCGAGGAGAACACGCGGGCAACGGCGGAGTTGCTCAAGGGAGAGGCCGCACTCAACGCCAGTGGTACAGCGCCCTGGGATCCAGCCGTATAGCACCCCAGCTGTTCTCGCTTCTGCACTCTAGTTCCATGCACGCGGCTTGCAGAGGACCTCGAGCACTCTCAAGTCGAAAAAGTCCTGCACGTTGGCCGAAAGCAAGAGGGCGGCCGTATCGGCGCCTCGCCCTGTGCCCCCGATTGCGATGACCTCTTCGCCCGCCGGAACGAGTCCGGCATCAGCGGCCATCGCGGTGATCTCGCAGGCCACCTTGATCCCCTGACCAAAGCTCCGCAACACGTAGGCGACGATTTCGTCGATCTGGTACGTGCCGAGCTTGCGACGGATCGCGCGGTTCAGGCCGCCCAGCGCGTGCTGGGCTGTAAGGACCACGCCGCCTGCGGCTTCGATGGCGGCGCGGTTCTCCTTCGTGAGCTCCTGCTCGTTTGGAGCGGCAAAACCCGTCGAGTGGCTCACGACGACGATCTCGCGCCCGGGAGCGCTGAGCCTATTCACTGCCTTCAGGCCGGTCTCCCCAGTCGTGCTCGCCACGACGATGAACCCAATACCCAGCTGGGACGCCCTGGCGCCCGCCAGCGCGAGCGTTCTCTCTGTGTTTTCTGGCCCTGCCTGATCATAGTAACTGCAGGAAACGCATTGTTCTGGCACCTGGTCCTCCTTCATCGGGGATCGTCTCCGCCAGCGCGGACCTCATTTTGAGCACATGCCAGCTTTCCGGCGCGCTGAAGGGCACTGTACATCGAGCGCTTGACGTCATGATGCTGCGTCTCTGCCTCCCTCAGAACGCGTTTCACAAAGGCCCGCCGGGATTGGGCCCCTTCGGGACAGGGCTCACCCTCGAGTGGATATTCGCTTGCCCGGACATAGTCGCGGATATCTCGTTCTTCGACAAACGCCAGCGGGCGTATCAGCAGCAAGTCTCCATCGAACAACTCGGAGCGCGCCTGCATGGTATCTACCCGTCCGCTGTAGAGCAGGTTCATCAGCGTTGTCTCCGCGACATCGTCGGCGTGATGGCCAAAGGCCAGGGTTCGGCAGGAGACGCGCTTGGCCATCTCGAAGAGCGCTTTGCGCCTTGACCAGGCGCACCAGAAGCATGGATTCCGGGGTGACAGGGTGGGGCGTTCAGTGTTCGAGGGTGGTGCCAAGTGCAACGGTATGGCGCGTTCAGCGCACCACTGAGCAAGCCAGGGCTCTGGAACCGCCTGCCCGCAATGCGAGTCGTCAACGATGTGGCCGGCGTGCAACTCGAGGCGCTCGGGACCGGTTGTCTGCCGGCGGTGAAGCAGGTCGAGCAGAGTCATGCTGTCCTTGCCGCCGGAGACGGCGACGAGGACGCGGTCACCATCCTCGAACAGGCGGTAGTGACGTTGCGCCTTGTTGAGCGACCTGAGAAGGTAGTGCGCAAGAGTGTCGGCGCGGCTCATGGTCGGATAGTACCACGGGTACTGGGCGGCGACAATCGACGATCACACAGGGTGCGTGAGGGTCCATCATCAAGTAGCTTGACAGCGTTCTCCGCAGTGGTATAATCTCAGTAACTTGATAGACAACCTGTTATTCGGCTGGGGCCGGCGGATGTAGGTCATGAAGATATCTACCAAAGGCGAATACGGCATCAGGGCGCTGCTGGAACTGAGCAGGCGCTATGGCGAAGGATACGTGCAGAGCACCGAGATCGCCACGGCGAGGGGAATCCCGGAGAACTACCTCTATCAACTCCTGATCACGCTGCGCAAGGCAGGGATCATCCGCAGTCGGAGGGGACCTCAGGGAGGGCACATGCTGGCGCGCGCTCCTTCGGCGATCAGCGTGGCCGAGGCCGTGATTGCGCTCGAAGGCCCTCTGGCACCGGTTGCCTGCGTTCAGGCTGATGTCGAAGACGATTGCCCCTATGGTGCGACCTGTCCCATGCGGGAGGTTTGGGAGCGCGTCACCGCGGCGACGCACGACATCCTAAAGAGCACCACGCTAGATCTGCTGGTGGCCCGCGAAGGCGAGCGCCGGGCAGCGCTCTAGATCTCCTACAACTCGCCGCTTACCTCACGCTCCAGTCGCTCAAAGAATTGCACCATGAATCGATGGCGCCCACGGGCCATTCTCCTGCCGCTCTCGGTGAGCATAACGTCACAGAGCTTGGCCAGCTTGAACATGTACTCGTGTACGGCTGTGTATTGCCCAGCGGCGACACCCGCCTCTGCCACCGATACATCCAGCGCGGCATCGGCGGATTCCACCGATGCCCAGAGCCTCTGGTGCTGTTGTCCGCCATAGAGGTAGGCACGAGCCACGCCGACGGCGCCGATTGCGTCCAGTTTGTCCGCATCGTAGAGCACTCTGGCTTCTATGCTGGTCGGCGGGTCACTTCCGCGAAATCGGTGTTGGCGGATGGCGCTGGTGACGGCCTCGACGCGGTCCTCCGGGAACCCGCACAGAATGCGACGCGCAGCCTGTGCACCCAGTTCGGCGTGACTGATCCCGGTGCGTTCCTGTTCTGCGCGGGCGATGTCATGGAGCAGCGCGGCGGTCCTCACGACTTCTAGATCCGCCCCTTCCTCCAATGCTAGCCGTTCAGCGATCCGGGTTACGCGCAGCACGTGGTCGAAATCGTGAGCAGAGTCATTGTCACCATAGTAGGCGCGAGCCTGCTCGGGGGTGATCATGTCGCTTCCACGCGGCGAGAGCGAGAGGCGATGATCCCCGCCAGGCCCAGCAGCAGCACTCCCAGCGCAGCGATCAGGATCAGGAGGTGAGTGACGGCGGACACCCAGAAGGGCAGGGGGTAGAGTTGGATCAGCGTGTCCTCGTAGAAAAAGGTCCAGGTGCCCGCCTCAAAGAATACGCCATGGAAGATCGTAAAGAACCGATCGAAATCCACTGCTGCGGCCGCGCCGATGGTGACTAGTAGCCCCGCCGTCAAACCCACGCCGACCCGGATCCCCGTCGCAAGATGCTGGGCATGTCCTCGGAGGAGTATGCCAAAGGCGAGTGCGCCCACAGCCAGCGCCACCGCCTGCGTGACGTAAAGCCCCCGCACAACCGCCTTCACGTCGACCAGGTGCTCCACTTCCGATGGCCGCAACGCGGTGGAGCCGTTATCGGTCTCCATGGAGGCCATCTCTTCCAGCGCGGCGCTCCCCTCCATATAGCGCAGAATGGTATCTGAGAGCCGGGCCCGTTCGTCCGGCGTGAACCGGCTGGAGGCCGGGAACCCGCCCCGGGCGTACTGGTAGCGGGCATAGCTGGGGCGGAACAGCACATGCAGGGGCGAGACGATCAGGACGATCGCGGCGCAAAGGGCCACAAGAAACGGCGCAACGCGTTGTGTCAGGGTCTGTGTCATGGAGATCCTCGGTTCTGGTTTGGTGCGCCCGAGTATAGCACGCGCGCGAGCCGTGTGCTACGGGCGGGGAGATTTGCTTGACGGCTGCTCGGGATTCCGGTATTCGTACGGGCGCGTGGAGCCGGCGTGATCGTCGCCTGTTCGTCTCGGGACCTCGATGGTCGGGCCCGGCGTCGGGGCTCTCGATTTCGCAGCGACGAGCCTCGCCAGCGCGTTCGGGGACTCGGCCTGATGCTGCAGCCAGTGCGACATCAGGATGCTCTCCACGGCGTTCTGTTGGGCTGCTCGGCCGGTCGAGCCGATGGGAGACGCGGTACCGTCGGGGCACCGGTGAGACTGTAGGGTATGGCTCGCGCCCCGTGATCTGGGACCATGCTGCATGCCCCGTAACGCGCCGATAGGTGCCCGAGGGAGGGTTAGGTGCCTTCCCGTTGGGCTGTCTTGCGCACAGGGCCTCCATAGGCGGGCGCGAGACGGACGCGGGGGCAGGCATCTGCGGGGTCGGGACGGAAGCTGCCCTCCTCCGGCGAACTGGTCTTCCGGAAGGCGGATCCGCGCGGCGCGCCCCGCGGCGCATTGAGCCGGGTAGGGCGGGCTAGCCGTAATGGTCAGCCGGGCGTACACGGAGGCAGGATGAAGGACTTGATCCTGGCACATGACTTGGGGACCACCGGCAACAAGGCCTCTATGTTCGACGCGAGCGGCACGCTGGTGGCCAGTGCATCCAGTCCGTATGGCACTGAGTACCCGCACCCTGGCTGGGCCGAACAGGATCCGTTCGATTGGTGGCGGGCCGTTGTCTCTTCCACCCGCAAGCTACTCGGCCTCTGCGGTCGGGAGGCGAGCGATGTGGCCGCCATCGGCTTTTCCGGCCAGATGATGGGCTGTCTCCTGGTGGATCGTCACGGAATCCCACTGTCCAGGGCCATCATCTGGGCGGACCAGCGGGCGCAGCAAGAGGCGTCAGCTGTCGCTGACAGGATCGGTGTAGATGAGATGTACCGGATCACCGGCCATCGCGTCAGCCCGAGCTACACCGCGGCCAAACTGCTCTGGCAGCGATGTCATCAGCCGGATCTCTACGCGGCGACCGCAAGGGTTCTGCAGGCCAAGGACTATACGGCTTTCCGCCTTTGCGGTGCCATGGCCACCGATTACTCGGATGCCTCAGGCACGAACCTATTCGATCTCCGAGCCCGGAAATGGGCTGAGGGGATTCTGTCACGGCTGGAGCTGGAGCCCAGTCTGCTGCCAGAGGTGGTCCCCTCTGCCACCGTCATTGGGGGCGTAACGCGTGAGGCCGCGGAAGAGACTGGGCTGGCAGCAGGAACGCCTGTGGTCATCGGCGGAGGAGATGGCGCCTGCGCCACGGTGGGAGCGGGCGTTGTGCGCCCTCAAGATGCCTACTGCTACATCGGGTCGTCCTCGTGGATATCCCATGTGTCGACCGAGCCTCTCTATGATCCGGAGCAGCGTACCTTTACCTTTGCTCACCTGGATCCGTCCTATCTGTTCCCCACGGGTACCATGCAAAGCGCGGGCGGAGCCTATGACTGGCTTGAGAAGTTATTCCGCGGCAGCGCGACTGACGCTGCGCATGCGGAACTGGACGACCTGGCCTCTCAGGTTCCAGCCGGCTCACGGGGGTTGTTCTTTCTCCCTTACCTCATTGGCGAGCGCAGTCCGCACTGGAACCCAAACGCGAGAGGCTGTTTCATCGGGCTCTCCATGGTCCACGGTCGCGGTGAGTTGGCGCGCGCCGTACTTGAGGGGGTGGCCTACAATCTCAGAACCATACTGGGCGCCTTTCGGCGACAGGATGCTCGGATCGATAGCCTGCGAGTGATTGGCGGCGGGGCTCGCTCTCCGGTCTGGAGGCAGATCCTCGCGGATGTGCTGGACGTGCCCCTGGCACGGCCTGGGCTCGCTGTGGAGGCCACCTCGCTGGGCGCGGCGATCGCCGCCGGAGTCGGCGTCGGCCTGCTGCCGGGATACTCAGTGGCTTCCGAGTGGGCGCCGGCCGATCCTGCAGAAACGCCGGGCGCGGATAACGTTCAGGGATATGACGCTCTCTACCCGCTATTCTGTGCGGCCTACGAGGCCCTCGCCCCGCTATATAATGAGATCGCGACGCAAATGAGGAGCGACTAATGCCAGAGAACCCTAGCAAGATTCAGATCGCCACCTTTAACGCCAACTCGATCCGTACTC
>Ga0123332_1002220_pt1 | contig 18611 bp, 19 predicted proteins | sample BioC12SIPDNA_4_FD_89958 | JGI IMG/M metagenome (GOLD analysis project Ga0123332, IMG submission 89958) | Anaerobic biogas reactor microbial communites from Washington, USA - Biogas_R2_A C12 SIP DNA | ecosystem: Engineered > Bioreactor > Anaerobic > Unclassified | place: Washington, USA...
CCGCCGGGACCGGAGATCCGCAGCCTGACCTCCGCCTCCGCCTCGAGGTGCAGGTCCCATACCGAGCCGGCTTGCTCCGCCGCGACGTCGACGCGCAGATGGTCGTTGCCGTCGGCGACGCCACGCATCTCCCCTCCGAGGCGGAACTGCGTGGCCTCGTCCGGCCGGTCGTTCGGCTCGACCTCCACGCCGTCGGAGAGCCGGCCCTGCCGCTCCAGCCGCACGGCCGCGTAGCCGCCGGCCTCCTGACCGCCTCGCACGCTCACGACGTAGTCCCCCGGCGCCAGGCCGAGGTTCGTCAGGCGCACCGGCCGGTGACCATCGGCTCGCAGGCTGCCCACCTCGCCTGCGGGCCCCTCCAGCACCAGCTCCGCGGAGCTGCCGAGCGGCGCCTGGAGAGCCAGGCCCCAGAGGTACTCCGCCGCCTCGTCTCCCAACCGGAACGGCACCTCGAAGCCGCCCGCGACCGGGGCGTGCACGCCGAAGGCCCCGGTGGGCACGCGTCCCTCGCGATGCGGGGTCGAACGGTCGCTCAACGGCGCCGGGCGCAGGTGCGCGACGTACCGCCCGCTCGCCTGCGCGCCGGAGACTCCCACGACGTAGCGGCCGGGCCCCAGCAGGAAGGGCGCCGACGTCACCGACCGGCCGTCGACGGTGCCGATGCGGAAGAGGCCGTCGGCTCGGGTCACGTCGACCCCGTTCTCGGCGAACTCGACCTCGAAGACGTCGAGCTGGGTGAGGCCGCCCCGCGGGCCCTCCAGCTCGACGACCCACTCGTGCGCGCTGGCGGCGTCGTCCAGGACCCACAGGAACGCGTCCTGGTCGCCTCCCCTCTCGCCGACGAGGCAGAGCGCGCCGAGCGCGCCCCTGGCCGCGGCGGCGACGGCGTCGGGCCCGGCGCCGCCGAGGGCGGTGGCCTGCCCCGGCGTGTCGTTCGGCTCGGCCTCCGGCGTGCACTGCTGGGCGAGGGCGACGGAGACCAGCGAGGCCGCCATGCAGGTCACGAGCGCGCGCGCCGTCGCCGACATGCGGCGACGCCGGCGGACCCGGGGCGCGCTGCCGCTCCCGAAGCGCATGGCCGCCATCACAGCCCGAACGCGGCGAGCGGCAGGAGCTCCTCGAACTGGACCTCGAGCCCCCTGACGAGCTCGACGTTCTCCGGAGGCACGTCGACGCGGGCTTCCAGCAGCGCGTCACCGCCGTCCCGGAGCCGCTGGAGGTCGACCTGGTAGGCGGTCAGGCCGGCGGCGGCCAGCGTCTGGGTCCGGACCCACGCGTACTCGCCGAGCGAGAACCCCTCGGAGTTCAGCGCCCCGACCTGCCGTTCCTTCGCCGCGACGATCAGCCTCGCCACCTCGGAGTAGGCGAACGCCAAGTCACGGACGGAGGACGTCTCCCCGCGCGAACGGAGGCCCTCGAAGCGGGCGGCAAGCGCGGCGCCACGCCCCTCGAGCTCGACCCGGAGCGACGTCGCCGCCCTGACGTACCTCTCTACCTGGTCCGCGGTCATGACGCCGTCTTCAGGCGGCACGAAAGCGGTCCGGTTCCGCACGCGGCTCTCGATCTGCGGGATGCGCGCGATCGCCCGCGCGGCGTTCATCGCCGCCAGCGCGGGACGTCCGACGTAGTTGTACGCCAGCACGCCGCCGGTGCCGACGACGAGGACGAAGACGGCGAGACAACCGATCACCCAGGGACGCTTCATCGTGACCTACCCCCCGAGAAGGACTTGACGTGGTCGGCAGCGGCCGTGTCCTGGGCGACCGGCATCGACATGGGGCCGAGCGCCGGGGCGGAGCGCGGCGCCGTCGGAGCGTGGTGGGGCCCGAGCGCCGTCATCTCCGTGGACCTCCTCGCGTGCCTCGCCCTGGGGCGCGTCTCCGGCTCACGAGGCGACACATCGCCCGGCGGCGCCCGCGACGGCCAGGGCTTCGCGTCCGTTCGGCGGGCCGCCCGCGTACCCCGAGCAGACGGGGGGCGTGAAGAACGTCGTCACAGGACCGATGACCGTCACGTCGACGATCGTGTAGGTCACGATCACCGCCACGAAGCGCTCCGCGACGAACAGCGCCCCCAGCAGGGCGCCGAGGAACGAGAACAGGACACCTGACGCGATCACGTCGCAGTAGCAGAGCGCCGGGTTCGAGCTCGACGCGCACTGGATCAGGCTCGGCACCGCGAGGGCCGCGTTGACGGTCAGCCCGACGGCGAGGCTCATGAGGAACTCCGTCATCGCGTTCCCGCGGCCGGAGGCGTCCATCCCCAGGGTCTCGCCGGAGGCGAGGTCGACCCTCCAGTAGGCGAAGCCCTCCGGGTCCACCGACGACCGCTGCGGGACCACGACCGCGTAGCCGTTGTCCAGGTCGGCGCGCAGCGCCGTCAACGCCTCGTCCGGCGCTCCCGCCTCCCTCAGCCCCGTCGTGTCGCCTGCGGTGACGACCCTGTAGCCCTCGGGCCGATCCTGCCGCAGCGCCGTGGCGACCGGTCCCCCGAAGCCCGCCACGAACTCGCGCTCGATGACGGTGTCCCACACGCCCGCGAGCACGGACCCTTCGAAGTCCTGGACCACGTCGCCACCATCGAGGACGAGGGTGCGCTTGGCGTTGGCGATGACGTCGACGCCGGACCGGGCCCTGCCCTCCTCCGTGGGCGTGAAGGACCCGAACAGGGCGAACAGGGCCGGCTCGGCCCGGTACGCGAGCCCGTCCAGGGTGCCGTCGATGCCGTCAGACGCGGCGATCAGCCTGAGGTGGTCCTTCGGCACGTAGTCCGCGAGCAGGTCGAGGAGCAGGGCGGCCTCGTCCGCGGCCTCGCCGTCGGCCGGCGCCTGGGCGAGCCGCTCGAGGACGGCGAGGTGGAACGCGGCCTGCTCACCGAGCTCGGACGCGACGAACGAGGGGGAGAGGCGGCCGCCGCTGGCCATGACCGCGTAGGTGGTGACCAGGCCGTCCTTGAGCACGGAGCGGTCGAGGAGCTCCTCGCCGCCCGCGGCCCGGGCCTCGGCCGGACGCCGGTCGAAGACCGTGCGACGGTGCCTGGTCTCCTCCCCACCCGGGGCTACCAGCACGAAGTCGATCCACTGCGCGGTGAGCGCGAACGGCTCGGCGGGGGCGGCGTCCCCGCCCATCGCCCCGAGGGCCCCGATCGCGCCGCCCAGCCGCTCGGCTCCCGTCTGGAACACGCCCGCCATGTGGCTCGCCGCCGCGTCGGGCGGCACGAGGTTGCCGTTCAGGTCGAAGGCCTGCGCGCCGGGCGCGATCGCGCCGTCGAGCACGGGCACGAAGAACGCGACGTCGACCAGCTCGGCGCCGACGCGGGCGAGGTCGGCCGGGCCCGTTTCGCCCATCGGGCTGTTGCCGACGACCACCGTGTGGCCGAGCAGGTTCGCGACCGGCCGCTCCCACGGCGTCATCAGCGGCTCGACCTCGAACTCGTCTCCCCGCTTGCGCTCGATCGACACCTCGATCCGCAGGCGGTGCGTCAGCTCCGCGGGCACCTCGCCGTCGAGGTGGCTGACGGCGGCGACCGCCGGCAGCGCCGCCGACGCGGGCCAGGCCGGGTGCGCCGGTGTCCACGGCTCCGCCTCGCTGAGCCGGTACTCGACCCAGGCGTAGTCGCGGGCCTCCGCGACGAGCTCGTCGGTCATGACGTGGTCGACGGGCCGCCCGAGCTGGGCGAGGAGCGCCTCGGCCTGCGCGACCGCCTCGGCGTAGGCTGGCAGGTCTCGCAGCTCGGTCTCCGTGAGCTCGCTGAGCCCCGCGGCCGCGCGCTCGGTGTCGGCGCCGGTGGCCGAGGCGACGGACGAGGCCACGTCGGTCACGCTCCTGGCGTCGCGCTGACTCGCCCCTGCGCCGGCGACGAACATGCTCATCACCAGCTCGGTCGCCAGGGCGTCGGTCAGCTCGCCCAACGCCACCCTCGCCTCGTAGCCCGCGTCGTTCAACAGCCTGGCGAGGAGCACGGACTGGTCGAGGGCGTTCCCGGCGCCAGCGACCAGCGTCCCCTGCGGGCCACGCAGGAGGCCGGCGTAGAGCTCGAGACCCACGTTCTCCGCCACCCAGGCCGCGATGGCCTCGGGCTCCTCGAAGGCGAGCTCGAGCGCCAGGCTGTCGACGTCGTGCTCGGCGGGGTCGAGCAGCGCCTCCAGCGCGTCGAGCTGGCGGCGCGCCTCGGCCGTCGCGGCCGCGACTGCTCCCTGGGCGGCGGCGACGGGGGCCAGGGGGAAGCTGAGCCCGAGGCACGCCAGCGCCAGCAGCGCCGACCGCGCCCGCCCGACGACCCCGCCGCGGGGACCTCTGCCGCGGCCCCGACCTGCGCGTGAGCGCCGCATCCTCACTCCGCCTCGTAGACGACGCGATCGATCACGAACTCGCCCGCGATCTGGATCGTCCGCTCCGGGTCCGGCTCGCGGTCAGACACGACGTTCGCGACGAGGCCGAGCACGGCCGAGAAGCGACCCCGCGCCGACACCGGTCCGCCGTCTGCGAGCTCGACGGACTCGAGCACCACCTCCGACTCCAGCGACTGGTAGACCGCCTCGAACATCGACGACGTGCTGAAGTACATGACCTCGCTCTCGTCGAAGACGCAGGGGCACGCCTCGACGCCGCTCCACATCGTGCCGGTGACGGAAAGCGTCCCCGCGACGAGGTACCGCTCCTCGGCATGGCCCTGCAGGTCGAGCATGTAGAACACCACCGGCCCCACCTCCATCGCCTCGAGCCGCGCCGTGCCGTCGGGCCCTTCGTCGCCCTCGAAGCCCAGGAAGTACCAGGTGCGGGCCTCGCCGTCCAAGGACCCCGTCGCCGTCCCGATCACCTCGAACTGCGCCGCCGCCGTGCCGAGGCCGGCCAGCGTCACGACCGCCGCCGCGGCCCGAACGATCGCCAAGATGCCCTTCGTGCTCATTCCTTTACCTCCTCGGGCCCAGTTCCCGTCGCTTCGATCTCGTCGTCGTCCTCGCCCGTGCCGGCGTCAGCCAGCTCCCTCAGGTGGGCGAAGAGGTCCTCCAGGGCGGCGAACTCGCTGAGACTGCCGTCCCGGAGGTCGCGCAGGGTCGCCCTGGCCGGGCGGCCCGCGCCGCTCAGGACCCGCAGTAGGTAGCGCTCGTCCATCGGCTCCTGCCGCCCCTCTCCCCCGCGGTGCTTCGCGAGCAGGCTAGGGGAAGGGCGTCAACGCGCCGTCAACGCCGGCGGCACGAGGCCCAGCAGCCACTCGTCGGGACGGCCGACGCGGCCGGCCGCCAGCGCGCGCGGCAGCCCGGCTGCCTGGGCGGCGAGCTCCTCGCGGCAACGCGCCAAGGCGTGGTCGAGCGCCGGCCCGTCGGCGTCGCCGTCCTGGCGGAGGCGCCACACCTCCACGAGCAGCCGCGCGTGGGGCCCCTCGTCGAAGAGCACGGGGGCCGCGTCGGCGCCCGCGAGCGCGCGCGCCGCGAGCCGTTCGCAGGCGGCGGCGGCTCTCACGCGCTCCGCGGCGCGGGCGTCGGCGAGGAGACCCGTGCGCAGCCGCACGAGGTCGGTGACGAAGCCGACGTGGTCGTTGTCCGCGACGTCTTCCTCGGCGCCGTCCAGCCAGCGGCGTGCGGTGGCGACGTCGGGAGCCGTCGCCGCGACCTCGAGTCGCAACCACGCCGCGACGTCCCGGAGGCCGGCGGCCTCCACGTCGTCGACGGCCGTCCTCGCCTCCTCCAGGTCGCCCGGGTCTCCATGCCAGCAGGCCAGCGCGGCGGCCCTCTGGGCGCGCAGCGACACGACCTTGCGCTCGTCGTCTACGGACGCGGCGACGCGGGCGGCGTCGTCGAAGGACGCCAGGGCCTCGCGGTGACGGCCGCAGAGCCGGTAGACCTCCGCCCGCTGCTCGCAGGCGAGCATCCTCGACCGGGGGTCGCCCTGCTCCTCGGCCATCTCCTCGACCTCGGCCGCGGTGTTCCACGACGGACCCAGCTCGCCCAGCCTGCCGTACACGACCGCCAGGTTGAGCAGCACGCGGCCCTCGGCGTCCGCGGCGCGGGCGGTGCGGGCGAGGGCCAGGCTCTCCTTCAGGTACCTGATCGCCCGCCGGTAGTCCCCCAGGCGCTCGGCGGTCGCGGCCAGGTTGTTGAGCGTGCCGACCACGTCACCGCGCTGGCCCGCGGCTCTCGCCAACGTCAGGGCCCCCTCGAGGTGCTCCAGCGCCTCCCGCGTCCGGCCCAGCATCCCGGCGATGCTGCCGAGGTTGTTGAGCGCCCTGAACCGCTCGACGCTGTCGCCGGCGGCCCTGTTGTCGGCGAAGGAACGCGCCGCGCCCTCGAGGTCACCGGCGAAGAACTGGGCCGCGCCGACGGCGTTCTTGGCTCTTGCCTCGAGCCGCTCGTCGCGCAGGCGCGAGGCGATCTCGAGCGCCTCGAGGGCGCTCTCGAGGCCCAAGCCCACCTGGCCCATCCGCAGCGCGGCGCGGGAACGGCGAGCCCGCACCTCGGCCAGCCAGGCGTCCCGCTGCGCCTCCCGCGCCAGGGCCTCGGCCTCCACGAGGGCCGCCTCCTGCAACTGCCCGTCGCCGAGCTGCGACCCGCAGCCCTCGATGATCAGCAGGGCCTCGAACCGCTCCTCGCCGCGCTGGTCGGCCGTCCATGCCGCCTGCAGCGCGAGCGGCACGGCCGCGGCCGGTCCCGAGCGGTCCACGGCCGCCTTGGCGGCCCGCAGGAGCAGCGGAGCCGCCGCGGCGGCGTCGCCGGCGGCCAGGAGGTGGCGCGCGACGCGTTCCGGCTCCCTCTCCCCTTCGCCCTCCGCGAGCAGGGCGTCGGCCACGCGACGGGCGAGCAGCCGACGCAGGCCGGACGGGAGCTGGGCCAGGACCGTGCGAGCCAGGCGCGCCTCGAGCGCCAGGAACCGGTCGAGGAGCCCGGCTCCCTCGAGGTCCGCCAGCTCGCTCGCCACCTCCATGTCGGGGCGCTCGAGGACCCGTGCCAGCCCGCGCGGCCCCAGGGCGCCGTCGGCGACCGCCAGGGCCCTGACGACCGCCAGCGACGGCTCGGACAGGGCGGAAGCGTCGAGCTCGGCGGGCAGCGGCTGGCCGCTCTCGATGCGCGCCGCCAGCGACGCGGTCTCCTCCGCCGGCGCCACCCCGAGCTCGTCGCGGAGCGCCGCGCGGCAGGCGGCGAACCGCGCCAGCGCGCCGGGCCGGTCGCCGCGCCGGTACGCCGCGCGCATGCCGACCCGGTGCGCTGCCTCGTCCGACGGGTCGAGGGCTATGGCCGTGTCTGCCGCGGCGAGCGCCTGCTCGAGGCGGCCGGCACGCTCGTGGCGGGCTGCGGCGCCCAACCACGCCCGCGCCGACAGCTCGGCGACCGTCCGCCGCTCGACCTCCAGCCACTCCTGGTACGGCCCTGCGAGGCCGTCGAGCCCGAGCAGCAGCCCGGCGGGCCGGGGGGGCTCGGCCTCGTCGCCCGGGTGCGTCGCGGCGCGCCTCAGGGCGTCCACGTCCGTCTCGGCGACGACCTTCACCGAGAGGTCGTCCTCCTCGAGCCAGGCCCCCGCGTGGGGCAGCCGCCGCAGCGCGTACAGCTCCTGCCTGACGTTGGCCAGCCGGCCGGGGCCCCACAGGAGCTCGGCGAGGTCGTGGCGGCTCGCCCCCTCGGGCCGGAGGCACAGGTAGGCGAGCAGCGCCGTGCCCTTGCGCGAGGGCGGCCTCACCGCCTCGCCCGCCGCGAAGAAGCGAGGCTCGCCGATGAGGCTCGCCCTCAGGGGTGCCCCCGCTGCGATCACCCGACCATGCTACGTCGCCGGCTGGGGCACCCTGCCGTGCCCCTACCCGGGGTCGCGCCGGCTAACCGCCCGCGATCACCTGCAGGAGGGCCGCCACGCCGGCGGCCGCCGACTGCACCGCCAGCAGCGACTGCTGGCTCACGCCCTGGGCGGCCAGCGCCCTGGCGCTCTCGACGAGGGCCTGGAGGTCTGCCGCCTGCGGGTGGGACGCGAGGTCGTTCGCGATCCCGGCGCCCTGTCCGCCGCAGGGGTGACCCCAGTCGGCGTTGAAGCCCTCCCCGCCCTCGCCGACGATGCAGTTGAGCACGTGCCCGAGGTGGCGCGAGGCCATCGCGAGGTCCTCGGCGCCGGCGCTGAAGCCGGCGTGCTGGATCGCCGTCTGGAGCTGGGTGGCGAGCTCGCCCGACGGCGCCTCGACCATCTGCGACCAGACGACGCCGACGCCGAGCACGAGGGCGAGCGCGACTGCGGCCTTGAGCATGGTCCTCTTCACGGTCCTACCTCCCATGGGGCGAGGGGGCTCACTGGTTCGGTGGGGCGTCGATGACGAAGGCCCCGAGCGCCTCGGCGTCGGGCGCGAGCTCGGCGTCACCGGCCGGGTAGCCGTTGCTCGCGAGCACGTGCGCCAGGACGTCTGCGTACTGCTGGGGCTCGAGGGAGCCCGGCGCGGAGTAGGGCATGTTCGTGCTGACGAAGCGGTAGAGCGCCCCCAGGCTCATGCCCTGCCACGCCGAGTTCAGCGGCGCGAGGCGCGGGCCCATGCCGCCCTGCAGCGTCGAGCCGTGGCAGCCGGCGCAGCTGCGCGCGAAGACCTGGGCGCCGCGCTCCGCCTGCTCCTCGGTGTAGGCGCCGGTGGACACCCCGGCAGCCTCCTCGGCCTGCGCGGCGAGCCGGTCCGGGCCGCCGTAGCCGCCGTACCCCCCGGCCGCCGCCACCGCGAGCGCGGCGAGCACGGACAGCCCGAGCAGCGGAGCGGCCCAGCGTGAGATGGCGTGTGACCTGGCCTGCGACCGACGTCTCGTCATGTCGTCCCCTTCCGCCTCCTGGTACGCGTACCGGCGGGGATCGGATGCAGGCCATCGCGCGCGACCGGCGCGCCGGCGGCGCCGCGTCGGCGGCCCCGGCTCAGCCTCCCGGCGCGGGGAACAGCGGCGTGGGTCGCCCGGAGCGGATCACGACGTGGCAGGAGCGGCAGCGCGGCTCGTAGCTCTCGGCGGCGCCGACGAGCACGACCGGGTCGTCCGCGTGGGCGGGCTGGCCGGCGATGAGGCGCTGCGTCCGCGTCGCCGCACGGCCGCAGCGGCAGATCGCGGTCAGCTTCTCGACGACCTCCGCGCGCGCCAGCAGCTCGGCCATCGGACCGAACGGCTCCCCCCTGAAGTCGAGGTCGAGGCCGGCGAGGATAACGCGCCTGCCCCTGTCGGCCAGCCTGTCGACGAGGTCGACGAGGCCAGCCTCGAAGAACTGCGCCTCGTCGACCGCCACGACTTGGGTGCCTTCGTCGAGCGCGGCCTCGAGCGCGGCGACGTCGGGGACCGGCAGCGCGCTGAGGGTGCGCCCCATGTGGGAGGCGACGGCGAGCGCGTCGTAGCGGTCGTCGATGACGGGCTTGAACACCTGCACGGCCTGCTTGGCGATGAGCGCGCGCGTCACGCGCCTGATCAGCTCCTCGCTCTTGCCTGAGAACATCGGCCCGGCGATGACCTCGACCCAGCCGCTCGAGTAGGGATGACCCAGCACCGGGCCATGCTACCGCCGGGTCGGTGGCCGGCGGGGCCGGAGGCGCCTCGGCCCGCCAGCCCCGCCGGCGCGCCGTCCGGGGCCGCGGGCGCGGCGGCTCAGCCCGCGCGGCCGGCCAGCAGCGCCTCGAGCCGGCGGTAGCCGGCCTCCATCCCGTCGGTCATGCCCGTCCTCAGGGCGGCCTCGCGGGCCGCAGGGCTGGCGTACTCGACGGTCGTGCGCACGAGCGTCCCGCCGGCCTCCTGTGCCGCGAACTCGGTGACGACCAGCGTCTCGCCGCCGGTCCAGTCGTCGTCGAACGCCTCGCGGGCGACGAGGCGCTCGGGCGGCTCGACCGCCTCGAACCTGCCGGTGAGGACCATGTCGGGCACGCCCGCCTTGCGCCACACGTAGCGGTAGCCGCCGCCGGGCCTGAGGTCGACGTCGCACTCCGGCATCGTCCAGCCCTCGGGGCCGAGCAGCCAGCGCCTGATCAGGTCCGGGGTCGTGTACGCCTCGAAGACGAGCTCGCGCGGCGCCGCCAGGGCGCGGGTGATGAGCACCTGCGTCGGGGTCGGCGTCGTCAGCTCGAGGGCGCTCGTGCCTGCCATCGCCGTGCCCTACGCCGCCCGGCCGTCGGCGGCGGCCTCGAGCGCGGCGACGTCGATCTTGCGCATCTTCAGCATCGCCTGCAGGGCGCGCTGGGCGCGCTCGGGGTCGGGGTCGGCGAGGAGCCGGGGCAGCGCCTCGGGCACGACCTGCCACGAGACGCCGAAGCGGTCCTTCAACCAGCCGCACGCCCCCTCCTCGCCCCCGCCCTCGCGCAGGCGCTCCCAGTAGTGATCGACCTCCGCCTGCGTCCGGCAGCTCACCATGAGCGACATGCCTTCGCTGAAGGTGAAGTGCGGGCCGCCGTCGAACGCCTCGAAGCGCTGGCCGCCCACCTCGAAGGCGACGCCGGGACCGTTCGAGTCGAGCACCCGCCCGTCGGGGAACACCTCGGCGTAGAACTCGGCGGGCTCGCGGGCCCCCTGGGCGAACATGAGGAACGGTGTGACCTTCTGGCTCATGCCTCTCTCCTCTCGCCGCCTTCGCGGCGGGTGCCGGGCGGCGCGCCCGGGTCAGCTGCCGCGTTGCCGCCTCAGGTCGGCGAGCAGCTCGTCGAGGCGCGCGTAGCTCGCCTCCCAGTACTCCCGGTAGCGCTCGAGCCAGGCGCTGGCCTCCGCCAGCGGGGCCGCCTCGAGCCGGCGCGGCCGGCTGGTGCCGTCGCGCGAGACGGAGACCAGCCCGGCCTGCTCGAGCACCTTGAGGTGCTTGGACACCGCCGGCTGGCTGATGTCGAGAGGGGCCGCGAGCTCCGTGACGGTGGCCTCGCCCCGCGCCAGGCGCTCGAGGAGCGCGCGCCGCGTGGGGTCGGCCAGGGCGGCGAACACGGCGTCGAGGTCGTGGCCGGCCCGGTCTCCATAACCCAACGGTTCCATAACCGACAGGTAATCTAGACTGTTCGGGACCTCCCGTCAAGCGCCGCGCCCGAACGCGTCCCGGCGCGGACCTCGGCGGCGCTGGGCCGGTGATAACCTCCGTGGCGATGAACAGGCCACATGGGACCACGATCGTGGCGGTGAACAAGGACGGCGTCACCGCGCTCGTGGGCGACGGCCAGGTCAGCATGGGCGACACGATCGTCAAGCGGGGCGCGGTCAAGGTGCGCGCCCTCGCCGACGGCGCCGTCGTCGCCGGCTTCGCCGGGGCCGTCTCCGACGCCTTCACGCTCCTGGACAAGTTCGAGGGCTACCTCGAGACCTACCGCGGCAACCTCACCCGCGCCGCCGTCGAGACCGTGAAGGAGTGGCGGACGGACAGGGCCCTCCGCAACCTCGAGGCCATGCTGATCGTCGCCGACCACAAGCAGATACTCACGCTATCGGGCGTCGGCGACGTCATCGCGCCCGACGAGCCCGTGGCCGCGGTGGGCTCGGGCGGCGCCTACGCCCAGGCCGCCGCCACCGCGCTGCTGCGGCACACCGACATGGACGCCGAGGCGATCGCGCGGGCGGCCCTGGCGATCGCCGCCGAGATCGACGTCTTCACCAGCGGCAACGCCACCGTCCTGACGGTGAGCGCCGCGGGAGCGACCGGTCCCGAAAACGGCGGCGGCGACCCCGTGGCCGAGGAGGGCGGGGCCTGATGGACCCCTTCGACCCCGGTCCCTCCCGCCCGCACTTCACCGTGGCTCCAGACGGCTCGACGGCGGAGCTCGCGCGCAAGGCGGCCGGACTGACGCCAGCGGAGATCGTCGCCGAGCTCGACCGCCACATCGTCGGCCAGGCCAAGGCCAAGCGCGCCGTGGCCATCGCCCTGCGCAACCACTACCGCCGGCGCCGGCTCGACCCCGAGCTGCAGGCCGAGGTCACGCCGAAGAACATCATGCTCATCGGCCCCACCGGCGTCGGCAAGACCGAGATCGCGCGGCGCCTCGCGCGGCTGGCCCGCGCCCCGTTCATCAAGGTCGAGGCTACGAAGTTCACCGAGGTCGGCTACGTCGGGCGCGACGTCGACTCGATCGTCAGGGACCTCGTGCGCGCCGCCGAGGTCATGGTCGAGGAGGAGAAGCGCGCCGAGGTCAGGGACCGCGCCGCCGCGGCCGCCGAGGAGCGCCTGCTGGGCGTCCTCCTGCCGGGCGGCAGCGCCGAGGGCAGGGAGCGCATGCGCCGCTTGCTGCAAGGCGGAGAGCTCGACGAGCGCGTCGTCGAGATCGAGGTCAGGGACGAGCCGAACGTGTCGATCCCCCTGCCCGGCATGGAGGAGGCCGGCATGAACCTGCAGGACATGTTCCGCCGGTTCATGCCCGAGCGCCGCGTCAAGCGCCGCGTCACGGTGAGGGAGGCCAGGCGCATCCTCGAGGACGAGGAGGCCGGGGCGCTCATCGACCGCGAGGCCGTCAGCAGCGAGGCGATCCGGCGCGCCGAGGAGACGGGCATCGTCTTCATCGACGAGATCGACAAGATCGCCGGCGGCGACAAGGTCGGCGGCGGCGACGTCAGCGGCGAGGGCGTACAGCGCGACCTGCTGCCGATCGTCGAGGGCACGCAGGTGACCACGCGGCAGGGCCCCGTACGCACCGACCACGTGCTGTTCATCGCGGCCGGCGCCTTCAGCGTGGCGAAGCCGAGCGACCTGATCCCCGAGCTGCAGGGGCGGTTCCCGATCCGCGTCGAGCTCGAGGAGCTCTCGCAGGGCGACCTGCGGCGCATCCTCACCGAGCCGGAGCACGCCCTCACGAAGCAGTACCAGGCGCTGCTCGCCGTCGACGGCACGCGGGTGCGCTTCGAGGAGTCAGGCATCGACGCGATCGCCGAGTACGCCGAGCGCGTGAACCGCGAGGTCGAGGACATCGGGGCGCGGCGCCTGCACACGATCCTCGAGACCGTCCTGGAGGACGCGTCCTTCGGCACCGAGCTCGGGGACTTCGTCGTGGACGCGGCCCTGGTGAGGGAGAAGCTCGAGGGCGTCGTCGAGGACGAGGACCTCAGCCGCTACATCCTCTGAGGACCGCAGCGCGCGACCCCGAGCCGCGCGTCCCGCTCGGCTACGGTCCGGCGACGACGGTGAGCGTGAACGTCGCCTCCTTGGTCTTGACGCCGTTCGTGGCCCTGACCCTCACGAGGTCCTTCTCCGTCTCCCCGATCTGAGCGTCGCCCGAGACCTCGAAGGTCACCGTGACCTGGAACCCCGCCCCCGCGGCGAGCGGCGCCGCCAGGAGGGCTACTCGCGGGCGGGCTGCCGCGCGAAGAACTCCCAGACGTACTCGCTGGCGTCGATGTCGCGGTTCACGCGCCCGGCGATCTCGGGGGGCAGCAGGTCGGGGCGCCCCGGCCAGGCGTGGCCGCCGCCCGCGACGACCACCAGCTCGACCTCGTGCCCCTCGGGGCAGCCGGTGACCGAGACCACCTGCACCTCGGTGCCGGGCGAGCGTCCGGTCTGCGGCACGGTCCGGCCGGTGGCGTTCGCGTCGCAGCCGGCGAAGGCCGCCCAGTACGACACGGTCTGCTCGACGGACGCGAGCACCATCACGGAGCCCCTATCGGTGTCGGCGCGCAGGCCGCCGAACGGCACGACCTGGTCGTCGGTGCCGTGGACCATCAGCACGGACACCGGCGCGGGCGGCCCGCACACCTCGGGCAGTCCCGCGTAGCCGGCCGCCGCCACGGTGGCGAAGGCGGCGAAGACGTCGCGCGCCGCGCACGCCAGACGCTGCGCCATGAAGCCGCCGTTCGAGAAGCCCACGACGAACACGCGCGTCCTGTCGAGGTCGTGCGCCGTCACCAGCGCCTCGACGAGCGCGGGCAGGAACCCCAGGTCGTCGGCGGCGAGCTCGTAGCCGGGGATGCCGGCGACGTAGTTCCACTGCGCATCGATGCCCTGCGGGTAGACGACCGCGAAACCGTGCCTGGCCGCGACCGCGTCGAAGGCCGTGAGCCGCGCCATCCCCTCCGCCGAGCCGCCGCGCCCGTGGAGCACGACGACGAGCGGCGCGCCCGGCGCCAGGTCGGGCGGCAGGTAGAGGTAGTACTCGCGCGTGAGGCCGTCGTGGTCGAAGGCGAGGACCTCGCCCTCCAGGTCGGCCTCCTGGGCCGCGGCCGCGGCGAGGAGGCACAGGGTCAGGACGACGAGGATCCGGCGCACGGGCTCAGTGCTCCCAGAAGCGCAGCCCGCCGGGGCGGTACGTCGGGTCGACGCGCGCGGCGAACTCCTCGAGCCCGTCGCGGTCGGGCGGCTCGAGGTGGTAGCGGAAGTTCTCGAGGTAGCGCTGGACGACCCACGTCGGCAGCCCGAGGCGCCGCGCCTCGACGGCCGCGACCTCCGCCAGGCGGCCCAGGCCGTCGGCGCGCGCGGCGCGGAAGCGCCTGAGCAGGTCGGGCGGGGGCGGCCGGTCGTGGCGCGAGGCCCACACGGCGAACGTGAAGGGCAGCCGCGTGAGGCGGTACCACCGCTCGCCGAGGTCGGTGACGTACAGGTCCGGGTCGACGACGCTGCGCCCGCTGGCGCCGCGCGCCACCGGGCCGTCCTGGCGCGGCTGCAGGTGCCTCACGGCCTCGCTCAGGGCCGCGTCGCCGATGAGCAGCGCCGCGCCGGCCGCGTCGAGCATGTCGTCGAGCGAGCCCGGCGTGGGCACGAGGTCGGCGCTCCTGCCCTCGGCCGCTAGCAGCACGCGCAGCAGCTCGACGCTCGTCGCCGACTGCGGCGTGACGGCCACGGCCGCGCCGCCGAGCTCCTCCCACGGCCGCCGGTGGAAGAGCATGACGCTGTAGACGGGCCCGAGCGTGGCGATCGAGAAGTCGGCGAGCGCGCGGTAGACGTCCCTGTGCCTGACGAGCTCGACCGACGACACCAGCGTCAGGTCGATGTCGCCGCGCCGCAGCGCGGCGTTGAGCTCGGAGGGCACGCCGCGCACGAGGCGCGTGCCCGGACCCGGCTCGAGGCTGAAGTGGAGGGGCGCGACGTTGGCGAACGCGACGATCCCGAGCGCGACGGAGGCGCTCGCCGTCGCCGGCCCGTCGGCGCGGCTCAAGCGAAGACCCTCAGCTCCCGGTAGAGGGCGTCGCGCAGGACCGGCACGCGGCCGGCGCCGCGGATGAGGCGCTTGAGCTCCTCCTCCTCCATACCCTCCTCGGTGACAGCGCCGGAGGCGTGGGCGATCTTCTCGGCCTTGATCGTGCCGTCGATGTCGGAGACCCCCGCCGAGAGCGACACCTGCGTCAGCTCCGGCGTGATCATGATCCAGTAGCCCTTGATGTGCGGGAAGTTGTCGAGCACGAGGCGCGCCACGGCCAGGTTGCGCAGGTCGTCGACGCCCGTCGTGAAGCGCGTGCCGAGCTCCTTCGCGAGCTGGTTGTTGTCGGGCTGGAAGGCCAGCGGCACGAACGAGAAGAAGCCGCCGGTCTCGTCCTGCAGCGCGCGCAGGCGCAGCATGTGGTCGAGGCGCTCCTCCAGCGTCTCGATGTGGCCGTAGAGCATCGTCGCGTTCGTGGGCAGTCCGAGCTCGTGGGCGGTCCTGTGGATCTCGAGCCACTGCTCGGCCGTGACCTTCGCCCGCGCGATCCGCTTGCGCACGCGCTCGGCGAAGATCTCGGCGCCGCCGCCGGGCAGCGCCACCAGGCCGTGGTCCTTGAGCTGCTGCAGGATCTCGCGGTAGCTCAGGCGCGGCCTCGTGATGCGGCTGAAGTGGTGGATCTCGGCGCCGGTCCAGGCCTTGACCTGCACGCCGGGGTAGCGCTCGGTGAGGCCGCGGACGAGGTCGAGGTAGTACTGCCACTCGCGCTTCGGGTGGTGGCCCGAGGAGATGTGGATCTCGGTGAGGTCGGGGTGGTAGTACCTGTCGACGAACTCCCACACCTGCTCGAGGTCGTAGTCCCACACGCCCTCCTCGCCGAAGCGCCGCTGGAAGCCGCAGAACGTGCAGCCGACGTAGCAGACGTTCGTCTGCGACAGCCTGAGCGAGTGGACGTAGTAGGCCTTGTCGCCGACCTTCTCGCGCCTGACGTGGTCGGCGAGGCGCATCAGGGCGGGGACGTCGCGGGTGCGGTAGAGCACCAGCCCGTCCTCCAGGTCGAGGCGCCCGCCCGCGAGCACCTTGTCGGCCACCCGGCGCAGCGCCTCGTCGCGAGTGGCGAGGCCCTCGCCCGTCACGCTCTCGGCCTGGGCGGCCAGCGCGCTCACCGCGCCGCCACCCTGCTCCCGTCGCCGCGCGCCCCGGCCCTCACGAGTGGATGGCCCTCCCGTCGACGGCCAGCGCGGCCTCCTTGACGGCCTCGGAGAGCGTCGGGTGCGCGAAGATGGTGCGGCCCAGGTCCTCGGCCGAGGCGTGGAACGTCATGGCGATCACGGCCTCGGCGATCAGCTCACCGGCGCGCGGCCCGATCGCGTGGACGCCCAGGACCCTGTCGGTCTCGGCGTGAGCGAGGACCTTCACGCGGCCGTCGGTGTGGCCCAGGGCGCGGGCGCGACCGTTGGCGCTGAACGGGAACACGCCCTTGCGGTACGGCACGCCCCGCTCGGCGAGCTGCTCCTCGGTGGCGCCGACGGTGGCGACCTCGGGCTCGGTGTAGACGACGCCGGGGACCAGGGAGTGGTCGACGCTCCCTGAGCCGACGCCGGCGATCAGCTCCATCAGCGCCACGCCGTCCTCGGACGCCTTGTGGGCGAGCATCGGGCCGGGGATCAGGTCGCCGATCGCGTGGACCCCCGGCACCGACGTGGCGTAGCCGGCGTCGACCTTGACGCGGCCGCGCTCGTCGAGCTCCACGCCCAGCTCCTCGAGCCCCAGCCCCCGGGTGTTCGGCTTGCGGCCGACGCACACCAGGACCTTGTCGGCCTCGACGGGGTCGGCGCCCTCGACCTGGACCGCGGCGACGCCGCCATCGACCTCCACGCCGGTGACCTTGGCGCCGAGCCTGAACTCTAGCCCCTGGCGCCTGAGGGCCTTCTGCGCCTCCTTGGCGGTCTCGAGGTCCATGCCTGGCAGTATGCGGTCGAGGTACTCGAGGACGGTGACCTTGGAACCCAGACGCGCCCACACCGACCCGAGCTCGAGCCCGATGTAGCCGGCGCCGATCACGACCAGGCGCTCCGGTACCTCCGCGAAGGTCAGGGCCTCGGTGCTGGTGACGACGGTCTCGCCGTCGACAGCGACCCCGGGCAGGTCCGCGACGACCGAGCCGGTCGCGAGCACGACGTGGTCGGCCTCGAGGGTCACGGGCTCGTCGCCCGCGACGACTACGCGGCGCCCCGCCTCCAGCCTGCCGGTGCCGCGGTAGACCGTCACGCCGTTCTTCTTCATGAGGAACGCGACGCCGTCGGTGTTCTGCTTGACGACCTTCTCGCGGCGGGCGTGCATCGCGGCCAGGTCGAGGTCGACCTGCGACTTGAGCCCGTGGGCGGCGAACGCCGACCGCGCCTCCTGGTAGAGGAAGCTCGACTCCAGCAGCGCCTTGGACGGGATGCAGCCGACGCGGACGCAGGTGCCTCCCAGCACGGGCTCCTTCTCGACGAGCGCGACGTCGAGGCCCAGCTGCGCGCCGCGGACCGCGGCCACGTACCCTCCCGGGCCGGCGCCGACGATGACGACGTCGTGCCTCTTGGCCCCCTCGGCGGCCATCTCAGACCTCCAGCAGCATGCGGGCGGGGTTCTCGACGGCCTCCTTGACGCGCTTGAGGAACGTCACGCCCTCGCGGCCGTCGATGATGCGGTGGTCGTACGTGAGCGCGACGTACATCATGGGCCGCACGACCACCTGACCGTCGCGCACGACGGGGCGCTCCTGGATCGCGTGCATGCCGAGGACGCCCGACTGCGGGGGGTTCACGATCGGCGTCGAGAGCAGCGAGCCGAACACGCCGCCGTTGCTGATCGTGAACGTGCCGCCCTGGAGCTCCTCGGGCGCGAGCTTGTTCGCCTGGGCGCGCTGGCCGAAGTCCGCGATGGCCTTCTCGAGCTCGGCGAACGAGAGCCTGTCGGCGTCCTTGATGACGGGCACGACCAGGCCCTTCTTCGCCGAGACGGCCACGCCGATGTCGTAGTAGTTCTTGTAGACGATGTCGTCGCCGTCGATCTCGGCGTTGAGCTGCGGGATCAGCTTCAGGGCGTCGATCACGGCCTTGACGAAGAACGACATGAAGCCGAGCCGCACGCCGTAGCGCTGCTCGAACGCCTCGCGGTACTCCTTGCGCAGCGTGATCACGTGCGACATGTCGATCTCGTTGAACGTGGTGAGCAGGGCCGCGGTGTGCTGGGCGTTGACGAGGCGCTCGGCGATCGTGCGCCTGAGCGGGCTCATGCGTACGCGCTCCTCCTGGCGCGGACCGGCGGGGACCGCCGCGGCGGCGGGCGCGGCGACCGCTCCGGCCGCCTCGGCCGCCTCGCGCTCGCGCTCCTCGAGGTAGCGCAGCACGTCCTCCTTCAGCAGGCGGCCGCCGGGGCCCGTGGCGGGCACCTCGTCGGCCGAGAGGCCGTGCTCGGAGAGCAGGCGCTGGGCGGCGGGCATCACGCTCGCGGCGGGCACGCCGGCCGGGGCCTCGGCCACGACCGTGGCCGGGCGCGCTCCAGCGGCGGCCGGCGGCGCCTCGGGCGCCGGGCGCGCCGGGGCCGGC